>LWDU01033891.1_pt1 | contig 12328 bp, 12 predicted proteins | sample 727161 | NCBI WGS metagenome assembly LWDU01 (sample SAMN04566230, study PRJNA314399) | hydrothermal vent metagenome | isolation source: deep sea hydrothermal plume seawater | place: Mexico: Gulf of California, Guaymas Basin | collected 2004-07-11 | reverse complement strand
TATCTAATGTTCCAACTTTTCCCATTGAGTCTTCAACAAGAGATATTTGTTTATTTTCTTTTGAATTAGAACCTGTAACTAAGGTACCTTTAAGATTAACTTCCATTTCAGAAAGTTTAATTTTCATAATACCTTTGTCATTTTTAGCTATAGTTCCAGACTCAAATGTAAACTTACCCTTAGTAACAGATAATATAAATGAGGGATCTTGTGAAATGTTATCAAATTTTTCGACAATGAATTCAGAGTCGCCGTCTAAAGTTAAAACTGAATTATCTATAAATGAAATTGTAACACTAGACTTTAAATCAATTACTATTTTTTGATTTACAAAAATTTGATCAAATTCATTTAAATTAATAATTTTTTCTTTCTCTTCTTTATTTGCTTTGCCCTCTAAAGATTCAATAAAGCCAACAAATTTTTCTTCTGCTTCAAGGCTGGTGTTTAAAAATACAATTGATAAAACTATTATTAAAAGAGTTTTTTCTAATATTAATTTAGTATATTTTTTTGATAAGATTAGTTATGTTTTTTTTAACTAAATACATTGGCAAATCATTAATTTTTAGCTTAATTATAATCGTTTTTTATAATATTTTCTCTATTTTTATTTTGTTATCTAGCAACAGGATTGATAGTTATTTATTTAAATCCTTGAATTATCTGCCTTATAAATATTCAATTTTTTTTAACAAACCTCTTAAATTTTCAAAACAACTTCTCCAAGCTAAAAATTCAAGGAGCAAAAAACTTTATTCCCTAATAAATACTACCGAAAAAAAATCAATATTAGATTATTCTTATTGGGAGATGAGAATACTCTATCAAATTAGTAATAAAAGTGACCAAGCTGAATTTGAAAGAGATTTTATTAATTTAGTAATTCTTTCAAAAAACAATTTAGGTAAAAAAAAATCATTAAAACTTTTCTATTTACGAAATATTCCAAGATTTAGTAAAGAGGTTGGTGATATAGTTATATCTAATTGATTTTTCTAGATAGGGTATGACCTATATTTTTAACACTATTAGTAGTCATATAATGAAAAACAACTTGTAAGTGAATCTATAATATTTACTATTTTAGGAAGGATTTTATTAAAAATAAAAGAAAACTTTAAATGGAAAGTAAAAATTTTTTACATAAGTTAGAAAATATTAATGAGCAACTGAACTTAACTCATTATTGGATAATTCTTTTAAAGTACAAAAGAATACTTCTTATTGCGCCCCTACTTTTTACCATGTTAGGTTTCTTGATATCTTTGCAGATAAATCCAATTTTTAAAAGTTCAGCTACTCTAGTCATAGAAGAGTCAACAAAGAATATTATAAATATTCAAGAGGTATATGAACCAGGGGCTGCAGGTAGATTTGGCAGTTCTAATTATATCAATAATCAAATTCAAATACTTGAAAGTGATGAGGTTTTAAGTTCAATTTTATTAGATGAAAAAAATTTGGTTAAAATAAATGCATTATATAAAAAAATGCCTAAACAATTTTTATCTAAAAATTTTAACTTTTTTAAAAAAACCAATAAAGAAAATGAAATAAACCAAAACGTTAGTAAATTACTTATTAAAGCTTATATAAAAAATAATTTAAAAGTTTCACATATAAGAAACAGTGATGTGGTTAATCTTTCTTTTAATTCATATAATCCAGAACTTGCTAAATTTTTATTAGAAACAGTTATAGATGCTTATTTAAAATATGATGTGGATACTAAAGTTAAGGTTACCAATTATGCTAATGCACAGATTAATTTAAGACTGTCAAAACTTTTAGTGGATATGGAGAAGGCAGAACAAAAACTGTTAAATTATAAAAAAGCAAATAATCTTAGTGATATCGGAGGTATTAAAGATTTAAAAATTCAGCAAATAAAATCTGTTTCAACTAGAATTATAGAAGCTAATAGAGAGCTTCAAAAAAAACAAAATGATTTGACGTCAATTAAACTTGCAGAAGGAAATATTGATGAATTATTAGCAATAGCTGATTTAAGAAATAAAAAAGAAGTTGATGCTATTAGAACCAATATTAGTGCAACGGATAACAATATTGAGGCATTACAAATAATTTATACAGACGATCATCCAAAACTTAAAAAAGTTTTTAAAACAAAAGTCAATCTTCAAAATAAACTTGAAGAGATTTTAAATGAAAATATAGCTGCTGCAGCTTTTGAATTAGCAAATTTACAGGGATTTATTAAATCTAGCGAAGAAGAGCTAGATAATGCTAAGTTTGATTTGCTAGAACTTGAAGAAAAAGATGTTGCCCTTCGACAATTTGTTCGAGAAGTTGAAACTAATGATAAAATTTATGAAACTTTTTTACAAAGAATGAAAGAAACAAACGAAGTTAAAGAACTTCAATCTTCTAATGTGAGAATAATTCAATCAGCGCTTCTGCCTATTGACCCGATATCACCAGATATTCCTAAAATAACTTTTATGGTTTATTTATTATCATTTGTATTAATTTATATTCTGTTAATTTATTTTGAATTTAATTCTAATACAGTGGTAGACCCATCCAATCTTGAAGAACTAGATATTCCTATTTTAGTTACATTACCAAGTGTAAAGAAATTAGATAAAGGCTATCATTTATCACAAATTTTTTTAGAAGATGTAGATGCAGAATTTTCAGAATCTATTAGAACTTTAAGAACATTGCTGGTTTCTAAAATTCAAAAGAAAAAAACTTTATTAATAAGCTCTACTTATTCAGGAGAAGGAAAAACTACAATCGCCCTTAATGCGGCTTTAGCATTCTCTAAAATTGGAAAGGTTATTTTAATAGAAACTGATATTAGAAGACCTTCGGTATTAAATATTACAAACAAAAAAGAACAAATTACAAAAAAAGGATTTAGTGATATTATACAAGGGGGTATTAATTTTACTGATACCATTATTGATATGCCGGGTTCAAATATTGATTTAATGACATCAGGCACAAGAAGATCTGATTTAACTGATCTGACTACACCAGAAAAACTTAAAGAGTTTTTTAATATTTTAAAAACAAAATATGATTATATTATTTTAGATACTCCACCAATACAACCTGTATCAGACACACTATTTATTAGTCAAGCAACTGATTTCAATCTGCTTCTTGTAAGAGCCAATTCTACGAAAATTGCAGGAGTTAAATCAGCTTTGAAAAAATTAGTAAATGTTGATGTAAAAATAGATGGTATGATATTTAATGATCTTGATACTTCAAAAGCAAGTTATTATGGCTATTATCAATATGGTGGATATTACTCAAAATATAAAAGTTATACTTAAGGTCTTATAATTTATAAATAAAAATAATATAGTTAAATTTAATGAATATATTTGAGAAAATATTTCAAAGAAACGATAAATTTTTTTTATTAATTTATTATTTATTTCTTGGTTTAAGTTTATATTTAAGTTCAAATATATCTTATTATATTAGAAATCAAAATTGGGATTTAACAGAAACATATATTCAAGGTTCAATTTTAATTACATTAATTTTTTACTTAGTGATAATTTTTAACTCAAAAGAAGATAGGTTTATAAAGGGTCCTGTTCAATGGTTTGGAGTTGAATTTATTTTTTTAATTCAAACATTTTTAATTGCAATTTTGTTAACAGTAATATTTAAAGTTACAGATAATTATTCTCGTGTATGGTTATTTACGAATTTTGGTTCATCAATTTTTATTTTTTTATTATTAAAAATATTTTTTGATTTTTTTTATATTTACCTTATAAAATCTAATTCAATTCAAAGGAATGTACTTATAGTTGGAGATGCCAAAGCTTGTCAAAATATAATTAAAAGCTTTCCTAAAAAAAAAAGTACATCAGTAATTAAATGTGTAATTGCAATTGATCAGTTACACCATAAAGACTTAAATTTTTATGGCATTCCAAGTTTTAATTTAAAAGATGACTATAACCATATTTTTAGACACCACGCAATAGGCCAAATATGGATCGTTTCATCAGTAAAAATGCAATCTCATTTAGAAGGGTTAATAGATAAATTTATGAATTTTTCTGTTGATTGTCGTTTAATTTTACCAGAGTCAAAATTTAAATTTGTTGAGGGATTGGATAGTGAGAGTGGTTTTGATTTTTATAATGTATCTTTTTCTCCTTTTTATGGCACAAGTTTTTTAATAAAAAATTTAATAGATAAATTCTTATCCATATTTTTTTTATTACTAACTTTTCCTTTAATTATTATTTTTAGTGTTTCAATAATTATTGAAAATGGTTTTCCCATCTTTTTTAAACAAAAAAGAACTGGTTGGGATGGTAGATCGTTTAATATTTATAAACTTCGATCTTTAATAAATTCAACAGATACATCTGAAAATCAACAAGTAACAAAAGGGGACAACAGACTTTTAAAGGTGGGTAAAATTATTAGAAGATTGAGCATTGATGAATTGCCACAATTTTTTAATGTTTTAAAAGGTGATATGTCTATAGTTGGACCAAGACCTCATATGATTGAACATACAAAATATTATTCTAACGAAGTTAAAAATTTTATGCAAAGACATAAATGTTTACCAGGTATTACTGGATGGGCACAAGTGAATGGCTTAAGAGGCCCAACACAAGAAGCAGGTGCAATGAATAGACGTTATCAGCACGATCTTTATTACATTAAAAATTGGAATTTAATGTTAGATCTCTACATTATGATTAGAACAGTGTTTGTAATATTATTTCAAAAAGTAGATTAATAAATAAATGAATATTTATGCTATAGGTGATATTCATGGTAGCTTAAATGAATTAACCGCTCTTCATAAAAAGATACTTACCCATGACAAATTTAACGTTAAAAAGGATTTATTAATCTATTTAGGGGATTATATTGATAGAGGTTTAAATTCAAAAGGTGTTATTGACCAAATTCTTAAAATTAAAAATAATAAAATAAAAACAGTACATCTAATGGGTAATCATGAAGAGTTTATGGTTGATTTTTTATTTAATAAAATTAATAATATAAAAAACTGGCTTAACTATGGAGCTGATCAAACATTTAAAAGTTATAATATAGAAATAGTTGAGTTTATCAAAAATGGTTTTGAAGATGATATTATCAATAAATTAAGAGATACTTTATTGGATAAAATAGGCAAGGATCATATTGAATTTTTTAACAATCTTGAGATGACATTTTCAACAGAAAAATATCTATTTGTTCATGCAGGAGTGGATCCTAGAAAAGATTTTTCAGAACAAACTAAAAAAGACTATCTATGGTCAAGATCTGATGATTTTTTTCATAAAGATTTTAAAGCTGAGAAAATTATTATTCATGGTCATACACCAGAGCCAAATATTATTAATGACCCTTATAGAATAAATATTGATACAGGCTGCTATTTTTCTGGAAAATTATCCAGCGTGTGTTTAAGTGACGTTAATAATAGCCCGATTTTTATTAATAATTTATAGCGTAAAGATATTTGTAGATACAACCAATACTTGAATAAAATTTTACATATACTATAAATATAATAGAATTGATTCTAAATATTTATGAATATTTATTCCATAGAAGAAATAGTTAAAGCTACAAATAGTTTTTTAAAACTAGAAACCAAAAATATAATAAAAAGCAACAACAAAACAAATCAAGTAAAAATACCAACCGATACTGAAAACATAATAAATGAAGCTGAGAAAGCTCTTCTCTTACAGAAAAAAAACAATCAAGACATAGAAAAATCATTGATATTAGTAAATGAAATATCAACCACCAGTAAAATAAATTCACTTAATTACAAAATAAAAATTAAACCAGAAATTAAAGATCGAATGATAAATGAGCTTTACATTTATCTAAAAAAAAAAATTAAGAAAAACACACTTAAATTAATCATTGATGAACAGGTGGAGATAAAAAATTTAAGAAATAGAATTAATCTTTTAATACAAAACGAAAATAAATTAAATAATAATTATCAAATATTAGAAGATAATTATAAGTATACATTAGAAAACAACAAAATATTAAAAAATAATAACAGTATTTTACAGAATAATTTAAATCAAGTTACTATAAATAAAGAACAATTACACATGGAAAATAAAGAATTAAAAATTAATTTAAAAGAAACTAAATTAAATCTAGAACAATCTTTAGGAAAAAATAGATCTTTTGAAGTCAACAACAATGAACTCAAGAATACTATATCAAGATATATTGTAATTAGAAGATGAAACAAAAAAAATAAAATTCTATCAAGATGAAAACATTAGACTGTCTAGTGAATTGTTATCTATACAAAAAAAAAATGAAACTATCAAAGGAAATTTAAACAATATTGAATTAGAAAAACAAAAAATATCAAATAAAATTCAAGAATTGAATAAATCTATAGAAGGAAAGTCAAACATTGTTGTATCATCCTTTGTCAAGGAAACTCCTGAAGATGCCAAAAAAGATATTGGCAAATTGAATGATGTAGAACAAAAAAGTTTAGATGAAGTAATTAATAGAATTTTCGCTAAAATTTAAACTCTTCAGTAAGAATTAAATATTATTATTCTTAAATACACATATATATTAAAAAAAATAAGTGTTACTATATTCATAATTATTGACTCATTAATTTTAAAAAGCTAAAATTTTTTTATATAAATATAATGATATTAAACTGTAAAAACTGTAATAATATAATTACCCTTGATGAAAAAGAAATCAATTTAAATCACGGACAGTTTCACTAGAAGATAAATTATTTGAATTAGACAAAGATCTTAACCAAAAAGAGTTAATAATAAAGGAGCAGAATGATAAACATGGTGAAAAAATTGAATTATTAGAAAAAAGTTTATTAATTAAAAAAAAAGAATTAGAAAAACAAATTTTATTAGAAGAAAAAATTAGTGCATTCGAGAAACGTATCACTGACACAGAAAAGTTAAATTCACATCAGGCGGACTTAGAAACTCAAATAGCTAAAATTGAAAAGGAATTACAAAAAACTTCAGAAAGTATTTTAAATAAAAATGAAAGCATTGAAAAAAAAACAAATTACTTAGAAATGAAAATCAATCCATACAAGGAAGCTAATAAAAGTAAAGCACTAAGATACTTAGCTAAAAAAGAAAATGGTGTGGTAAGTTTTAGTAGCTACGAACAAGAAGAAAAAAAGAAAAAACAACGAACAAAGGGCGGTTTTTTTTGGTCCAAAACTTCCGATAAGTAAATTAATTAATTTATTGATATGGATGACGAAGATAAGAATTTTGTTGATTTAAATATTCCATTAATTTTAAATAAAGAAATTGATTCTAATTCAAATATAAGCGATGAATTATTAAAGATTAAAAATCTTATTAAAGTAAGATATTTAACTAATGAAAAAGTTGTAGTATCTAAAATAAAAACTTCTTTAGATAACGATTTTACTTCTGTTAAAAATGCAGCAGCAAAAATTAATCAAGACATTAAGGAAAACACTTTATTGATTAATAATAGTATCAAGAATCAAGAATTTGAACTTAAACAATTATATCAAGAAAAAAAATTATTAAATCAAAATAAAATGCAGTCAGATATTATTAATAATCAACAAAAATTAATTGATAATTATAAGAAAAATATCAATGATCTTAAATTTAATTTAAACAAAGTAGAAAAAAAATTAGAAGAAAATATTTTTTCTAATAAAAGGTCAGAAATAAATAATAACGAATTAAAAAATACTATAAGTCGTTATGTTATACACAATAGAAAATTACAAAATAATATTAACCAATTAAAAATTGATTATCCAGAAACTTCTTTAACTACAGAGCAAATAAATGAAATGCATAATAAGATACAATTTTACCAAAAAGAGAATGTTAGATTATCAGGTGATATAAATTCCATACAAAAAAAATATGAAACAATTAAAAACAATTTTAACGAAATAGAATTAGAAAAAAATAATATTTACAGTAAAATCCAAGAATTAAATAATTCTTTAATCAAAAATAATATTGTAGGTACTCCTTTTGTAAAAGAAACTATTAAAGAAGATTCTATTAACTCAAAAGTATTAAATGATATTACAAATGACAATTTACAAAAAAATAAGAAAGAGTCTGAACAAAATAAAGACTTAGATGATGAAATTACTGATATTTTTAATTAATTGATGTTTTTTGAAATCTTTATATTTGTATTAGTTTTCTTCACTACTTTCAAAAATTTTACATTCCTGTCCAGTTTTTAATATTGTAAAATATAAAAAATCTGTTTCAACATCTTCAAAACTTAAAGTTTGTGAACAGTGTGTTTTAGCATATTTATAATGATAGCTGTTATTAAACTCACATTCACCGCCCAAACAATTTACAGTTGTTCCCTGAGTATTGGTAAAAATCAGCAGACTAAGACCTAATAAAGTTAAAAAAATTTTCATTGTTAAATTATATACTTTTTTCATCAATTTATTTGTTTTTAATACTAGATTCTATTGACAGAAATTAATATGAAGCATAGTCATTATAAAATTAAGTTTTATGCAAGTTTTTTTACCTATTGCTGAAGTAACTGTAAACGTTATAGGAATTTTTGTTCTTAGTGGAATAGTAGGTATTCTATCTGGTTTGTTTGGCGTTGGCGGTGGTTTTCTGATGACTCCATTTTTAATTTTTTTAGGTGTACCCCCGACATTTGCGGTTGCAAATGAAGCGAATAATATTTTAGCTACATCAGTTTCAGGTTCAACAACTCATTATTTAAAAAATACACTAGATTATAAAATGGGTTTAATGATTGTTGTTGGAGGGGTTTTTGGAACATTAATTGGAATTTGGATTTTTACTTATTTTAAAGGAATAGGAAAAATCGATATAGTTATTTCGCTAGCTTACATGTATATACTGGCTATCATTGGTACTGCAATGTTAGTTGAAGGCCTTGGTGAGATAGACAAAGCTAGAAAAAAAATTTTTATAAAAAAAAAATTACACGTTCATTACTGGATACATGGTCTTCCATTAAGAATGCGTTTTCAAAAATCTAAATTATATGAAAGTGCTTTTACACCAATAATTATTGGATTAATCGTTGGTTTTATTGCCGCTATAATGGGAATAGGTGGAGCTTTTATATTAGTGCCTGCAATGATTTATATTATTGGCATGCCAACAAAATTAATACCAGGAACATCTCTATTTGTAACAATTTTTGTAAGTGCAATTGTAACTGTGCTTCATGCATTTAATTATGGCTCAATAGATTTAATTTTAGTATTCATGTTAGTTACAGGATCGATAGTAGGTGTTCAGTGTGGACAAAAAATAGGAGAGCTTATAGACAGTACAGAATTAAAAACGCTTTTAGCTATACTATTGTTGGTTGTTGGAATAGCAATTGCTTATGATAGTTTTTTTGCCGAACATGCAGCTAAAGAAATTACTACGATTGATACTAATAATCTAAATCCTCTATCAATGTTTATTAAAAAACTTTCTACAGAAGTACCAATGCTTTATGGATTATTTTCGATTATATTTGCCGTTTCATTAGGTGTTGCAGCTGCATTCATTAGAAAATTTCTTTCTGCTTTAAGAAAAAAATACTTTAAAAAAACTGCTTAAGATAAAAATGCTTATGCACTTCTATAGAGTTTAGTCATTACAAACTCTTTGTGTCCTAATGCTTCTGCACATGTCAATCTGCCGTTAGCTACTCTTATTGTAGATTTAATCAGTTCATCACCAGCTTGAGACATGTTCATTTCACGAGTAAGTATTTTTGATACATCACAATCAATATGTTCTCCCATACCTTTAACAGTTAAAGGGTTAGCTGTTAATTTGATAACAGGTTCAATAGGATTTCCTACAATGTTGCCTTGGCCAGTTGGAAATAAATGAATATTAAAACCAGCTGCTGCTTGAAGCGTTACACACTCAGCTGCTGCTGATGAAGTATCCATAAAGTATAAACCTTTTCCTTTAGTAGGCTCTTCAGCTGGTTCTAAAACATCTATAAATTTACATGATCCAATTTTTTGAAAGTTTCCAAAAGCCTTTTCTTCAATTGTAGTAAGACCTCCTGCAATATTTCCTGCAGTAGGTTGGCTTTCTGAAAGATCATCAGTAGCCTCTTTAAGAATAAAATCATTATAAGAGTTCCATGTTTTCATAAATTTTTCTGAAGCCTCTGGCGTAGCACCTCTTTTAGCACAAACAGTTTCAGCACCTGTAAGTTCTGAAGTTTCTCCAAAACATAAATGAACTCCTAATGGTTCTAATTTATCCATTAGATTTCCAACTGTTGGGTTTGCAGCTAATCCAGAAGTTGTGTCAGATTCTCCACACTTAACTGATATCCATAAATCACTTAAAGGACACTCTTCTCTTTGCTTTTCAGATGCCCACATTACAAATTCTTGAGCTTTTTTTGAAGCTTTCATAACTGTACCAATATCTCCAGTTCGCTCAATATGAAAACCTTCAACAGGCTTCCCTGTTTTTGCTATTCCATCTACTATTTTTTTTGTCCATTTTGGCTCAATACCAATAACTATTACTGCTGCAACATTTGGATTGCTTCCAGTCCCAATCATGGTTCTAAAATGTAATTTTAAATCATCACCAAATTGAAGTCTTCCATAAGAATGAGGTAGAGCAATTGTACCTTTTATATTATTTGCTACAGCTTCAGCACAAGCATTTGAAATATCATCTACTGGAAGGATGATTACGTGATTTCTAGTACCAGCTCTGCCGTTTTCTCTTTTATAACCTAAAAAACTTTTTGGAATTTTCATATTTTACCATTTCTTAGTTTTTACATTATGAACATGAACATGCTCACCTTTTTTGATAGATTTAACTACTTTACCAATATCGTGTCCATATTTCAAAATTGTATCACCTTCATTAAGATCAACCATTGCTATTTTATGTCCTAATTGAATTTCATTAACTGACTGAATTTTTACTGTTTTGTCATTTTCCATGATCCAACAAGAACAATCTTGTTTTGGGGTAATTTTATCGATAATAACTACTCCTACGTTGTCTTTTTCATCATGAATTATAATATCTGTAGCCATAATAGTGTCGATTTGTTTATTTGAAATTTCCTAAATCTTATATATTAATTCTGTAAATTAACAAATTTAATTATAGAATTTTAAAAATTTATACAAGAAAGGTCAGAATTATTATGACAAAAATGACAACAGAAGAGGCTTTTGTAAAAGTTTTACAAATGCATGGAATAGAGCATGCTTTTGGAATAATAGGTTCTGCATTTATGCCTATCTCAGATATATTTCCTGATGCAGGAATAACATTTTGGGATGTAGCACATGAAACTAATGGTGGATTAATCGCTGATGGCTACACAAGATCGACAGGTAAAATGTCAATGGTAATAGCTCAAAATGGTCCTGGAATTACTGGATTAGTTACACCAATCAAAACAGCTTATTGGAATCATACTCCTTTGCTTTTAGTGACTCCTCAAGCAGCAAATAAAACTATGGGTCAAGGTGGATTTCAAGAAGTTGAACAAATGAATTTATTTAAGGATATGGTATGTTATCAAGAAGAGGTTAGAGACCCATCAAGAATGGCAGAAGTACTAAATAGAGTTATTGAAAAAGCTATCAGAGGGTCAGCGCCTGCACAAATAAATGTTCCAAGAGATTATTGGACTCAAGTAATCGATATTGATTTACCACCAATTGTAAGACTAGAAAGACAAGCTGGAGGTGTTGATGCAATTAAAAAAGCTGCAAAATTATTATCTGACGCAAAATTTCCAGTGATTTTATCTGGCGCAGGTGTTGTAATAGGTGGAGCAATTGAAGATTGTAAAAAACTTGCTGAAAAATTAGATGCACCTGTTTGTTCTGGCTATCAACATAACGATAGTTTTCCAGGAAGCCATCCATTAGCTGCAGGACCATTAGGTTACAACGGATCTAAAGCTGGAATGGAATTAATTCAAAAAGCAGATGTTGTTTTAGCACTTGGTACTAGACTAAATCCTTTTTCAACTTTACCAGGTTATGGAATGGATTATTGGCCTAAAGATGCAAGTATTATTCAAGTTGATATGAATTCAGATAGAATTGGTTTAACTAAAAAAGTTACAGTTGGAATTTGTGGTGATGCAAAACTTGTTGCTCAACAATTACTAGCTCAACTATCTTCAACAGCAGGTGATACTGATAGACAAAAAAGAAAAGATATTATTCATCAAACTAAATCTGCTTGGTTACAAAAATTATCAAGTCTTGATCATGAGGATGATGACGAAGGTACTGTTTGGAATGAAGAAGCTA
>LWDU01035388.1_pt1 | contig 12329 bp, 10 predicted proteins | sample 727161 | NCBI WGS metagenome assembly LWDU01 (sample SAMN04566230, study PRJNA314399) | hydrothermal vent metagenome | isolation source: deep sea hydrothermal plume seawater | place: Mexico: Gulf of California, Guaymas Basin | collected 2004-07-11 | reverse complement strand
CCTGGTTGACCGATTCATAGATTACCTGCGCCGATTGTTGATTTGGCGTCAGCGCCGAGACAAGACTATTGTCGGCCTCGACTTTCCTTATCCGGCATATCGTCCGGGCCAGCGTGAGATGGCGGTCAGTGTCTACAAAACCTTGAAGCAGCAGGGGCAGTTGGTGATGCAGGCACCAACAGGCATTGGGAAAACGATTGCCAGCCTCTTCCCGGCGATAAAAGCGTTAAGGGAATTGTCCTATGAGAAACTGTTCTATCTTTCTGCGAAAACCTCGGGTCAGCAGATGGCCCAATCTGCTATTGACGATCTAAAAAGTTCTGGTTTGATTCTTCGTGATATTACTCTAACTGCAAAAGAAAAGATCTGCTTTACTCCCGGTGCACCCTGTGATGCGGAACATTGCCAGTACGCTCGCGGCTACTATGACAAGTTACCGACTGTGATGGTAGAAGTGATTGACTCATGTGATTCACTGCGACGAGAAACCATTGAAGAGATAGCCCGCAGGCACGAACTATGTCCCTTCGAACTCTCGTTAGATCTTTCGTTGATGTCTGATGTGGTGATCTGCGATTACAACTATGTATTCGATCCCGTGGTTCATTTAAGGCGATTCTTTGAAAGCAGAAATGAGAGCAGAAGACAAAACATGCAGTCACGTTATGTCCTGCTGATGGATGAATCCCACAATCTTGTAGATCGAGGCCGGGATATGTTTTCGGCGGAGTTCTGTAAAGATGATGTACTGGCATTACGTCGCCGTGTAAAGAGCCAGTTACCGTTGATTGCAAAGAAGCTAACCAGGATAAACACAGTATTCCTGACGATGATAAAGCCCGTTAAAGTGGGCCTGGAACAACGCAACAGTGCACAACTGGATCAGTGTGCCGTCAGTTTTCAACGTGCGCTGCGGGGTTTTTGTGATGCAGCAGAAGACTGGTTACAGCTTAATCAGCCAGTTTCGTTCCAGGCAGACTTACTTGAGCTTTATTTTTCAGCCATTCGCCTGCTGCGAACCGTGGAATCAGCGAAGGAAGGGTACGCGTTTCTGCTTCTGCGGAAGAACAAAAATACGTTCTTCAAGCTTTATTGCTTGAATCCGGGACCGGGATTATCCGATGGTTTCGACAGGGTGGACGCCAGCGTCTGCTTTTCTGCAACCATGGCTCCCCGGGTTTACTTCAAGACTCTGATGGGGATAGCAGATTCTGCGGCCTGGTATCAGATTGAATCTCCTTTTGCTGCTGAAAATCTGGGGATTTTTACAACCTCCTTTATCTCAACCACCTACAAAGACCGCACCGACAGCCTGTACGAACTTGTTGATACCCTTAAGACGGTGATCAGCACCCAAACAGGTAATTACATGGTGTTCTTCCCTTCCTATGCCTATCTCACTGAAGTCAATGGAAAGTTTGAAGAGCGGTACCCTGAAATCAAAACTATCCGTCAAACTCCGTCAATGTCAGGGGAGGATCGGGAGGCATTCCTGCAGTCCTTTGAACAGATGAATCAGACACAGCTGGGTTTTGCCGTTATGGGGGGTGTTTTTGGGGAAGGCATTGATCTAAAAGGGAGCCGCTTGATCGGTGCGATTATTGTCGGTGTGGGTCTTCCGCAGTTGGGGCTTGAGCGCGATCTGATCCAGGACTATTTCAATCAGGATACGTCAGGTCAGGAAGATGTTTCCAGAAGCAGTGTTTCCAGAAGCAGTGTTTCCAGAAGCAATGTTTCCGAAAACAATGGTTTCATCAACCATGGATTCGAGTTTGCTTACCAGTACCCTGGTATGAACCGGGTGCTACAGACGGCCGGTCGAGTCATCCGGAGTGAAACTGATCGCGGTGTGGTTTGTCTGATCGACCATCGTTTCAACGAAGCCAGGTACCAGCAATTACTGCCATCCACCTGGCAGCCAGAACGGGCAAGAAGCAGACAGCAGCTTGAACAGCATCTGCTGTCATTCTGGCAAGGTCATTCGGGGGCTAACGATTAAACGCTATCCGCTTCCCTAATTGCGCAATCGACAGTCCAGGCATTGGGTGTAGATTCCCGGTTTTTGACTCAATTTGAAGAAGTCACCGAGATCAGAAGACATGGGGTTGAGCATTGCCAGATTCTTCAGACTGGATTCAGTGCCCGATGCGCCATAGATAGAATAGTGAATGGTTTCGAGACTGCTGTTTAGAATTTCACTGAATAGCTTTTCTTTTGCCGTCAGTGTTTGTTCAAGATACAAGATTTCATAACTGCCCACATCTGCAAGCAAGGCTGCAGAATCGATAGCATCATTAAGGCCGCCGAGGGCATCAATCAAACCGTTTTTTAACGCATCGGTTGCGGCCCAGACACGGCCCTGGGCTAACGAATGGACTTGATTTGGCTGCATGTCACGACCGTCAGCGACCAGATTAACGAAATTTCTGTAAGTGAACTCAACTGATTTTTGAACGGTGCGGTCAAATGCCGGGTTTATCTCGTTTAGCAGGTTCATCGAGCTGCTCAGTTTGGTCGTCCCAACACCGTCTGTATACACACCAAATTCCGCTGCGGCTTGCGCGAAGGTAGGTATCATCGAAAATACGCCGATGGAACCGGTGATTGTGGTGGATGCTGCAAATATTTTGTTTGCTGATGCGGCGATCCAATATCCCCCTGAAGCAGCATAGCTTCCCATGGAGATCACCACAGGTTTCCCCTGGGACTGTGTTAGCGCAAGCTCACTACGAATTTGCTCCGAAGCAGAAGGGCTCCCGCCCGGACTGTCCACCCTGAGGACTAACGCTTTCACACTGACGTCATTACGGGCCTTTTGAATTAGCCTGGCAATGGTATCGCCCCCGATTTCACCGGCTGATCTTTCACCGTCATAGATCGTACCGCTGGCGGTAATCACCGCAATTTTGTCACTTGCCGGATTGAGAATGGGAATGGGAGGACGCGTGGCAGAGAGATAATCCTGAAATGTAATTCGGTTGTAGGATTTACCGTCTTCGCCAACGATGTCCTTGAGCATGTCAAACCATTCGATGCGCGTCAAAATGTCGTCGACCAGACCGTGTTGTACCGCCAGCAGGTTTGGATCGTTTCGGGCATTGCCGAGTAACGTGTCGTAGTTGTTGGTGTAGCGATTAAAGTCATCGAGACTGATTTCCCGGTTTGACACTACTGTTTGTGCATACTTGCTCCACAGCACTTCGAGCCAGTTCAGGTTAGCGAGTTTTGCCTCGGGTGACATACTGTCCCTTTCGTAGGGCTCCACAGCACTCTTGTATTTTCCAGCCTTGTAAACATGGAAATTTATCTTGAATTTCTCCAGCGCAGATTTGAAATAGGTTGGATAAACACCGAAACCGGTGAGAAAAACTCCACCAAACATCTGCTGGCTCTGCTCGTCAATGTAGATCTCACTGGCGTGGGTGGCCAGGTAATATTGTTCCTGGCTGTAGCTCCGTGCGAAGGCATAAACCGGTTTGTCTGCCTGTCTAAATCGTTCAAGAGCGTAACCAATTTCCTCGAGCTTGCTGAATCCGGCGCCTTTCAGGCGTGACAGATCGAGTACCAATACCTTGATTCTTTCATCTGCTGCTGCGGCGTCGATGGCGTCGAGAATGTCCTTTAGCAGGGTCTCGGCATCTTCCTTGTCATAGCCAGACATAAATTGCGCCACCGGATCTATCGCCTGCTTTTGTTCAACGATGATGCCGGTCGGATTGATCACTATAGCCGCTGAATCGGGTATCGATGGAGAGTCTGAAGAAAATATGCCCACCAGTATAGAAAAGACAACCAGAAGGAATATCAGGTTAAAAGTGGCATTCTTTGCCGCGGTTATGGCGTTCCAGGTACCTTTGAGGATTCGACCTAACATATCTATCGTCCAGCGTTCATAGAGCGTAATGCTACCATAGATACAACCCACCTATTTTATCAGTCCGTAATCCTGCAGATGCTGCCGGGCTTGGCCTATTCCCTGGGTGACTTCCGCCCGCAGCCCCGCCTTTCTTGCCGCTTCTACATTGACCAGGTTGTCGTCGAGAAAGAGAATGGCCTGGGGTAGGGCCTCCAGGACGTTAATGGTGTGTTCGAAAGCTTCCGGGTCAGGTTTGAGCAACCCTGTCTGGTGGGAGGACAGAACCGCGTGGAAGAGGGATAACAGGGGAGTCTCCTGTTCGAATCGCTGCCAGTGCAAATGATTGGAATTTGATAAACAGGCAACCTTGTAGTCTGCTCTAAGCTGGTCCAGGAGTTCCAGCCCACCGGGCAGCACCGATTTCGGCCATTGAACGAAGTGTGCAAGAAACTCCTCCGCCGAGACATTCAACGCGAGTTCGGAAACCAATTCTTCAGCGAAATCCGCTCCTGAACTTTGTCCGGATTCGAATTTTCGAACCGCCGGTGATTGGAGCCATGTATGCCAGACCTCCTGCTCTGAAAGCCGGGTCCAGCTAAGCATGGTGGGTATACCACCAAGCTCGATAAGAACACCGCCAAGATCGAACAGGATGACTTCGATGGGTTCGGTTTTCACCAGGGTCTCAGTCATCTTCTTTCTCAGGTTTGCTCAGAGCATCTATCAGATCAGGTAAATCCCGCATGTCATCAAATACGACGGCGCCTTTCTGCGTCAGTAATTCAGCAGATGAGTGGCGACAATAGCCCAGAACCCTCATTCCGGCGTTAACACCAGCCTCTACACCATATTGGGAATCCTCTATCACCACACAATGCCCGGGAGCACAATTCATTTTTTCCGCGGCATAAAGAAACAAATCAGGCGCGGGTTTTCCCTGTTCCACTTCAGTGGCGCTAAACAGGTTGTTATCGAGCCCGGTTAAGCCGAGGGTTTTTCTCATTTTGAGTTTTTTGCCACTGGATGCAACACATTTTGGCAGATGCAGATTCGCCAGCGCGTTTTCAACCCCTGGCACCGGTTTAAGGTCTGAGTCAAAGGCAGCAAAGGTTTTTATTCGTAATCGCTGCCAGAATGCAGGGTCGATTTTTTTGCCGATTTGCTGCGCTAACTCTGCCTCGCAACTCGCCAGGCTCTTACCCATAAAGCGATCCATGGTTTCCTGCAGTGTCAGTGACAAGCCTAGTTCGCGTAATCCTTGTTGCAACAAACGATTGGCGATCAGTTCACTGTCTACCAGTACACCGTCGCAGTCGAAAATAAGCAGTTCGACAGATGATTCCAGCAGTGGGCTCAATGGGAAAGTACTTTTTGTAGCATGGGTTGACCGCAACTATTGTGGCTGGAACAAGTGTGCGAGAACAGGTTTAAAATGGTAACTTGTTGGTTCTGCATCAACCAGCTAAAAGTGACTATGGCTAACATTTACAACGATGGACTCGAAAAGAACCGGGCTAACTACGAACCACTTTCACCATTGAGTTTTATCAAACGGGCAGCGCTGCTCTATCCGGATCACGAGGCGGTAGTGCATGGAAAAGTTTCTCGTAATTGGAGTGAAACCTACCAACGTTGTGTCTGCCTGGCTTCTGCTTTAAGTAACCACGGAATTGGCGCAGGGGATACGGTCGCTGTCATGCTCCCTAATATTCCGGAGATGTTCGAGGTTCACTTCGGGGTGCCCATGATGGGTGGGGTGTTGAATGCGATTAACACCCGGTTGGATGCAAGAACCGTTGCATTCATCCTGGAACACGCAGAAGCCAAGGTACTCATTTCGGACCGGGAGTTTTCTGCGGTTCTCACCGAAGCGGTGCAGTTGTTATCGGCGGCTTCTCCTGATCAAAAGTTGTTATTGGTCGATGTCGACGACCCCACTTTTCTGGAGGGAGAGTCTATTGGCAACATCTCCTATGAACAAGTCCTGGCATCTGGTGACCCGGATTACGACTGGCAGTTACCCAGCGACGAATGGGACGCCATTTCCCTTAACTACACCTCAGGCACCACGGGGGATCCGAAGGGTGTGGTCTATCATCATCGCGGCGCTTACCTCAATGCTGCAAATAATGCACTGACCTGGGAAATGGGATTACACCCCAGGTATTTATGGACTCTACCCATGTTCCACTGCAATGGCTGGTGTTTCCCATGGACTATTGCCGTATCCATTGGTACCACGGTCTGTTTGCGTCACGTTCGCGAGGATGCCGTCTTCCAAAGTCTCAAAGATAACAGGGTGAGTCACTTTTGTGGTGCACCGGTGGTTCTGAACACACTGATTAACGCCCCGGATGAGATGAAGCAGGGAATAGATCAAACGGTAAAAGTCATGACAGCAGGCGCTGCGCCACCGGCGGCTGTGATCCAGGGAATCGAGGCGATGGGGTTCGACGTGACGCAGGTGTATGGTCTGACGGAAACCTATGGCCCCATGATCGTCTCAGCCTGGCGTTCAGAATGGGATGGTTTATCGGCTGAACGCAAAGCCGCTTTGAAAGCACGACAGGGAATATCGTCGGTGCTGGCGGGGGCAATGATGGTGGCTGACCCGGAAACGCTCATCCCGGTACCCTGGGATGGTGTTACCCAGGGCGAGATCTTTATGAAAGGCAATATTGTCATGAAGGGTTATCTGAAAAACCCGGATACCACCAGCCAATCTTTTGCGGGTGGTTGGTTCCACTCGGGAGATATTGCAGTTTGTCATCCCGATGGGTACATACAGATAAAAGACAGGTCAAAAGATGTGATTATTTCTGGTGGAGAAAACATTTCCAGCATCGAAATTGAGGACATCCTGTTTAAACACCCGAAAATCCTTGAAGCCGCGGTAGTGGCGAAAGCTGATGAAAAGTGGGGTGAACATCCATGTGCATTTATCACTCTCAAACCGGACGAACAGCTCAATGCAGAAGAGGTTATCGATTACTGCCGCCAGGAAATGGCCCGGTTCAAGGTACCCAGGACGGTAATCTTTGGCCCCCTCGTGAAGACGTCGACCGGTAAGGTTCAAAAATATCTGCTTCGGGAGCAGGCGAAAGCGTTTGCGGGCTGACCACTGACCATGAAAAAAATAGATGAGGGATGAAACCTTGGGCCAGGAGTTAGAAATCGCGTTTGCAAGACAATCGGATTGTCTTGAACTCGCGGAGATGTCCAGAGTTCTGATTGAGCATGGACTAAAATGGCGGTGGAAACCGTCACGGGTGCTGAGTCTTATTCAACACCCCGACTGTGTGGTGATCGTTGCAAAAGTTAACTCGGTAATCCAGGGTTTCGCGGCGATGGAATTTTATGAGCTACATGGTCATCTGAATCTGTTAGCAGTTAAACCGCAGCAGCGTCGGCGAGGCATAGGACGTGAGTTGCTGAACTGGATGGAAAGTTCAGCCAGCATTGCGGGTCTGGACTACATCGCGCTGGAGGTGAGAAGTTCAAACAGCGTTGCAATTGAGTTTTATCAGCAGGCCAATTACGAAATTGATCAACTGCAGAAAGGATATTACCTGGGAGTGGAGGATGCTTATCACATGACCCACGAGTTGATCAGCCGTGAAGTAGCGGTACAAAGACCGTGAGCTTGTGGCAATGGGAAGAACTGCTAAGCGCCTGCTCCCTTATCGAACCGGTTTCGGGCCCACAGATATCAGGCATCAGCCTCGACAGTCGCACTGTCGTAACCGGTGATCTGTTCGTCGCACTGTCCGGTGATCCGGGTCCCAGGTTCCACTCCTCCAGTTCAAGCGATCGAGACGGGCATGAGTTTATTCAAAATGCCTTTGCCCGTGGCGCAGCGGCAGCTCTGGTTTCCCGTGAGGTAGACGTGTCCGGCCCCTTGTTAACAGTTGAGGACACGCTCGATGGACTCTGGCAGTTGGGAAGCCATGCGAGGAACAGGGTTCAGGCAAAGGTGACCGCCATTACCGGCAGTAGCGGCAAAACCACAGCTCGCCAGTGGCTCGAGGAACTGCTTGCGTTGCAGAACAAAACCCATGCATCGGTGGGAAGTCTCAACAATCACTGGGGCGTCCCGTTGTCGCTGGCGAGGATGCCAGCGGATAGCAAATTCGCCGTCTTCGAAATAGGAACCAACAGATCCGGGGAAATCAGGCCCCTGGCTGAGCTCGTCAGTCCTGATGTTGCCTTGCTGCTGAACGTTCTACCTGCGCATATTGGCCATTTCGATAATCTGGAGGCAATTCGCAGAGAAAAACTCAGTATCGCCAAAGGACTATCGAACTCAGGACACCTGATTGTCCCTGTGGGCCTGGATCTAACCGGATTGGGTCATACAAGAAGAGTGACATTCGGTACAACGTCCAACTCGGATGTCTTTGGCGAAGCGACATACCATGGTCAGCAGACCCTGGTTGAGGCTAATGTGTGTGGCAAACAGGTGAATTATCAATTATCCGTGGGCGGCGAGCATCGGGTACTGACATCGCTAGCGGTACTGGCTGCTATGTATTGTCTCGGCGCTGATGTTGACCTTGCAGCGGCGTCATTCTCAAGTTTGGACGCCCCCAGGGGCCGAGGCAATGTGATATCTGTGGCGGGTGTTCAAATTATCGATGACAGTTACAATGCTAACCCTGTGAGCATGGCTTACGGGATTCGTGCTTTGCAAATGGAAAAACCAGCAGGGAAACGAATTGCACTATTGGGTGAGATGCTGGAATTAGGGCACGAATCGGTACAGTCCCATGCTGATACGGCGACTTTGGCATCGGGTCATCACCGTGGGGGAGGGATTTTCTGCTACCCCGGGAAATGGCGGTCACTATGATCACGTGACAGATATCGACCTTGACCAGCTGCTTGGCTCCATCGAGTCTGGAGACATCATACTGGTAAAAGGCTCGAACAAGGTTTTTTGGGCTTCGGATTTTGTTCTGCGTTTAACCGCTGCACTGGAATCACGTTAGCGTTTGGTCGAAGCGTGACAATTAGTGGATCTGTGATTTCTCGTCCGTGCTCATCGCACCGCGGCTATTTTTTTCAGATTTTTCACCGTCCTTAGCGTGTTCCCTGTCAGCCTCTTCCTGCATGCTCCCGTCATCCGTCGGGAGACTATGCTGATCTTCGGCTATAGCCGTTTCGTCAGTATTCGCGAGAGGGGATTTGTTACCACCGGATGCCAGATGTGGGTCTTCATCATCGATGATGGGGATTCCGTCGTCGTCTGTGACGAGGCTATTTTCTCCTTTCTTTGTCAGTTTTTCTTCACTTATACCCACTGCCTGACTGATATTGATTCTCTTCCTCATCCAGCTCCCCTGTGCCACGCCAGGGTAAGAGGTGATGATCATCATGGTAGTCGATGTCCACGAATGGGTATTTGATAATCTTAAAATAAGGTGAGTAATCAAAGTCGCTCGGGGTGCATAGTTTTGGATTACGACGGAACAGTTGAACCTTGTCGTCTTCAGATTGCTTCACCAATGGCAGAATAGGAAACTGGACAAAGGCGAATGCCTCCGCAATCATCGTGGAGCACACGGTCCGGGTAGATCTCCCCGCGTTATGCTGAAACAAACTGGATCGCCATCGTCGGGGCAGGAATGACCAGGGGAACATAAATCGCGCCAGGTCGAGTATCTGGCGGACGTCATAGTCCAGACCCAGTCGGCTGACGGCGTAGCGTATGACCTGCTGAGAGTCCTTGATGCCCAGCCTTGCTGGTCTGCAGATTCTCAAGTGATCTGAGTTGTAAGTTTCGAGATCGCTCACCTTGGTTCCGACCCCCAGGTGACTCTCTATGATGAGTCGATCTCCCGGTTCACCCTGGTATTGGTGAACGACAATTTTTCGTAGATCCGGGTCCTCAATATCGTGTATTCGGCCAATATAAAGCGCTGCGTGGGTCCATGGACTTTGGGTCGTGACGCGGATGACATCGCTGACCCTGGATCGCCCTTCAACCAGGAGAACATCACAAAGTTTTAACTCATACTTGATGCGCTCGAAATCACTGAGAGGCTGAGATCGCAGGGACCTCTCATGGAGTAACCATTTGATGATTGGTCTGGAAATAAAATCAAATACTCTCATTAGCGAGTTGCTTCCTGTGCCTCAGTTGTATCTTATTGTTATAGTATCGCCTTGTTAGCCAAATTTCAGTTTTACTGGTACGGTTTCCGACCGCCCGGGCACCATTGATTGCTGTTCAAAGTGATCGTATCGTGTGATAACTTATTGATTTTAAAGAGATTACTAAATGATCGTTGACCGCATTGGCAGGCAGTTTCGAAACCTGAGGGTAAGTCTTACTGCAGCTTGTAATTATGCCTGTACCTACTGCGTGCCTGACGGCAAACGTTTAATGAAAGCCAAGCATGAGCTATCTGCCACTGCCTTGTTGAAAGCGGTCACGTTGCTGCAACAAGCTGCGGGAATCGATAAGATTCGGATTACCGGCGGAGAGCCACTCCTTTCGGCTAAATTTGACGACTTCTTACTGGGCGTCATGAAGCTGAACATGAAAGATGTCAGCCTGACCACCAACGGCCAATTATTGTTGAAAAAACGGGATGTGATCGTTGATTCTGGTATCAAACGGATCAACATCAGTCTGGATACGCTTGATTCCGTTAAGTTCAGGAAGATTGCCCGGGGAGGCGATCTGCAGACCGTCCTGTCAGGCATTGATACCATCCTCGATGCAGGAATCAAGGTTAAGATCAACATGGTGCCGTTGCGAAGCCAGAATGCCAATGAAGTTGTTCCAATGCTGGATTACTGCCTCGATCGGGGTATTGAATTGCGTTTTATTGAATTAATGCGCATGGGTCATTTGCTCGAGGGCAATGGCTTTCAGCAGGATTACGTGTCCATGGAAAGCTTGTTGGACAATATCGGTACTAAATATGAATTTGCCCGCACAGAAGCGCCCTATGATTCGACCGCGGCCCGGTTTGAGGTACCGGACCGAGGTGTTTTTGGTATCATCGCGAACGAAAGCCAGCCTTTTTGTACCTCATGTACACGACTCCGGCTTTCCTCCGCTGGTCATCTGTATGGCTGCCTGAGCAGTGCCCGCAGGCAATACATCGCCGATTTGATTGAACTGCCAACTCACCTTGCATTGCCCAGGTTACAGAAGATCCTGCTGAGTGCACTTGGTGACAAGAAGCTGGCGTTTCAGGGCGAGGTTACCGTCATGAAACTGATTGGCGGATAGTGACATCCGCTGATGCAGGAGCAGGGACCCTATTCGTTGCTCGCCGCCCTGGCACAAGTTAAAGATAAGCAAAGACCGCCAATTCACCTATGGAATCCGGACAATGTCAAAGACATTGATATGGAAGTAAAGGCGAATGGCGACTGGTACTATCTAGGCACCCCGATTCAACGCCAACGCCTGGTTCATCTTTTTGCATCAGTGCTCAGGCATGAAGATGATGGTGAATACTATTTGGTCACCCCGGTAGAGAAGTGCCGAATCAAAGTCGCGGATGTTCCATTTCTGGCGGTTCTAATGACGGTCGCGAATGAAGGTAAAAAGCAGCGACTGACATTTACGACGAATATGGCGGAAGAGCTACTGCTTGGTGCCGATCACGCTTTACGATTTGAGTTCGACCCTGCAACCGAGGAGCCTTCACCATACCTGCACGTCCGGGATAATTTAGAGGCTCGGTTGAGTCGCAGTGTTTACTACCAGCTGGCGGAGCTGTTGCAGGCAAACACCGTAGAGGATGTAGAGTGGCTGGGTATATGGAGTGATTCGATCTTCTTTCCGGTGATCCGGAAACTGGAGCTTGGCTAGGAGGCTTATCCCTATCACTATCTAGACTAGGCGACACGCGTAGAGTGCAAATTTATCGTCGTTCGTGGGGACAGTTCTATGTTCGCAGTATCGATAAAAGTTAAACCCGATTTCGATTATGGGAACCCTGAGTTACTGTTCACAGGTAGCCATGGCTTACTCTACGGATATGATATCTCCCATGGCGGTCAACAGTTTTTGACCCAGACATTCGGGACCACAGAATTGGAATCGAAGTTGACTTCACTGGTGGTAGTTGAAAACTGGTATCAATGGCGCGGCGAAAGTATCGAATTTCTTCCAAAAGCTAATGCCTCGGAATCGGAGATTACCGAAGGCAGGTCTCTTGATACCCTTTTACCGCATACATTCCGCCGTCCACTTTTGCTCTTAGTTGACGGATGTGGGAAGAATGAGCGCGTACAAAGGAGTGGCAGTTTGTTCCAAAACGGAGATTCATAGGTATTGAAAGGGAGAAAAGAGCCAGTTCACTTGATCTACAGAAAAAGGCGAAGGTTGAGTGAAAAATTGCGCCGCAGTTGGCGGATTGGTGTCATGTACGGAGGCTGTAGATTAATATCTCACTTATGTATTTGATCCGGTGAAGTCAAATGTGTGAAAATCTAAGAAGTTCACCGATTA
>LWDU01044294.1_pt1 | contig 12330 bp, 9 predicted proteins | sample 727161 | NCBI WGS metagenome assembly LWDU01 (sample SAMN04566230, study PRJNA314399) | hydrothermal vent metagenome | isolation source: deep sea hydrothermal plume seawater | place: Mexico: Gulf of California, Guaymas Basin | collected 2004-07-11 | reverse complement strand
GGTAAAGGGAGTAATAAGTTTCCACACACCTTTCATGATCACCATACACAGTTCTAATTTGAGAAGGCCAGCTTCTTTTAATAACTAGATTACCCGAACCCTCACCCTCAATCTCTTGTCCATTTTCGTCTAACAGAGCAGGTTCAATTCCAAAAAAGGGTTTAGTAGCGCTTCCAGGTTTTTGAGGAGTTGAACCAGCCAAGGGACTGATCATGGCCGATCCGGTCTCAGTCTGCCACCAAGTATCCACTATTGGACATCTCCTATTGCCCACTGCCCGGTAATACCACTCCCAAGCTTCAGGATTGATGGGCTCACCAACTGTACCAAGAACTCTTAGAGATTCTCTAGAAGTGGACTCCAAAGGCTCATTACCTTGAGCCATGAGAGCTCTTAGAGCTGTAGGAGCAGTATAAAATATATTCACTTGATGCTTATCTACCACCTCCCAAAATCTTGATGGGCTGGGGTAGGTAGGTATCCCTTCAAACATTAAGGTTGTAGCTCCATTCGATAGAGGTCCGTAAACAATATATGAGTGACCTGTAACCCAACCGACATCTGCAGTACACCAGAAAACCTCTCCCTCATGGTAATCAAAGATTAGTTTATGGCTCATTGTGGTTTGAAGAAGATAACCTGCAGTTGTGTGCAAGACCCCTTTTGGCTTTCCTGTTGAACCTGATGTGTATAAAATAAAAAGAGGGTCTTCAGAATCCATTACCTCTGGTGGACAATCGGGATTCATTGAACTAACAATCTCTTCATAAGAGACATCTCTTTCATCAACCCAATTTATTTCAGCTCCTGTTCTCTTTACAACGAATACTGTATGAACGTTAGGACAGTTGATTAAAGCTTCATCGACATTTTTTTTGAGTGGGATTTTTTTTGCCCCCCTCAGGCCTTCATCAGCTGTTATTACTGTCTGGCAATCTGAATCTAAAATCCTGTCCTTTAACGACTCAGGAGAAAAACCTCCGAATACGACTGAATGAATAGCTCCTATCCTGGCACAAGCTAGCATGGCATAAGCTGCTTCAGGAATCATGGGCATGTAAATACAAACTCTGTCTCCTTTCTTTATTCCTCTGTCTTTAAGAGCGTTGGCAAATCTACAAACCGATTCGTATAATTCTTGATAGGTTATAGATTTAGAGACAGATGGATCATCTCCCTCCCAAATAATAGCAATTTGGCTAGACTTTTTTTCTAAATGCCTGTCGATGCAATTTTCTGAAGCATTAATTTTTCCTCCGCTAAACCAAGAGACCTCGCCCTTGGTAAGGTCGCTTTCAGAAACTTTTTCCCAAGGTGATATCCAATCTAAGTATTCTTTAGCTTGCTTGGACCAAAAGTCTTCTGAATGGTCTAAAGATTCTTTGTAGAGCTGTTCGTATTCTTTATCGTTCAATAAAGCATTTTTCTTTATAAGATCGGGAACTTGATGCACTATTTCTTTTGCCATTATTTCTCTATTTAAGCTAATGAAGGTGAAGGATTAAAATACATCATTCTTCCTTCCGGGTTATTAAAGTACTCTAATAACTTTTCTAAAAGAAGAGTATAGTCATTTTGATTATGGGCCAAATCTAAGAACTCTGAGTTAACTATTAAAACAGGAGATCGGTCATAATTTAGAAAAAATTCTTTGTAGGATTCATTGAGGAGATCTAGATATTCAAAAGAAACATTCTTTTCGATCTCTCTTCCCCTTTGAATCACTCTCTCGAATAATGTCTTAGTTTCAGCTTGAAGATAAATAACTAAGTCAGGAGTTGGGAGATCTAAGGAGAGGTAATCATAAATTTGATTGTAAAGAGATAATTCATGTTCGGAGAGTGTTACTTTTGCAAAAAGTTTATCTTTATCTAAAAGGAAGTCTGAAACATGGATCGGTGTAAAAATATCCCCTTGCTTAAGGTCTTGAATTTGTTTTACTCTTTGAAAAAGAAAGAAGAGTTGAGTAGCTAAAGCCGATTGAGAAGGGTTTTTATAAAAATCTGCTAAAAAGGGGTTGTCGGAAGGCTGCTCTAGGAATGTTTCGTAGCGAAAAGATTCGGCTAAAAGTTTTGTTAAGGTTGTTTTACCCACGCCGATTGGACCTTCTACGGCTAGGAACTTAGGAACTTTCTTGTAATTTGACAGGTTTATAATCTTGGTTCCCATATCAACACTTATTCTTATAAGAGCTGATTATCTTACCTGTGTTTTTTACTAAATCCTTAATTTTCTATGAGCAAATAATGATATTTATCCATATTGTTGTTTTTCAGTAATTTCTTCGAGAGTTTTGCAGTCAATACAGAGTCTAGCGGTTGGTCTTGCCTCTAATCTTCTGATACCAATCTCTATACCGCAATTAGGATTTAAACAGAATCCATAATCGTGATTAATTAGACCATTGATAGACTGATCTATCTTAGAAAGGAGTCTTCTCTCTCTCTCTCTTGTTTTTATTTCTAGAGTAAAGCCTTCTTCATGCGTAGCTCTATCAGAGTCATCTGCAAAATGGTTACTATTGTTTTGGATTTTATCTGCTGTTCTAGTTTGTTCTAATTGAAGCATTTGTTTCCATCTTTCTAAAATTTTTAGAAAATGTTTTTTTTGTTTAGCGCTCATGTACTTTTCTTTCTTATTTAACTTATAGGGCTCAATAGTAGCTAAAAAAGCTTCTTCAGCAAGATAACTTGACTGTCTAATTTTTTTTACAACAGAAGGCTTTTTTGGCTGCACTTTTTTTGGAGCTAACTTCCTTACAGTCTTTTTAGAAGTGCTTTTCTTAGTTGTTGTTTTTGAGTTTTTTGTAGTCTTTTTAATAGCCATAAGGTCTAAATTACTTTTTGCTTTTTAGAGAAGGCGGCGCAATTTATCAGATTTGTGTATCTATTTCTAGAGAATTATGAAAATTCTTCTTTAATTTTTCTGTACTCGCTCTCTGTTAGCCTCGGTCCGAATTTTTCTACCTGTTTAGAAGCAGCGTAACAACCAAACTTTGCAGCAGTTTTTAGATCCTTCCCTTTACAGATTTTATGTAGAACAGAACCTGCAAAAATATCTCCAGCACCATTTGTATCAATTGCTTTGGCCTCAAATCCTTTAATAATTTCGGTTTTGTTTCCATTCCAAATCATACTTCCCTCCTTCCCTAGAGTAATAAAATTTTGAGAAGAAACTTCTCTTAAAAATTTCTCAGCTTCAAACACATCTTCACATTGTGAAAAAGCACGCGCCTCATTCTCATTGCAAAACAAGATGTCACAACCCAGCTTTATTAAAGAATTCAATTGATCCCTAAAAGCATTAATAATAGCTTCGGCTGAGAGTGATATTGCTATTTTAGTACCTGATGCTTTAGCGACTTTACTAGCTTCAAAACAAGCTTCTAAGGCCGATTCTGAGGCTACAAGATACCCTTCTAGAAAAAGATATTGAGAATCTCTTATGGCTGATTTATCAAGATCATCACTACTTAAAAGATTACTTACTCCCAAATAAGTACACATTGTCCTTTCTGCATCTGGGGTAATCATTATCACACTCTTTCCAGTAGATAAGTCAGATTCTGAGACCTTGTTAGAATGGAGAACATTATTTTTTTCAAGATCTTCTAAATAGAAAATTCCAAGATCATCATTTTTTACCCTACAACTAAAATGGCATTTTGACCCAAAATTTGAAGCTGCTACTATGGAATTAGTTGCCGCTCCTCCACAACTTAGTTTGGAATTCCCATACTCTGCCATTAGTAACTTAATTAAGTTTGATTGTTCTTCAGCCTCTATTAATGTCATAGAGCCCTTTGGAATTGACATTTTCTCTAACTTAGAAGCAAAATCTTCTTCTATGCTAAATTGAACATCAACTATGGCATTACCTAGAGAAGAGATGTCTAATTTCATTTTAAAAACTCCTTATCTTGGAAAGAGTAAAAACTTGACTAAGACTATAACTGACAAAAAAGAAAATTAATGAAACTTTCGTTAAAACTAATTACTTATTTAAGTTTAATTATTTTTTCAGTTATTAGCATTGCTTACGTATCAATACTCGATTCTAAAGTTGTTAATAAATTGGATGGGGTTTTATGGACAGTTCCCGCAAAAGTATATGCCAGACCCTTAGAATTAGCTGAAGGAGGAAAGATCAATGTAGATGTTTTAAAAAAGGAATTGGAAATACTCTCGTATGAACTAACAAAAGGTATCCCAGATACTCCTGGGGAGTTCTCACAAAGTCAACGGTCTGTAAATATATTCATTAGAGGTTTTGGATCTCAGGAACCGGGTCTGTATAGATTGAAGATTGAGAATGACAAAATTGATTCTATAAAAAGGAAAGATGGCATTTCTATAGACCTGATTCAACTCGAACCACTTTCGATAGGAGGAATGTTTCCCTCTCATCTACAAGACAGAATATTGTTGAATTTCTCGCAAGTACCAAAAGATTTGGAAGAAATGATCTTAGTTGTAGAAGATAGAAATTTTTATAGTCACAAAGGGATATCACTTAGGTCCATCATGAGGGCTTTTATCAAGAATACTAGAGCTCTGGGTATAGAGGAGGGAGGAAGCACGATCACTCAACAATTGGCCAAAAGCTTGTTTTTTTCTCCTGAACAAACAATAAAGAGGAAGATCAAAGAAGCTATTGCTGCTTTGTTGATAGAGATACATTATTCGAAACAAGAAATTCTTCTGGCTTATATAAATGATGTTTTTATAGCGCAATCTGGAAGACGAGCGATTCATGGTTTTGGTTTGGCCTCACAATTCTTTTTTGGAACTGACTTAAAAAATTTAAGCTTGGATCAAAAAGCTCTATTAGTTGGCATGTTAAAAGGCCCTTCTCTTTATAGTCCAATAAATAATCCTGACAGAGCTAAAACTAGAAGGGATTTGGTTTTATCTTTAATAAAGAATGATTCTCTTATAACTGAAGAAGAGTATCTAGATTTAAAGGGTAGATCTCTTAAGGTGATACCACCTTCCTTTAAAAGCTTATCAAAATATCCTGCCTTCAATGACATAGTCACTTTAGACCTAAGAAAGAATTTTGATGATAGTGATTTGAGAACTAAAGGATTAAAAATCATTACAAACTTAGACCCAGTTGTACAAGATTATCTTGAGGAGAGTATCAAGGACACTAAGCTTCAACTTAAAAGGAGATATGGCAGTCAACTTAATGGATTAGAAGGGGCAGGAATAGTTATAGATTCATTTAGCGGAGAAGTTGTAGCGGCCATAGGGAGTACGAAACCTAATAATTACGGGTTTAATAGGGCCATTAATGCCGTCCGACCAATCGGATCTCTAGTTAAGCCATTCATATACTTATCGGCCTTGCAGCATTACAGCAAATATAATCTCTCTACTTTGCTGGATGACTCAAAGTTATCAGTTTCTTTACCTGGAGGTAAACTGTGGGAACCCAATAATTTTGATAAAAAATTTCACGGTAATATCCCATTACATGTGGCTTTATCCGAGTCTTATAATGTTGCTACCACAAGACTGGGAATGGATTTGGGATATTCTGTTGTCCAAGAAACTTTTACTAAGTTAGGTATTAAGAAGAAAATACCCAAGTATCCTTCAATTTTTGTGGGATCTTTTGAAATGACTCCTTTAGAGGTTATTCAAGCTTACCAAACAATTGCTTCAGAAGGCTTTTACTCGCCTCTGAATTCTATTCGGACAGTTGAGAGCTCTGAAGATGTATTATCTTTGTCTTATCCTTACAAGGTAGAACAAAGATTTAGGCCAGAACCAATCTACCTTTTAAAATTTGTACTAAAGCAAACTTTTATAAGTGGGACAGCCAGAGGCTTTTCATCGCGAGTCATTGAAAAATGGAAAACAGGAGGTAAAACTGGAACATCAGATGACCAAAGGGACAGTTGGTTTGTGGGCTACGCCGGCAATTATTTGATGGTCGTATGGTTGGGTTTTGACGATAACAGAAAGTCTCCCCTAACTGGTAGGACGGGAGCCCTACAAGTCTGGAAAAACTTTATGAGTAGATTAGATCCAATAGCTTATGAGGTCAGGAAGCCTTCAAGAATAAGATACGAATGGGTAGATACAAAAGATGGACTTTTAAGTGGGGAGAGGTGCAAGGGGTCAATTCTTATACCTTTTGTAGAAGGTACTGAACCCGAAATGATTCCTCAAAACAGAAAGAAATGTAGAATTAGTGAAGAGTCTTATACCGCAAAGGTTCTTAATAAGATAAAAGAAGCTATAGAAGTAAAGTGAAGAAAAATTTTAATACCTATTTAGTTGCACTAATTTTAATGTCTCTATTTTTAGGCTGTACTTCTTCACCTAAAAAGGAAACAAATTTTTATGACTTGGAAGTTGAAAAATTCTCTTCGTCCGTAAAATTACTCTTAACTGATTTAGAATTTTTAAAAAAAGAAATTCTTAAAGTTAATGCCAATAAACCTTCAGTTCAAAGGATTTTGATTGAAGCAGATGATAAGTGGATGGAAGAAGATTTAAAAAAAGCTAGTTCTGCTTTAGAAAGAGGATTAAGAATTGCAAAAGACGAAAGTGCCCTCTACTTACGACTAGCTCATTTAAGGTTAGAACAGGGGTTGATAAAAGAGTCTTCTGCTTTTGCAGAAAGAGGTCTACTGAATAAAAATGCTTCTTCCTGGGAACTTCTGCTTCTAAAAATATATTCTGCTCAGAAATAATTTGAATAAGGTATCAAAATTTTAGAAGTGGTTTTAATTCATAGCCTTATAATGATTGACCCTAGTTATATTTGGACAAGGAAGAGGTTGATGAAAGAAAAGAGTAAAATAAAAGTTGGAATTATTGGAGCATCTATTTTTACAACTGAAATTCTAACCTGTATCAGAACTGTAACTTAATGTTTAATTTTGAATAAAATATAAGATTAAATTAAAATTCAGTCATGGTAGAAACATTTAATCCATCAACTTTAAATCTTACTGAAGGTGCAGTTAACAAAATACACTCTCTTTCTGATTCAGATAAGAGTAAAGAAATTAATTTAAGAGTCTATGTAACTGGAGGTGGTTGTTCCGGATTTCAGTATGGGTTTTCCTTTGACCAAGAAGTTGATGAAGAAGATACCTGTGTTTCAAGGGATGGGGCAAACCTGGTTATTGACCCCCTAAGTCTTCAGTACCTAGCTGGGTCAACTATAGATTACACTGAGGATCTATCAGGATCTAAGTTTATAGTAAAAAATCCAAATGCCACTACAACCTGTGGCTGTGGAGAATCTTTTTCTATTTAACTTACTTCCCAGACTTCTCCAAGTAAAACCCTTCCCTGACTTCCTGTTACCTTAGAGAGGTCAAATTTTTTTCTGTCTAACCTTTGGTGGGCTAACCATGCAAAACAACTGGCCTCTAGGAAGTCAGGATCAATCCCAAGTAAGGAAGTAGAAAAAATATTGTTCTCGATTATTCCTTCTAATCTGTTAATCAGAAAGGTGTTGTGAATTCCCCCACCGCAAATATATATTCTCTTCTTTTGTGCTTTTAAATTTTTTAGTTCTTTAAAAATAACTTGGGCTGTTAATTCAGTTAAAGTAGCCTGTATGTCTTCAGGAGAAAAAACACTCTTACAGTTTGAAACATTTTGTTTAACCCAGCTTAGATTGAAATAATCAGTTCCAGTACTCTTTGGGGGTTGTTGGCTGAAGAAAGGATCTCTAAGCATAACTTCTAATAGTTTTGGAATAAACTTTCCAGATGAAGCCCAAGAACCTTCTTCATCAAATTCTCCGTTATTGTTACTTCTATTCCATGCATCTATAAGACAATTTCCTGGTCCACAGTCATAAGCGATTATGTCTTCATTGAGGTTATTTAAGTAAGTTAAGTTACATATACCTCCTATATTTATTATTACACCCTCAGAAAGTTTATTTTTTTTAAAAATAAACTTATGGAAAAGAGGGGCAAGAGGAGCTCCTTGGCCGCCTGCCTGTATATCAGCTGTTCTAAAATCAGCTACAGTTTTTATTTTTGTTACTCTTGTTATCTCTTCTGGTTTTCCTATTTGAAGAGAGTACGGTTTGATGGTATTTGGTGCATGTTTTATGGTTTGTCCATGGCTGCCAATAGCAGATATATCTCTATTATTTAGGGAAGCTTTCTGTATCAATCGATTAGCTGCTTTTCCAAAAGCCCTTCCCAGATCAACATCTAATTCTTCAATCTCAACTTTAGAAATATCAGCAGAGTTAACTGCTTCAAAAATTCTTTTTTTTAAGTTTTTTTTAATTGATGACGAGCTACTTTCAAGAAGTTCAAAACTTCCTGTATCAATATTAACCAATGCAGAGTCAATGGAATCGACACTTGTTCCTGACATCAAGCCTATGAAAAGGTTTTCCATAAAAGTAGTTATATATTAAAAACTTAAATTTTGATAATTCTTTAAATCAGCAAGTATTTTCTCTGCATGTAAACCATAGCTGTCTTTATCATTTTCGTGAATTGGTTTTGCATTAGGCAATTTAACTGTTAAAGGGTTGGTATGTTTCCCATTAACTCTAAATTCATAATGAAGATGATCTCCAGTTGCTGTTCCAGTTCTGCCCACGTACCCTATGGTCTCTGATTGCTTTACTTTCCCCCCCACCTTAATTTTTGAATGAAATTTGTTTAAATGAGCATATCGGGTTGAGTAATCCTCCGTATGCTTTATTTCAACTAGATTTCCATAGCCTCCCTTCTTATCTGCAAATACAACTGTTCCATCTCCAGTAGTTCTAACAGGCGTTCCTCTCGAAGCTGCATAATCAACCCCTGTATGAGCTCTAATCTTATGCAGTATGGGATGTCGTCTTTTTAGATTATAACTGGAACTAATGTAACTAAATTTCACTGGAGATCTCAAAAAAGCTTTCTTAACATTTCTGCCTTCAAGTGAAAAATATTCAGAAAATCCATTTTGTAATTTATATCTTATGGCTGTGTGTGTTCTGTCCCGATTTATAAATTCTGCTATAAGGATGTCTCCATCTAATTTTTTTTCCCCATTAACAAATACTTCTTCATAAATGAGGCTATAAGAGTCTCCTGGTCTGATGTCATGTACAAAATCAATGTCCCATCCAAAGATATAAACTAAATCCATTATCACACTATCTGGTAATCCTTCCTTCAGTCCATCCACATACAAGGAGTTGTTTATTTCAATATTCTTAAAGACTCTATACTTTTCTGTATTTAGTTCGTATTCCTCAATTTCATAAACTTCTCCACTTTTTTTTGCCCTAACCCCAGATTTAAAATCTTTTATGTAATTGAGAGAAATGACTTTATTAAAATCACTTATTCCGACTTCTAAAGTTTTGCCTATCTTAATCTGTGCTAATAAGTTACTTCTATCTGAGTTAACTAAAGTGACAATGTTTTTTTCTTCTATCCCCAATCTTTTTAAAATAGAAAAAAGTGAATCGTTCCTTTTTATTTCTGCTCTTTTTAATTTGATAAAGTTAGAGGTTTCAGCTTCAACAGCAGATTCAAGGTCTAGTTCCTCCATAGATACCTGGCTAAACAAGGCTTCTTTGGGAGAATTAGAATCAATCTTTATGTTGGAAAAAAGGGTCATTGAAATAAGAAAAATAATACCTACCAAGAGTAGATATAAGTGTCTTCTTGGATAACTAGAGAAAATAAGTTTTATCTGTTTTAAGATTTTTCTTAACATAGGGCCAGAAAAACATTTAATACTAACGAATATTGGATGCGTTCGTCCAAGATTAATTTATTCAACTAAGCTTATAATATACATAGAAGATGAAAGATTCTGAGTTAGCACTATTATTAAGAGGGGTTGAAGAGGTTATCCCAAAAGAGGAGTTTCATAAGAAATTAGATAAGAAAAGGCCTCTAAGGATTAAATTAGGATTTGACCCTACTGCACCTGATCTCCATCTTGGGCACACAGTAATATTAAATAAACTTAAGCTTTTTCAAGATCTAGGCCATCAAGTAATTTTCTTAATAGGAGACTTTACCGGGTTGGTAGGAGATCCCTCTGGTGTCAATGAAACTCGCCCAGTCTTATCTGAGAAAGAGATTAAGAAAAATGCTAAGACATATGAAAGACAGGTATTCAAGATTCTTGATAAGAAGAAAACTGAGATTAGATTCAACTCTGAATGGATGAATAAATTTTCACCTGAAGAATTTATTAGACTGTCTTCTGTTCAAACTGTTGCCAGAATGCTTGAAAGGGATGACTTTCATAAAAGATATACTTCTCAAAAGCCCATCTCAATTCATGAATTTCTTTATCCTCTACTACAAGGATATGACTCAGTGGCGTTGAATGCAGATGTAGAGCTTGGAGGAACAGACCAAAAGTTTAATCTACTCTTAGGCAGAGAGGTACAAAAATTCTATGGAAAAGAACCTCAAGTAGTTTTCACTTTACCTTTATTAGAAGGTCTTGATGGAGATAAAAAAATGTCAAAGTCTTTAGGAAATTATATAGCTATAGAAGACAGTCAAAATGAAATTTTTGGCAAAATTATGTCAATTTCAGATGAGTTGATGTGGAGGTACTTTGAACTACTTAGCTTTAAGAAGCAAAATGAAATTAATAAATTAAAAAAATCCCAAAAAGAAGGTTTAAACCCTAGGGATATTAAGTTTTTATTAGCTGAAGAAATAGTAGATAGATTTCATGGAGAAGGGTCAGGAACCAAAGCTAGAGAAGAATTTAAATCAAGATTTCAGCAAGGAAATAGTCCATCTGAGATAAAAGAAATAGAGATAAAATTAATGGAAAAAGATATTTCTTTACCAAAAATCCTTAAAGAAGCTGGAATGGTTTCAAGCACTTCCGAAGCATTGAGGTTGATTAAACAAGGAGGGGTTAGGATAGAAGGTGAAAAAATACTTGATTCAAAATATAAAATAAATCAAAATTCTTCTCTTTTATATCAGGTTGGAAAAAGAAAATTTTTTAGAATCAAAATACCCTAAAAAATAGCTTTCTATAAGGTTTTATTGTTGTATACTGCGGCTCCCTTTGTATTGAAAAGGGGAGTTTTTTAAAATTATTAAAGCAAGTAATTCGTGTGGGCGCCTGTTTTAGGCGCACTTACCAACCAGTTAATATTTCTTAACTAGTTTAAGTTTTTGTTTTCTGGTTTTGTGTGTCTGTAAAGACACATTTTTCAATTAAATTGAAGAGTTTGATCATGGCTCAGATTGAACGCTGGCGGTAGGTTTTATCCATGCAAGTCGAGCGGTAACAGACATTTTGATTCAGCTTGCTGAATCTAGTGCTGACGAGCGGCGAACTGGTGAGTAACGCGTAGGAATCTGCCCAGTAGCGGGGGATAGCCCGAGGAAACTCGGATTAATACCGCATACGCCCTAAGGGGGAAAGGGGGCATCTTTGATGCTCTTACTATTGGAGGAGCCTGCGTAAGATTAGCTTGTTGGTAGGGTAAAGGCCTACCAAGGCGACGATCTTTAGCTGGTCTGAGAGGACGATCAGCCACATTGGGACTGAGACACGGCCCAGACGTCTACGGACGGCAGCAGGAGAGAATATTGGACAATGAGGGAAACCTTGATCCAGCCATACCGCGTGTGTGAAGAAGGCCTTAGGGTTGTAAAGCACTTTAAGCGATGAAGAAGAAAAGTAAGTTAATACCTTATTTTTTTGACGTTACTCGCAGAATAAGTACCGGCTAACTCCGTGCCAGCAGCCGCGGTAATACGGAGGGTACAAGCGTTAATCGGAATTACTGGGCGTAAAGCGCGCGTAGGCGGTTAAGTAAGTTGGATGTGAAAGCCCTGGGCTCAACCTAGGAACTGCATTCAAAACTATTTAACTAGAGTACGAGAGAGGAGAGTAGAATTTCTGGTGTAGCGGTGAAATGCGTAGATATCAGAAGGAATACCAATGGCGAAGGCAGCTCTCTGGATCGTCACTGACGCTAAGGTGCGAAAGCGTGGGTAGCAAACAGGATTAGATACCCTGGTAGTCCACGCCGTAAACGATGAGAACTAGCCGTTGGGGAGAATTAACTCTTCAGTGGCGCAGCTAACGCATTAAGTTCTCCGCCTGGGGACTACGGCCGCAAGGCTAAAACTCAAATGAATTGACGGGGGCCCGCACAAGCGGTGGATCATGTGGTTTAATTCGATGCAACGCGAAGAACCTTACCTACCCTTGAAATCCAGCGAAGTTCCTAGAGATAGGAATGTGCCTTCGGGAACGCTGTGACAGGTGTTGCATGGCTGTCGTCAGCTCGTGTCGTGAGATGTATGGTTAAGTCCAGTAACGAGCGCAACCCCTATCCTTATTTGCC
>LWDU01035618.1_pt1 | contig 12332 bp, 10 predicted proteins | sample 727161 | NCBI WGS metagenome assembly LWDU01 (sample SAMN04566230, study PRJNA314399) | hydrothermal vent metagenome | isolation source: deep sea hydrothermal plume seawater | place: Mexico: Gulf of California, Guaymas Basin | collected 2004-07-11 | reverse complement strand
CACGGCCTAGTTCAGTCAGGTCGGAGTTCCACTGGCCCTGCATTCTCCGAATGGCATTCCACTCGGTCTGTCCGTGACGAATAAAGTAAAGTTCTTTCAACTAGATTTCAGCCCCTATCTGAACCAGCTCGAGATACGAGTTCTGGAAATGTACATAAGCCACCTGTCCAGTTGGGTTGGATGAAATATAAATGAAAATATAGCACAGCGGTTGAAAAGGTTGCTCACTAACAGGCGAGGCCTCAGTATACAGGGACGATATAAAATCGGCTTGGTCCATGTTCAATCTTATCCAGACACACCACGGTATTAGTTGCTCTGATATCGTTGCAACCAAGAGGGTTCTGCGTGCAATTGGGTTTTGTGACACACAACCGGGCGCGCCGGAACCACTTGTTTTTAAAAACGAAAAAGACGATCACATTGGACAATTGACGGCGGCAGTTCTGGGAGATGAATATCACACCCACTATGTCGAGAACCCGGAAACCCAACACCAGATTGACCTGATAGAGATCCAGGAAGCTGCGCTTGTTCCAAGGCCCTGCGCTTCCCCTGCCCAGGGCGACCTGATTATCGCCTTTGCTTCAGAAGACCCGCTTGAAACTTACCGTGCCATGGTGGCGAATGATGACCCTGGTAATTTTAGTGAGCCGGTGGATGTACCGGAAGAAGACGCTATCCAGTTTGTCTGGCGTGACGGACAACACAGCATGATTACGACGCAGGATAGCCCGTTCGCAATAGTTCACTACAGTCTGGGAGATTTTTCCAGAGTACGAAAATTTTACGAATATGTTCTAGAGATTCCTGTTGTGGAAGTAGACGTTAACAAAGACGGCAGTGGACGCTATCGACTCCAGGACATTGGCGGACGCCTGGACCTGGAGGTGAGAGCGGATATTAAACGGCTTGATCTACGTGCCTGGGGGAAACACTATCCAGCCGCGAATCATTTCAGGTTGATTGAGCGGGACATACAAAGAATAGCTGCAAGGCTGGAAGAGACCGGCCTGGGAGGTTGGGTGATTCCACCCGAGGGCCCCTTTGCATTTATCTTCGGGCCAACCAGCGAAACGATTGAAACTTTCGACAAAAGTTTTGCGGCACTGGTGGCTGAGGTGAGTTAATCACGACACATTCGGATGCTGCTCCGCGAGTGTCGTGGAAATGACCCTGGCTTTGCTTGTCAGCTGATCAATACCTCTAGTGCAGCGTTAAAGGTTGCCGAAGGACGCATTGCTTTTGAAGTGAGTTCGGGGTCCGGTGAGTAGTAACCACCTACATCAACTGGCTCACCCTGCGCAGCAAGCAACTCCTCGTTGATCTTGTCCTCATTGCTCTGAAGAGTCTCAGCAAATACCTGGAACCGTTCTTTCAGGCTGGGATCTTGATCCTGGGCCGCAACGGCTTGCGCCCAGTACATGGCAAGATAAAAGTGACTGCCCCGGTTGTCGAGTTCGTTCACCTTTCGCGACGGTGACTTGTTGCTTTCAAGGAATTTGGCGATGGCGTCGTTCAACGTATCGGCCAGGGTTTGAGCCTGCTGGTTGTTGAATGAAGTTGCAAGGTGCTCAAGCGAAGCGCCTAACGCCAGGAATTCACCCAGTGAGTCCCATCTAAGATGGCCTTCTTTTTCGAACTGCTGAACGTGTTTGGGTGCAGAGCCACCAGCTCCAGTTTCGAACAGTCCGCCACCATTGATCAGCGGTACGATAGATAGCATTTTGGCGCTGGTGCCCAATTCAAGAATCGGGAAGAGGTCCGTCAGATAATCACGTAACACGTTTCCGGTAACCGAAATGGTGTCTTCGCCATTGCGGGCTCGCTCCAGGGAAAGTTTCGATGCTTCGGGAACCGCCAGAATGTGATATTCGACCCCGGTCAAGTCGTGTTCAGGCAGGTATTCGTTAACCTTCGCAATTAGTTTGGCATCATGAGCGCGATTTTCATCCAGCCAGAATACGATCGGTGAACCGGTCACTTTTGCTCGATTAACAGCAAGCTTCACCCAGTCGCGAACAGGGCCGTCCTTGACGCGGCAGAGTCGCCAGATGTCGCCCCCTTCTACTTCGTGTTCGATGACAGCTTTGCCATTCGAATCGAGAATACGGATTACGCCGTTTCCAGGCGCCTCAAAAGTGGTGTCGTGAGAACCGTACTCTTCAGCTTTCTGTGCCATCAGGCCCACATTTGGTACAGAGCCCATGGTGGTCGGATCGAATGCCCCGTGAGCGATGCAGTGCTTGATCGTTTCGTCGTAAAGGCTTGCGTAACACCGGTCAGGTATAACCGCTTTCATGTCGTGCAGCTCGCCGTCTGGCCCCCACATTTTTCCCGACTCGCGAATCGCTGCTGGCATGGATGCATCAATGATGATGTCGGATGGCACATGTAGATTCGTGATGCCCCTGTCAGAGTTCACCATCGCCATGTCAGGGCCGTTTTCAACACAGGCATTAAGGTCTGCTTCGATCTTAGCCGCCTGCTCAGCCGGTAGCTGCTTTATTTTCTCGTAGGCATCGCCAACACCATTTCGGGTGTCTACCCCGATTTCCTCAAACACGGCTGCATGTTTCTCGAAGGCATCCTTATAGTATGCGCGAACGCCATGGCCGAACATGATGGGGTCCGAGATCTTCATCATGGTGGCTTTCAGGTGGAGCGAAAAGAGGATGCCAGGCTTAGTCTGGGCAATTTCCTTTTCAAGGAAAGCGCAAAGTGCTTTCTTGCTCATGAATGCGCCGTCGACTATTTCGCCTTCTTCAGCGAGGACGTTTTCGGCCAACAGTTGCTTGCCACTGCCTTCGAACTCGATCGTCAACGAATCGCTCTTTGGCATGACAATAGATTTTTCGCTGCCGTAAAAGTCACCCGCGTCCATGTGAGCCACATGTGACTTTGACTCGCTCGACCAGGCTCCCATTGTGTGGGGGTATTTGCGGGCGTATTCCTTTACCGCTTTTGCAGCACGTCGGTCAGAGTTTCCTTCACGAAGCACCGGGTTTACGGCGCTACCCTTGACCTTGTCGTACCGAGCCTTGATGGATTCTTCCTCTTCGTTGCGGGGCTCCTCCGGATACGCAGGTAGGTCAAACCCTTTGTCCTGCAGCTCTCGAATAGCCTCGTGTATCTGCGGGTTAGACGCGCTGATGTTTGGCAGCTTGATGATGTTTGCCGCGGGTTTCTGGGAGAGTTGCCCCAGGTAAGCCAGCTCATCAGGAACCCTCTGTTCCTCTTTAAGCCTTTCCGGAAAAGTGGCAATAATTCGGCCGGCAAGCGAAATATCTCTCATCTCTACATCGACACCTGCGGTATCGGTGAACGCTTTAACAAGGGGTAGGAAAGAGTAGGTCGCGAGTCGCGGTGCCTCATCTGTATCTGTGTAGATGATCTTCGGTGATTCTGTCATGGATAATTCTTTTGCCTTCTCTGGTAGGTATCTCGTGGATACTTTTGTTGCGCAATTTGCCCCGGTCAAGGCGGCGCTTTCGAATATGGGGGCGCCGCTCTTCGGCTACTTTCCCGCAAATCAGGCGTTCTGGTGGGGTCATTCCCAATCACAAAGCGGTGGGCATTATAGAGGAATAGTCGAGTCTTCGCATTTACCTGAAATTGCACATCATAGTTGGCGTTTATTGGCGTTTCCCCGAATTGGACCAATTTCTGACCGGAACTGGTATACAAGCACTAGACGGACGGCAGAAGGACCTGTAATACCGATTGTGGTGCTGGTGATTGATGGTGAAACGGGAGCGGCGATTGGCAGATATAACTGTAATCTGCATCGGCAGGCCCCTTGAAAATACTCACATTATATTCGAGCCTGGCAGTCGAGGCCGCGTGGCATTTGGAGATCAATTAGTGACGTAGCTGGAGGTTAAAAATAAGCTGCAGCCTGTTCCCTTTGCCAGACGCCATCACCAAATAGCTGCTGCGAATGCATCACCCGCTTGTGGTAGATCTGCACGTCGTGCTCCCAGGTAAACCCAATGCCACCATGCAGTTGGGTTGCCCTGTTGGCGCAAAATTCCGCGGTATCAGATGCGCTGGACTTCGCGAGGTGTGCCGCTTTGTGTGAATCGCCCGGATCCGTGTCATAGGAGCAAGCGGCCGCATAAACGAGCGAGCGAGTCTGGTCGCCCAGGATCATCATGTTCACGATGGGGTGTTTGACAGCCTGGAAGAACCCGATAGGTCGATCGAACTGGGTCCTGACCTTTGCATATTCGGCAGTGGTCTGGAGCAACCATTCGCAGCCGCCTGATATGTCGGCAGAAATCAAGGTTAAGAGCGCAGGCATTGCTTTTTGCAATGTGCCGGCCCCATCTTCGGAAATACACTCGGCGGGCACGTCGTTGAAAGTAACGCGCCCCTGGTCTCTTGTTAGATCAACAATCCGGTCAAATTCGAGATCAACCCCGCCAGCGTTCAGGTCAACACAGTAAAGCTTTACTGTGCGCCCATCCATTGCCGCGACCAGCAGCGAATCAATTTTTTGCGGATCCTGTACATACCACGAAATGCCATTCAATTTTCCGTCGCTGACGGTAATATCGGTGGAATCGGCTTCCAGCGAACCTTCCTTGCCGTAGATCGCGAGTGTCATGCTGGTGCCTTCGGCTATTTTTGATAACCATGACATTGCCGAATCTGTTCCAGCCTCGCGCAGGGCGAAGGTGCTTTGTAGTGTTGAGGTGAGTGGTGTCGGCATACTGGCGCGCCCCACTTCTTCAGCGACAGCGATAGCGGTAACCAGGTTCATGCCGACGCCGCCCGCTTCCTCTGGTACGGCTAGAGCCGTCCAGCCGAGGCCTACCATTTCATTCCAGGCAGCCTTGTCGTAGCTACCGGTTCGGTTTTCACCAAAATAGGGGTCTTCTGTTCCCTTGATGGAATCACGAAGTGCCAGTAAAGGCTGTTTGTCTTCCATGAAGCGCCGCGCTGAATCCTTGAGCATTTCCTGCTCTTCTCCGTAACCAAAATCCTTAGGTTGAGCCATGTTTATTCTCCCTATTTGGTTTTTGGCAGGCCAAGCACACGCTCGCCCAGAATGTTGCGTTGAATTTCACTACTACCGCCAGAAATGGTGCCGGTGTAGGTGTTCATGTATCCCAGTGCCCAGCGTCCATCTTCTTCGGCATTCGGGTCACCTATATAAAGACTGGATTTCATGCCGAGCATGCTAAGCGCTGTCTGGTGCAGTTCCTGGCCAAGTTCACTTCCGGTGAGCTTACCCTGTAGCGGTATCCGCATCGCGCCGCCGTTTAGTTCTTTAACACCGAGTCTTCGGAAGTTTTGTGTTGCCGCCTCAGTTCTCTCGTAAAGCTTCATCAGCTTGTCCCGCCAGACCGGATCCTCCCATAGGGTGCGGCCATTTCTCTTTTCACGTTTTGCGAGCGCAATTAGCTGCTCTATTGCTGCAAAGGGTGATTCGCTACTGGCGATTGCACCAACGCCGGTACCGGCTCCGCGTTCATTGGTCAGGGTAGACATGGCGACCTGCCAGCCTTTGCCTACTTCATCTATGCGGTAATGATCTGGTACTACAACCCCCTCAAGAAAGACTTCATTAAAACCGGATTCGCCAGTCATCTTATGGATAGGCTGGACAGTGACACCCTGAGCCTCCATCGGCCCTATGAAATAGGTGATGCCGTTGTATTTGTCGTTTTTGTCTGTTCGTGCCAGCAGCAGCATCCATTTGGCAAAATGGCCGAGGCTGGTCCAGACCTTGCTGCCATTGACTACCCAGTTGTCGCCGTCCTTTACCGCGCTGGTTTGCAGGGACACCAGGTCAGAACCGGCGCCTGAGGCAAAAAGGATTTCCTTTGTTCCTCTGTACCGTGAGCAAGCAACGTGGGGGCGGCCATACCGAGGCCGATCCAGTTGATGAAATAAGGAACATTGGCTCGCCTCACTTCCGTGCTAGCGATTTGCTGGAATTTATCGTGCCCGTGACCGCCATATTCTTTTGGTACGTCTGTCGCGATCAGTCCTGCCTCATAGCATTTAGCCTGCCAATCCACCAGGTAAGTGCGATGGTCTTCGGAGGTGACCTCGTAGGCAGCCTGGGGAAGGGGGATTTTTGTGGGCGGCGGCTTGTGTTCTTCAAGCCAGGCGCTGCAGTATCCCCTGAACTCTCGTTGTTCTGTGGTTTCGGTAGCGGCCATATCAAATTCCATCAAATAGCGATGAGGTGGAATAAACCATAGCTCGTGGCAATGGGCAATTTTTATAGGTTAGACAATTATATTGGGATGGCTGGGGTTGATGGGGGTATTGCGTGTGCACGCACCTTGGCTAAATACTATAATTAGCGTTTAATCATCCTACTGAAGAGAAAACCAGCAGAAAAAGGAATTATCATTGGATCTTGAAGCCTTCCGGGAAGACGCCAAGGCGTACATCGGTAAAAAGTGTCCGGATAGTATGCGCAACAAGGCTGTCCATTTTGAGGATGCTTTTGAAACTTATAATAACGCTGACGCTGACAGATGGCGTGATGCGATGGCTGAGCGCGGCTGGACTGCACCAACCTGGCCCACGGAATATGGCGGCGGAGGTCTGGGTTTCGAGGAGAACCAGGTGCTGCAGCAGGAAATGGCAGCGGCGAAAGCGCTACCACCCTCTGTAGGCATGGGGCTCGCGATGATAGGCCCAACACTTCTCGAGTTTGGTACCGATGAACAGAAGCAGCGCCATTTACCCAAGATTGTCAGCGGCGAAGTCCGTTGGTGCCAGGGATACAGCGAGCCCGGTTCGGGCTCTGACCTCGCGAGCCTGCAGACCAAGGCCGTAATGGAAGGCGATCATTTTGTGCTCAATGGCCAGAAGATCTGGACTTCAGGAGCACAGCACGCGCACTGGATGTTTGCGCTGGTACGAACCGATCCGGATGCGGCGAAGCATGATGGCATCAGCTTTGTATTACTTGAAATGGACCAGCCCGGGGTGACTGTAAAGCCAATTGCGCTGATCTCAGGCTCGTCACCCTTTTGCGAAACCTTTTTTGATAGTGCTGTCGCCCGTCGGGACGACCTTGTTGGGGAATTGAACAAAGGCTGGACCGTGGGTAAAAGGCTGCTGCAATACGAGCGTTCTGCATCATCGGTGCGCATCAAGAAGAAAGGCAAACCGGTTAACCCCTATGCTGTTGTGGCGAAAAAATATCTGGGGGATTCAGGTGGCAAACTGGTAGACCCTGAAGCCAGGGAGAAAATTACTAAACAGACAATGCTTGAGAAGTCTCTGCAATTAACGATTCAGCGTGTTGCAGATGAGAGCCGGTCGGGTAAAGCGCCTGGCGCGACAACCTCAATCTTCAAACTCGTGGGCTCTACTGTTGCCAAAGATGGCTCGTCGCTGAAATCTGAACTGCGGGGTATTGCCGGTATCGGCTGGGAAGGTGATGGCTTTACCGAAGAAGAAGCCGAATCCACTCGTGGATGGCTGCGTGATCGGGCTGTTACCATCTATGGTGGTACCAATGAGGTGCAGATGAATATTATCAGCAAACGAGTCCTCGGGCTTCCGGATTGATCATGGCTAATGCGGCGGCTGAAGATCTCTGCCGATTGGACCGTGAGCGGGACCTTGCTTTCAGCCTGCCACTCGAAGATATAGATCCAACTGATCGGCGTTTATACCAGGACAACGTTCATTTCCTTATCTGGAGAGGCTGCGCACAGAGGCGCCGATTCATTTTCACGAACACAGCTACGCCGGACCTTTCTGGTCAATCACACGATATGCTGACATCCGAAAAATTGACGTGAACCATCGGCAGTTTTCGTCTGAACCTTCGGTTACCTTTGTCGATGAAGATTACAGTTCCAATAATAATTTCATCTCCATGGATCAGCCCCGTCACGATGAGCAGCGTAAGGTTGTGGCGCCGGTAACCGGCCCATCAAATCTTGCGGTGCTGGAATCTGTCATCAGGGAACGCGCGATCCGGATTATTGAGCAGCTTCCGGATGGTTAACCGATTGATTTTGTAGAGAAAGTCTCGATTGAGTTAACCACCCAGATGTTGGCGACGTTGTTCGATTTCCCATTTGAAGAACGTCACAGACTGACACGGTGGTCTGACATATCTACTGCAAGTGTTGACTCTGGCATTATTGAATCTTTGGAGCAGCGCGATCGTGAGCTTGACGAATGTTTTGATTACTTCATGTCATTATGGGAAAAGCGAAAAGCCAATCCTGTGGGCAACGACCTGCTGTCCGTGATGCTGAGAGGCAAGGCCACGCGCGACATGCCTCGGCAAGAGTTTTTTGGCAATTTGATGCTGTTGATCATCGGCGGCAATGATACGACTCGTAACTCAATTACCGGTGGTGTGTTGGCGCTGAGCCAATATCCAGGTGAGTTTGAAAAACTAAAAGCTGACCCGTCACTCGTTCGAAATATGGTTGCTGAGATTATTCGCTGGCAAACACCGGTGACTTATATGCGCAGGACAGCACTTGAGGATGTTGATTTCGAGGGTCATAAGATCAGAGAAGGGGATAAGGTAGCCATGTGGTATGCCTCGGGTAACCGCGACCCTGAGGTATTTGAGTCTCCTCATGAACTTCGAATAGACCGAGAGAATGCCAGGGCGCACCTTTCTTTTGGGTTTGGCATTCATCGATGCATGGGAAACAGGCTCGCGGAAATGCAACTTCGTGTGCTCTGGGAGGAATTAATGTCGAGGGTTTCGGCGACTGAGCTCGTTGGAGAACCTGTTAGAAACCGTTCTACCCTGATCAAGGGCTACCAGTCTCTGCCCGTAGTGATTAAGAGAAAACGGTAGATAGCGCCTGAAAACAGGGTGTAACAAGCGTTGACAAGGGTTTCCAACCCTATACAATGCGCCGCAGCAAAGGACCCCTCTTATACCCCCGCTTCATTTCAAGTAGATTCATTTATCGCTCGTCCTGCAGTTTCAAGTATTCGTTTGTTTCACGCTACACGTCTTCAGCAAAAAGAAGGCATCTTAAATATATACAGGACTAAAATAATGTCTACTAAAACCGGAACCGTTAAATGGTTCAATGAAACCCGTGGCTATGGCTTTATCCAGCAAACTGACGGACCAGATGTATTCGCCCACTACAACGAGATCAAAAGTGAGGGTTTTAAAACTCTGGCTGAAGGTCAAGCTGTAGAGTTTGGTGTGACTGAAGGTCAAAAAGGCCCACAGGCAGTAAACATCACAGTTGTTGCGTAAGCACCCAAGCTGAGGAAAAAGGCGACCAAATGGTCGCCTTTTTTTTACCTGTTCGTTGGGAGAAATGGGGTCGGAGTAAATTCCCCACCGTGAGAAACGGGGTCGTGAGAAACGGGGTCGGAGTAAATTTCCCACCACTATTTCCTGTTTAAGAACGTTGATATTGCTAACCCGATATCAGCGTATTTTAAGAAACAAATTGTTGAGGGAAATTTACTCCGACCCCACTATTCCTCCGACCCCACTATTCCTCCGACCCCACTATTCCTCCGACCCCACTATTCCTCCGACCCCACTATTCNNNATTCAGGCGCCTCTAAACGTTGGTTTACGTTTAGCAAGAAACGCCTGAATGCCTTCCTTCCCATCCCGGGATCTTGCCATGTCTGCAATGCCCCTGGATTCAAGTTCCATTTGCGTTTCCAGCCCGTTGTCGAAAGATGCGTTCAGCAGTGATTTCACCTGTCCGTAAGCAAGCGTTGGCCCGGCTGCGATTTTGGCAGCGAGTTTCCCGACTGTTTCATCAAGGTCGGCTTCTGCCACAACCTGGTTAACAATACCCCAGTCCAGGGCCTCGTCTGCGGATAATACCCGGTTAGTTAGCATCAGCTCTCGGGCCCTGCGATCGCCGACGCGTCTCGGTAGAAAGTAGGAGGAACTCCCATCCGGTGAAAGTCCTGCATTGGTGTAGGCCATCACAAATTTCGCGCTGTCTACAGAGATTACAAGATCTGCTGATAGCGCCAGGCTAAAACCGGCACCCGCTGCCGTTCCATTAACAGCAGCGATAACAGGCGCGTTCATTCTTGTGAGTCTTGAGATACTCATATGTAGATCGCCGGCCATTTCCTTGATGAGCGCTGAGGCGCCGTCACCAGCTTCACCGAACACTCCGAGATCACCGCCGGCACAAAACATTTTTCCCGTTGCGCGAACGACCACAGCGCGGATGTCTGGAGACTCATCGCACTTAATGGCAATAGCGCTCAATTCCCTGGCCATCAAAGGGTTCATGGCGTTGGCTGCGTCTGGTCGATTCAGTGTAATCGTAGCGATACTGTCTGTTGTGTCAAAAATCAGGGTTTCGTAGGTCATATGATGTCCAGATAGTGGTAAATGAAAATGAAGATAATCCAGCATTGTAATAGCAGATGCGGACCATCACCATCGGCTGGTAATATCGTTCCTCCGTTGTCACAAAAAAAGGATTAAAAATGCTGAAATCGGTGCAACTGGGGAGTCGCACGGGGCTCAGGGTCTCGGAGATCGCTCTTGGCACGATGAATTTCGGGGCGCCGGGTAAGGGGCATCAGGGGGACTGGACGCTCGGTGCGGATGATGCCCGGCCAATTTTCAAGGCTGCGATTGATAATGGCCTTTTTTACTTTGACTGCGCTGATATATATGGGCTGGGCTCCAGCGAGGAGGTGGTCGGTAAACTGCTCAGGGAGCTTCTGCCCCGTCATGACTATGTGCTGGCCACCAAGGTTGGAATGCCTCTTGGACCGGGCTCGAATCAATGTGGTTTGTCTCGCAAGCATATTGTGGAAGGCGTTGATGCCAGCCTGGAAAGGCTAGGAGTCGACTACATTGATCATCTGGTTATCCACCGACATCCGCATGGTATTCCAATGCATGTGCCGACGCCCATAGAGGAAACGTTGGAAGCACTTCATGATCTGGTGAAGGCCGGGAAAGTCCTGTATATGGGTGGTTCATCCATGTTCGCATGGCAGTTTACCGAGTTGCAGATGACCGCCAGGTTGAATGGCTGGACTGAATTTGTATCGATGCAAAATCATTACAACCTGATTTACAGGGAAGAAGAGCGTGAGATGATTCCTTATTGCGCGAAACAAGGTATCGCGATTACGCCGTGGTCACCACTGGCAAGAGGGATACTGACAGGCGCGTACAAAGGAAGCCTGGATGCAGGGACAACGAACCGTTCCCAGGGCCAGGACAAGGCGAGGACGAGTAGCCTCTATAAAGGTAACATGGATTTTCAGATTGCGGACAGAGTGGTTGAAGTTGCTGAGAAATACGGAAAAACACCAGCCCAGATATCGCTGGCCTGGATCTGTAACAAACCGGAGATCACTTCGCCTATTGTTGGAGTATCCAGCGTAGAGCAGTTGATGCAGCTCATGGAATCAGCGTCAATAAAGCTGGAAGATGACGACGTAGCTTACCTTGAGGCGCTATACCAGCCACTACAGAATCTGCTTTCGATTGGGATGTCTTAATACGAACCGTTAGAAATACAAAAGGTAAATACTATGAGTTTTGATGGAAAAGTTGCGATTATCACCGGTGCTGGTGGTGGTCTCGGAAAGGAGCATGCGCTGTTACTGGCGGATCTGGGTGTAAAAATAGTTGTTAACGACCTGGGTGGATCTGTGGATGGGTCTGGCAAGAGTGATGCTGCTGATCTGGTCGTGGAAGAGATACGAGCGGCCGGTGGCGAGGCTGTCGCTAACAAGGATTCAGTATCTGACCGGGAAGGCGCTAAACGTATCGTTGAGACTGCGGTCAAGGAATATGGCACCGTCGATATCCTGATCAATAACGCCGGTATCCTGCGGGATAAATCGTTCAAGAAGATGACGCTTGATGAATGGGATCTGGTGATTAACGTTCACCTGAATGGATCTGCGTATGTGACCTGGCATGCATGGCCGATCATGTACGAAAAGAACTATGGCCGAATTATGTTCACTTCTTCGGTTTCCGGCATTTTAGGCAGCTTTGGCCAGGCTAACTATGGTGCAGCGAAAATGGGGATGGTAGGTCTGATGAACAACCTCTGCCGTGAAGGTGCATCACACAATATCCATGTGAACTGTTTGTCTCCGGGCGCTGCGACCAGGATGACTGCGAGTGTCCCCGGCAGCGAGATTGATGCAGATGAACCTGACGAAAAGAGCCATCCAAAGTTGGTTAGTCCTGCCGTGCTTTATATGGTTTCAGAGGATGCGCCAAACGGACGCATCATCCAGGCGGCAGGAGGACGGTTTGCCTCAGATATGGTGTTCTCCAATAAAGGTGTGGAGCTGGACCTCGATGCGACCTGGGAAGATGTCGCAGAGAATTCAGATACGATTCTGGATGT
>LWDU01039753.1_pt1 | contig 12333 bp, 10 predicted proteins | sample 727161 | NCBI WGS metagenome assembly LWDU01 (sample SAMN04566230, study PRJNA314399) | hydrothermal vent metagenome | isolation source: deep sea hydrothermal plume seawater | place: Mexico: Gulf of California, Guaymas Basin | collected 2004-07-11 | reverse complement strand
CTGATCTGCTGTTACAACACCCGCCACAACCCCTGCGCCGACAAAGCTGGACACCCGAGCTATTCCCCGTTAGAAAAATGGGACGACGACCGCGTCTTGGCATTAGGCCGTGCGCAATGGCAGGGCATGCAGGCCCCGGCTTGAAACGATGACCGCCAACGATTTGCGCGCAGTCGAGCGCTACCTGCACGAACACATCCCGCTCACCGCCCATATGCAAGTCGGAGTAGACCGGGTCGATGACTACGGCGTCCGTCTACTCGCACCCCTCTCACCCAATATCAACCACCGACAGACCGCCTTCGGCGGCAGCGCCGCCTCGCTCGCCACGCTGGCCTGCTGGACCCTTATACACTTCCGCCTGCAGCGATTGTCCTTTGCCAGTGGTATCGTCGTCCGCCGCAGTACTATGGAATACGACACACCGATCGACAGCGACTTCGCCGCCTTCTGTCCCAGCCCCGACACCGACACCTGGAGCCGTTTCACCGATGCGCTCACCCAACACGATAAAGGCCGCATCACCCTAACCGCCGAAGTCCTATGTCACGACATCTCCACCGCGCGTTTCCAAGGGGAATTCGTCGCCCTGCGCCATAGCGGGTAACGGCGGCCCCCTTGCAAATGTCCGACTCAATGTCAGACCCTTTCGACCTGTCCGAGCAACCCGGCAATGGCCAACGCCTAGTCTTTGCCCTCTTCGGCATCGGCCAACTGGTAATCTCAAGCGCCGCTTTCCAACGCAGTGGCTTCTTTTATGGCCTAGTTGTGCTGCTTTGCGGTATCACAGCTTTTTGCACTGCAGCATTTTTTGTGCATCGCCTCAATCGCCGCCTGATCTGGCTCGGTGAGCAGGATATCGTGCTCGAAGAAGGATTGCGCAACCGGCAAACCTTGGCGTGGGAAGAGGTTGAGACCGTGCAGCTGACAAAATATATAACCACCTTCCATTGTGAAACGGGTGCCACACTCACCCTCTACGGCACGAGCAGACAATGGCCGGATCTGGCGTCTTTCCTTACCGCATTGCACACGCAGACCACCGCGCGCCAGATCCCGGTTGAAGGAGAATTGTAATATGCGCCATGGCCGGCTCTTAATCGGCCTTTTTTGTTTCGCGCTATCGCCCGCACAAGCCCAGACCGGCCAAATACACGGTCGTGTGACCGACGCGGACACCGGCGAACCGCTGCCTGGCACGACCATCGCAGTACTCGCCACCGACCAGCGCGATGGCACGCTCTCCAACGCCGAAGGACATTATACACTGGATCTGACGCCGGGCACCTATACGCTGCAATTCAGCTTTATCGGTTATACCACCCAACGCCCAGAACCTCAGGCCATAAATGCCGATTCGCCCATTGTACTAGATATAAGCTTGTCGCCCACGACCATCGCCCTGCGCGAAATGACCGTCACCCCCGGACGCTTCTCTATCATGGGCGACGCCACCGGCGGGCGCCAAACGCTGAGCCAGCAGGAGATTCAATCGATTCCGCAATTCGGCGACGACATCTTCCGTGCCGTCACCCGTTTGCCCGGCATTGCCGGCAGCGATTTCTCCGCCAAGTTCACTATCAGAGGCGGCGAGGCCGACGAGGTGCTAGTCCGCGTCGACGGCGTCGAGCTCTATGACCCTTTCCATCTCAAGGACATCGGCGGCGGCGCGTTGAGCATCGTCGATATCGCACTGATTGAGGGTGTCGAGCTTTTGACCGGCGGATTCCCCGCCGAATACGGCGACCGCATGAGCGGCGTCTTCGACATCCGCACCCGCACCCCCGAGCCCGGCCACCGGCGCGCTTCATTGGGTTTGAGCATGATGAATGCCCGCGCCCATATCGAGGGGGGCAACGAACGCAGCGCCTGGTTCTTCTCCGCCCGTCGCGGTTATCTCGACTTGGTGCTTAGGCTGATGGGTGAAGACGAAAACTTCAGCCCCAAATACAACGACACCTTCGCCAAATACACCTATCAGCTCAGCGACCGGCACAAACTGCAGGCCAGCTTACTGCGCTCACACGACGATCTCGATTTTATCGAGGACAACGACGACCGCTCCAACACCGAATACGGCAATACCTACAGTTGGCTGAGCCTCGATTCGGCACTGTCGCCCAAGCTCCACGGCCGCACGACCTTGCTCGGCGGCCGGATCTCGGACCAGCGCGATGGCCTGACCCTGCTCTCCGACCGCCGCACCATTGACTTCACCGTCACCGACGAGCGCCAATTCGACTTTCTTTCCCTGCACCAGGACTGGAATTTCGCCCCCGCGCCAAGACATTATCTCAAGTGGGGCTTTGACCTGCGCCGCCTCGACGCATCGTACGACTATCAGAGTGAGCAGCGCATATTCGAACGCGACAGCGACGGCACCATACAATCGCATTTTGACACCACTGCCAACGCCCTAGCCTTGGCCCGCTACACCCTCGGCCTCTACGCGGCCGACCGAATTCGCCTCGCCGATCCAGTAGCCCTCGAACTCGGCCTGCGCTACGATTACGCCGGGCACACCGACGACCAGCTCGTCAGCCCGCGCCTCAACATCGTCTATACCCCGGACCGCAATACCAGCCTGCGCGCCGGTTGGGGCCGCTTCCACCAAAGCCAAGGCATTCACCAACTCGACATACAAGACGGCGAAACGGCCTTCCACCCCGCGCAACGCGCCGAACACCGGGTGTTGGGATTGGAGCGTTTCTTCGCCAACGACCTCCACTTGCGCGTTGAGGCCTACGACAAAAAACTCACGTCGTTGCAACCTACTTACCGCAACTGGCTCAACGCCATCGAGATCTTCCCTGAATTGCAGGACGACCGAGTGCGCCTCGATCTCGATGGCGCGCGCGCGCACGGCCTCGAATTTTACCTCAAGCGCAATACCGGCGGCCTTGTTACCTGGTGGGCCAGCTACGCCCTCGCCCGCGTCGAGGAGGAGATTCGCACAATCGGCACGAACCAGGGTACGGTGCCCTTTGCCGCTGCAGCCCCCGGCCGCTTTGACCAACGTCATACCTTCAACTTCGATCTCAACTACCGGCCTTCGCCCCGCTGGCGGTTTAATATGGCCTGGCAGTATCGCAGCGGCTGGCCCTATACCGATCGCACGTTGCGCACCTACGAAACCGCCGCCGGTGAAAAGTTCTTCTACGACCAGATCGGCGAGCCCAATACCGCACGATACCCCGGCTTCCACCGTCTCGACCTGCGCCTGAACCGCGCTTTCAAAACCTCCAAGGGCCAAGTCCACGCCTTTCTCGAACTGACCAACCTCTACAACCACGGCAATGTGCGCACCTACGAATACGATTTCGAGTGCACCCATTCGGTAACGCCGGACTGCCATTATCGCAAAGTACCTGAATTTTGGTTCAAGCTGCTGCCTGCAATCGGCCTCAACTGGAATTGGGACCTATAAACCCTTCTTGCATACCACGCCGAGCCAACGCGAGCTCTTCACCCTCTTCCTGCCCCTGGCCCTAAGCGGCCTGTTCTACCCGCTCGCCTCGCCGGTGATCAACGCCGCCCTTGCCCGCAGCGCCACCCCCGAACTAGCCCTGGCCGCCTTCGCCGTCGCCCGCAGCCTGAGCAATCCCCTGATCTCGCCGCTGCACGGGTTGCGCCAGGTCATTACCGCCTTGGTTTACGATCAGGAAATGCTCGGATATATGCAGTATTGGTCGCTGATCCTGGGCGGTGCCGGCACCGGCATCATACTCGTCGCCAGTTGGCCGCCGGTCTACAACCTGCTGGCCGGCGATTTGATGGGTATTCCCGCCGACATCGTCGCCATCGGGCCGCCGGTGCTCGCCGTGATGGCCTTCAGTTCCGCGCTCGCCGTCAGCCGCGGCTACTACCAAGGAATTCTAGTGCGTTATAACCGCGCCGGCCCAGTCGGTACTGGTGCACTCGGTTACTTGCTCGGCACGGCGGGCTTCGTCGGCGCGGGGCTTTTGTGGTGGGATATAGAAGGCGCGCTGCTCGGCGCGTTAGCGCTCTTTGTCGGTCAGATCGTCTACTTGGCTTTCGTCTGGTGGCCGACCCGCACCATCGCCATACCCGCCCATAGCGACGAAGTCGAACCCGAACAGCGCAGCGCCCGCTATGTCTTTTATTTCTTTTTGCCGCTGGCCCTGTCGTCACTGATTCTCGCCGGCACCGAACCTTTCCTACAGGCCGCGATAGCCCGCGCGCCATTGGCGATCCCCTCACTCGCCGCCGGCCCCGTATGCATCTCGTTGACCTGGCTGGCTGGCGTGCCATTGTGGAATATCCAACAATTGGTCATCGCCCGCGTCACCGACCGCGCATCCTATCAGGCCGTGCGACGCTTCGTCCTCACTGTCAGTGTCGTCTTGACGGGTGCGATGGGATTAGTAGCTCTACCAGGGATCGACGAGGGGGTCTTTGGCCTATTGCTCGGTCTGGAAGGAGAGGTCAAACGGCTCGCCATCGAGGGCTATCGCATCTATTTTATCTCGCCCTTTTTCATGGGCTGGCGCAGCCTCTACCACGGCACCCTGATCGGCAAAAATAATACGGCACCGATCCGCTCGGCCGCTCTGGCGCGCGTACTCGTGCTCTTTGTCATGCTGGGCAGCTTAGTAGCCTATGGACAACTCAACGGCATGATGGTCGCCATCTGGTCGATGCTCGCCTCGACCGTCGCCGAGGCCGCCTATCTCGGGTGGCACGTGCGAAAAATCGAGTGGTAGGTCACCTGCCCTACGGAACAACCAACTGCCAGAGAATGCACCGCTCGTCCCGATAGACTTCCTTTATATACTGCGACAACTGCGCGATAATATGTTCCTCATGCGGACCGACCGTTGCAAAGCACCAACTGCACCGTTCCAATAGTATATAATCGAGCTTCAGATGTTTGAGCTTTTGTGCAAGCGTGGGAAACTCCGGCAACACAACGCTCAAACCCCCGTGCATCGTCGCCGCATAGACAAAACGGCGGTGTTCCTTGTTGACTTCATCGAGCGAAAAACGCTGCCCGTTAGTGTTGTAATAGCTCTTGGCATCGACATAAAACAGACCATAATCGACCGTCGCGCGTTGTGCCGGACCAGTGAGCAGGAGCCACTCATAGGCGCCAGTGAAAGGAATCGCCCGGTTGAATTCGTGCAACTGCGAAGACCGCAGATAAAAGCCCGCGCAAGCCATAAGCACTAGCGCCGTAGCGGTTGCCACCGGGCGAGCGACGAGACGGCCGATCGCCGCAAAACGCAAAACAAACCAAGGACCGAGCAAGAGCGGGGGTAGCAGATACAATAACAGCAACGAATTGTCGAATATATCGTAGGTCGACACGTCGCGCGGCAGATAGCGGAAATAATTGAGCTCCGGCCGAGCGAGGATAAACAACGCAAGCAGCGCCAAGGGCACCACGATCCACCATTCGACCCGGCGCAATGCCCTGTCGTGCACCAAATCCCGCATTTTTTCCACCGACCATCCCAGCAAACAGGCGATTTCCGGAACAAAAAAATAGTAGCGATGCAAGCCAATCTGGTGATCGTTGCCAAGCACCAACTGCACATGCGCGGTCAGCGGTTCGATCGCGAGCACAAAGAGCACCAACCGATCGAGCCGAGTCAACACACCGCTGCGCCGCCACATCGCATAGACCGCAAGACAGATAAGCGCGTACAACAACAACGACGGCAGGTGCAAGTGCCGTTCGTCGACCCGGCCCACTTCGAGCACCGCAGTGACCCAAAAGCTTTCCGCCATGCGCAGCAGAATATAGGCGAGATAACCGCAAGCCAGCGCCAATAAGAGGGACAATACCAACCAATGCGACCGCGCGTTATCTCGGTCGCGACAGACCCACCAATCCCAACCGCCTTGTAACGCCACGGTCCAGACTTGCAGAATCGTGTAATACGGGGTAATCGCCATCGTTGCCACACCGATCGCCAACATCGCAACTTGATAACGACGCGCAGACATCCGGTCGGCATGCACCAATAGCGAAAGCCAAAGCAACATCAGCCCCAATCCGTCACCCGGCCTGGGAAAGCGGAATAGCGTGAATTGTACGCTACCGTGTAAAAAGAGCGTACTGAGCAGAATAAGCATCGACACCGCCGCGCTGACCGCCGGGCTATATCCCCACAACCGGACCAAGCAGCAAAAGAGCGCCAGCCACAGCGAAAAGGGCATCAGGATCTTCCACAGCGGCAGTAGCGCCAGCACTTGAATATTCAACGCGGCCGCCAACTTTCCGGCGGCGCTAACCGTCAAATACGACGGAATCGGATTGCGCTCAGTGCGCTCCTCGTAGTAGAAGGGATTGGCGTCGCTGGCTGGCGAGGCGGTGCTGCCTTGCGCGAGGGCCCAATAGATATACTCGTCGTCGTGCGTGACGATATAGTCCCACGATCCCGAGTGCACCGCCTCCTTACCGTGAAAAAGCAGGAAACCGGCGCTAAAAACGAGCAGTGCTGCAATGCTATAACGAATCACCAGCAAAGTATAGACCTCATATCAGATCCCACCCATTCCCGCACTCGTACCGTCCCCTAACCCCGCAAAATCTTGTCGATTGCCGCCCGCATCAGCGCCTCCGACGCACCCGAGACGAAGGCGTCGACCGGCTCGTAGCCGCCCTCGGCGAACGAACTGGCCAAGGTGATATAGCCCGTGCCCAAATCGCCATAACCGGCCACCGCCACAAAGGCGTCGGGGCGCGCCGCCTGGGCGTGCAACTGGTATTCGATAAAGGTCTCGCCCGGCAGATGCGCGATCGCCACCTGATCGGTCAAATGCAAACACGTGAAGGGGATGGGCTGTTCGCGGCGGCGCAGATAGGTCAGCATCAACGCGGCCTTGCTGTGGACTTTGTTCGAATCGGCCGCCGCGCCGATCGCAGCCAACAGTGTCTGCTCGTCGAGGTCTTCTCTCGGCGGCAGGCATACCGGCTCGGCGACCCAGCGCGGTGCGTTGAGCGGTTGTCTTGCGGAGTCGCGTTCGGCCGCCACCATCGCCTCGTGGATCCGCCCAGTGAACAGTTCTCGATTATCAACCACCCCGTCGTTGTACTTACCGGCCGTAATATTGCCGCCGCAACCCGTAAAATAAATATGCGGCACACCCGACTCCTGGCTGCGGCGATTGCGCGCAAGACCGACGAACTCCGGCGTCACCACGCCGGTGCCGTCCATGCTCGTCGGATGCACTGCGTAGTAGTGCAACATCGCCAATGCCTTCTCGCCGTGCCAAAAACCGATCGTCTTCAGCATTGGATCTATCAACCCTTCCGGTGCCGCGCGCACCGCCGGGTCCGGCGTCTTGGTCCAGCGTACCGCCCAGACCTTGCCGTCGTCGCCCATCACCCGCCGGTTCGAGGCGATGCGGTCGACCTTGGCCTCGCCAATGCTGACCTCACTGCAAGGCTGCAAATTGCCCATCGCAGCGGCGGCAGCACCCGCCGCTGCCGCGCGCACCCGCTCCGCCCAATCGCCGGCCATAACCACATCGCGGCAGCCGTGTTGGTCGAGAATATCCTGCGCGTCGCGGTCGGGCCAGGGCGTGTCGTGCGCATGGATGCAATGCACCGCCACGCGCTCGGCCACAGTCCCCACCGCCTCGGCCAACTCTTCGCGCCAGCGATCGTAATCGCCATTACTCAATTCCGCCCAGTCCAGCGCGCACAGTACGATCGGCTCTTGCCCTTCGGGCACCATAATCAACCCCAAGGCCGACAGCTTATCGGCGATCGCCTTGGCCGGCGGATACCAACCCGCGCAGAGCGGATGGCCGAGCGGCGGCGTGATATCAGATTGGAACGTGCTCAATTGAATCATGGCGCATACCTCATGGGGTTTTATTGGGGCCAATGGCGGCGAAGCGCATCGAATAATAATGGCTATTGAGCAAAGCGCGGTCACCGGTCTTTTCGAGCCGGGTCCATATCTCGCCCATCATAGAACAGACCCTCTCGGCCTGCTCGGGGTCACCGGCTAAATTTCGCATCTCAGCCGGGTCGTCGGCCAAGTTATACAGCTCGTCGAAATCAAAACCATTGAAGACAAATTTCCAGTCACCCTGCCAATAGATGCGCTGGGCCAACGGAAAACGAGTACCGTGGTATTCGGCATAACCGCTGTCAAAAGCCTGCTCATTCACGGCGGGATCAAGCAAAAGCTCGGCGCAAGACCGGGAATCGGGCACATCAATGGGCTCGGCGCCGGCCAACTCGATCAACGTCGGGCACAAATCGTGCAAGCCGATGCGGGCGTTTGTCCGCACACCGCTGGCGATGCCGGGTCCCGCGACAAGCAAGGGGATATTATAAATTTCTTCGAAAGGGCCAACATTGTGCGCTTCGAAACCGTGGCTGCCGACGTATTTTCCGTGGTCGGCGGTAAATACAATAATCGTATCATCCCGCGCCCCCGTCTCATCCAACACGCTCAGCAAACGCCCCAACTGGGCATCGATTTCGGTGATACGGCCATAATAACAGGCCAGGGCCTGGCGCCATTCATCGTCGCTAAGATCCGCAAATATCTGCTGCTGGCGTTTGTAAATATTGGGCCGATCGGAAAAATCATCGCGCAAATTGGCCGACAAGCGCAAACGATCCACGTCGTAGCACTCATAGGCTTCGCGGCCGACGATCATCGCCTCGTTTGGCTCGTAATAACTGGCGACACAGCACCAGGGCCGGTCGCTCGGCGCGTCCTTGAGATAGGCGATCGCCGCGTTGGTCGGCGCACTGATGCCGCGCCCTCTAGGTGGCACATCCGTCACGCCATAATGCAATGTGTCATTATAGCCTGGTGGCCCCTGATGATAGCGGCTCAATTCGGGATCGAGCGCGCTTTCACTACCCATGCCCTGCTCGGAAGATTTCCGGTGCGCTTCCTGGCCCAGTGGCTCGCCGACCTCCCATCCGAAATCGGCGAGTTTTAGGCTGCGCTCGATATGCCATTTGCCAAAATAGGCGGTCTGATACCCGGCTCCTTGCAATCGCTGGGCCCAATGCGGCTTGTCCACACGCAATACGCACTGATCCGCATCAGCAACGTGTTCGACCTGCAATACGCCGTGATTGTGCGGCAACAAACCGGTCATCAAGCTGGCTCTGGCCGGAGAGCAAGTCGGCAAGGGGGTATAGGCATTGTCGACCTGAATGCCCCCTGCTGCCAAGGCGCGCACATTCGGCGCGACAACCTGCGAGTCCGGCGCCAAAGCCTGCCCGCGTAAACCATCGGCTATAAAAAGCAGGATATTCGGAGCGCTCATAGCCTATGCCTCATTACAGGATTGCGCGATAAACGCGCGGTGAATGGCCTTGTCCTGGTATTTATCCGCTGCCCCTTCTAAAAGGTCCGCTGTCGAATACCCGCTGGCAATGGCGAAAACTTCGATACTACTCTGGGCCTGGTCGACCCGATAATCCACCCGCCAGGTGCGAAACGCGATGCGAAACCCATCATCCATCGCGACAATCCGCTTGCGCTTAGCGTCCGTCGGGTCCGTCCTTAGCTGCACCTTGAGGAAATTGAGCAAATCCCAACCGGCATGCACTCCGACCCACTCGATTTGCACCGCAGCCTCTACGGCCAATTCTAATGAAAAAATCTGTTCTTCGGCCGCGTCCACCCAACCGGCACCGGCATCTGGAAAGGCATCGGCATAGGGCAAATACGGTTTGATATCGAGCACCGGCGTGCCATCGAGCAGATCGTGTTGCCCCACATGCAAACAGTTGCCTTCTATACCCAGTAATCGCACACAGCTCATACCGATGCGATTGGGCCGATGAGGGGACCGCGTGGCAAAAATTCCCAACTTAGCCATGCCCTCGCGCGGCGGTTCAACCAGCGCGTGCCAGGTCTCGTTCAAGTGCAATTCACATAGCACCCAGATCCGCTCGAATTCAGCTAAACCAGCCAGGCCTTGCTGTAGTGCCTGCCCCTCATTGAGCTGAATCCATGCCTCATTGTCCGGCGCGATGCTCGCCTGCCTGGCCGCCTCATAGCGATAGCGCTGCGCACACTCGACATAGCCGATCGGAGAAAAATCAGTCAAATACAACACATCCCTTATTTAGCCGCACTCTTCAAACCTCCACCTATACCTCCCGTCGATCAGCCCCATTCACCCCAAATGTTCGCCAGCGGAGGGAGTTACCGCAGTCCCTGCGAGAACGCTTTGCAAATCGAACTACCGCACACCGCAAATTATACGACACTCCAGAACAACAGCCAATCCCCCAGACTCTTGACCCTGAGAGCAATGCAGCCGTTTATAGATTCCATGCACACCTTGCTCCGCCCACTCGACAAAACAGCGACCGACCCCGTCGACCTACCGGACGTCCGCTACTTCGGCCGCTGTCCCACAACTGGCCAAGAACGGTCCCTGCGCCCGACACCCGAGGTCATCGCCGCCGCAGAGAAACTCAAACGCTACTTGGCGACGAGGCGCGAGACTAACAGCGATTTCAACACCAAGAGCATCCACGCGCCTTTCACCGGCAAGATGTTCGGTGTCATGCTGTGCAGGGACGCCGAGGGACACTTGGGCACGCTGCGCGCCTTTTCCGGCGGCTGGGCAGGTCATTGGCAACCGCCGGGCTGGGTCCCGCCGAGCGGTCATATCGCCGAATTCGAAAAACAGCGCGACGAAACCGCAGCCCAAGTGGCCGAACTGACCCAGCAGATCGAAACGCTAAAAATCCAATCACCCGCCGACAAACATCAGCGTGAAATAGAAGACTGCAAAGCCGAGCGCCGCCGGCTTTCGCGCATCCTCACCGAACGGATCCACCGCGCCTACCGCTTCGAAAACCCCCTCGGCGAAGTATTGCCGCTCACCGAAGTCGACACCGGCAGCCCGCGCCCGCCCACCGGCATGGGCGAATGTTGTGCGCCCAAACTGCTGCAATACGCTGCCCGCAACCGGCTCGCAGCGCTGGGCATGGTCGAATTCTGGTGGGGCACCTCCCCGTCCGCATTGCCTAGGACCGAAGGCATCTACTACAGCTCGTGCGAGCACAAATGTTATCCCATTTTGGGTTTCCTGTTGCGCGGAGTGGCCGCGGCCGAGGTCGGCCCGTGAAACAACTACCCTCCGACCAACGACACCGGCCGCTATCGGTCGTCCATCACGAAAAAAGCTTCGTCGTCATCGACAAACTGCCCGACTTTCTTTCCGTACCCGGCCGTGGCCCGGAAAGCCAGGATTGCGTCACCGAACGCGTGCGTGAGATTTTCCCACACGCCGAGGGCTTCCTCGCCGCGCACCGCCTCGATATGGCCACCTCCGGCCTGATGGTCTTGGGACTCACCCCGCAAGCCCACAAACACCTCTCGCTGCAATTCGAAAAACGCCAGGTCGATAAAACATATATTGCGTTGCTTGAAGGCCAAATCGCAGACGACTCGGGGCACATAGAATTACCCTTCCGCGTCGACTGGCCCAACCGCCCGAAACAAATCCACGACCCCGAACACGGCAAGTTAGGTATTACAGATTGGCGCGTGCTCGAAAGATACCCCGACTCGACCCGCATCGAATTCACCCCACGCACCGGCCGCACCCACCAACTCCGCGTGCACTCCGCACACGCCCTCGGAATCGGCCACGCAATTATCGGCGACCGACTCTACGGCAACCCAGCGCTGGCCGACCGCCTGATGCTCCACAGCACCATATTAGCTTTCCACCACCCCGAGCACGGCCAACGAATCAGCTTCCGCTCACCAGTGCCCTTCTAAACCACACCCCCCATCTCACCCAACAACGCTGACAAGGCACAGGAGGTGCGCCACGGCGGGCAGTTTTAAGGGATGATGCAGGGCAAATAGAGCCTAGTCGGGCAGTGCGGGGAAAGTGGTCGCGCAGGCGGCCCGTCGGACGCTAAAACTACCCGCCGCGGTCAACTCGTAGCCCTCGCCCCCACCGGCAGGCATTTTAAGACCGTTTACTAGGGCGCATAAAGATTCCGGGAACGATACTGAAAAAGAATCATCCGCCGATCCTCCTCACCCATCCACGGATAAGCTCCATGCCCCTGCGCCGCCCCCAAAAAGAACAATACATCGCCCGCTTTCATCGCCAGGTGTTTGACCAGGCCCATCTCGTTTTCGCACGTCCTGATCCCCTCGGGCATAGGATAGACCGTCTTGTGCGAACCCGGGACACAGACGAACCCCCCGTCTTCGCGGGTCACGTCGCGCAATTGCCACGCCACGTTGACATAGTCGGTGTAGACACGGCCATTTTGCTGGCGATAGTGGTTGTTCACTCTCGCCGGGGCAGCTGGCGAGTGCAATCTGTGCCCGGCAGAGCCTTTCGCCA
>LWDU01036679.1_pt1 | contig 12336 bp, 4 predicted proteins | sample 727161 | NCBI WGS metagenome assembly LWDU01 (sample SAMN04566230, study PRJNA314399) | hydrothermal vent metagenome | isolation source: deep sea hydrothermal plume seawater | place: Mexico: Gulf of California, Guaymas Basin | collected 2004-07-11 | reverse complement strand
AGTACCACTCTGGAAAAAAGTTGATTGAAAACAGTGTTAGAAAACCACTGCGCATTTTTACTCATGTATCTGAAAACGACAATGGCGCAAAAAGTTCGGAATTGTCCCATCATAATTGGGTGATGGCCAACAAGCGCACGGCAGCAACGCTTAAAGCAAAAGGGTATAATTATCGTTTTATATTTAGCCGTTCTTCCAGCCATTGCGACCGGCGGGTTTATGAGCAGACTCTTGCAGATACCTTGATCTGGATTTGGCAAGGTTACCAACCTGATTAATTTTTTCGGCTAGGTTTAGGTAGCATACCAACACACTGAAATAGTGTGAGGTTCATTGAGAATAAGGGAGAGACAGTACTGGGATTTGCAGTGTTTCGCACAATCGCCAATTGGATTTTAATGGGGCAGAAGGTCCGATTCCCTTCACCCGCTCCACTTCTCCACCCTTCAGTCCGAACGGTTTACAACTTCGATAGAGCTGTGGGAACTCTGATTCTCACAACGAACTCAATGAGCTTCATCTGAGACCTGACGGCATCAAACCCTTAAAGCTTGAGCTTTAAATTGTTATTATCGATACTCTTCCCCATGCTTGCTGTTATTTCTCCCGCTAAAACACTTGATTTTGAGACACCGTCATTAACGAACACCAGTTCGTGCCCGGAATTTCTTGATCATTCCCAAAACCTTATCAACAAGCTTCGCACATTATCAGAAAGCAAACTGTGTTCACTGATGTCGATTAGCTCTAAGTTGGCAGCTTTGAATAAGCAACGCTACCAAGATTGGAACCTACCGTTCACTACATCCAATGCGAAACAGGCGATAATGGCATTTAAGGGTGATGTTTATACCGGATTTACTTTTGAGAAGTACAACAAGAAAGATTTTTCTTATGCTCAGAAGCATCTTCGGATTCTGTCCGGGCTTTATGGTCTTTTGCGTCCTTTGGATCTAATCCAACCGTATCGGCTTGAAATGGGGACTAAACTAGCTACGCCGCAGGGCAAAGATTTATACGACTTTTGGGGTTCGTTCCTAACGAATGCGCTCAACGACGCCATCAAAAATTCAGGGATTCAAATTTTAGTAAACCTGGCTTCAAACGAGTATTATAATGCCGTTGACAAGACCGCCTTACAAGGGCGTGTGATAACACCGATTTTTAAAGACCATAAAAAAGGCGATTTCAAGGTCATCAGTTTTTTTGCAAAAAAGGCTAGAGGTGCTATGTCAGACTATCTTGTTCGTCATCGCATAAGTGAACCTGAGGGATTGAAAGAATTCAAAGGATTGGGATATCAGTTTAATCCAAATCTTACAAGGGATGATAGCTGGGTTTTCACTCGCAAGGAAGCAGCCTAATAAAATTGAAATCTCACTCCACCATACTTGCAGCCCTGTTTCTAGCTGCATCATTAGCCCCTTGCTATCCTGATGGTCCAAGCTTGATTATCACCGAATTTTTGGCTTCAAACAACTCAGGTCTAATCGACGAAGACGAAGATTCAAGTGACTGGATTGAAATTCACAATACAAGCCAAGAACCTATATCCCTTGAGGGTTGGCATCTTACCGATGAACGAGATAACCTGGCAAAGTGGCAATTCCCAGATATTACGGTTGAATCGCTGGGGTTTGTTCTGGTTTTTGCTTCAGGCAAAAACCGCTCGAATCCGAAGACTGAGTTGCACACTAATTTTAAGTTGAACCGCAATGGAGATTACCTGGCATTTGTTCAACCGGATAAGAAAACCATAGCCACAGAATTCTCACCCCAATACACCGCGCAAATAAATGACGTCTCATACGGTCAAAGCATGGACCTGGAAATCCATCCTTATTTGACTGCAGAATCAAAAGGCAAAATGCATTTTCGCACCAGCGCTCTAGCGGCATTCCACTGGATTCAACCTGATTTTGAGGATGAAAATTGGGAAGCCGCCACAACGGTGGTTGGCTACATCAAAAAGGACCATTCGGTTCCTGTCGCCTCCCTTGTTCCAACGGATGACATCACTAAACCAGGAGATGATATAATTCCAACATCGACAAGATCTCCCGTAGGCGAGACGGTGAAAAATGCCATCGATAATGATGTAAAGACCAAATATCTCAACTTTGACAAGCTAAACGCCGGCATGACAGTGGAACCGGAGAGTGAACAGTCGGTAGTCACCGGCTTGCTCCTTACATCGGCCAATGACGCTCCCCAACGTGATCCAGCCAGTTTTGTATTATACGGGTCAAATAACGGCATCGGTTTTTCGGTAATTGCGAAGGATAAAATTGATGCTTTCCCGGATCGATTCAGCTCCCAGGAAATTCATTTTCCAAATGATCAAACCTTCCGTCTTTACAGGCTTATTTTCCCAACAATAAGAAACGCTGGTTCTGCCGTGGCCATGCAAATTGCCGAGGTGCAATTCATGGGCAAGGCAAATCACCTTGTGAAGGATTCTACATTGGCGGATGTAACCCATTCAAGTGACCTGATTATCCCCACCTCCCATCGTTCCCCTTCCAACGAAACTGTCGAGAATGCAATCGACAACAATCCAAAAACAAAATACCTAAACTTTGACAAAGTGAACACCGGTTTGACCATCACAACGACCGAAGGAGTGGTGACCGGTTTGGCACTGACATCGGCCAATGACGCGCCTGATCGGGATCCAGCAAACTTTGTACTGTCGGGGTCAAATGATGATGGAGTAACGTTTACCAAGATCGCATCAGGAAATGTTCCTGAATTCCTTGAGAGGTTCGATCGGCAGACGGTAAGCTTCGACAATGATGTGACCTACAAGACATATGAACTGATCTTTCCGATGACCGTTGGACCGAGCGGTTGTTGTATGCAAATTGCAGAAGTGGGATTTTTGGGAGTTTCCGGCCCCTCCTCATCAGACTTTGAGGACCTAATTTTAACGAACGTCGAAACCGATATGTTTGGTCGGACCGCAATCCTCGACCTGCGGTTTCCCTTCACTGTGAAAGCTGGGGATCCCACGGACTATCTGAGTTTGAATGTTCGATACAGTGGCGGTTTTCTGGCCTACCTTAACGGTGTCCTGGTTGCCCAATCAAATGCACCGGAAAATCCGGATTTCCCTTCAACAAATATTTTGAAAAGGCCACGGAAAGACGTCCTAGCATGGGAGAGCTTTGGCATTAATGCCAAGCAAATCAGAAAAGGCAGGAATCTTCTTGCCATTCGAGCCCTCAATGACAGCGCTGATAGTTCGGAGTTTCTATTTCAAGCCCAGCTAGAAAACACGAGGGAAAGCCTGGGCACTACCAGCTATTTCAGTTCACCCACACCCGGTTACCAAAACGGAGAACCCAGCGCAGGATTGGTTGCAACCCCGGAGGCCGGCCATGAACACGGTTTCTACGAAACACCTTTCAAACTCGCACTGTCATCGATTACTGAGGGAGCATCCATCCGTTACACAACGGACGGGAGCAATCCCACTTTGACTACAGGAGAAACATACACCGCCCCAATTCCGATCGACCACACAACTATCCTAAGGTCAACTGCCTTCCACAAAAATTGGCTGCCATCAAGAACCCTGACCCAGACCTATGTATTTCCCGAGGACACAATCAGGCAGACTTCCATTAGCGCCAAGAATTCCGGATTTCCCAAACGATGGGATAATCAAACCGCTGATTATGACCTGGATCAGCGTGTCACAGGACTGAATGGAAAGGATCGTTATGGAGGTAAATACACACGCAGGCTCAAAGAGAGCCTTCAATCTTTACCCTCGATATCCATCGTGATGGATATTGGGGATTTGTTTGGCCCTCGAGGTATTTATTCAAACCCGGAAAGGCGCGGGGCCACTTGGGAACGGCCTGCTTCTGTGGAAATGATTCATCCCGATAAATCTCAAGGATTTCAAGAAAACGTCGGCATTCGAATTCAGGGGGGAGCCTTCCGAATGATGCAGTCAAGGCTCTTGACTTTGAAAAAATCTTTCCGACTTATTTTCAGGAGCAAATATGGTGCCTCCCAACTGGATTATCCGTTGTTCGGACCAGAGGTTGAGAGTGGATTTAACAACATAGTTTTGAGGGCTAACGGCAATGATGCCTGGACATTTGGTGGAACCAAAGCTCTATACATTCGCGATACATTCGCAATGAAAACTGCCCGGGACATGGGCATGGCAGCACCCAACTCGACCTTTGTTCACCTTTACCTAAACGGCCTCTATTGGGGGCTATACAACCCGGTCGAACGCCCGGATGCCGGTTTCTCGGAAAAATATCACGGAGGTAAAAAAGAGGATTGGGACGCGCTCAATCAAGATTCCGCACCGGATGGCAACCGTGACGCCTGGAACCGGATGCTGAATATTCTCAATGGGAATTCATCCAGCAATGAGGTTTATCAGCGTTTGCAGGGCAACAACCTCGACGGCACCGCTAATCCCCAATTTGAAAGCCTTCTGAACATGGAAAATATGATCGACTACATGATCCTTAATTTCTATGTGGGGAATGGTGATTGGCCCGGGCGCAATCACTGGGTTGGGAGAAATCGCAATAATGGCGACGGATTTTATTTTTACCCGTGGGATACCGAGACTGCTCTGGGACTAGGTTCCGGTCTGGGGACCAATCGCCTGAATGCCAGTGGTGCCGTTGCAAGCCCCTACGCGGCATTGCGTAACAACGCGGCTTTTCGCCTATTGTTCGCCGACAGGATCCATCGTCATTTTTTTCGTGGCGGTGCTCTTTACGTCAATCCGGATAACCCCCAATGGAATCCAGCCAGGCCTGAAAGCAACCGTCCCGCGACAAGGTTCGCTAAACTGGTCGATCAGGTGAAGGATGCCATGATTGGTGAATCGACACGTTGGGGTGACCAGTTAAAGAACTCGCCGTTCACACCCGACGAACACTGGAAACCTGAGAAGGATGATTTGTTGAAAAATTATTTTCCCAATCGCTCCAGAATCGTGCTTGGGCAGTTTCAAAAGGCCGGCCTTTACCCCAGCGTGAAAGCCCCTGTGTTGAATCTTACTGGCGGGACTGAAGACGGGTTTCAACTCAAAATTAATGCTCCAAAGGGGAATGTTTTCTTTACCTTTGACGGGAACGACCCCCGAGGCCCAACCGGGAAAAAATATGATGGTCCCGTTGTTTTGAACAACCTGACCACCGTGAAGGCAAGAACACTTTATAACTCGAAGTGGAGTGCACTTGCCGAAGCAACCTTACTCTCCGGAAATCCCACCCTGCTCATCACAGAGTTGCACTATCACCCGGCTCAACCCTCAAGTGATGAAATAAAGGCCGGCTTCAACAATGCGAATGATTTTGAATTTATGGAGATTCATAATGCGGGAATGTCCACCATTGACCTGCATGGCGTTAGGTTCACAGATGGGATTCAGTTTGGTTTCACGACATCGCCAATCAAGAAGATTCTCGGCGGTCATTTTTTTTTACTGGTAAAAAACCGCAAAGCTTTTGAGAAACGTTACGGTTCCGGATTGCCGATTGCCGGTGAGTATTCAGGACAACTAGCCAATAATGGAGAACGGATTGAAGCGGTTAACGGTTCAGGCGATACAATCCTCGAACTGAACTACGGAACAAAAGATCCCTGGCCTGAAGAAGCGGATGGTCGAGGGAGTTCAATGGAAATTATCGATCCGAATAATACTTTCAGTCGACCGGAAAATTGGAGAACAAGTCTTCATCAAGGAGGATCCCCGGGGCATCCTGGAAACATAAATCAAATCATCATTAAAAGGCTGGATATAAAAGAAGGTGAACTGAATCTGGTATTCTCTGCCCCAGTTGGAGGGGGGTACACGGTTTTATACAGGGAATCTCTATCCAAGGGGGATTGGAGCCCGTTAAGAAAAGTTGAAACGACTTCATTAACCAAAACGGAGATTGTAGTCCAAGTTGGCATGCCAAATGAAACAGAAACCAGTTTCTTTAAAATTATGTCAGAAGAAAATTGATTCCGCCTAATTAACTTGTCGTTCAAATATTTAGAGGGAAAACGAGAGCAGCATTACAAATCAGGGAACCCAAATGAAGACCATAACCGTAGCGACCTCAGTTATACTATTGTCTAGCTTCTGCTGTTGGAAGAGGTCGCAAGGAGGTCGTCGAACTATTAATTGTTGTAGGTGTTGATTTGAACACGATGAGTGATTTTCATAAAACACCGCTAGATGTGGCCATCCAGTTAAAGCGAACCGAACTCGCCGACCTCCTACGCAAATACGGCGGCAAGACGGGTGAAGAATTGAAAGCTGAAGGGAAATGAAATACTCACTAATCCCCTCACTGAAACTATGTGAGACTCATTGAGAAAAAGGGAGAGACAGTGGATTTTTCACTCTCTCAGACCCTTCTCCATTGGAGTTTTGAGTGTGAAGAGGGTTCGATTCCCTTCACCCGCTCCACTTTTTTCAACTGCTTCCTATTCAGCCGCTTGCGATTTTTTGATTGTTTCTGAATAGGCTTAATGGGCACAAAAATGGTCCTTCGACACTTTCAGTGGGTAAAAGGTCGGAGGTTATCAGTTTTTAAGCACCACGCTTGGCCAAGCGGCGGCCCGAGATTGAGGCAAGATACGGTTCGTATTTCACGCCGGATCGGCATGAATCCGTGCCCATGCCGCCTCTCTTCAATCCCTCTATTCCACTGCTTCTGTCGAAGAACCAAAATTAATTGCAAATAAAACTTGATAATTCAGCAGGCTCACACAAGCCTCTCCCTTCTACAGAGGCTCTCTAATTATTTTACGCCTAAAATAGGCTAAGTAGGGCAATTGCAGTTCTAACTAATAATCGCTATAAAAATTATGACAAAACATAAATGCTTCTTAACAGCCCTTCTCTTATTTGTCCTAACCCATGCCAACGCTCAGGAGTTAACTCCGAGCAAAAGCCAATTCATTCCAAGTGAGAAGATTACCCTGTCGTTTTCCGAGGGTACTGGGAATGCAAAGGACTGGGTGGGTATCTATCTGGAAGGCGAGACTCCCGGCGATGCGGACTCAATAGACTGGCTGTATGTGAATGGAACCCAAACAGCAACGACAGGCAAATCTTCAGGTCAATTAGTCTTTGATGCGCTACCGGTTGGAGGGTATGAGGCACATTTGTTAGAAAATGACAGTTATAATATCCTTGCCTCGACTTCGTTCGTGGTTTCCGAGGAACAAGCCAATAATGCGCCTGTTGTAATTGATCAGTTAGTGGAAGTTGATGAGGACGGGGCGGCAACGATCACCTTGACTGGGAGTGATGAGGATGGGGATGATCTATCCTTCACAGTAGTGAGCCAGCCAATGAACGGGACATTGAGCGGGACAACTCCATCCCTGACCTACAGGCCTGAGGCAGGATATTCGGGGAGTGACAGTTTCACCTTCAAGGCCAATGACGGCAAAGCAGACTCCGGTGCAGGAGCAGTGACGATTACCGTGATCAAAAAACAGGCATTACCAGAGGGAGTCTATTTTGAAGAAAACTTTGATGGGTTGACGCTGGGAGCCTTTGAGTCGGATAGCGAAAACGACGGAGACGGAACAGACTGGACGGCGCAAACCCCGGCAGGTTGGGTGATGAAAAAAGGTGATAATCATGGCCCGACAGCAGGAGGCGAAGCTGTGAAGGAGTTTGACGGATGGACTTTTATTGATCCGGTGTCATGGAATGCAACAGCAGGTCAGTTGAGGAGTGAGTTTACAAAGGGGAGCGGTGTGATAGCGGTGGCGGACTCGGATGAGTATGACGATAAGGCTGATGCCGCACTGGATGCCTCATTGAATACGCCGTCGATAGACATAAGCGGGGCAGTTGAGAATACATTGATATTGATATACGATTCGAGTTGGAGGAAGGAGCCACAGACAGGGAGTGTTACGGTGAGATATGATGGTGGGGCGGAGATCGAGCTGTTGAAATTGGACGGAAACAGCCCCGACGCGATGAACGAGACGGTGGAGCTTGAGCTAAACAACCCGGCAGGAGCCAAGAGCATGGTGGTGAAATGGGATCATCAGGGACACAACAACTGGTGGTGGGCCATAGATAATATAAGCATTTATGAGAAAGTTGTACAAAACATTGCTCCTGTGGTTGCAAACCAGAGTGTGGGATTGAATGAAGATGGGACTGTGCCGATTACTTTGGAAGGCAGTGACGAAGATGGTGACAGTCTGTCCTTCGAGGTTACAAGCCAGCCAAAAAACGGTACATTGAGTGGAGTTGCCCCTGCACTGACCTATAGACCTGAAGGCAACTATTCAGGGAGTGACAGTTTTACCTTCAAGGCCAATGACGGATCTGTGGATTCGAATGTGGCAACGGTGACAATTAGTATTGCGAGTGTAAATGACAAGCCGATGGTTACGGGCCAGAGTGTTGAGGTGAATGAGGACGGGGCGGCAACGATCACCTTGACTGGGAGTGATGAGGATGGGGATGATCTATCCTTCACAATAGTGAGTCAGCCTAAGAACGGGACTTTGAGCGGGACAACTCCATCCCTGACCTATAGGCCTGATGGCAACTATTCAGGGAGTGACAGTTTTACCTTCAAGGCCAATGACGGGTCTGTAGATTCGAATGTGGCAACGGTGACAATTAGTATTACGAGTGTAAATGACAAGCCGGTGGTTACGGGCCAGAGCGTTGAGGTGAAGGAGGATGAGGCGGCAACGATCACCTTGACTGGGAGTGATGAGGATGGGGATAATCTATCCTTTACAATAGTGAGCCAGCCTAAGAACGGGACTTTGAGCGGGACAGCTCCATCCCTGACCTATAGGCCTAATGCAGGATATTCGGGGAGTGACAGTTTCACCTTCAAGGCCAATGACGGATCTGTGGATTCGAATGTGGCAACCGTGACAATTAGTATTGCGAGCGTAAACGACAAGCCGGTGGTTACGGGCCAAAGCGTTGAGGTGAAGGAGGACGGGGCGGTATCGATCACCCTGACTGGGAGTGATGAGGATGGGGATGATCTATCCTTCACAGTAGTGAACCAGCCAAAGAACGGGACATTGAGCGGGACAACTCCATCCCTGACCTACAGGCCTAATGCAGGATATTCGGGGAGTGACAGTTTCACCTTCAAAGCCAATGACGGCAAAGCAGACTCCGGTGCAGGAGTAGTGACGATTACCGTGATCAAAAAATCAACATTACCGGAGGGAGTCTATTTTGAGGAAAACTTTGATAGGTTGACGCTGGGAGCCTTTGAGTCGGATAGCGAAAACGACGGGGACGGAACAGACTGGACGGCGCAAACCCCGGCAGGTTGGGTGATGAGAAAAGGGGATAATCATGGCCCGACAGCGGGAGGAGAAGCGGTGAAGGAGTTTGACGGATGGACCTTTATTGATCCGGTGTCATGGAATGCGACAGCAGGTCAGTTGAGGAGTGAGTTTACAAAGGGGAGCGGTGTGATAGCGGTGGCGGACTCGGATGAGTATGACGATAAGGCCGATGCCGCACTGGATGCCTCATTGAATACGCCGTCGATAGACATAAGTGGGGCAGTTGAGAATACATTGATATTGAAATACGACTCGAGTTGGAGGAAGGAGCCACAGACAGGGAGTGTTACGGTGAGATATGATGGTGGGGCGGAGATCGAGTTGTTGAAATTGGACGGGAACAGCCCCGACGCGATGAACGAGACAGTGGAGCTTGAGCTAAACAACCCGGCAGGAGCCAAGAGCGTGGTGGTGAAATGGGATCATCAGGGACACAACAACTGGTGGTGGGCCATCGATAATATAAGGGTCTATAAAAAAATGGGTGGCGACCCAGAGCCAGATGATAATTGGACTATTTTAGTATATGGACACGCAGACCATAATTTAGGGGCTAACCTTATTGGGGACTTAATCGAAATGGAAAAAGTTGGCAGTGGGGATGGCCTTAACATTGTTGTTCAGACGGATTTCAACCCCAAAGCTTGGGAGCGAGGAAACAAATATAGCATCAATTGGCTGATCAAGTACCATAATAATATTCCTGCGGATATGAAAAATAAGGTTTGCAGGATTCTTGTAAATGGCGACAAGAATAATTGGACTTTTGATTCCACTCCTATAGAGACGCTCCCCGAAACGGAGAACATGGATCATCCAGAGACTCTGTCTGATTTTATTAATTGGGCGATTGAAAAATACCCTGCAAAGAGATACGGTCTAGTTCTTTGGGATCACGGAGGACAGTGGACAGGATATGGCGGTGATACACAAAACGGGACTAAAAAGGATTTCGGTTTTAGCTGGAGCCAATATGGGCTCAAAACAAAAACAGTAAGAGAAGCAATCCTTTCTAGTTTTCAAACAACAGGGCTTGATAAATTTGATTTCCTGTCTTTTGACACATGCCTGATGGCAGGTGTTGAAGTTTTGGTTGATATGCACGATCTTACAGATGTGTTTATGGCATGTGCTGAAATTGATTACGGCTCCGGTTGGGATTTTGGGACCTTGAACTATTTAAAACAAAACCCAAAGGCTTCTACAATTGATTTTGCCAAACAAGAAGTTGCCGATTGGGATAAGCACCACAGTAAACGGGGTGCAGATATTGAATTGAGAAATCATGCCGCTTTTGATTTTAGTAAGTATGAAAACTTCAAAACAAATTTTATTGAGTTTGCCCGTCAATTAACGACTGCGGGTTCAAGTAACACACAGGTTATTACACGTGTAGCGATATGAAAAAACCTACTGATTATATCGATTTAGGGCATTATTCTCTCATTCTTGCTGACTCCGTTACAGATGGCAGCTTAAAGAACGCCTGCATTAATTTGGCAGAATCCATAAAAGACATGGTTATCAGCCAGTCAGCAGGTGATAGCCGGAAGGATTCCATGGGATTATCAATTTATTATCCATACTCGGGGAATATAAGCTGGAGATATGACGGACTGAACTTTTTTAAAGACGAGTATGGGGGCGGGCTATGGCTTGAACAATTAGAACAGACGAAAAATGCAAAAAGTGCGGATACTGAACCACCTGTTGTTACGATCGAAGAAGATAGTTCGTCTGACACAGAAAGAGGGAAAAGTTTAGGCAGCATCAATGGTGAGAAAATTACGGCTTCATTTCAGGAACCTGCATTCTTTAAGTTTTCAATTAATGAATCGCCGGATGCATATGAGGCATTCGCATCATTAGTGAGCAATCAAGAGACTGATAACCCTAATCAATATATATATTTGGGCGAGGTTGCTCATATTCCCTTAAATGGTAATGGTGATTATGAATTCTCGTGGAATGGAACTTTGCCTGTTATATCGAAAGTCAATTCTGATGCGAAAGCTCCCCCAATTGGTAGCAGTTCTGGCAGTGACAGACAGGGGCAGGAAGGGGAGTTCCCTGTTTATCTCGGAGGTTGGTATGTCGATACAAAGTCCAACACCATGATAAGTTTCATCGATTACCAGCCGAACGATGATAGTGAAAAAATACCACTAATATTCATGACGAAATTTGACGATGATGGAATCGGCGTTATCGATACAATTTTATATGACAATGATGAAGACAGCTGGCTGTCACCGGCTGCTTCCAGTGTGGAACTCGAACCAGGTGGAAAAATATGGCCAATCTATTATACAGAAGAGTTTGCTGATGATGAATGGGAAGTATATTTCACTTACTTTGAAGACGGTTACATTAAAGTTCCTGAAGGAGGAAGGGATGGCTTGACTGTTTCATGGGAATCAGTAACTGCTGGAATATATGGAATTGAATTGCAGACTTTTGATAATTTAGGCAACGGAAGTGACATCACAGAATTTATAGTAACAGTTGGTGATGACGGTGAGGGGTTACCCGAGCTAACGTTGTCATTGGAGGGGCCGAGGGTTGTTTTGAGATGGTCGGTTGAGGATGGAGGAGATGCGGCAATCCTGCAATGGACAGAAGGTCTTGGAGGAGAGTGGATCGATGTACCGTTTGGAGAGTTAGGATTTGGAGGGGAAGGCCGGCTCTACAAAGGAAGTGCGACAGAAAAGACAAGGTTCTATCGACTAATCAAGAGGTAGGAATTTTGTAAAGAGGCAGTGCGATTAACATCGTCCCTCTGGATTCATCCTTAAAGTTTTTAGAGGCAAGGGTTCGATTCCCTTCACCCGCTCCACTTCTCCACCCTTCATTCTGAACGGTTTACCGCTTCGATGGAGTTGTGAGGCTTCTGATTCTCACAACGGATTCAATGGGCTTCATCTGAGATCTGACGTTCTAACTCTGTGCTCTGATCTCTGTGCTTCTGTATCAATTGATGGATCTGCTGTTGCTGCCGCTGTCTAA
>LWDU01032848.1_pt1 | contig 12336 bp, 11 predicted proteins | sample 727161 | NCBI WGS metagenome assembly LWDU01 (sample SAMN04566230, study PRJNA314399) | hydrothermal vent metagenome | isolation source: deep sea hydrothermal plume seawater | place: Mexico: Gulf of California, Guaymas Basin | collected 2004-07-11 | reverse complement strand
AGTATATCTATATTTTTTTAATACAATAATTAGTTATTATACAGAAAAAATACTCTAAAGACATGTCAGTTACAAACATTATGTCTGTAGACTTGGAAGATTACTATTGTGATTTACCATTTTCAGAATGGTCAAAATATGATAGTAGAGTAGTTGAAAATACAGAAAAAATTTTAGAGTTATTTGAAAAATACAATGTAAATGCCACATTTTTTGTATTAGGATATATTGCTGAAAAATTTCCAGAATTAATAAAAAAAATATCGGATTTAGGACATGAGATATCTAGTCACACTTATTCCCATATAGATTTACGAAAAGTTAGTAAGGAAGAATTTGAAGAAGATTTTTTTAAATCAAAAAATATTTTAGAAAAAATAACTGGGAAAAAAGTAGAAGGATTTAGAGCTCCATTTTTCTCAATTAATAAAACTAATTATTGGGTTTTTGAAATTTTAAGTAAAAATTTAACTTATGATTCAAGTATTTTTCCTGTAAAAACTCATCTCTATGGAATTCCAAATGCTCCAAGAACAATTTACAAACCACTTTTAAAAAATATTATTGAAGAAGATGAAAAAGGTAAATTAATTGAGATTCCTATGGCAACACATAAGATTCCACTAATAGGCAATATTCCAATTGCAGGTGGATTTTATCTTAGATTTTTTCCGTATTGGTATATGAAATTAGGTATTAAAAAAATGAATAAAGAAGGTAACCCAGCTATGATATATATTCATCCAAAAGATTTAGATCCAGAAATGCCAAAAATAAAAGAATATAGTTGGTATTATTATTATAATTTAAAATCAGGAATTAAAAAATTTGAAAATTTATTGAAAGATTTTAAATTTGATACAGTAAAAAATGTGTTAGAGGTTACAAAATGATTCAGAAAGAAGAACTTGATAAAATTGATAAATCTGGAATGTATAAAATATATGATTCCTGGCCAGAAATTGCAGAAGAATGTTACAAAAGAGTTGGAAAACAAAATAATTTTAAAAAACCATCTCACATAGTTTTTGCGGGTGTTGGCGGTTCTGGTGCCATTAATGACGTTTTTGCAGCAATTTTATCAAGATCAAATATTCATGTAGAAGTAGTCAAAGGATATCTTTTACCAAAAACAGTAAATGAAGAAACTTTGGTTATAACAACTAGTGTTTCAGGCAATACTGTAGAAACATTAAATGTATTATTAGAAGCAAAAAAATTAGATTGTAACATTATTGCTTTTTCAAATGGAGGAAAAATGGGAGAAATATGTAAAAAAGAGTTAATTGAATTTAGAAAAATTTTGATGGTTCATTCACCAAGAACATCATTTGTATCTTTTTTATTTTCAATGTTAAAAGAATTAGAAAGTATTTTACCAATAAGTAAAAACGAAATATTGGAATCTATTGATGAATTAAAAAAAATACGAGAAAAAATAGATTCAAAAAATCTAACTAATTCAAATATAGCAATTAGTCTAGCAAATGAGATAAAAAATATCCCAATTATTTACTATCCGTGGGGATTACAAGCTGCATGTATTAGATTTAAAAATTCACTGCAAGAAAATTCAAAAATGCATGTAATTACTGAAGATATCATAGAGGCATCACATAATGGAATTGTAGCATGGGAATGGGGTGAACAAATTAAGCCAATTTTAATTCAAGGACATGATGATTTTATTAAAACAAAAGAGAGATGGAAAATAATTAAAGGTTTTTTTGAAAAAAATAATATCGAATATAAAGAAATTTTTTCGATAAAAGGAGGTATTTTATCTAAATTAATTCAATTAATTTACTTATTTGATTATACTTCAATATATCTTTCAGTAATAAGAAAAATAGATCCTACACCAGTAATTCCAATTGATTTTATTAAAAAGGAATTAATGAAATATGATAATTAATTAACTAGAATTATTTTTTATATTTAAAATTAATTTATTTGATAGAATACTAGTTTCAAATTGCTCAATTGGTATAATTGTATTATTTTTTACATGATTTAAAAAATAATTTACAGAATTTTTCAGTGAATTTTCATATTCAGATTCAAAAATAAAAGTTTGATTTTCTAAAATAGGAGGAATTATAAAAAAACCTTCAGAATTAAATGTGTCACGAGGGGAAAAAATTTTTTGATTATTTTCAAAAATATTTAAAAATCCATTTGTACCTAAAACAGAAATTTGATTTATGTAAGGACTAGCATATGAATTAAAAATTGAAGCTGTGACATCATTATCATATTGAAGTGTTATGTGATTTGTGTCATAAGATGTACCATTATTTGAAATTAATTTAGGGTAATACCGAATATCATTTATTTTTCCAAAATGAAAATTTAATAAATCTAAATAATGTATTGATACAGTTTCTAGAATATTATGAAGGTTTGTTTTTCCATCAGATCTCCAGGAATCTAAATATTCATTTTTAAATGCCAATCCTTGAGTTGCAACTATATTAATATGATTTATTTTACCAATATTTTCAGAATGTTTTAATTTTACTAAACAGTCATTAATTTTACTAAATCTATAATTAAAATTAAAAAATAATTTATTTTTAATTTCAGTAGAAATTTTTGTAAGAAGATTGAGATGATCATTAGAAGTTACTGGTGGTTTTTCACAAAAAATATATCCATTATATTTAACAAATAATTTTTCTAAATATTGATAATGTGTGTGGTTAGGAGAAGAAACAAAAATTGCATCACAATTAAACAAATCAGATAAATTATTTGTAAATTGTTTATCATCCAAGGTTTTATTTGGATGAAATATTAAATCTATAAAACAATCATCAATCTCATTGATTATTTTTATCAATCGAGATGCATGATTCCTATACCCAATTATACCAATTTTGATTACCAACTAGAACATCTATCGCAAGGATGGCATGTATTACGTTTTCCATTTTTATGCAAATCTCTTAAATTTTGATATTTTTCTCCAGCCCAAATTTCTTTAATACTCTGTTGCTGAACATTACCAACAGATAATTTACTTTTATAATCAACATCACATGGATTACATAATCCATCAGACCAAATATTCATCTCTCCCCATAAATAATTACAAGGACCTTTACCTGCATTTTCAGGAGGATTGTTATATGTATCCCATCTTTCTTGTAATTCAACTAAAACAACATGATCAACATATTTTTCCCAATATTTTTTAAAAATTTCAGAATCAAGGGATGTATTAATTTTTACCCCACTTATTCGAGTGGCACATTTTGAATTAGGATAGAAGTTATCTTTAATTTCTTTAAATTTTTTAATATTGTTTAAAACATTTTCAAAAATTCCTCTGATTCTAATTGATTCATATTCTTCCTTTTCATACGAGTCTACAGAAAAAACTAAATCAGTTACACCACTTTTTAATATTTGATGAATTAATTTTTCATTTAATCGAGTTGCATTAGTGTTCATTTTTAAGTCAAAAAATTTTCCAGAACAATATTCAAGCATCTCACCTAGTTTTGGATTAAGAGTAGGTTCACCTCTTCCTGTAAGTGTAATAGCTTTAATACCAATTTCATATGCATCATCAATAATTTTTTTAAATAATTTTAAATCCATTGTACCCATATAATTTTGAGTAAAATCTTCATCAACTTGATAACAAAAAACACATCTCAAATTACATGCAGAAGTAGGTTCTATTATTAGATGTTGAGGGATATCTGAATCAATTTGATTTTTTGGGAAATTTTTAAATTTATACCTAAAAATAAGATAATCAGATAGAATTTCACTGGAATGATTATTTATAAATTGAATTTCTTGAGGTGTGATTAATGAGAAATCATTATTTTTAAATTCATCAAGTATTTTTTTTAGAATTATTTTATTTTCTTCAGATGATGATATGATTTCAGTCTCTAATTTTTTAGTAATAGATTCTTTATCAAATTCTTTTGCAGTTAGAAAACTTACTCGAATTTTTTTCATAATTTCACTTTTTTAAATATTAAATATGCCTTTCCTTTGTAAATTCTTCATATTTGTTATTAATAATATTATAAACTAGATTAATCCCTTCTAATAGATCTAAATTTTTTAATTGAGTCTTGTATTTTTTACGAATTTTGTAGGAACATATTTTATTAAAAGAATCTAAAAATTGAGTTTCAAAATTTTTAGAATCATGATCAATTTGAAATCCAACATCAGCATATTTCACAAATGAATGTGTTTTTTCACGATTATTCACAGGTATTGTAATAATAGGTACATTCATTGCAGCCAATTCAAATACAGTTCTACCATTAGATGTAATTGCAAAATCAGTTTCTCTAAAAAATTTTGCTAAGAAATCAGAACCTTCATTAATTTTTAATTTAAAATTATTTTTTCTCATTTTTAAAATTAATTTATTTAGAGATTTTTATGAGAATAACCAATTCCAAGAATAATGGTAAATTCTATATTTTTTAAATTATTATTTCGAAGGATTTCAATAATTTTTTGAGTTTTATTTGTAGGATCAGAGCCTCCAAATGTAATCAATACTTTCTTGACTTGTTTATTAATTATATCGTTTTGCCAAATTCTAAATTCATCTCTAACCGCTGCATATCGACTTCCATAAAAAATATTATTTGATTTCTTTTTTGAATAATAAATAGGATTGAAAACTAAATTTGCATGTTTATTTCCACTACCAAGATCTTCAAAATTTACAATAAAATTAGTGAATTGTTTTAAAAATTTCATATATTTAACAGATGTATCTAAAATATCATTAAAAATAATATCTGGTTGATATTGTTTAATGATATTACTAAGTTGATTTTGATTACTGAAGAATTTTAATTTATACAAATGTTCTTTAAATTTATTAGAACCCATATTTTTTTGACTATGCATTACAATTAGTAGACCTAATCCAATTTCATTATTCCCATCTACTCGAATTAAAATTTTTTTTCTTTTGACAATTGTTTCTAGAACTCCAATATCATGGTAATTTAATAATGAAAAAGTTTCATTCTTCGATAATTTCAAACCATAATGATTTGAATTAAATTTTTTATTTTTTAATAAATTTTTACAATTAAATGATACAATTTTTTTTATATCTACAACATGTGAATCTAATTCATGTAATTTATTAAATGATTTATTAGGATCATTTATTTTTTTAAATTTTTCAAAATTATTAATGTATCCATATATTGTAGAAATTGAATTCGTAAGATTTCTAAAAAATTTTTCTAGAGTAGATGTTTTAATTAGAAGAAATTGAGGACTAAGGAGAAAAAGCAATTTCTTCAAGGCTGGTAGAATTTTTAGTTAATGATTTAGGTCTTTTAATCACTTTAGCACCATACATTAAAGATAATTCAGATATTTCTTCAGAATCAGTTGTTACATAAACATCAGTATTTTTAAATTTTAGACAAGTTTGAAGTATATAAAATAATAATGGTTTATCATTAACTAATCGAAGATTTTGACGTGCAAGGTATTCGTTACCAGATCTAGCCATAATTAAAAATATATTTTTATTTTTCATTTATACCTAAATCACTCCATTGTAATGGTATATCATCATCCACATTATTGACTAATGTTTTTCCAATAATTTCTTCTAAAAATTTTGGAGAGATACCAGTTCCAGGTCTTTTAATATCAATAATGTCCTTAGTAATGATATTACCTTTAGAAAGTTTTTTTGTTAAAACAATACTTCTTCTTGCATATTTTATTGATTCAGATTCAGAATTAAATGAATCACGAATTGCTGAACCAGTTGAAGAATGAGCAATTTTTAATTGATCAACCATAGTTTTAAAACTGAATTTATCTAATGATAATCTATGATCTGGACTTATTGTTAATGAGGAATCAAAAGTAAAATGTTTTTCAATACATTTTGCACCATAAATTGTAGATAATGTAGGAATTAGAGTACCTAATGTATGATCAGAATAACCAATTACATATTCAGGATAGTTTTTTTTTAATGTTCTAATCATTTCTAAGTTTGCATCTTCAGGATTTGTTGGATAGGAAGTAATGCAATGCATTATAATGATATTATTATTTCCTTCATTTTTTATTGTATCTATTGCTTCTTTAATTTCTAAATCATTTGCCATTCCAGTAGAAATAAAAATTGGTAAATTTTTTTGTGAAATATGTTTGATTAATGGCATATGAGTAATATCAGCTGAAGCAATTTTAAAAGCTGGTACTCCAAGTTTATACAATAAATCAACACTTTCTTCATCAAAAGGAGTTGAAAAACATAAGAAATTTTTATTCTCAGCATATTCAAAAATTTGTTTCCAATCATCATTTGTAAGATGATCTAATTTATTAAAAACATCAAACTGTGTTTCATCTTTTTTTCCATCATCCCAATATTTAGGAGCAGTTTTTGTGACTAATTTATTAGCAGTATAAGTTTGAAATTTAACACTATCTGATTTAGCCTCAATTGCAGCATCAATTAGTTTAAAGGCTTTTTTTAAGTCACCATCATGATTAGCTCCTGCTTCAGCAATAGTGAAACATGATGAATTATCACCGATAATTTTGTTTCCAATCTTAATATTTACCATTTTTCTAACCTACCAATTTTAAATTATAACAATATTAAATTATGCTACCATGCTGTCCAACCACCATCAATAACTAAATTTGAGCCAGTCATGTAAGAGGAGGCATCAGATGCAAGAAATACTATTGCTCCAACATAATCATCTTTTTTAGCCATTCTTCCCAACATAGTTTTTTCAGAATATTTTTTAACAAATTTTGAATCTTGTCCTTTTTCTACGCCACCAGGACTTAAAGTGTTAACACGAATTCCTTTATTACTCCAATAGGATGCAAGATATCTTGTTAAATTTAAAACTCCACTTTTAGTAACTGAATAAAATATTCCAGCATTTTGCCCACTTTTTCCATAAATTCTTTGATCTGGAGATACAATGCCGTAAGTTGAAGAAATGTTTATGATAATACCTTTCTTTTGTTTTTCCATAACTTTTCCAATTTCCTGACAACACAAGAACATTCCAGTTAGATTTACTGAAATGGATTTATTCCAAATTGATAACGGTAAATCTACAAATTTAGTAGTTCGAATTTTATCATTTCCTTGATAAGCTGCATTATTAATTAAAACATCTATTTTTGAATATTTTTTCATAGTTTGATTTGTTAAATTTTTTACTGATTTCTTATTAGATATATCAACTTTGATTGGAAAGGAGTTTACATTAAATTCTTCATTTAATTGTTTAGAAATTTGTTTACATTTTGAATAATCGGTATCTGCAAGAACAATATTTGCACCAAGTTGACTTAATCCCATAGCATATTGTTGACCCAATAAACCTGCAGCACCAGTAATAATTACTGTTTTTTCAGTCATATCAAAAAGTTTTTTATTCATTTTATTTTATTAAATATCTCTTGTTATAATCTCTTATCATTTAAAAATATGATGAGTAAATTTTAAAAAAACTAATTTAATCATACATACGAATTAAAATAATGAATAAGATTCTTTGTATAATTCCTGCAAGAGGAGGATCAAAAGGAATTCCAATGAAAAATATTATAAAATTAGATAACAAACCAATGTTATATTATTCAATTAAAGCAGCAATTAATTCCAAATATATTTGTCGAACAATTATTTCAACGGATAATATTGAAATTGCAAAAATTGCAAAAAAATTTTTTGCCGAGGTAATTAAAAGACCTAAATCATTATCAAATGGTAAATTACCGATGGAACCTATTATTGAACATGTTTTACAAGTATTAGAAAAAAAAGAAAAATATTATCCAGATATAATTATAATTTTATCAAATACATCTCCATTAAGAACTTCAAAACATGTTGATGAAGCTATAAAAAAATTTCAAAATAAAAATTTTGATTCACTTACTAGTGGATTTAAAGGAATTAGATTCATGTGGAAAAAAAATGGAAAATATATTTATCCAGAAAATAATGATCCTAAAAAAAGACCTAATCGACAAGAAATTAAAGATCAATATATTGAAAATGGGGCAATTCATATTACAAAATATAAATCATTTATGAAAAGTAAATGTAAATTATCAGGGAGTGTTGGGATATATGAAATGCCTGAAGAAATTTCATTTGAAATTGATACAATTTATGATTTAAAAATTGCAGAATTTCTATTAAAAAATAAAATTATAAAATAAAAATGAATTGTATGCGTAATTATCAAATTTAGAATAAATATTATGAATATAATATTTATTCTAGTTTAATTCATAAATTATTATATTGAAATTATTAAAAATTTTCTTAGGAGATTTAACTTATGATACAATTACACTTGCAACAGAATCATTTCCATTAAATATTGGATTTGTAGCATCCTATTGTTTATCTAAATATCCAAATAATGTAGAGATTAAATTATTCAAATATATTGATAAAATTGAAAAAGCAATAAAAGAAAATCCTCCAGATGTTTTAGGATTAAGTAATTATGCTTGGAATAGAAGAATTGGATTAGAAATTTTTAGAATTTTTAAAAAGATTAACCCAGATGGTGTAACAGTTTGGGGAGGACCAAATTTTCCTTTAGATCTAGAATCACAAAAAATTTTTATGAAAAAACATCCTGAAGTGGATGTTTATGTTCCAGTTGAAGGTGAAGTAGGTTTTTCAAATTTAATTGGAAAAATATTAGAAAAAAATAACAAAAATGAATTTTTCGAAGATCCTATTGAAGGATGTATTATTCGTAATAAACAAGGGGATTTACATTATAGTAATCCAGGAATTAGAATCAAAAGTCTTGATGAAATTCCTTCTCCATATACAACTGGCTTATTAGATGAATTCTTTGATGGAAAATTATCACCAATGTTTCAAACAAATAGAGGGTGTCCATTTTCATGTTCATTTTGTGTTGATGGTTCTGATGTAGTAAGACAAGTAAATAATTTTGGTATGGAACGAATTACAAATGATCTAAATTACATAGCTGAACATGTACCAAAAAATACACATAGTTTGTTTATCAGTGATCTAAATTTTGGAATGATTCCCAGAGATATAGAAATTTGTAAAATTCTTGCAAAATTAAAAGATACACATGGTTTTCCGACTCAAATTCAAGCAACAACAGGGAAAAATTCTAAAGAAAGAATAATCAATGCAATAAAAGAATTACATGGTGCATTAAGAATTTACATGTCAGTACAATCATTAGATGAAAAAGTTCTAACAAATATTAGAAGATCAAATATTAGTACACAACAATTAATTGCATTAGCACCAACAATTAAAGAAGCAAATTTAAGAACTACTTCAGAAGTAATTTTAGGTTTACCAGGAGAATCATATCAAAGTCATGTTCAAACGTTAAGAGATTTAATTAAAGCAAAGATGGATGATATTCAAGTTTATACATGTATGATGTTAGATGGTGCAGAAATGAATACACCAAAAGAAAGAAAGAAATGGGGATTAAAAACTAAATTTCGTTTACTACCAAGAGACTTCACTAAATTATTAGATGGAAAAAATGTGATGGAAATTGAAGAAGTAATAATAAGCTCAAATACATTAACATTCAAAGAATATGTTGAATTACGATTACTCGCTTTTGCTTTATGGGTAACAAATAAAGGAATTGTATATGATCCTATTTTAAAATTTTTACGACAAAATGAAATTGACGCTTTTGAATTATTCAACAGAATCCATAAAAATTTAGAATTTGCACCACTAAGTATTAAACAAATCTTTAAAGAATTTGAAAATGCAACAATAAATGAATTATGGGATACTCCTGAAGCTATTGAAAATCATTACCAGAATAAAGAAGAATATCAAAAACTACTAGATGGAGAGGATGGAATTAATGTGATGTACTACTTTCATGGCAAAATTGTCTCTTCAAATATGGATGATTGGACAAATTATACATTAAAAATTGCAGAAAACTTACTTTTAGAAAATAAAAAAATGGATGAAGAAACATCTGAACAATTTAACAACGTTGCAAATTATTGTAGAGGGGTATCTCATAACCCATTGGGAGGAGATCGTAGTTCAACAAATCCAAAATTTAATTTTAATTATGATATTCAAAAATGGATAAATGAAAATAATGATAAAAAATTGAGAGAATTTAAATTTTCAAGAACTGAAATAGAATTTATACTATCAAATGAACAAGTCCAATTAGTAGAAGATAAACTTACAATTTTTGGAAATACACCATCAGGAAGAAGTCAAGCAATTAAGAGAATTCCAATTCAAATGTTGTGGCGAATCCCTAGAATTATAGCGTAATAAAGAATTATACTTAAAAATAAATTTTAAACTTAAAAACAGGGCAGATTTTGTTTAAATGAAGAATTTGTCTAATTCAGATTATAAAAAAATTCATCAGAATATAGAAACGATACAAGATGAGATGTTTAATTTAATATCAGAATTATATCCAATATGTAGAAGCATTACAGGTGATGGTGTTCGTCAATCACTAGATATTATTAAAAAACATATTGATATAGAGAAAAAAGAAGTACCATCAGGAACACAAGTTTTTGATTGGTGTGTACCAAAAGAATGGAATATTTTTGATGCATATATTATAGATCCAAATGGAGAAAAAATTATTGATTTTAAGAAATCAAATTTACATGTAGTAAATTATAGTATTCCAATAAAAAAGAAAATAAAATTAGAAGAATTAAAAAAACATATTCATACTATTCCAACACAACCAAACATAATTCCATACATTACTTCGTATTATAATGAAGATTGGGGATTCTGTATGTCACATAATCAATTAAACAAATTACTTCCAGGAGAATATGAAATATGTATCGATTCATCTTTAAAAAATGGTTCATTAACTTATGGTGAATATTTAATTAAAGGAGAAATAGATGATGAGTTTTTACTATCTTGCTACATTTGTCATCCTTCTCTTTGTAATGATAATCTTTCAGGTGTTGCTTTACTAACATATTTAGCAAAATATCTTAAAAATTTAAAAACAAAGTTTTCATACAGATTCTTATTTATTCCAGAAACAATTGGTGCAATTACATGGCTTAGTATTAATGAAAATAAAATAAATAAAATAAAAGCAGGATTAGTAGCAACATGTGTAGGGGATTCAGGGAATTCAACATACAAAAAAACAAGAATAGGAAACTCCAAAATTGATAAAATTGTTTCACATGTTTTAAAATATTCAAATACAAATCATTCAATTGTTGATTTTTATCCATATGGTAGTGATGAAAGACAATTTTGTTCACCAGGATTTAATTTACCAATAGGATCATTAATGAGAACACCATATAGAAAATTTTTAGAATACCATAATTCAGGAGATGATTTAAAATTTATTAAAAAAGAATCATTAGGAGATACTTTTAAGAAATATCTAGAATGTCTTTTTATATTTGATAAGGATGAAAAATTTTTGAATACAAATCCAAAATGCGAGCCTCAATTAGGAAAAAGAGGAATATACAGAAATATAGGAATTGTAAGATCTGATATGAACACAGATGAAATAGAACAAAGAGAATTAGCAGTTTTTTGGATTCTAAACTTATCTGATGGAGAAAATTCATTGTTAGAAATTTCTGAAAAATCTGGAATATCATTTGAAATAATTACTGAAGCAAGTTTAAAACTATATGAAAATAACTTACTTAAACACATAGATAGTATTTAGAATTAATATGGAAAAATTATTACTTCCCCCACATAAAAAAACAAAATTTGTTTTATTAGGCTCAGGTAACACACTTTGTAATTTTTATAACTTGTTAGTCAAAAATGACTTCCCTAAACCAATTATTGTTACACACCCAAAAAAATTTCATAAGCGTGATCAAATTTTATTAAAAAATACAAAAAATTTTATTGATTTATTCGAATTTGCAAAAATAAATAATATCAAGATAATTGAAACAGAAAAATTAAATGATACAAAGTTGATTAAACATCTTTTGAAATTTGGATGTAATGCAGCTTTTTCTATATCATGTAGATCTATAATAGGTAAAGAATTTTTAAAATCATTTGAAAATAGAGTTTTTAATATTCATCCATCAATGTTACCAATGGAACGTGGTGCAGCAGTAATTAGTTGGAGAATTATGAATAATAAAAAATATGTTGCAGGAACAATTCATCAAATAGATGAGGGTATAGATACTGGAAATATTATTTTACAATTAAAAAAATCGTTAATAAAACAAAAACCAACAGTAGAGAATTATTCAATTGAAACAGACAAATTATACAATAAATTACTTCTAGAATTT
>LWDU01032632.1_pt1 | contig 12337 bp, 6 predicted proteins | sample 727161 | NCBI WGS metagenome assembly LWDU01 (sample SAMN04566230, study PRJNA314399) | hydrothermal vent metagenome | isolation source: deep sea hydrothermal plume seawater | place: Mexico: Gulf of California, Guaymas Basin | collected 2004-07-11 | reverse complement strand
GTTATAAAACCACATCGTCTTACCTAAATGTGCCTGAACATTGGAGATATCCTTTTTTGCCAACAGCAAGTAGTATTCTTGAGGATGTGGATTTAGATTCATTACTAAATGATTATTTTTATGCAGAAGCTAGAGCTCTTGCGATAAATCGTCTTGAAACATCTGCTACTAGAGGAGTTATAGAGCTGGAAGGCCCCCCTATCAATGATGAAACAGATATTGTTTTGGGATATGTTATCTCTAGATTAGTTTTAGCTGCAACAGACAACCAGGCCCTTGTAAATTACGTGGCATTATCTGAGGCATTTCGTGCTGAAACATATTTATCTTCAGAAACAGATGAAGACCTAGTTGAAATTGTGAACACTTTGGGTGTTGTTAAAGTAAAACTTCAAGGCATTAAATTTAGTATGAATTTTATTGATTATGTTAGGGCTGCTTCTAAACTCAGAGAAGGTAACTGGAAGCTTTCCAACAGAGGAGTCAGTAATGGAATTGTTGAATTAGATCGTGAAACACTGATTAGGTTGATGCGCAACGTCATTCAGCAGCATCTCGAAGAACTTCCTAAAGCTCCTTCTGAAATCAAAGAAAAATTCGAAGGTACAATTGAAGATTTGAAGTCCCAAGTTTCCAAAACATTTACTGAGAGAATAGGTGGTCTGAATACGGTAGTTAATGATAGGCAGGCAGAAGCAATGAAGGAGTTGGGTCGTTTTGACCTTTCCAAAGCTCCACCGTGTTTTAATTTGAATCTAATGGATCTACAAGCTGGTGTAAATTTAGCTCATCCTTCTCGTTTTTTCATAACCACTTTCCTTTCTTCGCTTAATCAAGATCCTGAAGCTGTAATGAGATTATTTGCTACAGCTCCTGACTTTAAGGAAGCTTTTACCCGATATCAAGTTGAACATATATCTGGTAAAACATCAGGAACTCAGTATAGTTCGCCAAAATGTGATACGCTTGTATCTAGTGGAGTGTGCCCTGGTCCCAATGCATTGTGTCGTCAAATTCGTCATCCACTTAGTTATTATAGAGTAATGACAGAATCTGAAAAAGATAATTCAGTCCGTATGGAAAGAATTTTGTTAGCAGTTTTAGATCGAGAGGAATATCCAACTGAATTATTAGAAAAGAACTTAGAAAAGATAGGGGATTTTGATTTTACTTATGATGACAAAATAGAGCAAAGGACATTATCCGAGGCTCGAAAGGTTGATTCAACAAGCCACGTTAGTGTGAATATCAATCATTTCCAAGGACGTGTCTATTCAGTCGAGATACCGAAAGCTGAACGAAAAATCTGGATAACCAAAGCAACATTAAATTTAACAGATGGCAACATAGATTATGACTGTTTACCGCTCACAGACTGGAAAATTGGACTTCCTATTGAAGAGGCACGTTCCAAATCTAAAAAGATTGACTTGGTTGTAAAACCATTTGATATAATCTTTGATGAAAATGAAACACGTAGATTATTTTTGGTGTTAGATGTATTAGATGAGTCTTAAACTCTAATACGTCTTCCACAGCTGCAAATAAATTTCGAAGTTGTATCCTCTACATTATGCACTTTTTCACATGCCGGGCAAGTCATTTTAATTATTCCTTGGCCCATATTTACATCAGGTTCAGTAGATTTAGCGGGTGCAGCTTTGCGGACTACTTTCTTTCTCGCAATAGTTTTCTTTGCAACCCTCTTTTTCACGGCTTTTTTCTTTGGTTCTGCCTCAGGTTCACTCTCATCATCTTCTGAAGTATCTTTTAATGGTTGACTTCCGGTTAATTCTGCTAAAAGTTTACTTTCGTCAAAATCATCATCTTCGTCATCATCATCATCTAAGTCAATTTCATTTTCTGGGTCTTCTTTGCGGTTTTCTAGCCTATGCAATTTTGATTCACTGGGCAATTCAGACTCATATCCAACTCCTGTCAAACTCTTTTTGAGTGGATCTATGCTTTCTTTGGTTCTATAGATGTCAGCAGTGGTATCTTCCGGTGATAAAATAAATCTATAAATTCCGAATGATAATATGAAGAGACCCACAATTCCACCTAATATAATAGGCAAATTATCCATTATAGGTTCAGGAATACTAAATGAGAATCCGGAGGAGTCTTCACTTTTACTTGGAGGTGCCTCCATTGTAATTATTATAACTGCATCTCGGACTATTCCACTACTTGAATTCTTCATTATAATTGAAAATCGGATTTGTCCTTCATATCCTTCGAATCTAGTATCGTCGCCTTTGAAGGCAGAGACGAATTTGTCATAGCCAGGATCAAGTCCGTTATGATCCTTAAATTGAGGAAGTCCAGAGGTAGGATCTCTGCGATCCTCATCACTGTCAAAATAGACATCAATGTAAATGCTCTCTACAGATAAATTTTCATCACCAGAGTTTATCCTATAGGCTCCATTTAGTCTGATTTCTAAATCTAAGTCTTTACCACTTCTTATTACGAATTCTTCTTCACTTTCTGTTAATTCCTCAGAATCGTTGATGTAAATCTCAACTAAGCCTGCATTTGCCACCGGTAATACAAAAACGGAGAGAATTAATGCAACCAACAAATTACGCCCTAAATTCGCAGTTTTAAACATCATCACACTCCTATGTTAGTTGGTTTGTAATTAAAGACTTGCTATTTATGAATACATCTCACTAAAGTTCTTAACCTGTATCTTAAGTGGTAAGCAATGTCATCTGACAAAAAGAATCTCAGAAAGACTGGAAAGGGAACTCGAGCAGTTCATTCAGGAACATCATCTAGTGAGAATTCACTTAATACTCCCATTTTTCAGTCATCTACTTTTTTTCTGGATGAAAGTGCTTACAAAATGTGGAAAGAGGGCAAACCAAGGGCACCCGTTTACTCACGATATAACAACCCTTCTCTGAGAGCCGCCGAAAAGAAAATTGCCCATTTAGAAAATGCAGATGATGCACTAGTATTCAGTACTGGAATGGCAGCAATTAGTACAACTCTACTAACGTTTTTAGGTAGTGGTAGTCGACTTGTCACTACCCGTAATCTTTATGGCGGAACGGTGATTTTGTTAGACCAAGATTTTTTGAGATTTGGTATAGATATTGAGTTTGTAGATATGAAGGATCTTTCTTCCGTAGAAGCTGCACTTAAAGATAAAAAAACTGATGTTCTTTACTGTGAAACCGTAAGCAATCCTCTTTTGGAAGTGTCAGATTTGTCTGAATTGTCTAAATTAGCCAGAAAACATGGTGCTCTTTCTATAGTCGACAGTACATTTGCTTCTCCAATGGCTTGCCAACCTCTTAATCAAGGATTTGATATAGTCCTTCATTCCGTCACGAAGATATTGAATGGTCATAGTGACTTATTAGGAGGCGTTATTGCTTCACGACAAGAGTTGATTGATCAAGTCTGGTATAAAATGAGAAATTTTGGTGGTGCAATGGACCCTCATCAGGCTTCACTTTTGGAAAGAGGATTAAAGACTTTAGACGTCCGCTACAAAAAATCCACTGAAACAGCAGGTAATTTGGCAAATTGGCTATCAAAACATCCTAAAATTGAGAAAGTAATCTATCCTGGCCTTGATAGTCACAATGATTATGAACTTTGCAAAAAAATACTCAGTAGTCCTAGTACTATGGTTTGTTTTGTAGTTAAGGGCGGTGATTCAGAAGGTCACAAATTGATGCAAAATATGCAACTCTCAACTCAGGCCGTATCTTTAGGTGGCGTGGAATCACTGATTTCTATGCCTTGTACTACTACTCATGTTTCTTGGAAAGAAGAAGATCGGATAGCTGTAGGGATAAATCCCGGTTTTGTTCGTTTTTCTACAGGTATAGAGGATTCTGAAGATTTGATTGCGGATTTTGAGCAAGCATTGAATTCATTATAGTCCCATAGAGATAATAGCACACTTTTGTTAGGTTATTGTGGATTACTCAATTAGATTACTGTCTGCAGCTTCTTGCACTGAAGAAGTACATGGAAAAAGTCGAAATATGATTTATCTTTTTGGTACTACCAAAGATGGAGAGGCTATTGCAGTTCGAACACCACTTCTGATGCCTTATTTTCAAGTCGTTGAACCACCTAAAGATATTTGCGAAAGTCTTGAAAAAAATGGCGATGTTGAAACGTTAGAACCTTTGGATCTGTGGGTAGATGGCGAGGAAAAAAAATGTATAAAAGTTACAGTATCCCATCCTGGAAAAGTTCCAAAGATTAGAGAATGGTTAAAGAATAATGATTTAAAATTATTAGCAGCCGATATTCCCTTTCATCATAGATATTTGTACGATAATGATATTGGTGGTTGTATCCGAGTTCGTGGTAAAGAAATTCAAAAAGATGGTTGGTCTTGTAAAGTTATTGAAGTAGTTGAAGTTCTTCCTTCTGAAAGCTTCGAATCAGACTTTAAAATTTTAGGTTTTGATATAGAAAATTCTATCTTTGAACGTACGATTTACTGTCTAAGTTATTGCATAAAAACATCAGAAGGATACACCCATGAGGAAACGTTGCATGGCGATGAAGAAAAATTATTGAATGATTTTGTTAAAGTAATAAAAGAACACGATCCAGATATAATTACTGGATATAATATTGATGGATATGATTTGCCACTTTTGGTAGAAAGAGCTGAGGTTTATGGGGTTAAGTTGGCAATAGGTAGGGATGGTACTAATTTAGAACAAAAATTCCAAAGATTTTGGCAGGCTCGTGGTAGAGTTATTGTAGACGCATGGTGGAATGTTAAACGTGAAGTTAGACCAAGACAAGAATCCTTGAATGCAGTTGCTAAAGAGCTATTAGGAAAAGAGAAGCACGATGTAAATCCTAAGAAAATGGATGAGGAATGGGCTAATAATCCTCAAAAAGTTATGGATTATTGTTTAGAGGATGCCAAATTGGCAGTGGAAATATTAGAGCATATTAAGGTTCTTCAAAAATATCAACATCTTGGTTCTGTTGCTAAATTACCCCTAGATAATGTAATCAATGGTATCACTTCAAATATGATTGATTCATTATTGATAAGATTTGCAGATTCTAAAGGGGTAGGAGTACCAATGACAAATCATCAGAAACGTACGGGTCATATTGAAGGCGGTTATGTCCACAATATTAATCCTGGACTCTATGAGTGGGTCTGTGTTTTAGATTTCAAGTCAATGTACCCTAGCATAATCATAGATCGCAATCTTTGTTTTTCTACTATGTCACCAGATGGTGAGATTGAGACTCCATTAGGTGTAAAATTTAAGAGTCCTGAACAGAAAAAAGGGATGTTACCTGAATTACTGATTAATTTGATGAAAGATAGGGATTCAGCTAAGGAACTCCAGGCTTCTGCGAAAACAAAAAGTGATGAAGATTATTACAGGAGAATTCAGGAAGCCATAAAGATATTAATGAATTCAGTTTATGGTGTTTTTGCATCATATTTTTATCGTTTTACAAATTTGAATATTGGTGCTTCCATAACGGCTTATGCTAGAGAATATGTTAAGGATATCATAGAGGAATTAGAAAATGAAGGTGTTGATGTAATTTATGGAGATACAGACTCAGTTTTTTTCCGTTCACCCTATGATGAATTGAATAAGACCATAGAATTTGGGGAATCAATAGCCGATAGATATTCGGTTGGTGCTAAACAATTAGAATTTGAAAAGATACTTCAACCATTTTTCTCGCATGGTGTTAAGAAAAGATATGTTGGCAAACAAATTTGGCCTAAGGAAAGTATGTTAATTAGAGGATATGAAACTAGACGTACTGACGCATTTCCAATTCAAGTTCAGGCACTTGAAGATATATTTGCTAAATTGATGGATAGAAACATAGAGGACGCTTTAGAATCTTCAAAGAATTGGGTTACCAAAGTTTCAGAAGGGGAATTTGATGATAATCAATTTGTTATTTCTAAAACTGTCAATCTTAAGAGAAAATATGTAAATGAAGATAATCAAGCCCATTTACAGGCTTACAAAAAATATATTGAAACTGGCCGTCCATTTGTTAGTGGCATGAAGATATCATTTATAGTTACAGATGCTAGTATAACTCCTATGAAAGTTGAACCTTATATTCCTGAGGAGACTTGTCCAAAACCAGATTACAATTATTATGCAGATAGAATAGCTAAGTCATTGTCTAGAATTACCGATGTTTTTGATTGGGATGAAAAAGCATTGAAAAGGGGTAAAAGGGGCCCTAAACAACAAACTTTGTTCTAATGACAGACTTAGAGTATAATAGTGAAAGCCGTGAATGGTATATTGCATCTGGATTGATTTTGTTTGTAACAGTACTATGTTATTCTTTTCTAAGTTGGTCTGTTCTTCCTGATCAGTCAGAAGTTTTACCAGTAGTAACTAATGCTATTCATCTTTCTTTTGCTTTACTTGGTTTATCTGGCTTGTTTTTAGCAGTACAGGGTTACAGGTTAAAGAATAGTAAAGGATTTCTTTTACGTAAAGATGGTGATGAGGTATTGTATGATTTGGAAAGATTATTCCTTGTTGCAGATTTATCCGTTAAAGAAGTCTCATGTGTAAATATGAATAGTGTAGGATTGTGGAGACCTGTCGGCCGTCTCATATTGAGTGAAGGAGAAATAGAAGTAAAGGAAATTTGGTTATATGCATATTATTACAGAACTCACGTAGCACTCAGAGGTAAAGTTCCGGATAAGATAATTAAGAAATTTGCTTCTAGTTTGGCTTGAATTCCCCTAATCCAGATCCATAGTACACCAATGGTTTTGCATTTTCATCAAATTTTCCTTCTTCAACTTGGCCAATAAAGATGGTATGGTCACCACCATCATATTTTTGAGTGATTTTACATTCCATTGTAGCTAAACATCCATCCAGCAAAGGTGTACCTAATTCTGTAAGTGTATGAGGTAGCGACTCAATCAATTCATTTTTATCTATTTTTGAATTGGCAAAGTCCCATGCTAGTTTTCCTTGCTCTGAATTACAAATATTAACCCCAAAAGTATCAGTTTTTTCTAGTGAGTCATGGCTAACAATTTTTCTATCGATACATATTAAAACTAAAGGTGGGTCCATAGAGAGTGAGCAGAAGCTCGAAACAGTAAGACCTCCAAACTTCTTGTTTTCATTAAAAGTTACTAGTGTTACACCAGCTGCAAACCTACGCATAAGTTCCTTGAAAAGGTCATTTGAAGCCACCATAAATTTCAGAAAGAGCCCCATCTATTTAGTATATTTTTTGAGTTTAAGAGGTATCCTTTTGCTTTATATAGCGATAGAACGCGTATATACGCGAGTGACAAGGAAGCAAGTATAATCATGATTGGTCAAACAAGATTAGTTAATGCAGGTTTACTTCTCTTAGCTACTTTTTTACTCTTTGTTTTTGTTTCTGATGATTCTGAGGCTACAACATATACTGTAGATAACATGTTTGATAACGCAGATTATTCAAACATAACTCAAGCTGTTGAAAATGCTTCTGCTGGTGACACAATACGTGTTGCTTCTCGAACTTACTATGATGCGGTTGATGTCGATAAGAGATTGACTATTCTTGGAGGAAATTACGATGTCAGTATGAATGGACTCTACAATTATTGTAATGACTATCCAGTTATCGGCTATTATAGTTTTGATAATTCCGGAAATACTTATTTTTATGATCGATTGTGGTGTGAAGATAATCATGGAGAAATTGAAGGTGCAAGTCGAACAACCTCATCTTTTTGGGGTAACAATGCTTTAGATTTTGATGGAAACAATGATTATGGAGTGGTTGATCATTCTTCTATTTACAATGTTTCTGAAGTTTCAATCAGCGCCTGGATTAACTTGGATGATAATGATACAGATTCAAGAGTTATATTTTCTAATTATCAGCAAACTGGTTCTGGACGGAATGGTTATGAGATATTGATAAATGATGATGCTCAATTCATATTTCGTTTTGGTTATGGAAGTAGTTCGGGTGCTTGTGAATCCGATGAGGAAATTACTGAGAATAACTGGACTCTTGTTACTAATATACATAAATGACCAACATGTCAAGACATGTGGCTATGATCAGGATATCTCAGATAGCGATGGCAAGCAAGTCTTTGGAGCCTCAGACGAAAATTTTGACGGCAGTTATGATAATTTTTTCGATGGAACTATTGATGAGGTAGTTATATGGGAAAAAGCTGTAAGTTCAACTGATGTTGAGAATATTTTTTGGGGAGGTAATAATCAGAAGCCTCGAGTTGATGCAAGCGAAGGTGGCTATGCTTTCAGGTTAACTGTAGATAATACCATACTAAAGAATTTTTATTTGAGATCCACGGGTTCAGATATTGGTGAAAGTAGTGGTGACGCAGGATTAGTAATTGAAGGAACAGAGGGCAATCCAGTAATTGAAGTTCAAATTACCAATATTGAGGCATATTACAATTACAATGGCCTTCGGATTTCATATGCCGATGATATAATGATTAATTCGTTTTCGACGCACGGCTGTAACGGCGGTGATGATCTTGAAATTGGTGTAACACTTTATCATGTAAATAATTCTCATATTGCTTATGGAAATACACAATGTACTGACACAGTTGGTTATTATCTTACAGAGGGTAGTAATAACAATATTTTCACGCAGGTACAAGCCTATAGTTCAGGTGAGGTTGGAATTAAGGTAACTTCTAACGGTAATACTTTCAATCATTTATATCTCTCCAGTAATGATGACGTAGGTTTGTTATTCTATGGTGGAGATAATAACAAGGTTAATTATGGTAATTATGTATCCAGTAAGTACGGCATAGGTTTCACAAGAGGTGCCGAGAACAATCAAATACTTGAAACTGATTTTGATGATAATGACGATTATGATTTGCACCATGGTTATGACTCCAATACTACACGAAATGGTTGGGGAAATATTTTAATTGATGTGGATTTTGATAATATATATATAGATTCAAATTCACGGTTGTTAGAAAAAACTATAGTTGAAACAACAATCAAAGACAATGGAACTTATGCTTGGAATCGAGTTAATACTACACTAGATTCAGATAGGAAAGCATATTCAGGAACTAACTCTTTCTGGGCAGGTAACTCAGATGACGATGAATATGGTGATAATTGGAATGTTACATTCAAAATGAAATCCGATGTAAGTCTTCCTAGCGGTGGCCTTGATGAATCTCGAATTCTTGAAATTCGAACTTGGTACAAAACAGAACATAAATTTGATGGAGGCAGAGTGTACATTACAAAAGATTCAGGAAGTAATTGGGATCTTTTGACTCCTTCAGGTACTGGATATGATTCGTTGATGTTTGATGGTTCGAACTGTGACAATAATGAGAAAGCATTTACGGGCGATGAATCTTCATGGCAAAGTAAGAAGTTTAATTTGTCTAGTTATCGAGGAGAAGATATTAGAATCAAATTTGTATTTTGTAGTGATGCTGGAACTGTATGGGATGGCTGGTACATTGATGATGTCAAGATCTATAAGGATGTAGATCCGAGCGTTGTTACCTATTTTGATGATTTTGAAAGATTAGGGCATATGTGGGTTGACCCAAGAGATTGGGTTCATGAGGGGGATCCTGAATATAGTGGTAAAAAAGATGCAGATGTGATTATAATAGAAGGCACTAGTTCTGAGCCACTTATCAATTCTACAATTAATAAAGATTTGAAAATTCATCTTAAAATGGACGAAAGTGGTTCTAGTTCTGCGTTAGATTCAGTAACTGGGCAATATTGGACCAGATATGGAAATACAGCCTACACAAGTGGATTATATGGGAATGCAGTTACGTTTGATGGTTCTGGAGATTATTTACGGTCTGGTTATGACTATATGTCTACACCTTCCTATTTTGAGGAAATAACGATATCTAGTTGGGTAAAATTTGATACTTTTCCATCAAGTAGTACTGATTATGATACAGTAGTAGCTACAGATAGAGAGGGGCGATTTAGGTTGCAAGTAAATAGCAGTGGGAATCCTATAGCTTATGGTCATTTCAGCTCCTCAGGCGAACAGAGAGCCATTGGTGATGATGCATTAGTTACTGGCGTTTGGTATCATCTTGTAGGAACTTGGAGTGAAGACATAGATTCCTTAAAACTTTATGTTAATGGAACTTTAGTTAAGACTAATTCTTTTTCTGTAACTACTAATCGTCTTTATACTATTGGCAGTTATTCGTATGTTGGAAGAGATTACAATGGTCACCATATGGATGGGATGGTTGACAATGTTCAAGTATGGAAAGACGATTTATCTGCAAGGGAAGTTAAGGCTATTTATGACAATCCAATATCCGGTCCCTCTCTTTATTCAACAAGATACTATGGAGGTTCTGATGATAAGACCGATAACGAGGGGAAGTTAGATGATATTTTTGTAACTACTAAAATTTATGACGGTTCTTCATCAGGTTCTAATGTAGACACATATATTGGTATTAGATATGGAGATTGGACTCGTGAAATTGCTAAGACTACTATTAGTGATAATAAGCTAGAAGCTAAGGTTCTTGACTTCCGTGTATATAATAGGAATAAAGAAAATTTATATTATTCTTTGAGCACAGCAGTTTTAGGTGCGAGTTCCGGTAATATAATTGAAGTTTGGCCAGGATTGTACAAAGAAAATGTCGTTGTAAATACAAAGGTGGCTATTGTAGGTTCAGGGACTTCAAGAACAATAATTGATGCAAGGTATAGAGGGCCAGCTATCAAATTCAATAATTACCCAACAGATTATTCTTCTGTTAATAATTTACGTGTCACGCACGCCGCTAACAGTAGTAGTACTTGTCAAACCAGTGGAGCACATGGTGGAGCAATTTATTCTTATTATTCGGATTATTTGACAATTCAGAATGTTCATTTTTACAATACATATATTGGTTTTATGTCATGTTATGCATATAATGATTATATTCACAATTCCACATTTGATAGAGGTACGGTCACTTCTTATTATTCTGGAATTCACATTTATGGCGGATATAATTACAATATAAGAGATAATGAGATTGCCAAATATTCATATGGAATTTATCAATATTATGATAATTATGGTTCACATTACTACAATAATTACATTCACAATAATACAAATTATGGAATATATATGTATCAATCAGCGTATTATTATTACACAGTAACAAATCCTATAAAGTATGTTAATAATAGCTTGGTTGACAATGGTTATGCATTCTATAGGGGTGATTCAAGTTCTAATTATGGTCAAGATCTTTATTTTAAAGATAATTTGATAAAAAGTAGTTCTAATTATGGCATATATTGCAGTTATTACTGTTATGATGCTACCTTTGAGAATAATACGTTTGAGGGGGATTCTGATACTACTTATGGAATTTTTTGTCGATATTGTTACAGGTCAGAATTTGGTAACAATACATTTTCCGATCATCTAAATAATGATATTTATTTTTTATATTGTGGATCAGGAGCTAACGCTAACAAATTCTTTTACAACACCTATTCATCCATAAGCATTGGCTCTTCCTGTCAAGTTGATGTTTACAATAATCTGAATGTAAAAACAGTTGAGGAAGATAGTGACCCATTTGCAAATGTAGAGATTGAAATTAAAGATAGTTCAAATACATTTTACGAAACTTCTCATTGGGGAGGTTCCGATGCTCTGTTGATACGTTCGGGTTATTATTCTTCCAGTTCTACCCTTACTGACAATAATATTACAGTTAATCTTGCATACGGTGTCAGAGCAAAATCTACTTGGATATTATTTGATGAGGATACAACTAAATCAGTTACAGTTCCAGATGAATTCAGATATGGTGTTGTAAAGAATACAAATACAAGTACGCTCTATACCAGTTTTTCTTCTGCAATATCAGCAGCAAACACCAATAATGTGCTTAATGTCTGGGCTTGGACATATAATGAAAATGTAGTAATCAACAAAGGCATTACCTTGATTGGTAATTCTACAGCTACAGCGATAATTAATGGTGGTAATGGTGATTATTCTATTGAGGTTAAATCAGACGGCGTAACAATTAAGAATTTGACATTAAACGGTGCTTCAGATAGTCTACTTTATGCCGAAAATTACGATAATCTAAACGTTGAAAATGTAGTTATGACGTCCAGTTCTTCTAACTATGGAATATATTTTGATAGAGTAGGTGATACGACTATAACAAGCGTAACCGTAAATGACACCGACCGTAAATCGGTTTACATTACAGATGGAGATACTATTACATTCAAGAATAGTTATTTCATGAATGCATCTTCTTCACACGGGTTTGAAATCTCAGATAGTG
>LWDU01039496.1_pt1 | contig 12338 bp, 13 predicted proteins | sample 727161 | NCBI WGS metagenome assembly LWDU01 (sample SAMN04566230, study PRJNA314399) | hydrothermal vent metagenome | isolation source: deep sea hydrothermal plume seawater | place: Mexico: Gulf of California, Guaymas Basin | collected 2004-07-11 | reverse complement strand
GCGAGATCAATCGAAACGACGGCGGGCGGGGGGTCTACTTCGACGACCCCAGCGGGCATTTCCTCGAAGTCCTGACGAAGCCCTACGGCAGTGGCGAATCGAGCGACTAGCCCGGAACGGGGCGAATATGCCTAATCCGAAGCGTAGTTGTCAGAACACTACCTACGGTGGTGCTGAAAAGGGGCCTTCTTTTTCCTACTCGCCGACCCCCGAAATTCACGCAGAGCCCGGAGAAACAGTGCGCCTGCGAATTATCAATGCGGCATCGGCCAGCTATTTCTACGTGCAATTCGCCGGTGCGAGGCACACCGAGACTCATGCACGGTCGAAGGCCGACGTCCCGTCAAGGGCCCGACTCTTCCTGGTGAAGGATTGGGCGCACATCATTATGGGCCTGGTGTGCCTACTGGCCCTGATCAGCGCGCCTGTGGTGTCAGCCGAGGAGCCGCATGCAATCGAGCTGAAGCTCGGGGTCCCCGAGGTCGAGGCGATCTACCTCGAACCGCTCTCGGACACCGGCGCTGGTGGATTTCGATACCGAGTCGAAAGCGCGGACGGGGTTCGCAGTCTGACACCGGAGGCGTTTACGCGCTTCGTCTACGATCAGCACCAGAACCGCCCGTTCTGGAAGACGCTCCTGAACATTACCAACCCGATCGGAATTGCCTGGGTAGGACTCGGACTCCTGGGCCAGCTTCTCTTTGCCGGTCGCATGTTGGTTCAGTGGCTCACGAGTGAGAAGGAGCAGCGTTCCGTCGTTCCCGCCGTCTTTTGGTGGATGAGCCTGGTCGGCGCTTCGATGCTCCTGGTGTATTTCATCTGGCGAAAGGACGTCATCGGAATTCTCGGACAATCGACGGGCTGGCTGATCTACGCGCGCAACCTCTACTTCATCTATCCGCGCACGGCGTCGCAAGCCGAGAATTAGGCGATCTATCCGGGAATTGTGGACGCACTCGGTTGCCTCGAGACTCCTCAGAGATCTTCGAGAGGACAACGCTGTCGCGTGAGCAGCCTCTCCTATTTCCCCTCGAACTCCGCGACCGACTTTTCGGCCATGGCCTTGTACCCGAGCTGCATATCATCCGAGCTGAAAAGTACGGAAGCGCTCGCCGCTTCGAAGAGCATCGCTTCATTCAGCCCCTGCTCCGCCCGAAAGTTGATCGTGCGTTTGATGCCTTGGACCGCAAGCGGCGCGTTCGCCGCGATTTCCTTCGCAAGCTCACGAACATGATCCAATAGGCAATCGTTCGCCACGACTTCCTGGACGATGCCGATGCGCAGGGCCGTCTCGGCGTCGATGCGTCGACCCGTCATGGCGAGCAGTTTCGTCCAACCGGCACCGAGTTCCTGACAGAGTCGCATGTCTCCCCCGGCATCGATCGAAACACCAACGCGAGGTTCGGGCAGAGCGAATTTGGCGTCTTCGGCCGCGACACGAATATCCCCCATCATCGCCACCTCGAGGCCGGCGCCCAGGCAGTAGCCGTGGATCGCCATTAGAACGGGTTGGGGCAGATTCGAAAAGACCTTGAAGCGCTCGTGGACCCAGCGAAATTTCTCGTAGTAGTTGCGTACCTTCTCGGCCGCCGTGCGTCCGGTGATTCGATCTTCCGGCATGCCGAGATCGACACCGGCACAGAACGCGCGTCCCTCGGCGCGAACGATGACGACGCGAACCGTATCGTCGAAACGGATTTCGTCGGCGATCGATGCGAGCTGGCGAGCCGACTCCCAACTCCATGCGTTCAGTTTGTCGGGATTGTCCAACACGATCGTGGCAATCTGACCCTCGCGTTCCACGCGAAGGAGGGAGGGACGTTCGCTCATGACTGCACCTTTCTTGTTGGAGAGGGATCGAAAGGACCCCTTCCCATCTGCTCTCGGATGGGAACGAACTCGGGCATCAACATCGCCCGTCGCTGCCAATTCGCGCCATCCACGACGAGGGTATGTCCGGAAATGAAACTGGCGTAAGGAGAAGCGAGAAAGGTCGCCGCCCAACCAAGCTCGTGAGGCTGTCCGACGCGATGCGCGGGACATCGCTTCGCTTCACTCTTTCGCCGATCGGGCACGGAACGAATATTCGCGGTTTCATCGTCATGGGGGAAGAGTCCCGGGACGAGACAGTTGACACGAATGCCGTAGGGGCCCCACTCGACGGCGAGAGATTCCGTCAGGTTCTTGACGCCGGCTTTCGCCGCGGCGGAATGGGCGAATCCGGGCCCTCCCGTCCAGGCATAGGCTGCGCCGATATTGATGATGTTGCCCCCGCTCGTTGCGGGGGCCGAAGCGGCGGAAGCGGCCAAAGCGGTAATGTGGCGACGGCCGAACTCACGTGAGCAATAGAACGTTCCGTTCAACACGATGTCGGTCACCGTTCGCCAGGCGTTCGGACTCATGTCTTCGGCCGGCACTGGGAAATTGCCGGCGGCGTTGTTCACGAGCACCGTGGGCAGGCCTAACTCGGCGACAACGAGATCGAACGCATTCGCGACCGCCGCGGGATCGCGAATATCCACGCCGAATCCAACGGCTGTCGCGCCGGTGGCTTCGACCGCGGAGACACCCGCGGCACGATGCTCCTCATCGCGAGAGAGAATGGCGACCCGGGCGCCCAGCCGGCCGAATTCGACCGCGATCGCCTTCCCGAGCCCGGTTCCTCCACCGGTCACGATCACCGATTGACCCTCGAAGGTTCCGAGCGGTAGCGCACTCGCTCCAATTTCCGGCGGTTCCGGCAGGCCCATCTCGGTCTCCTCATGCGCGCTTGCTGGCCGCGTATACTGTCTTCCCATGATAGCCTCCCGAACAGATCGCGTGCGCGGCACCGGAACGAGCCCGGCCGAAGCATGATGATGATCGCGTGAAAAATGGGGCGCAAACAAGAGAAAGGGGAGACCGCGAATGGCCGACTCATTGATTCGATTGGAGATGGACGACGGCGTCGCCGTATTGACGAACGATCGCCCGGAGAAACACAACGCCGCCAACGATGAAATGGATCGCCAGCTCTTCGACGCGCTGGAAGAGATTCAGCGTCATCCCGATTTACGCGTGGTGCTGTGGCGCGGCGAGGGAAAGTCCTTTTCCTCGGGTCGCGATACGAGTGAACTCGGTGTTCGAAGCGAGGACATCAGTCATTTCGACTTCGTCGAGCGCGGTCATCGTCGATCGCAGATCTTCTTCGATCTCCCCGTTCCGCTGGTCGTGGCGTTGAAGGGCTGGGTGATTGGCGGATCCTTCGAGCGAGCACTCCTGGCGGATATCCGGATTGCCGCGGACAACACCAAGATGGTGCTGCCCGAGATTCAGCATGGAGTCGTCCCGGATTCCGGCGGAACCGCACGACTCTTCCAAATGGCTGGACATGGCCTCGTGTCGGATCTGGCGATGACAGGACGAGTCATGGAGGCGGAGGAAGCGCTGCGCCACGGAGTCGTTTCGCGCGTGGTGCCCGAGGCCGAACTCGAAGAGGCTTCCATGACACTCTGCCGCGAGATCGCGGCCCAACCGCCCTTCGCGATCCGAATGTTTCGACGAACCCTGGCCCGAATGGCGAATCCCCTGCCGAAGAGCACGATGCAAGAGGAATCGATGGCCATGGCTGCGATCTTTGAAACGGCCGATTACTTAGAGATGAAGAAGTCCCGGGCAGAGGGACGCGCCCCCGCATTCAAAGGGCGTTGAACAGGCGCCAGGCAAGGCAGAATCAGCATGACGACGAAGCGAGAGACCGGAACGAATGAGATTCTCTTCGAATTGAGCGAGCGTGTCGCGTGCATCACGCTCAATCGACCCGAAGCCAAGAACGCCCTCACGATGGACATGAAGAAATCACTCCATACGCTCGTCCGCGATCTCGAGGACGATCCCGAGGTCGGCTGCATTCTGTTGACTGGGGCCGGGGATACGTTCTGCGCGGGTGGCGACACCAAGAAGATGAAAGAAGAGGGAGCGCCGCCCGTGATGCAGGATCGCCAGCGTCAGTTGCGCTGGGAGCATGAACTGCCTCGCATGCTCCATCGTTCGCGCAAGCCTACGATCGCCGCACTGGCGGGGGCCGCCGCAGGCGCAGGCGCTTCGATCGCGCTGTCCTGTGATCTACGCATTGGCGCCCAGAGCGCGTTCATCGTGACCTCCTTCGCCAGACTTGGACTATCTGGAGACTACGGGGGCACCTGGTTTCTCACTCGGCTCGTGGGGACCGCGAAGGCGCGAGAAATCTACTTCACGGCCGATCGCGTAGATTCGACGACCTGCCTCGAGCTCGGGATTTTCAATCGCGTCGTCGAAGACGATGTCTTGCAGGCCGAGGCCTTCGCTCTCGCAGCCAGAATCGCCTCGGGCCCACCGATTGCCCTGGGCTACATGAAAGAGAATCTCAATCGTGCGCTCGAGGCCGATCTCGAAACTTGCCTCGACTATGAAGCCGATCGCATGGTGCGAAGTGCCCAGACGGAAGACTATCTCGAGGCCGTGTCCGCGTTCAGCGAAAAACGCTCGCCTAAATTCCGAGGACGATGACTCTGGCTCAGGGGCGGATCGAGTAGCGGGGTGGACCCGTTCGAACGTGTTCTCGGATCGCCGACTGGATCTCGTGAACCCACTCACCGAGCAGCGGACGCGTCTCGCGAGGATCGATCAGATCGTGAACGCCCAACTCCTCGGACCGTGGCAGGATCGATTGGGCCTCCGCCATTTCGTTCTCGAGTTCCGCCCGCCGGGCCACCGGGTCGGAAGCGGATTCGATCTCGTTTCGAAATGCGAGGGCGACGCCGCTTTCGACTGGGAGCGCCCCGCTCATCGCTGAAGGCCATGCCACCACGGTCGCGTCGGGCCCAAGATGGATGCCCTGCGCCACGCCGTAGGAGCGGCGAATCACGCAGGCGAACCAGGGAATGGTGCTCTGCAAGACGGTGAACATCGCGTTCATCCCGGCGCGAATCGTGCCGGCCTGCTCCGCCGCGCTACCGATCGCGAAGCCGGGCTCGTCTACGAAAGAAACGATTGGCACATGAAAGAGGTCGCAGAGCTCAACGAAACGTCGAATCTTCGAAGCCCCATCCGCCGTCATCGAACCCCCATCGAAATAGCAATCGTTCGCGAGGACACCGACCGAAAAACCGTCGATTCGAGCAAGGCCGGTCACTTGGCTTCGGCCCCAGCCCTCACCGATTTCGAAGAAGCTGCCAGCATCCACGATCATGGCCAGCAGTCTTCGAATTTTGTAGGCCTGCCGGCGATTTCGCGGGATGCCCTCAAGGAGTCCCTCATCCCTTCTGTGGACGGGATCTCCGACATCGACTCGCGGCGGCGCGTCCCGACAATGATCCGGGAGATAGGAAAGAAAGGCTTGAATCTGCCGAAGCGCATCGGCCTCGTCGCTCGCCACATTGTCGACCATGCCGTTGCGGCCATGAACACGCGCGCCACCTAACTCGTCTTTGGTCAACTCTTCCTTCGTCGCCTGGGCGACAACCGCGGGTCCGCCGGTCAAAACCTGGGAAGAGTTCTTCGTCATGATGGAAAAATGGGACGCGATCAGACGCCCGGCCGGGAAGCCGGCGACAGGACCGAGTGCGGCACAAACCACGGGAATCTCTTGCAGGCACGCCATCGAAGACACGTTCAACACGGGCGGCGTCGTCCAGTCGTAGCCGGATCGCCCGCGAGCCCCTCCTCCGGTTCCCGCGATCGAAGCCCCTCCGGCTTCGAGTAGCCGAATCAGCGGCACACGGTTTCGAAGCGCGAGTTCTTCCGCGTAGAGCGCCTTCTTCAGGCCCGCCTGAGAATACGCCCCACCGCGGATCGTAAAATCGTCGCCGCACACGACGACTGGCCGACGCGCGACCTTCGCAGCGCCCAACACGACATTCGTGGGCTCGAAGTCCTCGCCCTCGGCACCCAGGGAACTTCCGGCAATCGGACTCCGCTCGTGGAAGCTATCCGAATCGACGAGAGCGTCGATCCTCTCACGAACGGTCATGCGACCCCGAGCGTGCTGCTTCGCTATCGATGCATCGCCGCCCAACTGGAGGGCCCGCGCCCTTCTCCGATCGATCTCGTCGACTTCGGCCTTCCAACTCATGTCGAGGAATTTATCACAGCGCGGGTCCCAGCTTCGAGTGACACATCAATCAGTTTCCCCCGAGCGCACACTCGACGCAAGCGCGGAGACGAACGCGTGGCGCGCACGATGCGGCTGGGTGAACCTTCGTCAAGCAGATCGAGGAGAAAGCCGTGCCTGATGCCCCGATGCGTGACCTGACGAGCGAGGAAGTTGAAGCCTACGACCGAGACGGTGTGATCTGCGCGCGCGGACTTTTTCCCGAGGAATGGATCGAAAGGATGGCCACGGCCATCGATCGGGTCGTCGAGAATCCAACGATGATGGGCAATGTCGTTTCGATGAAGGACGATGATTTCAGCGGCGACCTCTTCATCTGGAAACTGGACGACGATTTCCGTGACTTCGTGTACGAGTCCCCGGCCTCGCGAATCGCACAGCAGGTCCTGGGCTCGAAGGTGGTTCGACACTTCTACGATCAACTCTTCGTAAAACCCGCCGGATGTCATGTTCCGACGCCCTGGCATCACGATGTGACCTTCTGGCCCGTCGACGTCTCGAGCCAAAATCTCTGTTCGATGTGGATCACCTTCGATCCCGTCGACCGCGCCAGCAGCGGCCTCGAATTCGTCAAGGGTTCCCATCGCTGGCCGCGCCTGTTCAAGGCGGTCACACCGAACTACGACCCCTATATGCTCGATTCGGATTTCGATGACGCGCCGGCGATCGACGATCACCGCGAGGACTACGATCTCTTCTGCCCCGATATGGAGCCCGGGGACATCCTGCTCTTCAATGCACATGTCGTCCACGGTTCGTCCTCGAACTACTCGACGGATCGACCGCGCCGCGCGTTTGCGAGTCGCTGGTGCGACGACAGCATCCTCTTCGAATCGCGCCACGCGACGATGCCCTTGCTTTGGGATCACGGCCTCTCAGACGGGGACCCGATTTCCGGCTCGCTCTTTCCGCAAGTGCTGCCCGATTCGATCGCCGAAGAAGGCGCGCGTCGCGCGGAGGCTCCCGAGCCCCCGGACCCGGAATACGTCGCCCGCATTTTCGAAGCGATCACCGAACGCGCCTCGGCCTCGAGCTCGTCTTAACGCTCGTCCGCCCGGAACGGGCCCCTTCGGGCCTACTTGTCAGAACACCTACTATCGGTGGTGCAAAAAACGCTGCTTGTTTTTCCTATTCCCGATGATCCCACCGGAGTAGGTCATATCGGTCACGCTGCCCTGCAGAAACAGATCGACATTCGGCTCCTTCTCGCGTTCAGTGTAGAAGACTTCCTCGAAGAGGTTCGTGCGCTTCAACTCCTCGACCACCGCCTTGGCCAGGTCTTCTGCGGGTCTGATTTGATAAGAGGCATGAGTAAGAAAGCCTGCGCCAGACTCGACCCGTTCGTATCGAAATGGTCCGATTGGCATGCCAGGGATCAAATAGACGAGGAACGTTTTCCTATTCTTCTCGCCGCGCAGATCCAGAAACGGGAGAACCGCAACGCGCGCTGGGGAAGCAGGGGCTGAGCTTTTATTGGCACTTGTCGGTGTGTAGCTCCAGGATCCGGCGCTTGCACATCCGATGGAAGTTGTGATCGCGAACAGCATCAAGAGACAGGCACGTCGAGGAGCGGTGGACATCATCGAATCATTCCTTGGATCACGAGCTAGAACCGATATTGTATCCCCGCTCCGAACGATACATAGTCGATATCCTGCACATCTCCAGTAGGAAGCACGTAGTCAATCCCTGTGGACGCGACGATGTTGGCCGTGATGTAGAAGTCGACGCCGCCACCAAATCGTACGGCGAAATCAGTCTCGGTGACATTCAGACCCAATCCTACGGAGTCTTCGAGATCGGCCTCCATGACCCCAAGACCGAATAGAGCATAGGGCTGGATTCTGCCCGTGAGCGGGAAGACTTTCGCATTTCCAGTCAGCACCCACGTCTGGAGCTCGGCCAACTTTCCGAAACCGTCTATGTCGATGTCTGCTTTGGGCAGCATTTCGAACTCTGCTTCGATCGCGAAATGAGCACCTAACCTGTAGCCACCGTACAGCTTGAAGCCCGCCGCTTCATCTGTGTCGCTGTTTACGATATAGCCGATCGACAGAAGCTGATCTTCAAGCTCGTCGTCAAACCGGGCGTAGCTCCCTCCGATGACGCTGATTCCCGCATATCCGCCATTTCGTGCATAGTCGTACTCTTGCGAGAATGCCGGAGCTGCCATCGCGAGGCAGATGAAAAATGCTGTCAATGCGGTCAGAATAGTCACCATCTTCTTCATATTCTCGATCCTCATCATTAGTTCTGGGAAGCAACATACAGTCGTGTAACCAGCCCGGAACGGGCCCCTTCGGGCCTACTTGTCAGAACACCTACTATCGGTGGTGCAAAAAACGCTGCTTGTTTTTCCTATTCCCCATCGGGCTCGCAGGGCTGATCCAGACAATGTCCTTCGACGTCGAATAGCCAACCGTGATAGCAGCATCGAATTCCCTCGGCTTCGACCTTGCCGTAACCGAGCGTCGTCCCCCGATGGCAACAGCGCGCATGCAAGAGGCCGGCGCGTCCCGCTCCATCTCGAAAGAGCACGAGCTCCTCGCCCAGCACCGATAGGGGCTGAGGCAGATCGGTGACGTCCTTCGACAGGGCAATCGGTTGCCAATAACGACGCAGCAGCTCGCCGCTCGGCGTGCCACGACCCACCTCGGCGAGTGCGCGGTCGTAGGTTCCAGGAGTCATTCCATAGGCGGTTTCCGAGTCGATGCGAGCTGTCACTTCATCTCCTATCGAGGGGCGCGTGGCTCGACAGATACTCGGCGAGCGCGGCGTTTCGAGCGTGCTGCAACCGACCTCTATCCGTTGGTCGAGAGTCCTTGTTCCGCCCAGGCGACGGTTCCCCCGTTCAGGCTGCGAACGTTTCGGTAGCCGAGGGATTGCAGGACGAGCATGCCGGAGATCGACAAGTTGCCGACGCTGCACACCGTGACGATCGGGTGGTCGAGCTGCTCCGGCAACTCGTCTCGGCGAGCGCCCAACTCCGCGACCGGAATATTCCGCGCGCCGGTCACGTGTTGTCTGCCGTGGATGTCGGCCGAGCGCACATCGAGCATGAGCGGTGGCGCGTCGCTTTCGAGGGCGGTGCGCAGATCTTCTACTTCGCAGGTGTTATGCGGGTTTCGGGAGTTCTCGACGAGGGTGCTGAAGAGCTGCTCCTTCGGGCTGGGCTCGCCAGTCTCCGTACCGCCGGGACGACCGGCACGGACTTCGGGAAAATGCCGTTCGAAGGTCGATGCGTACTTGAACGAATTGTCGGGGAAGATGATCACGACCACCGCGTCCGGCTGATCCTCGATGACCTTGAGTGCACCGACTAACGCCATGGCCGAGCTGGGCCCTGCGATCATGCTCTCCTCACGGTTCAGGCGTAGGCACATGTCGAAGGCCTCTTTGTCGCTGACCTCCACGACTGCGTCGTACTCCTCGGGGACGAAGAGCTTGGTGAGTTCGAGTTGCTTCAAGGAGCGAACGCCAGGAATGTCGTGCCCCTCCTCGGGGTGCACGCCGATCACCTGGACGTCGGGGTTCTTGCCCTTGAGGAAACGTCCGTTGCCCGTGACCGTTCCGCAGGTGCCGAGGCCGGCCACGAAATGCGTGATCTTGCCTTCCGTCTGGCGCCAGATCTCGGGACCCGTCGTTCGGAAATGAGCTTCGAGGTTGGCCTCGTTCTCGTATTGGTTGGGCATGTAGAACTCGGGCTGGGCTCCCAGCTCCATGGCGCGCGCGATGGCCCCCTCCGGGGACCCAGGGGCCGGTCAGAGATCGTCGTCCAACTCCTCGACGTTCGTCCCGAACATGCGCAGCATGACGCGCTTCTCCGCCGGAATCTTGTTGGAGAGCGGCGTCGTCAGCGTATAACCCTTGGCGTTGGCAATCATCGCCAACCCCATCCCTGTGTTTCCGCTCGTCGGCTCGACCAACTGCTGGCCTTCGGAGATCAGCCCGTGATCTTCGGCTTCCCGCAGCAGGTTGTGCGCGACGCGGTCCTTGACCGACCCGAACGGGTTGTACCATTCGAGCTTGGCGTAGATCCGGGTCTGCTTAAGGGGCACGACTCGATTCAGCCGGACGATCGGAGTGGGGTTCTCCTCATCGGAGAGCATCTCCAACATTCCTTCATAGACTCGTGTCACGTGGTCGGGCATCGTTTCTCCGAATTGCGACACTCGACTATATCGCAAATATCGCAGCCGCCGCGTCGATGTGTCCTCGGGCCGGGATGGAGTTGCCGGTCAACTCAGCCCGGCTAGCGCGGATCCAACCGGAGGAACTGCCTCGGGGCAAAGCCCGTAAAGACGTAGACGACTTTCGGGAAGACCGTTTCGTCGAGTAGACGTTCGCGCTCCTCTTCGCTCACCGGGACGGCCTGGTATTTCCGGGTCTCGCCTTCGCGGGTCACGGTCACCTCCGGATTCGCGAGGGCGCGGCGGTACCAGGCGCGGGGCCAATGGTTGGCGGAGACGAAGAGCGTGCCGTCCTCGTCGATCGGCGACAGCACCCGGTCGATCGAATTTCCTTCCGCATCGAGGGTCGTGATCACGATCGTCATCCCGCCGCCCTCGGGTTGGAGAGCGGCGAAGGCGGTGATGCAGCCAGTGGTGGCGGCCATAAGCAGGCAGAGTCCGAGTGTGACGATGATTCGTTGTCGCATGGATTCCCCTTCGAGATGTTAGGCCGCGTCAGGAACCCGCGTGGTTCACAAAGATCGGTGAGGACCAGGCGCGCGCCTCGGCCTCCGCCAGGCAGTCGTCCTCGTATGGCATGTCCCCACCGCAGGGTGTGATCTCGACGCAGCGCCCGAGCTCGTCGAACTCACAGCCGAGGGGGTTGGCGCCGCGAATGTGGGGATCCGGGGCCTCGATGGCACGCACGTAGTAGACGGCGTCACGGTCGGAGGCCGCGAACTCCGCGTCGGCGAATTCGACCACACAGCCCGAGCCGTCGGCCGGACACGGGAGCACGCGCCAGGGATCTTCGACCAGTCCATCGAGCGGCTCGTCCGCCGCGATCTGCGGACGGATGCGCACGACCTCGATGCGCGTGATCGGGCGACGCTCGTCGCTCGGGTGGTAGCACTCGCCGCGGCAGATGTGATCGACGCGCGCGTCGCCAAGCGCGTCGACGACGTGTTCGGGGCAACCGGGTTTCTGTTCGAAGGAGCCGGTAGCGCGTACGCGGAATCGTGGAGCCTCGCTTCGCGTCGTCTTTGCGCCCATTGGAATGGTCTCGGCGCCGTCGACCAGGTCGAACCAGAGGAGCGTGCGCCGGCCACTCGTCGCATAGACTTCCTTGCGCTGAAGTGCGTCCCAGATCGCATCGCGGTCACGACCCGCGGAGTGGACGGCGACGAGCCCACCGGTCACGAAATACGCCGCGCCGCGCTCCATCTCGAAGAGCTGGAGTGGACTCTCCCCACTGCTCACCCAGGGAACGGATTCCGCGGCGGGCGCGTCGGCCTCGCTGCTGGAGCCGAATAGTCCCCCGCCATCTATCGCCGAGTCCCCCTTCCGGCCGCGGCCCTCGGTCATCTCGCCACGTGCGACCTCCTTGTAGCCGGTTCCCGGGCGTGCCGTGTGGTTGTCGCTCGAGCCAATGAAGCCGAAATCGAAGCCCTTCGGCTGCAAGGGGTCCGAGAAATCGCGGATCGCGAGCATGTACTGAGCGGTGCCGCGCGGCCGCAGGTTGAAGGCAGGCTGGAACATGTCAGGCGCCTGGCCCGCGTTCACCCAGTCACCGACCTCGTAGCCGGGCAGCGTCTTCCAGCCGGCCTGGAACGCGGCAACATAATTCGCGCGCGCGTCTTTCGCGCGACCCGCACATGTCGCATCGCTCTCGCCGACTTCTTTACAGCGCGCCTCGACAAGCGTGCCCGCATGCCAACAGCTCGGGACGTAACCGTCCATTGGCGCGGGACAGGAGAGCGAGCCGTCCGCGGCGATGTCGACGGGTCGCCAGTTCGGCAGCTGTTCCGAATTCCCGTGTCCCGAGTACACCTCGACCAGCGTTTGGCGCGCGGGATCGTTTCCCGGGAGCTGCTTGCGCCAGTCGGAGCCCGCCGGCGTGTACAAACCCCACGCCGTGCCATGCGGGATCACGATCGAGTCGAGTCCCCAGTCGTCGAGCTTTTCGAATAACACCTCGGGCGTCGCCGCGGACTCGAGGCAATCGGCCGGGAGGTCGCGGACGGGGACGCCTTCCGGGC
>LWDU01042561.1_pt2 | contig 12340 bp, 10 predicted proteins | sample 727161 | NCBI WGS metagenome assembly LWDU01 (sample SAMN04566230, study PRJNA314399) | hydrothermal vent metagenome | isolation source: deep sea hydrothermal plume seawater | place: Mexico: Gulf of California, Guaymas Basin | collected 2004-07-11 | reverse complement strand
TCACCGACCAGATCCTGAACCCGGTGGAGATGACGAGATTGGTCGAATCCTGACCCGTGTAGGGCAGCGGCCTCGGCCGCTGCCAGGTGGAGGGTGGGATCATCGGGAAGCAGTTCGAATGCAGCATCGAAGGAGAGACCGTGGTGCTGGGCCGCGCAGTGGACGATGGCGCTGCGGGTTCGATTCAACAGTTGCGGCTGCTCGACCACTACTTCGATCAGCAAGGGTGCCGCACCCGCCAGGTCGCCGGACAGGTACAATCGTCTGCCCAGTTCCAGTTTGCTCTCGATCAGCGTCTCTTGCCACTTCCAACCCTCGGAAGGAAATCGGTCGAGCAATGTAGCGATGTGACCGATCGCCTCGGCGGGCTGATCCGATTCGAGGAAGTTGTGAATTGTGGATTCAAGCTGACAGAGCAGGGATTCTCCCGCGAGAACTCGGCTTCGAAGGGGAATGTTATGAGGATGACTTCCCGGTAGAGAGCAGTACTCATTCCAGAGCACGATGGCTCGTTCCAGCAGGCCTCGATCGAGCAGGGACTCGACTTCACCGAGCAGGCTCTTGCGGTACAGGGGCAGTATTTCTTGCTGGTGGGGGGAGTGCTGGTATTCCCTTCGAAGGAACCCAATGGCGGATCCTGGAGTCCCTCGTTCGAGGCGTCGTACACACTCTTCGATCAGCGTCTTGCGTGGATCGAGTCGGAGGACGCTGGAGATCCGGGATCGCCGGATCCAGATCTTACCCTCGGGCACTTGCAGGACGATCTGCTGACCATCGTCAGAGAGAATCTTGCCACGCATCACGTGGCCATTCTTCAACTGGACCTCGTCTGCGAGCAGGTAGCCGCTGGCAGGAAAGGCCATCATCGCCACCAGAGTGGCGATGAAGAGGTGGAGAAGAGTCGATCCCATCTTGTGGGAGCAGTTGACGAGGGCATGTCGCAAGGGCGATGATCCTTTCTCCGGGGGGGCCATGCCCCCGGGATTGCCCTGAAATTGGGTCCATTCAGAGGATCGGCATCGATCAGCAATTTCTGAAGACCCGATCTGAGGGATCTCCAAGATGGTACGAGAGGCCAGGAAAACTTGGATCATGACCAGTACATAGACCCGGTGGCTCATCGCTACGCTTCTACGGTGATGCAGCGCCTCTTCTCACCGATGAGGAGGGCCCAGACCTGGCGAGATGTGTGGATTGCCCTGGCCCGTGTCGAGTGCCGTGCCGGGCTCCCGGTGACCGAAGATCAGGTGACGGCGCTGGAGCAGGGTAGAGACCAGATCGATCTCGATCGAGTCGCAGAGATCGAGAGTGAAACTCGCCACGATGTGATGGCACATATTCACCACTATGGAGAAGTGGCTCCCGAGGCTGCGGGGGTAATTCACCTGGGGGCGACCTCCTGTTTCGTGACCGACAATGCAGATCTGGTCATCCTCAAGGAGGCACTGGTCATCATTCGAGATCGACTGCTCAGAACCATTCACTCCCTTTCTGCATTCTGCAGGAAATATGCTGCGGTTCCGACACTCGGGCTCACGCATCTGCAACCGGCGCAGTTGACGACCATCGGCAAGCGCGCATCACTGTGGTTGCAGGATCTGGTCGATTGTCACCAGGAAATCGATGGATTGATCGAGTCGCTCCCTCTTCGAGGACTGAAGGGAACGACAGGAACCCAGGCGACATTCCTGCAACTCTGCGGAGGAGATGGGGATCGAGTGGACCAGCTCGAACAGGAGCTGGCAGAGGAACTGGGATTCAAGAAGGTGTTTGCACTGTGCGGTCAGACCTATCCCAGAGCGTGGGATCATCGCATCGTCTCTCGCTTGACCGATGTCGCGGTTGCAATCCACAAGGCCGCCACGGATATCCGGCTGCTCCAGTCGTGGGGTGAGGTGGAAGAACCCTACGAGAAGACTCAGGTCGGTTCATCTGCGATGCCCTACAAGCGCAATCCGATGCGCTGCGAACGATTGTGTGGGCTCGCACGCCACCTGATGACGATTGCACCCGGCCTCGCTCATCTCGCTGCAAATCAGTGGATGGAACGAACCCTTGACGATAGTGCCCAACGCCGGGTGGCACTTCCCGGGGCCTTTCTTGCCCTTGATGCGATGCTGGTGACCGCTCGAAATGTATTCTCTGGGCTGGTCGTTCACGATCGGGTTCGAGAGCGGCGGATTCACGAGTATCTGCCCTTCATGGCCGCAGAAGAATTGCTGATGGAGGGGGTTTCCCGGGGAGGTCATCGTCAGCAACTGCACGAACGCATCCGGGAGCATGCATGGAAGGCTCGGGAAGAGATCCTCGAGGGGAAGGAAAACCCTCTCCGGTCACTGATCGAAGCGGACGATATGCTCGGTGAAGTGGCAGCCAGCTTGCCTCCCTGGGATGCTGACCGATTCACCGGTAGAGCTGCCGAACAAACTCTACGATATCTCGATGAAGTGGCCGATCGCCTCCCAACACCTGAAGAGGACCACCTCACCGAGTTGAAGGTTTAGTCGGCGATGCGGGGTCAGGTTGTATTTCGATCCAGCAAAGATGCGATGGTCCTGTCCGAAGGACGAAAATTCCGCTGTGAACTGGCGGGACGACTTCGCAAGAAGGGTAAGAATCCTGTAGTGGTGGGGGATTGGGTCGAGGTTGAACTGACCGAAGGGATCGACGACGGAGCGGATGGCCGCATCGTCTCGGTCGAGGAGCGCAAGGTTTGGATCTCCCGTAGAAGGGATGTGGGGCGAGCACGCGAATTGATCATCGCTGCAAACCTGGATCAAGTGGCCTGCGTATTTTCCATCGCCAAGCCGAGAATCAAGTTCGGAGCTCTCGATAGACTTCTGATGGCTGCTGCTGCCAGTCAACTGCCTGCCTTCCTGGTACTCAACAAGATCGACCTCGGTATCCCGGAAGAAATGGAAGAGCGTCTGGCGATCTATCCGCGGATCGGGATCGAGGTGTTGCACTGCTCTGCCACCGCCGATGAAGGTCTCGACCAGTTGAAGAACAAACTCGAGGGCAAGGCGACCGTCCTCACCGGGCCCAGTGGGGTCGGGAAGTCCTCGTTGATCTCCAAGGTGCTGGGTATCCAGATCAGGACGTCTCCCGTCAGTGAGCACAACGAGAAGGGCAAGCACACCACCACCGCGGTGACCTGGCATACCGCTGAGGCGGGGACAGCCATCATCGACACCCCCGGATTTCGAGACTGGGCGCTGTGGGGACTCGATCCATGTGAATTGGCCCAATGGATGCCCGATCTGGCCGGCGAAGTGGGTCAGTGTCGCTTTCGCGACTGTCTCCACCGCCAGGAACCCGGATGTGGGGTTCTGGCGGCACTTTCGGAGCAACGAATCGACCCGCTGCGCTATCGCTCTTACATCGGAATCCTCGATTCAGTGCTGGAGCGGCAGGAGAGAGACCGATGACTGCGCGGGATCTGCACGGTTCTGGCGTCATCCTGGATGACACCAGAACTCCGGAGAGTTGCGGATGAATCCTGTAATCGCCCAGCTGGTTTCGGCTGCCAGAAAAGGCGATCGAGAGTCATTTTCGAAGTTGGTCTCACTGCATCAAAATGCTGCGGCGAGTATTTCCTACGGTATTCTGGGGGAGACTCACCTGGCAGCGGATGCGGTTCAGGATGCGTATCTGAAATCGTGGCAGGGGCTTGCCAAGTTGAGAGAAGACGGACGATTTTCTGCATGGTTCATGCAGATTGTACGGACCAGTTCGCTCGACTTGTTACGGCACAGGAAACGCAAGGCTCCAGAGAGCGCACCACTGGATGAGGATCGTGATGCACATCGTGCACCGGGTCCGGTCGAATCGCTGGAACGGCGCGAACGGTCGATTCAGATCCGAGAGTTGATCGATGAGTTGCCGCCCGAGTATCGAGAAGTGTTACTTCTCAAGCATGACCAGGGAAGGTCATACAGAGATATCGCCAGGCTGCTGGGCATGACCGCCAAGGGCGTGGAGTCTCGCTTGTTCCGAGCGCGGCAAACCCTGGCGGGAAAATTGAAACGCCTCGATGGAGATGGACAGGAGAACAGATGAATCCGCAACCCGATTGCGACCTGGTTCGCCGCTGGATTTCCCTCTCAGAAGATCAAGAGCTGACCATTGACCGCTCGGAGATGCTAGAGGCCCATCTCGATCGTTGTAGTGCCTGCCAGAAATGGCATGCAGAATTCCAGACTGGGTTGGATGCGTTTGGCATCGGCTGTGACGAAGTGGTCGAAGAGATCGATCACCTGTTGACCGGGCACCTCGATCCAGACCAGTTGTTGGAGGAGAGTGAGCCCGCCGAGGTGGCGATGGCCGCGGAGAATGCTGCCCCCCGGCTGGCGGCGATGACGGCCCTGTTGCTGGTGGTCATCAGCCTGGTGGCATGGTGGTGGATTTCATCCGCCGAGATCGGCGAACTGGATACCCTGCTGACCCTTCGTTCGGTGGAGGGGGAGAGCCGTATCGAACTGGCTGGCGAAGTGATCGATCTTCGCCCTGGAGTCGCGGATCAGTGGGTCCGGTTGAGCCAGCAGGTCACCTGTATCGCTGGTGAAGTGGTGTTGATCGATCCCGCAGGCCGGGTGGTGAAATTTGGTTCCGGTGCTCGCCTTCAACCTTTGACCAATGACTCCATCGTCCTGGAGTCGGGTACTGCTCACTTCGAGGTGGAGCCCAAGGGGAAGGGATACTCGGTCATTACCGAAGAGGTGACGATCCGTGTCACCGGTACCGTTTTCGAGATGCGTCGATTGTCGAATCCAACACACACCGAGGTGCTGGTGATCGAGGGAAGTGTAGAGGTCGTCCGAGGGGAGACGTTGCCACTTCCTCTTCACCAGGGTGAGAGGGTCGAGGTTTCCGGTGAAGGTGGTCTGATGTTTCACTCCGCTCGCCAGGGCGATCTCGGAGAGGCGCGACCTCGCGCTCGTCTGGGACCCAGCAGGGTGGTTCCACAGAACACACCAGAACCGCTCTTCGAGGAGGAAAAGCCCCATGACGGAGAGGGAGTTCGGAGCCGTCAGTCTCCGCTCGACCTACCCGTGAACAGTGGAGACGAAGCAGACCGAGACGGTCGCTGAGATCGGATTGCTGAGAACGAGGTGCGGTCGAGTCGTGAACTACTGGATCGAATCGATCTCGAAGACTCGCCCATCGATCAGTCGGACCACCTGATCATGGTAGGTCCACTCCTCGACCAGATGATCCTGAATCCGAACCCAGGTCACTTCTCCGGGGCTGCCGTGCAGCGCCACGACAGATTTCCTGGTCGATCCAGAGCGAATGATCTTGGCGACGGTGTTCTTCCTCGAGACAGCGAGGATCTTGTCCAACTTCATCGAAGTGGATTTCGTCAGCGACTCACGGCGAGAATCGGTGACCTTGCCATCGGCCACGACCAGGCCCTGAATCCGGTAGTAATCTGTTTTCGAGAGCCAGCGACCTTCGAGCAGAAACAACTGCTGTTCGAGAGCCAGAGCATGCAATCCAAGCCGCTCGATGGTTTCACCGAGAATCGCTTCACCAGACAGGAATTGGCCGCCGAGGAGGAGCCATCTGGATACATCGCCGTGCGGCGAGTGCAACGCCAACCACAATTCCTGTCGAGCGGGTAGGGGAGCCTCTCTCAGCAGGAAGCGTAGGATTGAACCGTGTCGATCGGAAGGGCCATCTGAAAGCCGTGCCCGATGATGGGCAAGACTCTGTTCCCAGGATCCGACCGGTAGTGCCTGGATGATCGACCAGCCCTGGTCATTTCTCACCAGCCACAGATCGAGTAGCAACGGTCTCTCTCTTCGTCCGCGTCGAGGTATCTTTACCCGCGAAGCCACCCGGACCGGATCAGATATTCCATCGATCTGGATGGCATTTCCGATGCGGTCTCCTACTCTCCCTTGAAGATGAGCGAGAGATGCATCGGTGAGACGCAATTCATCTGCGGTGATGAGATCACTTCCACAGGTGGTGGACAGGATGGCGATGGTGAGGAGTGCAGTGGATATCATCGCTCGAGTTCCTCCACATCACACAACCGCCCATCGGCAAGCGTCACCAGGATTCTACCCTGACGACTGCGCTGCAGATCCACCGCAGTGGATCCCAGTTCAACTTCGCTGGTGATTTCGCCACTGGGGTCGTGCAAGCGGAGGATCCCATCCACGCCCGCCACCCAGGTAGATTCTGGATTGCCCGCTGCTGCGAGAGGGGCACACGATGCACCGGAGCGACTCATGTGTTCCTCGGTGATCGATCCGGTCACGGTTGCCCAACCCTGTTCAGTGCCATAATAGTCCTTCAAGCCCTGATGGCGTGATTCCGTCGAGGGCACGGGGCCGGCCGTCATCGTGTGGTCGATCCAGAGGGTTCCGTCTTGAAGTAAGGCTCGCCCATCGGGCAGCACCTGATTCACTTCACCAGGGAGTCGAACCGTCGATCCGATCGGTTTTCCCCTGCCATCGATGTGATGTTGCAAACGTGTTCGATCGATCACGAACAATCCACCATTGATCGATGGACTCACCAGGGAGATCGGCGCATCACAGTGGTATTTCCAGACAGTCTTTCCACGTGCATCGAGATGTATCACCAGTCCGTTTGCATCGGCGAGAACCCAACCGTCATTGAGGCCGCATGCTGCAGTCCAGGGTGCGGCTGCGGTGGGTCCGAGGGCACGGATTTCACCGTTTTGTTCCACGACTATTGCTCTCCCCGAGTAAGGGACCGCAAGCACCTCTCCCTTTTGTTCCACCAGCAGTGCAGCAGGATGCCCCTCGATACCGATCAGGTGTTCACCGGTCGTATGAAGTTGAGTCACATCCACTACCCTGACCAGCCCATCGCGACCTGCCAGAACCAGCGCATCACCGGCGAGGGCGGAATTCTGGATCGGTGACGGCAGGGTGTATGTGCGCAAAGGGCCACGGACCAGTGAAACCAGTACCACTGGAGAAGAATCCCCGGAGAGGCGGATCGTCTTGGTCTTGCAACCGGAGCGTTCGACGAAGAAAACCGAATCAGTTTCTTTGGCGAGGTCGACGATCATCGGTGTGTTTCCGATGACCTTCTGATGTGAATCCAGGACTCGAGCTCCACTGGGACGGCTTTCGATCTGAACCGGGAACCGGATGCTTTTGATCTCGATTTCGCTGAGAACCTGAGTTGCCGATGGGTCCAGTTGATCGAGCAACTGTCTCGCTGCGATGACATCGCCTTGATTCCTCAGTTCGATCGCTTTATGGATCGATTCTCGTACGAGGTTGCGATTCTTCTGGCGCGCTTCTCTTTGCATCTGAAGAGCGTGACTACGGGTAGTTTTCTCGGTCGCCAAGAGATTATTGATGGTGCCATGGAGTCGAGCACTCGCTATGGCTCCGGAGGAGCCGGCAAAAGTCCAGGGGTGTTCCTTGGCTACCCTTTCGAAAGCGAGGGCGGCACTCATCATTCCTGATGTGTCAATGTTGCTGGCCTCGATCGATCGAGCCGCAGAAAGCAGGCCACGTGCCCGCCACTCGGAGGAGACCTGGATCAAGCAAATGATGAAGAACAGAGCGGCACTGCCGATCATCGCCCAGTGGCGAATTTTTCTGTTCGTATCGATGGTACCTCTGCGTTGACGCAACTGTGCAAGATCATCTTCGTTCAGAGCAAGATCAGAGTTCAACTCCCGAAGGATACGCTCGGCACGAAGTGCGATCTCTGGGGAGTTCTTGTCGGCAAGTTCAATCGCTTTTGCCAGGCACTTCTCTGCAGAAGGGTCTTTTACCCGCTGTAGCGCCTCTCCCAGCTGGAGCCAGTAACTGGCATCCGTGCCACGCAACGATTCCGCTTCTTTCAGCGATAGGATCAACTGTCGAAATTCTCCGCTCCTGCGCAGCGATCTGACCAGATCGTCGAGGATCGTGTGAACCCTGCGGGTGGGAATGTGCTGACGAAGAGTCCAGGCATTCTGAAGGTCTTCAGTGGTTCCCGGGGCGAGGACCAGCAATCTCTGGAGACGGATCCAGGCACCCGGACCGTCACCATTCATCTTGAGGATCTCTACCGCTCTGCGGAGGAATCGTGCCTCCGCTTCGTGATCGTGAAGAGCAGCACATTCAGCGGCTTCCTCGAGAAGGGTGTGTCCCATCGAGGAGCCTGCACGATCGATGAGTGCCTCGTAGAGACTCAGCGAGGATGCAGGGCGATCTTTCTTTCTGAATCTCGCTTCTTCCATCATCTCTCCAGCGCTGGCTTCCCGTACCTTTCCCTCTTCGATGAATCGATAGAGGATGGAACAGGTATCAAATCGAGTGCTGGTCGCCTGTGAGAGAAGTTCATCGATGCTTCGGTGACCATCGATCATCATGAACAACGAATGAGACTCTGCCGGTGGGGGAGTTCCCTCCACAGGATTCAAGATCCAGCGAAGATCCTTGATTCGATCGCGGATCAATTTCCATTCATCCGCCTGGCGCAGTCCTTCGATGATGATGGTCATCGGATCGACCTGGACACGGGTGACTTGCTGGATTTCATCTTCTGCAGTGGATTGAATCAGCTCCGGAAAGAACTCGAAGGTTCCCGATTCCCAGAGGAACAGGTCGAACAGTTCTTCCTCAAGTTTGAGCCTCAGAGCTTGCGAGAGTTGGAAGTCATCGATGATTCCTCGTTCGATCAGGGCCCGACCCAGGAGCATTCCTGTTCGCTGTTGATCTTGACGAGCATTGAGCAGTTGTTCTTCGGAAACTACGCCTCCACGAAGGAGAATGCTGCGCAGCCGGATGCGGCTCGCAGAGCCGGAGCGAACCAGGGTGATGTGTCCGGTTTCGAATACGATCGATACTTTTTCCTTGTCGCGTTCAATCTGAAGTGTTCCGGTACGTGCACCATGGGAAAGGGTCTGCAGGAGTTCCTGAAGACCGAAGTGCTCGAGATGTCCGCGAAGGCTGCTCATTCGATGGCTCCCGCTCATTCGTCGTGAACGGCCGACGAACGCCGGAGGATCCTTCGAGACAGATACCCGCGATGGCAGTCGGGGGTAGGATCTCGGGAAAGACCTCAACTAAGGATACAGAATGGAATCCAGATCTACCAATCGCCGCCGACCCGATGGCCATGCAGATCCACCGCTGGATCTGCCTGAGAGCCTCTCTCCGGGGCTATATGTCCATGTCCCCTTCTGTCGCAGCCGCTGTACCTATTGCGATTTCCATGTCGAATCATTGCGATTACCGATCGTCCGGGATTATTCCCGAGCTTTGATTCGGGAGATTGAACTGGCAGGGGAGAGTGGATTCACTCCCAGCACCATCTTCGTCGGAGGAGGAACCCCGAGCGCTCTCGAAGCGCAGTGCTGGGATGACTTGCTGGCCGCACTGGCCAGGAATTTCGGCAGTGGGCTTCAGGAGTGGACCGTCGAGGCCAACCCGGAGTCGATCGATGAATGGAAGATGGAGGTGGCTCTCTCTCACGGAGTCGATCGAATCAGCACTGGAGCACAGACCTTCGATGAAAAGGGGCTATCGCTACTGGGCAGGCGGCACGACGCATCGAGGGTGCTAGAGGTGCATCGGATGATGGCCAGCGTCGGGGTTCCCAGAACCAGTCTCGATCTGATCGTCGGCTGGCCTGGCCAGCAACTGGATTCGGTACGGAGCGATCTGGCAGCAGTGGAAGAGATCGATCCCGATCATGTCAGCCTCTATCACCTCAGCTACGAGCAGGGGACCTGGCTACATACGATGAGATCCAGAGGGGCCATCGATCCGCTCCATGAGGAGCAGTGCATCGAAGCTTCACGCTTTTTCCTCGATGGATTGGCGAGCCAGGGCTATCAGCGCTACGAGGTCTCCAATCTGTTCAAACGGGGCGGCGCTTCGCTGCACAATCTCAATTACTGGCAGCGTGGAACCTATCTTGGAGTCGGAAGCGGGGCCGCTTCCTTCCTCGATGGGGACCGCTGGAAGAATCGCCCCGATGTCTCGTCCTATATCGGTTCCCTCGGGCGACCTGAACGGGTCGCTGAGGAGACTCCTGACCGATTCACCGCTGCGGTGGAGTCGATCATGCTGAGATTGAGGCTGACGGAGGGGCTCGATCTGGCCCGCTGGCGCCGGGATGAAGGTTATTCACTGGAGCAGATCTGTCAGGGCAGTTTGCGTCAATTCGCACAACAGGGTTTGCTCATCCATGAGGGGGACCGGCTCAGTATCTCTGATTCTGGGTTCGACCTCCTGGATTCGATACTCGTCACCTTGATCGAAGACCTGGAGGAGGCTTCCGATGTCACCGGATACCAGCCGAGTTGCAGATCTGATGATCGCAGTTCGTATCCTTCGCCAGCGGGGCTGGATCGAGGATGATCACATCGCAGAGAGTTTACTCTGTTGCCCGGGGAATCCCACGGCATCGGAGTTCTTGCAGGTGCTGATTCGCAGTGGTGTGCTGTCGGTCAGCCTGGCCAATCACGTGCTCAAGATGACTCGAGATCACCTCAGAACACGACTGGGAGATGGTCGTCGTCGCCGTTCTGAAGATGGATCATTGGGTCGCTTGGCCATCGATCGTGGCTGGATCTCCGTCGATCAACTGGAATTCGCCGTGCGGGAGCAAGCGAAGTTACGCAGGGTCGGACTGCGCTTCCGTATTGGAGAAGTTCTGGTCAGGCAAGGAGCCCTGACCAGTCCACAGGTTCGCTGGTTGCTCGATTTACAGGGCCAGCTGACTCGTTTCTGTCGCCAGTGTGGAAGCGTTGATCTGGAGCCTGGATCTTGCCGGAGCTGTGGTGAACCTCTCCGACCCGCTCCGGCTCTGGGTCCGGTGATCGCCGACGGTGAACTCTCCGATGACCTATTAACCTCCACCTGAAGCGTCTCATGGCTGGTATGGCACCATTTGCGATCCCATCCTACTCTTCAATGTAGGCCGTTCCTCGCCCGGGGGGGGCCCACCCAGGAACCAAGTAGGGATATCATTGATGAATGAAGACCAGTTGAAACCAACACAGGAGGGCTCCTTTCTCGAGGAGACTCCAGCGAACGCTTCCTTCGAAGCGGATCCGAAGCTGAATCCGGAAACGGAGTCGAAGGTTCCGGATACCGATCTGGTCGATCTGACGGGATTGGCGGATGACGAAGTCATCGTCTTCCTCGAGGATGACGACCTGCTCGATGGAAATGTCGACGCTCCAGCCCTCCTCTCCCACAGGCCCGGAGAAGATCTGGATGAGCTGGAGGACCTGCCGGAAGTCTCCGCCGAACTGGAGGACGATCTCCCCGAAATCGTCGACGTCGAGGATATCACCAGTCTCATCGAAGGGTCCGATGGGCTCTACGAGGATGATCTGAACGGGGATTCGGCCCCGGTGATCGAACAGGTCAAAAACCTCTTCACCGAGTACTGGAAACCGGGAGCCGTGGCGGCTTCGGTCCTGGTCGCACTGGTGGTCCTGATCAATGTACCTTGGTCAGGCAGTTCCGCCTCTAACAACGAATCGACGTCGATCACACCGGCGGTGGTTTCCTTTGAGAACTGGGTTGACGATGTGATCGATCAACACCAGGTAGGATTTGGAGCGAAAAAATGAAGAAGTGGATTCAACTCTCGCTGATTCTGACCCTGTTCTTTTCGATGACTTCTGCGGATGTAGTCGAAGGTGGAACCGTGTTCCTGAAAAATGGTCACGTGGTCAATGGTAAGGTGATTGCGAGTGACGAGGAGAAGGTGATCCTGACCTGGTCCAATGGCAGGGCGACCATCTATCGTCGTTTCATCTCCGAGGTGGTTCTCGAATCGTCGGAGAAGGAATACCTGTCCAGGAGACTGGTGGCTCGCAAACCTCTGGTGACCGGAGTGGCGAACACCCATATCCAGCTGCCGGAACTCGCAGATCTGTTACCGATAGCGGATGCAGATTCCGGAGATCTTGATTCCGTCGGAGATTCTTCAGAGGCGCTGGATCCGATCGAGGTGGTGGTGGAGCAGGTCGATTCCACAACGGAACTGGCTCAACCAGTGGCCGTCGAACTGGTGCCGGTCGAGTCGCCTTTTCCCGTCTTCCACAGGGAACCACTGGTCGGCCTGAACCTCACAGTAGATATTCCCGAGACGTGGACTTCGATCAGTGCCCAGGGCGCCGCACGGATCTCATGGGAAGATGGCGCAGTGTTGATCGCACTCGATCGATACATCGGATACCCCGATGAACCACTGATCCCAGAAGTCGCCGCGAACACTCTGGGAGATCGTCTGGAAACCGCAGGGTTTGATCGAATGCCGTTCGAGCGCGCCGCAATGTTGACTCCCTTACGCCCTTCTTTCTCCCAGGAAAGTACATCACCGGATGGTCAGCAGA
>LWDU01039740.1_pt1 | contig 12344 bp, 9 predicted proteins | sample 727161 | NCBI WGS metagenome assembly LWDU01 (sample SAMN04566230, study PRJNA314399) | hydrothermal vent metagenome | isolation source: deep sea hydrothermal plume seawater | place: Mexico: Gulf of California, Guaymas Basin | collected 2004-07-11 | reverse complement strand
CCTTTGTCGACCAGACGACCTATGCCGAGTTCATTATGAGTCTGTCGAACCCCTCGTGTTCGTACCAGTTCACCCTGGCGCCGACCAATGGCCAAGCGATTCTAGATTTCGCGATGCCGTTGGTCATCGCTAGGGTTGACCGTTCTTTTGGCGGCAAGGGGTCGTCGCAGGGTGTTGAAGCGCGACAGATGACACCGATTGAGATGGGTGAGATGAATACCTTGGTCAAGAAGGTTATCGAGGATTTGGAGGCGACCTGGGAGCCGATTCTGAAGGTGGGTATTACCGATATTGAACTTGAAACAAACCCGGAGTTTATGCAGATAACGGCGGCTTCGGAGATCGTGATCCTGCTGGCCTTCGAGGTGAATTCAACCCATGCCTCGGGTTTAATCAGTCTCTGCTATCCCTTTTTTACGCTGGAGTCGATTCTGCCGCGCTTCGGACAGCAAAACTATGTGCGCAGTAAGCGCCTGAATCAGGCTGAGTTGTTGCGACAGAACCGCTTGCGCATGGGCGGCATGGAACTACCGGTCAAGGCCGAGTTGGGCACTGGGCGGATCTCAGTCGCCGACGCGCGCAAGCTTAGGGTCGGTGACGTGATGACGTTGGAAACGCTGGTGGACGAACCGGCGGTGGTCTACCTCGCCGAAGAGCCCAAGTATCTGGGGTATCCCTGTGTGAGCAAACACGGACATAATTCGGTAAAGGTGGCCGGTGCGATACCGGCGACCGAAGAGGCGAAATACCGCAACCGGAGCAAACCACTCGTCGACTGAGATTATACGGGACGTCAAGGTTGGCCGTGGTGGAGAAGACCATTGTCTTCGGGCGTCAGACGGGCGGGTCAGGGATGGCGTGCAGTTTGCCGAGTCATCGTTACCCTCTTTAATTGGAAAGACTACGGCGGTGTGTCGATGTATTTGCACTGGGCTGGGGTGGCAGAAAGCCCGTTGAGCTATGCGCATCACGATTCGTTTTATGTGTATCTGCAAGTAGGGTTATGGGCGAAGGCCTATGCGGAGAAGTTGGTGATTTGGCCACGTGTACAAGGTGATTTGAGCCTGTATTCGATCCCCTTACAGGCGTGTACGCGCGCGCGCAATAGATCAACTACGGTTGCTGGCATCCCAGCGGGGTCATGCGTCTGTCTACGCCAAGGATCACGGTTTTTTTGAATATGCTTTTGCAGCCGACAGTGCGGCGGTTCTCGGTGCGAAGCTCACGGTTCGGCTTTCGACTGATTTTCCGCCCTTGGCCGAAGCCGATTCGCTGGGGTGTTCCGAAGTTAGGGTGTCGTTGGACGGCGCGGAGTTGGGCACGGTGTTGGTGCGGCCGCGGCGTTATTTCGGCACGGTGCATCAATTGACCGTTGAGTGATTAGCGTCGTCGGCCGCGACGGGGTTTGCCCTTTGGGCGCGAGGGGGGGCGATCGGCCATCTCTGCGACCTTCATGTCAAAACCTTTGAGGTTTTGCCCGTTGAGTCCTTCGATGGCTTCGCGGGCAGCGGCCTTACTGGGCATATCGATCTGGCCCCAACGCCGCCGCGTGTCGATGGAGACGGCTGCTACCGCGCCGAAAAGTTCGAAGAGTGTGCGGAGTTCGTCTTCTGTGACGTCGCCAGCCAGATCGTCTATACGGATTTTCATTAAAACTCCTAAAAAAGAAAAGAGGACGATGTAAATTCTACATCACCCTCTTTTGCAGAATCGAATGCGGTCGGTTATAGCGTGGTGACGCTTTCAGCCGCGGGGCCTTTGGGACCTTGGACAACCTCGAACTCCACTTGCTGTCCCTCGGGCAAGGTGCGGAAACCCTCGGCCTGGATAGCGCTATGATGAACGAAAACGTCGTCGCCGTTTTCGCGCTCGATAAAGCCGAAGCCCTTAGCGTCGTTGAACCATTTAACGGTTCCCCTCTCGCGGTCTGCCATGATGAAATCCTTTGAAATATGCAGTTGGAACAGAGCGTACGAATAGTTTTTGAGTAGGAATCTACTGCTGCAGGCTTTTCGGTAGGGAAAACTACATCAGGCCTATGGTAGGAGTCTACGCGGATCCGAACGACTGCCAACGTGGTACATGCGCCTCTACAACTATTGCAGAGATGAGCTATAGTGATAATATAGTCAATATTTGTGCAAGCACAAGTAATACCCATAAACTAATGTTGGGCAATATTTTAAGGGTGTTTGTACGTGTTTTTTAATAGTGCATGACTGTAGGGCAGGCGCTATCAGGAAAGGAAAAAATCGAACAGGCCATAGATCGCGATCCCGCAACCCACAATGCCGAAACAGAGCGCTTGGTGATGACCCACGGAATTTTTCGATTTGCGATAATGCCCACGCCGCTCAAGGTGATGCGATGGCGGAAATATCGTGGGTGTATGAAAAGAATTGCACGATTATTTTGTCGTCGTCGGCTTTTTCCAGCCGAGTGATTTCGGTTTGCAGTCGGCGCAGTGTTGCGCAGTTGGCCGCCTTGGACGAAGGTGCCAAAATATTGATAATATTGTGCTTGGCGTGCAGGGTCTCGACGCGCAGCCGGTCGTTTTATAGGTAGGAGATCTGCAGGATTTCCTACCTGCGTTCGAGGATCGATTCACTAGCGGTGAACAGTGCCATGACCATCGGGGTGAGGGCCACCCACTTTATCGAATCGCCTTGTAAGTTATTGCTTGCGATGACGAGATCGCGCGCTATTTCTGTCGTTTTCGCCATTTTCGAGCTGATAGCTTGTTTGCGTGTGTTGTTGCATGCGCGTTGCGCGGACAGGGTGCGCGGACTTCAGATAGCTATTCGCTTCGCAGGGACGGGTTTTACCTTTCAGATTTCCCGATTCTGCCAAGACCCCTCGGTAAATTTGCGAATGGTTAACAGGGCTTGCAGGACGCTGAACGCGACCAGGCTGACCCAAAGGCCCGAGGTATCCCAGTGCAACCAGAAGGCCAAGGCGTATCCGGCCGGCAGGCGGACCAACCACTGGCTAATAATCGTATAGTATAAGGCGGGTTTGGTGTCGCCGGCACCGCGCAGCGCTCCGCCGGCGCCGATGGCCAGGCATTGGAACGGTTCTGCCAGTGCGATGGCGTAAATATAGATGACGCCGACTCGGATGATGGCTGGTTCGACGGTGAAGAATCCCATGATCTCAGGGGCGAACCAGGCCAAGGGTAGACCGAGCAGGGCCATACTCAACGCGCCGACGAGGGTGGCGGTCCATCCGCTTTGCACGGCGGCTTGTTGGTCCTGGGCGCCCAGATTTTGGCCGACAAGCGTCGTGGCGGCGGTGCCGAAAGCCAAAGAGGTTCGGCGTATGATGCGCTCCATCTGGTTGCCGATCGAGTAGGCGGCGACGGCGGTGATCGGGGCCGCTGTCAGCGCGATGAGCTTGAGGAAGACCACGCCCGACCCGTTGCGGAAGAGGCCCTGCATCGCCGAGGGGATGCCAATGCGCAACATGCGTTGGGCACGCGCCCGGTCGGGAAAGTACGAGGTGCCGGGCAACAGACGCAGCGGCATTCGGTCGCTGTAGAGTAGGACCATACCGAGTAAGAAGCCAGCGGCCCGGCTTATTACCGCGGAAAGGGCCGCGCCGGTGACGCCCAATTCCGGGAAGGGGCCTATGCCGAAGATCAGCAAATAACTCAAGGCGATTTTTAGCAACCCCATAAAGCCGTTGAGATAGAGGGGGATGCGCGTCTCGCCGGCCCCGTAAAGGCAATTGCTGAGCGTGAAATTGAGGGTCATGAAGACCAGGCCGGCGAAGAATACGCGCAGGTAGGGCGTGCCCAACTCAATGATCGCGGGGGGCATGCTGAGCATCTCGAGGGCGAAACGGGAGGTGATGATGCCGATCAGACTCAGCGCAATGCTGACAAGGGTGACGAGGGTGAATGCTTGCTTGGTGGTGGCGCTCGCTTCGACTGGCGAGCCGGCGCCGATGGCCTGGGCGACCATGGTGAAGGCACCGGTGGATACCGAGATCATCACGACGCCGACGACCATTGTGACGATCTGAGAGACGCCGACGGCGGAAATGGCGTCGGCGCCCAGGTCGCGGACTAGAAAGACATCGGCTAGGCCCGCCAGCGTGTCCAATTGCGAGGACAAGGCGACTGGAAAGGCCAGGGCAAGAACCGGGCGGACCAACGAGCGGTTAAACCGGGATGAAGAAACGGCTGTGGTAAAGTTCAGGCGTCGGCCTTCTGCTTGTTGAGATAATCGAGCAAGATATCGGGACGGTTGCTGCTGATGCCTTTGACGCCGAGGGCGATCATCGCCAGTTGCTCGGGCAGGGTGTCCGGGTTCCAGGCGCGCAGATCCAGCCCGGCGTCGAGCACGCGTTCGACTTGTCGCAGGCAGAGGTTGCGGTATTGGATGCCGATACCCGCCGCGCCGAGTTCGAGGGCGCGGGCGATATCTTTTTCTTCCGGGTTGGGCAGGATGGCCCCGATCAGAAGGTCGTCGCCGAGGCGGCGCACCGCTTCCAGGCGATCCATATTAAAGCAGGTGAAATAGACCTCGCTGGTCATGCCGCGGGCTTTTACCGCGTCGATGGTCGCGTTTTCGACGCCTTCGCCTTTGAGTTCGCACAGCAGTTTGACCTGGCCTTGCACGAGGGCCAGCACTTCGTCGAGGGTGGGTACTTGTTCGCCCTCGCCGGCGTCGAGCGCGCGGATGCGGTCGAAGTCGAGGTCGCATAGCGCGCCGGTGGCATCGGTGGTGCGGTCGACGGTGGCATCGTGCATCACGACGAGTTGGCCGTCGCGGCTCAAGTGCACGTCGCATTCTACATAGTCGACGCCGAGTTCGATCGCGTAGCGAAAGCCAGCGAGCGTATTTTCTGGGAGGACGCCGGCGGCGCCCCGGTGGCCTACTACATATACCATAGTGGTCTCCTGGTAAAATTAGGGCAGGCGTCCGGTCCGTGCTTTTGGCGCCTGTGGTACGGCATGTATATTAACTATTCGATGCGGTCCCTGCACATACGCTAAAGGCTACCTCCATGGAATGGCTGCTGTTCAGCAAACTCTCGATCCAGTCTTGCACGCAGTTGGCGCTGTCGCTGATAAAACGCGATGCAGGCGGTGGAGGGGCAAGGCACGGTGAGCATCGGTACGGTGGAGGACGAGCATCGATGTCTACGGGCGGGGGATTCCCCGCGAATAAATGGATGCGATTTTTGCACTCGGCTTTCGCACCGACGCGCGGTTGTCGGCGGCCTATCGCATCGTCTAGGATCACCGCGGCCGGATTCGCATCGAGAGCGAGGTCGGCAAAGGCACCCAGGTGCAGATTAACCTGCCGAGGAGGGATCGACGTATCGCCGCGGCTTGAAGGAGGACAGATGGGGAAGGTGCGATCGGCGCAGCGATGCAGAGAAAATATTGGAATGCGCGAAATAGAGAGGTTGGCAAATGAGTGAGACGGGATCGGGGTTTGCGGTTTGGGTGCAGGGATTCTTTGAGCGGATTCAGTTGGTCTTTTATGCACCGCGCGCCGCATTTGCGGCGGTGCGTGGGCGGGAGACGGCGCACGATTGGTTATTGCCCACGCTATTGGTGTGTCTGGTTGGGCTTGCTGCGCATCAACTAACTTTGGATGTATTGACCGATCTGGAGGCTCCGGCGGTGCAGCGGCATCTCGAAAGCATGGATGAAGACGGGCGGCAGCGCTACGAGCAAAGTACAGCGATGTTGCGGGCGCATGGCTGGATGACCATTCCGGTGGGGACCTTTACCTCGCTGGTCATCGTCGCGGGGGTGCTGATGGCGATGGCGCGCTCTTTGTTTCTGGTCGAGGTCAACTATCGACAGATGTTGGTGGTCAAGGCCTATGCAGCGTCGGTGGTTGCTGTCGAGTGGTTTTTGCAGGCGGGGTTGATATGGTCGACGGGCGATCCCGGGATGCAGTTGGGGTTCGGTGGGTTGCTTTCGGATGGTGTGGCGGCCAGTTTTGTCGGCCGGGTGTTATCGGCGGTCAATCCCTTCGATCTATGGCAGATCGGCATTATGGGGGTTGGGTTGAGTTCGATGGTGGATGTGCCCAAGGAGAAGGCGATTATCGCGATTGTGCTATTGTGGATGTTCTGGTTGGTCGGTGGAGTCGGTGTTGAAACAATTAGCCGAAATTTGCCGCCACCGCCGCAGGGATAAATTTTCAAACATATAGATCAATGCTTGAGCGCGTCCGGGGGGATATACTCTGGACGCGTTTTTAGTTTGTCCCGTCGTTAACAAGCGGAGTGCGTCAGGACCTGGGGCATTTTTATAGGCCAGGGCCCGCCGAAATTCTCATTGCCCTTCAATGCCAAACCGGCCAGTCTAGAATACGCGATGATGATGTTCAATACGACCTAGTATGCCGCAGTCGCCGAGGCGATGCTGCGTTTGCCACAATTCAGCTTGCAGCGCTTTTCTGACGTTAAACCCGATACGAAAACCCCTGATTACCCTGATGATCATACCACTGGGATTAATAGGGGTGGTCATCGGGTTGCTGATCGCCCAATCCTATTTCGGCTTTATTACCTTCTTGGGCGTCATCGCGTTGTCGGGTATTATTATCAATAACGCCATCGTGTTGATCGACCGGATCAAGATCAAACAAGACGACAACGTGCTGTCGCTACTGGATGCGATCCTCGCGGCTTACCCAGGGCGTTTTCGGCCGATCCTTCTGACGACTTGCACGACGATCGGCGGCCCGATGTTCGAACCAATGGCCATTGCGATTATCTTCGGCTTGTTTTTCGCCACGGCGCTGACGTTGGGTGTGGTAGCGGTGCTGTATTCGCTTTTTATTCGTGTAGGATTTAGGAGCTACAGGGCTGAATGAGCGAGTGTAACAGCGTTCCATGTGTCGTTGCATTGTTCTATAGGCAATGTTTAATTTCAATACGCATTGTTCTGAACTGCCTTATAATGAAACTGTGAAGCGTATATTCTCCAGAGGCACTTGTTCCGGATAAGCACGCTTAATCAGGGAAGCATCTATGCACGACAACAAATACCCGCTGCCGCGTTTCTCGGTAAACCGGCCGGTGACCGTAGTCATGTCGCTGGTCTCGCTACTAGTAGTGGGTTATATCGCATACACACGTATCCCGCTGACGCTCTTGCCAGAAGGCTTCAGCTGGCCGCAACTCTTCGTCTGGGTTTCCTATCCCAATGCCGGTGCGGTCGAGGTCGAGCAGAAAGTGGTCCCCCACCTCGAAGAAGCTATCGCCCAGGTCAATCGGGTCAAGACGATCTACGCCAACGCTTCGAATAATAATTGCTTTCTCCGCGTCGAGTTTCAGCGAGGCACCGACGTGCAGTTGGCTTTTGCCGAGATGAAGGACCGCTTGGATCGGGTTATGCCAGACCTGCCCGATGAGATCGAACAGATCGGGGTCCGACGCTGGGACCAGAACGATATACCGATTATGCAGGGCGCTTTTGTTTTCGCCGGCGATCAGGTCGATGCGCCCTTGCTTATCGAAAACTATATCGATCCGGCGCTTAGCAATGTGCAGTTGTGGGGCTTGCAGAGTAAGGAAGTACTGGTCGAGTTAGATCAGGGCAAGGTGCGCGGCCACGGGGTCAATGTCCTTGAGACTATCTCCAACCTGCGCGACCAGAATTTGACGCTGCCCGGCGGTTGGGTAATCGAGGGCGGCAAGAAGATCTATGTGCGCTCAGTAGGGCGCTATCAGGATCTCGCGGAGATTGCGGGCACGGTCGTCGATCCAGAGCGCCGGTTGCAGTTGGACGATATTGGCGAGGTCGCCTACAAGCGGCCGAAAAAAGACGAGGTCAACCGCATCGACCGCAGCGAGTCGCAGGGTTTCGCCGTGATCAAGGCCTCCGGTGCCAATATCGTTGAGGTCTCGCGCGGTGTGCAGCAGGCGATGGAGAAACTGAAGACCCACCCCAAACTCGCAGGGCTGGATTTTAGGGTCTTCTGGGACCAGGGTGAACAAGTAGTCAAATCGGTTTATAATTTGCAGAATTCGGGCTTGTGGGGCGGGCTCTTCGCGGCGATTGTGCTCTTTTTCTTTTTGCGTGCGGTGCGTATTACGATGATCATCACTCTGGCGATCCCGCTGTCGATCCTCGTCACTATTACCGTACTCTATTTTATAGGCTGGTCGCTGAATATGGCGACGATGATGGGGCTGATGCTGAGTCTTGGACTGGTGGTCGACAATGCGATCGTCATCGTCGAAAACATCTATCACAAACGCCAACAGGGTATCGATCCACGTACAGCTTCGATTGAAGGGGCGGGAGAAGTTGGGCTGGCGGTGACAATGGCGACTTTGACGACAGTGGTTGTCTTCCTGCCGTTGATTCTGATGGGAGATGTGGAGGAGCTTTCGTTTTGGATGCTGCGTCTTGGTTTGCCAGTGATCGTCGGCCTTGTGGCTTCGTTGGCGATCGCTTTGCTCTTTATCCCCTTGGCGACATTGAAGTTCGCGACGGGTGAGCAGAAGGGCGAGCCGAGGCTGATTGTCTGGTGTCGAAAATATTATGTGCGCTCGCTGGCTTGGGTGTTGCGTAACCGTCTCGACGCCTTTGTCATCGCATTAGTGCTATTGGCCAGTATCCAGATCCCGATGAATGGTATGATGCGGACGGACAAGCAGGAGCGGGACGAATCGCAGTTGGTCTTTTCTTTTGAGATGCCCTCGGGGCAATCGCTACAAGAGGCCGAAGAATATATGCTCGCGGTCGAAGATACGTTGATGGCGCACAAGGCCAATTACAATGTTGAGTCGGTGCGGACCTCATTCAGTAGTGAGCAAGGGCGGGTGATGCTTTTTTTCGCTGAAGAAGAGGATCTAGAATGGTATCAGGTCGCTTGGCATGATCTGAGCATGTTGATGGGGTGGCGGGAGCAAGGGTATCTCGGGTATAAGGAGGTCGAGCAGGATATTCGCCGGCGGCTCGAGATTCCACCGGGTGTCAGGTTGCAGGTCAACCGGGAAAACGCTGAGCAGGATGATCTGGTCAATGTGACCTTATATGGCGAAGATACTCGGGTATTGATGGGTTTGGCCGAAGAAGTCGAGCGGCGGCTGGAGAGCATTCCCGGCCTGCTGTCGGTCAATACCGATATGGATCGCGGGAGCACCGAGTTGCAGGTGCGGCTCGACCGGGAACAGACACAGCGTTACGAGGTCAATCCCTGGGAGATATCGAGCACGATTTCCTACGCGTTGCGCGGCGCCAATGTCAACAAGTTTCATACCGACGACGGTCGCGAGGTCGATATCCGCGTGCAATTCGAAAGCTACGACGATCAGAATCTACAGGACCTGCGGAATATGACCTTCAGTACCGCCGGAGAACACGAAGTGCCGCTCGAATCGTTGGCGGATATCTATGTCGAGCGCACGCTCGGTGGGATAAAACGTGAAAACCGTCGGACGATGCTTACCGTCAGCGCCCGCGCGAGCAAGGATTCAGCCCAGGAACTCTTTGCGCAGATCGATCAGGCGATGCAGGGTTTCGAGATGCCGCGCGGCTACAATTGGGACAAGGGCGATCGTTTCGTACGGCTAGAGGAACAGAACGAGTCGATGTATTTCGCGGTCATGATGTCGGTGATCTTTGTCTTCCTGCTGATGGGCATGCTCTTCGAGTCGTTCGTCTTGCCGCTGTCGGTGATCGTGTCGATTCCGTTTTCGTTTCTCGGCGTCTACTGGGTCCTCTATCTGACCGATACGCCCTTCGAGGTCATGTCGATGATTGGTTCGATCATTCTTATCGGCGTGGTGGTCAACAACGCGATCGTGTTGATCGATCTGGCCAATCGGTTGCGGGCCGGTGGTAAATCGCGTTTCGATGCGCTGCTCGAAGCCGGACAGCACCGCTTTCGGCCGATTCTGATGACGACCTTTACCACAGCTTTTGGTTTATTGCCGATGGCGGTGGGCAATTCCAAGATGATCGGCATAGCCTATGCGCCCCTGGGGCGGACAATGATGGGAGGGCTGTTGGCGTCGATGGTGCTGACGCTGATGTTAGTGCCGCTGTTTTATACTTTCTTCGACGATTTCCGCGAAGTAGTACAGCGGATTATGGCTTCGGCCTTTGGCCGCAGACGCAAATAAATCGCGCGCCATAATAGTTCCCGGTTAGCAAGATAACCGTCCAGGAACTATGTCTTATCCTTTGCGCGACACGTTATAATTTATATAATATCCGGTATGATATCGCAGAGATCAATAAAGCCTATTCCGATCTACAGAATATCCAACAGGAAATCCTCAAGGCCTTCGCCTGAGTTGTCGGGGACTTCCGCGATGGATCCTTTCTCCGACCTGCTTTCTGATCCTCGAAAACGTCCCGGACGTCGTTTATGCCTTCGACGCCGAGAGTCATTCGCGGAAGAGCACGGGAGTGGATCGGGGTGGAGATTGTGGTTGCGAGAGGGACAATTTTGCGGTGGTGTCGCTGATCAGTGTTTAATCGAATTCAGTCTAAATAGAATTGCAAGCGGATAGCTTGATCGAAGAGTTACTGTTAATCTGGGAGGATAATAACCATGGTTAAGACGGCGACACGGGCGGTACTGGTGGGTTGCGGTGGGATGAGCCGTGCTTGGCTCAATGCCGCGCGCGAGCACAAGGACGTGGAAGTGGTGGGTTTGGTGGATATCGATAAACGCAACGCGCGTTGGCGTGCCGAGGAGTTCGGTCTGGAGAACGCACTGATCGGCGACAATTTAAAAGCGATGCTGCGCGAGGTGGAGCCGGACGTAGTGTTCGACGTGACGATCCCAGAGGCGCATACCGAGGTCGCCACCACCGCGCTGAAACACGGTTGCCACGTGCTCGGCGAGAAGCCGCTGGCCGATTCGATGGCCAAAGCGCGCCGGGCTTTGCGTGCGGCGCAAAAGGCCGGCAAGATCTACGCGGTGATCCAAAATCGCCGTTACGACCCCGCCATCCGCCGGATGAGCAGGTTGTTGCACAAAGGCGCCATCGGCGAGATCACTACGGTCAATTGCGACTTTTACATCGGCGCTCACTTCGGCGGTTTCCGCGACTATATGCAGCACGTGTTGCTACTGGATATGGCGATCCACACATTCGACCAAGCCCGTCTGCTGACCGGCGCCGACCCAGTATCGGTCTACGCCCGCGAATGGAATCCCCAAGGCTCATGGTATGAGCACGACGCCTCGGCGATCTGCATTTTTGAGATGACCGACGGGATTATTTTTACTTATCGCGGCAGTTGGTGTGCCGAGGGTTTGAGCACGAGTTGGGAGAGCGATTGGCGCGTCGTCGGCACCAAGGGCACGGCGAAATGGGATGGCGGCGAGGATATCCGCGCCGCCAGCGTCAAAAAAAGCGGCGACTTTATGTCGGAGATGCGGCAGTTGAAGGTGCCGGCGTTGGCCAAAAAGGATCGGGTCGGCGGGCATGCGGGGTTGATCGACGAGTTTATCCACTGCGTGCGCAAAGGCGGTACGCCGGAGACGGTCTGCACCGACAATATCAAAAGCCTGGCGATGGTTTTTGGCGCGATCGCAAGTTCGCAGAAGGGGCGGGCAGTAGCGATTAAGTGTTGAGGTCGAAATATATCGACCTACTCCTACCATGCCATGAGGCGACCGCGCTTCATCGGGCAGCTTACTTGTTTTGTCCCCGGCAAGCTTGTCCCGGCCGGATAGATTTGCCGGCTGGATCGTGGAGAGCGCGCTGTCCGTCGTGCCTCCCGACCCACAGCGTGAGATGGACTTGCTCTACTCGGCATCAGATCTTTCATCACCCCAATCACCCTTCCACAACCGCTGCATCTCCTCGCACCGTTCAAGCAATTCGTTGAGCGAACCCCGGTCTTCAATACGGCCGTCCTTGAGCACTATGACCTGGTCGGCGCGACGCAGGGCTGGGCGGCGGTGCGAGACGACGAGGCAGGTGGCCTGGCGCTGCGCGAAAAGGCGCTCCCAGAGTATTTTTTCGGTGTCGACATCGAGGGCGGAGGATAGGTCGTCGAAGATATAGAGTTCGGGGTCGCGCACGAACATCCGCGCGGCGGCGGTGCGCTGGATCTGTCCGCCCGACAGGCGCACGCCCTTGGGGCCGACCAAAGTGTCGAGGCCGTCGTCAAAATCGACAAGATCCTTTTCTAAGACCGCGGCGTGAATGGCCGCGTCGAGATCTGTCTCGGATTCGGGCATGCCCATTAAGAGATTCTCGCGCAACGAAGCGGAGAACAGCCAGGGGATCTGCGAGGTGTAGGCCGATCGCGGCGGCACGAAAAAGGAGGCGGGGTTATCGACGGCCTGTCCGTTCCAGTAGACGGTGCCGCTTTGCGGGCTCAGCAATCCCTGCAACGTGCG
>LWDU01038273.1_pt1 | contig 12344 bp, 11 predicted proteins | sample 727161 | NCBI WGS metagenome assembly LWDU01 (sample SAMN04566230, study PRJNA314399) | hydrothermal vent metagenome | isolation source: deep sea hydrothermal plume seawater | place: Mexico: Gulf of California, Guaymas Basin | collected 2004-07-11 | reverse complement strand
CGAGCTCGATGAGGACGATATTGCCGCGCGCCTCCTCGACCACGGCAAAACGGTCTCCCTGCATCCACACGATGCCTTCGGTGTCCTCGAATTTGTTCAGGCTGATTTTGCGCTTGAAGGAACCGTCGAGATTTATCTCGACGATCCGCTGGGGCGAGTCGAGCACGACGAAAAGGCTGTCGCGCTCGGCGTGGTAGGTGAGGCCGGAGGCGTTCTGGCTGACGCCCCCGATGACCACCGGCCCCTTGGCCAGGGTGTACTGGTCGAGGCGCGTCGGCGGCTCCGCTTGGCCAAGCGCGTGGCCAAGCAACAGGCTGGCCGTTATGAATAACGCTCTCATGCGATCCCTCTTCGCGGGGCAAAATACACCCGCGCCGTTGCCGTGTCACTCACGTCATTTTTGATTGCAATGCGTGGCGTTTTGGCATCGACTCGCCGCCGTTTAACCGAACTTCTTTAAAACTCATGCAACCCATTGATTATCTTGTTTTGATCCTCTATTTCGCCGGGATGGCGGGCGTTGGTTTTTGGCTGATGCGCGGCCAGAAAAAGCAGCAGGATTTTTTCATGGCCGGCCGCAGTTTCGGCAAGCTGATGCAGACGTTTGCCGCGTTCGGCTCGGGCACAGGCTCGGCCGATCCGGTGAACACGGCGCGCGGCACGTTCAACAACGGCATGAGCGGCATGTGGAACGTGATGTACTGGCTCTTCGTCACGCCGGTGTACTGGATCAGCGCGGTGTGGTATCGGCGCATGCGCAGCCTGACGCTCGGCGATTGGTTCGTGGAGCGGTACGAGTCGAAGGCCATCGGCGTGGCGTATGCGCTGTTCGGCTGTTTTTTCTACATGACCTACGGCGCGATGATGTTCACCGCGATCGGCAAGGTGGCCGGGCCGCTCTTGGGCGATACGATGTTTGGGATGCCGCTGCAATACACGCTGCTGCCGTTTGTCGCGGTGATCGTCATCACTTACGGACTGCTCGGGGGCATCGCGGCGGCGTACTGGACGGATCTTATTCAAGGCATTTGCATCATCGTGCTGTCGGTGTTGCTGATCCCGTTTGGGCTCTCGGCGGTGGTGGATAAATTTGGTAGTGAGGGCGACGGGCTGATGGATGCCTTTCGCCTCATGCACGAGCAGCTCGGCGACGATAAATTCACCATCATCGGCGGCAGCACGGCGAGTGAGTTTCCGCTGTACGCCATCGTGGCGATTGTGATCATCAACATGATTGGCATCGTGCTGACGCCGCATTTCATCGTCACTGGCGGCGGCACGGCCAAGAGCGAATGGGACGCCCGCGTGGGGCTGGTCACGGGCAATTTCATCAAGCGATTCTGCACGATCGGCTGGGTGATCACTGCGTTGATCGTGCTCACGCTGTACGGCAGTGACGCGACCCTGATGGCGGACGCCGACCAGGCATGGGGCGTGGCCACGCTCAATCTGCTCGGGCCGCTGAATATCGGCTTGGTGGGCTTGATGGTCGCCTGTCTGCTGGCCGCGCTGATGAGCACGGTGGATTGTTTCATGATTGTCTGCGCCGCGCTGGTGGTGCGAAATATTTACCACCCGTACATCAAGCCGGACGCCACCGAGGCTGAGAGCCTTCGGCTTGCCCGCATCGTCGGCGCGTTGGTTGTCGCCGGATCGGTGGCGCTTTCGCTGACCATTAACGACATGTTCGCCAACCTGCAGTTGACGTGGATTGTGCCAATGCTTTTCGCCGCCGTGTTTTGGGTGGGGATGTATTGGCGGCGTGCGACGACCGGCGCCGCGTGGATCACGTTCACTTTTTGCCTGCTGTTTTTCCTCGTGCTGCCCATCGCCGTGCCCAAGCTCAGCCCCGGCGTGGCCAATAGCCCGGCGTACACGCGCACGAGCCACATCATCAAGAGCACCATCACCCGAACCGCCACGCCGCTGGACGTCGCGCGCGGTCAGGCGACCACCGCCGATGCGCCGATGACGGAGACCAAGCGGCGCGGCGGCGTGGCCCTCTTTTGGACCGGCAGCGTGAAGCCGGTGGGCGACGAGAAACTCAAAGAGATCGACCGCCGAAAAGTGCCGGGCGGCGAGGAGGTGGTTTACGAGTACGATTGCGAACTCGTCGGCAGCGGCCGGTTGCGGCTGGACATGCTCATCATCGACAAGTTGGGCCTCAACCTGGCCTCGATGGACAAGGCGGCCATCAACACACTCGACCTGCCGTTTGCCACGGTGGTGCCGTTCATTGTGATGATCCTCGCCAGCTTGGTGACCAAGCCAAACAGCAAGGAGGCACTCGACCGGCTTTACGTGAAAATGAAAACACCGGTCGATCCCGACCCGGCCGGCGACCGGGCGGCGATGGAGCTGAGCTACGCGCAGCCGGCCCGATTCGACGAGCGCAAGCTATTCCCCGGCAGCTCGCTGGAGTTTCAGCGGCCAACCCCACAGGACTTTTGGGGATTTGTCATCTGCTTTGCCATTTGCTTCGTCGTCATTGGGCTGGCGATTCTGGTTTCGAAGATCGGCACTTGACCGCTTGCAAGCGCTTGGCTTGTGGGCGGGATTGTTTATCATGCCGCGCATGCCGTCTGCCTTGACCGGAGAGTTTCCGAGTTACCGCCCGCGCCGATTGCGCGGCTCGGCCGCGTTGCGTCGCATGGTGCGCGAGACGCGTCTGCACGCCGACCAACTCGTGCTGCCGCTGTTCGTCCGACCCGGCCGCAAGGTTCGCAACGCCGTGGCGTCGATGCCTGGGGTGTTTCAACTTTCGATCGACGAGGCGGTGCGCGAGGCCGCGGCGGCGCACAAAACCGGTGTGTCGGCGGTGATCCTGTTTGGCATCCCGCCGAAGAAGGACGAGCGCGCCTCCGGTGCCTGCGCCAAAAACGGCATCGTGCAAAAGGCGGTGCGGCAGTTGAAGCGCGACCTGCCAGAGTTGCTCGTCATGACCGATGTCTGCCTGTGCGAATACATGAGCCACGGCCATTGCGGCGTGGTGAAGAAGCGCGGTGGGCGGGCGATCATCGACAACGACCCGTCGCTCAAGTTGCTGGCCCGGACGGCGGTGAGCCACGCCGAGGCCGGCGCGGATGTCGTCGCGCCAAGCGACATGATGGACGGCCGCGTGGCGGCGATTCGGGCGGCGCTCGATTCGGGCGGCTTCGGCGACACGCCGATCATGTCTTACGCGGCCAAGTTTGCTTCGGCGTTTTACGGGCCGTTTCGCGATGCGGCGGAGTCGGTTCCGCAGTTCGGCGATCGGCGCAGTTACCAAATGGACGCGGCCAACGCGGAGGAGGCGCTGCGCGAAGTGGCGCTCGACATTCGGGAGGGAGCGGACATCGTGATGGTGAAACCGGCCTTGGCCTACCTCGACGTTTTGTACCGCGTGAAGGCGGAGTTCGGCCACCCGACGGCGGCGTACGCGGTGAGCGGCGAGTACTCGATGGTGCAGGCGGCGGCCAAGCGCGGCTGGGTGGATGAACGAGCAGTGACGATGGAGTCGCTGCTCTCGATGCGGCGCGCGGGGGCGGACATCATTGTGACGTACGCAGCGGCCAAGACGGCGCGTTGGCTGAAGGAGGGTTGATCGGGGAAGGTGCGCTTGGCCAAGCGCGCCGGCTTACTTAAATTTCATCCAGGCCATGACCAGTGCGCCGATGATCACGACGGCCACGACTACGCCGAAAATGACGAAGTATCTTCCGGACTTGTCCGATTTTTTGCTGAACCCCTTGGCCGGCCCCTTGGGGGCTGAGTCGAGGTTCCCAAACCGAACGCCCTGCTCGAGGTGCTTGTCGTGGGACTGGGCTTTCCGGGGGCCATCGAGATTCAACTCCACTTCGCCGAAGGTGATCACTTCGCTGGGCTGCAGCGGCGACTCGGAGACCTTGTTGCCGTTGATGTAGGTGCCGTTGGTTGAGCCGAGGTCGCGGACGTGCACGTCCTCGCCCCGCATCACCAACTCGGCGTGGCTGCCGGAGACAGACTGATGCGGGAGGGTGATGTCGTTCTCGTCGTCGCGACCGACAGAAGTGGCCTCCTTCGTAAACTCAAACGAGGTCGGCTCGATTCCTTCGGTTAAAACGATCAGCTTGGGCATTGCTCAGTCCGGGGGCGGCAAGGTAGCTGCCCAAGTTGCTACAAGTCAACGGGTTTCTGTTGAACCGACGTGTGTTCCTGCCAAAAAACGTCAGGCAGTCGCGGGAGCGGCGTCGCCCAAGCCGTCGTCGAGATTGGGTTTGTCGCTCTTCGGCACGTCCGACGCGGGGGTGGCGGCGTCGGCCCCCGAGGGCGGGTCAACGTCTGGCGGCGGTGCAGTGGGGGTGAAATTGCCGGTGTGAACGATGTCCTCGACCTGTTTGCCGTCGAGCGTCTCGTACTCGAGCAGGGCGTTGGCGATGAGGTCCAGTTTGTCGTGGTTTTCCTCGATGAGCTTCTTTGCCAACTGATACCCCTCATCGATCAACCGGCGAACCTCGGCATCGATCTGTTGGGCGGTCTGCTCGCTGTAGGTCTTGTTCTGCGAAATCTCCTTGCCGAGAAATACATAATCGTCGGTGTCGCCGTAGAGGACCATACCGAGTTTGTCGCTCATGCCCCACTGGGTGACCATGGCACGGGCCATGGTGGTGGCCTGTTTGATGTCGCTGGATGCACCGGTGGAGACGTCGCCGGTCACGATTTCCTCGGCGATCCGGCCGGCCATGGTCATGGCGATGGTCTCGCGCATCTCTTTGCTTTGGCGGTTGAGCACGTCGTCCTTGGGCAGCGACATCGTGGCGCCAAGCGCTTGGCCGCGCGGGATGATGGTGACCTTGTGCAGCGGATGGCACTTCTTGAGCAGGACGTTGAGCAGCGCGTGGCCGGCCTCGTGCCAAGCGGTGATTTTCTTGTCCTCGTCCGTCATGGCCATGCTGCGGCGCTCGCGGCCCCAGCGCACCTTGTCGCGGGCCTCCTCGAGCTCCGGCATGTTGATGGCCTTCTTGTCAGTGCGCGCCGCAAGCAGCGCGGCCTCGTTGAGCAGGTTGGCCAGTTCCGCCCCGGAAAAACCGGGTGTGCCGCGGGCGATGATGCTGAGGTCGACCGCCTCGGCCAATTTCACCTTCTTGGCGTGCACCTTGAGAATCTCCTCGCGGCCCCGCACGTCGGGCAGGTTCACCGTGAGCTGCCGGTCGAAGCGGCCCGGACGCAGCAGCGCGGGGTCGAGTACATCCGGCCGGTTGGTGGCGGCGATGACGATGATGCCTTCTTGCGTGTCGAAGCCGTCCATCTCGACGAGCAGCGCGTTGAGGGTCTGCTCGCGCTCGTCGTTGCCGCCGCCCAGCCCGTGGTGAACACCAGGCAGGGTGTGCTCTTGCGCGCCTGCTCGAACATGTCACGCACGCGGCTCGCGCCGACGCCGACGAACATCTCCACAAAGTCGGAGCCGCTGATGCTGAAGAAGGCGGCCTCGGCCTCGCCGGCGATGGCTTTGGCCAACAGCGTTTTGCCGGTGCCCGGCGGGCCGACCATCAGGACGCCCTTGGGGATTCTGCCGCCGAGCTTCTGGAATTTTTTCGGGTCACTGAGGAACTCAACTATCTCGGAAACCTCCTCGCAGGCTTCATCGACACCGGCGACGTCCTTGAACGTGGTTTTGTTTTTCTCCTTGTTGAGGATCCGCGCCTTGCTCTTGCCGAAGTTCATTGCGCCACGGCCGGCGCTGCGGATTTGCCGGATCAGCACAAACCAGATCAGCAGAAAAATCAGCAGGAACGGGAGCATGTTCACGAGAAACCCCATCAGCAGGGTGTTCTTTTCGCGGGCCGTGAACCCGGCGTCCTCGATCAGGAACTTCTCCCGGCCCTCGATCAACCTGTCATTGAGCGAGAACGGGATTTTTTTGCCGCCCTCAACGCGGTACCCGGTGATGGTGCAGAGTGCGGAGGCGTTGGGCGGGGGATACTCAATGTAGCCCTTGACCTCTTGGCCGCTGTTGATCCAGCCAAGCAGGGTGGCGAAATCGACCTTCTCGGTGGGGGTGCTGTTGGCCGTCTTGCCGACTTGGAACAGCATCACGACTATAAAAATACCCAGCGCCCAAAGCATCCATGAGCGCGGATTCGGAAAGCGATCCTCGCTGTTGGCGTTGGGCTTGTTCCCCTTTATTTTTGGTGGTTTCTCGTCAGCCATTCCCTTCGAACAGAGGAAGATACCACAACAGCTTCCGTCGTGGCAACCTGCAAACAAAACTATAAAAGCAAGACTTGGGCCTGATGGCTCCCGCTTGGCCAAGCGGAGCTATTTGCCGCCCTTGGCTGCCGGCTTGGCCCTTGGCTCGAACTCGAAGCCAACGTCGCCGTCCGGCTTGAGTACGAGGAAAGCCTTGAACGGCCGGCCGCGCTTGGAGATGAAGTTCGGGATCAAATCTGTTTTGCCATCCTTGAGAAGCTTGACGACCTGTGCCATTTCGATATCGCGCTTGAGAATCGTCTTGCCGGTGCGGAACTTGCACTCTCGGTCTTTGCCGGTGTTCTTCTCGCAAACGTAGGCGCGGCCGTGATCGTACACGGGGCTTTTGCATTTCGGGCAAGTGCCGATCGGTTCCTGTCCGCTGAAGTCAACTTCCTCTTCTTCGTCGTCGTCGTTGCCGAAGTCGAACTCCACCTTGTGTTCGTCGGTCAGCTTCAGCTCCGCCGAGAATGCGCGGCCCATCTTGCTGCGGAATCCGTCCAGCGGGCCGATACACCGGTTGGCCACCAGCTCGTCCGCCTCGGGCAACTCGAACTGCCGCCCGCCCATCGTCTTCCAAAAACTGAAGTCGCACCCGTCGGCCTCGCAGTGGAACCGCTTGTACGTTTCCTTCACCACTCCGCTGCACTTGGGGCAGGGTGTCTTCAAAATGCCGTAGTCGCCCGGCACCGTGTCGCCGTCGAACGCCTTGGCGGTGTTGACGAGCTTCTCGGTCATCGAGCGGATCTCGTTCATGAACGACTCGCGGTCGAAGTTCCGGCGCTCGATCTCCTTGAGCTTGTATTCCCACTCGCCGGTCAGCTCCGGTTTCGAGAGGGCGTCCACCTTGAGCGCCGTGAGCAGGGTGATGAGCGAGGACGCCTGCGCTGTCGGGATGAGCTCGCGCAGCTCGCGCACCATGTACTTGTGGCGGATCAATTCCTCGATGATCGAGGCCCGCGTCGCCGGCGTGCCCAGCCCCTTGTCGCTCATGGCCTCCCGCAATTCCTCGTCGTCGATGCGTTTGCCGGCGTGCTCCATCGCGCCGAGAAGCGTGGCCTCGGTGTAGCGCGCCGGCGGCCGCGTGGCCTTGGCTTCGACGTTCACTTCGCTCGTTTTCACCGACTCGCCGGTCGCCACCGGCACCAAGTGGCCATCGTTTTCCTTGGTTTTGTCGCGTCCGTAAACCGTCGGTCTTGAACGGCTCGCCCTCCACGCGGGTGATGCGGGTCGTGACCAGGAATTCTGCCGACGGATAAAACACGGCGATGAACCGCTTGGTCACGAGGTCGTAAATTTTCTGCTCCTGTTCCTTGAGCGTGCCGGGTGCCGGCTTGAGCGTGGGGATGATGGCGAAGTGATCGGAAATCTTGGCGTTGTTGAACACCTTCTTGTTGCCGCCGTGGACCCAGTCGTACTTGAGCACGTCGCTGGCGAGGCTGCCGTAGCGCGCTTGGCCAAGCGACTCGAGCGTCTGCTTCACCGTGCCTACGTAATCCTCCGGTAGGCAGCGCGAGTCGGTTCGCGGATAGGTCAGCACCTTGTGCCGCTCGTACAGCGCCTGCGCGATGCCGAGCGTGTTGCGCGCTGAAAATCCAAACTTCGCGTTGGCATCGCGCTGCAATGTCGTGAGGTCGAACAACGCCGCCGCCGCCTGCTTGGTCGGCTTGCTTTGCTCGCTCACCTCGCCCGCCTGTCCGTCGCACTTGGCCTGAATGCCGTCCGCCTTGGCCTGTTCCCAAATTCGTTCCGCCCGCTTGTGGGCGTCGTCGGGATCTTTCTTGAAACCGTCGTCGAGCCACCGGCCGGTGTACTCGCCGCCGGCGGCGAGGAACGTGGCGTGCACCTCCCAGTAGTCGCGCGGGACGAACGCGCGGATCGCCTTCTCGCGCTCGACCACCACGGCCAGCGTCGGCGTCTGCACCCGGCCGACCGGCGTGAGGTAAAACCCGCCGCTCTTCGAGTTGAACGCCGTCATCGCCCGCGTGCCGTTGATGCCCATGAGCCAGTCGGCCTCGCTCCGGCAACTGGCGGCGTTGGCCAGCGGCTTCATGTCGTCGTCGCTGCGCAGGTTGGCGAAGCCAGTGCGGATCGCGTCCGGCGTCATCGACTGCAGCCAAAGCCGTGAGACCGTTTTGCCCGCCGTTTTCTTCGGATGCTTCGTCTTCGCGTATTGGAAAATGTAGCGGAAAATCAGCTCGCCCTCGCGCCCGGCGTCGCAGGCGTTCACGAGGCGATCGACGTCGTCGCGCTTGATTAGCCGCAGCAACACCCGCAGCCGCGACTCGCTCTTGGCGATCGGCTCAAGGTCGAAATGCGTGGGGATGTGTGGCAGCTTGTCGAAGGTCCATTTGCCGCGCTTGATGTCCTGGTCGGGCGGCACGATGATCGTTAGCAAATGGCCCACGGCCGAGGAAATCACGTAGTCGTCGTTCTCGAAAAAGTCCTTCGACTTGTCGCGCGGCGCCTTGAGCACACGGGCGATATCGGTCGCGACCGACGGTTTCTCTGCTATGACAAGTGATTTTCCCAAGATGTTTTTTGGCTGGCTGCGGTTTCAAACGGCGCTTGGCCAAGCGCGGCCAAGTCGTGCGGCGCGCAAAGTGGAGAAAAAACAAAACCAAGTCAAAGCCCAAAAAAATAGCCAAGAGCAGCCAAAAGGGCCAACGAGCGGCTCAGCCGTTGGCCAGGGAGTTGATTTGGTTGGCGGCGAAGCCGGCGCCGAAGCCGTTGTCGATGTTCACCACGGTCACGCCGCTGCCGCAACTGTTGAGCATGCCCAGCAGCGCCGCGACGCCGCCAAAACTCGCCCCGTAGCCGACGCTCGTCGGCACGGCGATCACCGGCCGATGCACCAATCCGGCGACCCGGCGATGACGACGCTGGCCTCGCGCACGGTGGGCATGCTCGCGAGCAGCCGGTGCAGCCCGGCCACGCCGACGTCGTTCACGCGCACGACTTCGTTGCCCATGAAATCCGCCGTGAGCGCCGCCTCGTCGGCGACCGGCAGGTCACTCGTCCCGGCGCACAGCACGGCGATGGTGCCCGGCCGCTTGGCCAAGCGCTTGGCCTCAACCGCGATGCACCGCGCGGACTCGTGATGCACGGCATCGGGGAACTGCCCGCGCACGGCGGCGGCGTGGTCGGCGTTGGCGCGGGTGATCAGCACGCGCTCTTCGCGCTCCATCACCTTGGCCGCGATGGCGGCGACTTGGCCCGGGGTTTTTCCGGCACCGAAAATAATCTCGGGGAAACCCTGCCGCAGCGCGCGGTGGGCATCGACCTGCGCGAAGCCAAGGTCGTCGATCGGCGCGGCGCAGAGCACGCGTAGCACCCCGGCCTCATCGACCTCGCCGGCTTTGTAGCGCTGTAGCAGTTGGCTGGTTTCTCTTGGTGTCACCTCCGGGGAATTAACACCGGCCGTGCTGCGGCGTCACGCCGGAAACGCGCTTGGCCGGGAGGGAATCGACCTTGACCGCCCTCGGGCCGGTGACTAGCCTCCGCGCCGTTAAGGGTCGTTGCGCACGGGGCGCGGCGGCCGGCGTTTCCCGAAACAACGTAACATTCGCATCCATCGTGGACTTTAAAGACATCAAAAGCATCGTCGACTTGATGAAGAAAAACTCCCTCTCCGAGTTTGAAATGGAGAAGGAGGGATTCAAGATCAAGCTGCGCCGCGCCTCCGAGGAGGGCAGGCCAGAGGAGGTGCAAGTGCAGCACTACCTGCCGCCTGCCGTGCCCGTGCCGGCCGCGCCGGCCGAGGTTCCTGTCGCCGCGCCGGTGTCCGCGCCCGCGCCGGCGACCGATCCCGAGATCAAGTCGCCGATGATCGGCACCTTCTACCGCAAGCCGTCGCCCGAGTCTGAGTCGTACGTGGAAGTCGGCGACACAGTCACGGCCGACATGGTGGTTTGCATCATCGAGGCGATGAAGGTGATGAACGAGATCAAGGCCGAGATGAGCGGCGATCGAGGACAGCCGCCCGGTGGAGTTCGGCCAGCCGCTGTTCCGGGTGCGTCCCGCGTGATGGAGCGACGCAGCACGATCGTTAGTCAGGACCCACCGAATGTTTGAAAAAGTACTCGTAGCCAATCGCGGTGAGATCGCCGTCCGGGTCATCCGCGCCTGCAAGGAACTGAATATCCGCACCGTGGCGGTGTACTCGGAGGCAGACTCGAACTCCATGCACGCCCAGATGGCGGACGAAGCCATCTGCATCGGCGGCGCGGCCAGCGCTGAGAGCTATCTGCGCATCGACCGCATCATCGGGGCCGCCGAGATTTCGGACGTCGATGCCATCCACCCCGGCTACGGGTTCCTCTCCGAGAACGCCCACTTCGCCGAGGTCTGCGAGAACTGCAACATCCGCTTCATTGGCCCGAAATCCGACGCGATGAATGCGCTTGAGGACAAGGCCTTGAGCCGCGAGTTGGCCCGCAAGGCCGGCGTGCCGATCCCTCCCGGCTCGAAGGACGTCGTCGATACCGAGCAGGAGGCACTCAAGACCGCCAAGGAAATCGGCTATCCCGTGATGATTAAGGCCGTGGCCGGCGGCGGCGGACGCGGAATGCGCACCGCCCACAACGACATCTCGCTGGTCAAGGGCTATCACACCGCCCGCAGCGAGGCCGAAAAGTCATTTGCCAACAGCGGGGTTTACATCGAGAAACTCATCGAGAACCCGCGCCACATCGAGTTCCAGATCCTCGGCGACACCAAGGGAAACATCATTCACCTCGGCGAGCGCGACTGCTCGATCCAGCGCCGAAACCAGAAGCTCATCGAGGAAACGCCCTCCCCGTTTCTCGAGGGCAAGCACAAAAAATTACGCGCGCAAATGGGCAAGGCGGCCATCAAGATTGCGCAGGCAGCACAGTACACCAACGCCGGCACTGTCGAGTTCATTGTCGATGACAAGGGCAACTTCTACTTCCTCGAGGTCAACAAGCGCATCCAAGTCGAGCACCCCATCACCGAGGAGGTCACTGGCGTCGACCTCGTCAAGCAGCAGATCCTCGTCGCAATGGGCGAGCCGTTGAAGCTGTCGCAGAGCGATATCAAGTTCAACGGCCACGCCATCGAGTGCCGCATCAACGCCGAGGATCCGTGGAACGAATTCCGCCCGAGCCCCGGCAAGATCGAGATGTACTACGCGCCCGGTGGACGCGGCGTGCGGCTCGATAGCCACGCCTACGCCGGCTACACCATCCCGAGCCACTACGACTCGATGATCGCCAAGCTCATCACCTACGGCACCAGCCGTCGCGACGCCATGAACAAGATGAACCGGGCACTCGATGAGTATATCATCACCGGCATCAAGACCACCATCCCGTTTGAGAAAGCCGTCCTGCACGACCCCGAATTCTGCCGGGGAGTGTACACCACCAACTTCGTCGGGGAACTCCTCGGCGGCGGCCGCCGGGAACTCATCCAAGAAAAAGCCTGAGCCGCGCTTGGCCAAGCGTTTGGCCCACCGCCGTCGAACCTTGCCAAGGCGCCGCGCTTGGGCAACCTTTCCCGCGTGATTCAAAAAGGCCAGTGGGATCGACGAAACTTTCTCAAGACCGCCAGCGCCGCAACCTTGGGTGCCTTGGCGGCCGCCAACCCGCGTCAAATCTTGGCCAAGGCCGGCAAGGGTAAAATCGAGCCCACCGCCGATTGCATGATCGTCCTCTGGATGGGCGGGGGCATGGCCCACACCGAGACGTTCGACCCCAAGCGCTACACGCCGTACGAGAAGGGCCTCTCGCCGGACCAAGTGCTCAGCACCTTCCCGGCGATCGACTCAGCGGTGGATCACATCAAGCTGACCAAGGGGCTGGAAAAAATCGGCTCGGTGATGGATCGCGGCACGCTCATCCGCACCTACAAGGCCGGCGACCTCGGGTTCATCCTGCACTCGCGCCACCAGTACCAATGGCACACCGGCTACGCGCCGCCGCAGACCGTCGCCGCCCCGCACATCGGCGCGGTGATCGCACGCACGCTTGGCCCGCGCGACCCGGCGATGCCGGCGTTCATCGACATCGGCCAGCGGCTCGACGTCGGCGAGGGCGAGGAGTTGAAAGCGTTCCACTCGGCCGGCTTCCTCGGCAGCGAGTATGGGCCGTTTCACATCGCCAACGCGGATGAGG
>LWDU01042842.1_pt1 | contig 12348 bp, 9 predicted proteins | sample 727161 | NCBI WGS metagenome assembly LWDU01 (sample SAMN04566230, study PRJNA314399) | hydrothermal vent metagenome | isolation source: deep sea hydrothermal plume seawater | place: Mexico: Gulf of California, Guaymas Basin | collected 2004-07-11 | reverse complement strand
ACTTGATAGCTTGCATTTTTTAATACACGGGCTGTCGTTAACTGCACCCAAGACTCATCACGATTATCAATTTGAATATCTGGTATCACTATATTTTTCACCTTCGAATCAGACAAAGCTGATGAAAGTGAATTAAGCACCTTCATGTAGTTCTTTTCATTGAGTGATGAATCACCCAAACCAACAACCAACAATCTCTTTGTTTTATAACCACTCACCTGGCTGAGCATTAAAGTTGCTCCAACGATTGCGTCAAATCGATTCAATTCTAATAGTTGCTGAAGGTCCTTATTTTGATGTGTTTTGTCCTTGAAAACAAATGCTACGGCACAGTCGCCACTGTAATGTTCTACCGTCTGATGTGTGACAAAAAATTCCATTATCTTTCCCGCAAAATTATAATCTTGGTATTCTACCAAAAATCTGTAAAATTTACTTCTTTAATAATGAATTTTCACTATGTATAAGTCACTTTTGTTCTTGTTTTTGTTATTTGCAAACTCTGCCTATGCAAATATCGAGGAAATCATTAATCGATTACAGCCATATTTCCCGAATATCATTGCCGAACAAATAAATGAGTCACAACTAGATGGGTTTTATGAAGTGATCATTACTCAACCCAGGATAGACGTCATGTATATATCTTCTGATGCCCGATATGTTTTGCAAGGTACTGTGACAGATTTAGTTACAATGTCCAATCTTTCTGCAATTAGGATCAATGCTACAAGAAAGCGGATACTTGATAATATTGATGAAAACAACAAGATTGTCTTTAAAGCAGGGAATGAACAGTATATTGTTCATGTTTTTACAGATGTCGATTGCCCTTTTTGCGCAAAATTGCATGCCAATATGGCAGAAATGAATTCCTTGGGCATAACAATAAAATATTTAGCTTCACCGCTAGAACAACTACATCCTCAGGCACAAAGTGCTATGGAAAAAATTTGGTGTGCAGAAAACAGGAACCTAGCCATACATAATTATAAAACAAAACGTATTTTGCCAGTCAGTGAAGATTGTGAAAATCCTGTAGCTCAACAATTAGCGATTTCAAAGCAATTAGGAGTCAATGGTACACCTTCAATATTCTTAGAAGATGGCACCAACATACCTGGCTACCAAGATCCAGAAGAGCTTCTTCAAAACATTAAACAAACTCTTGCTCAATAAAACAAACGCTAGAGCCATTGCTCACCAAGCAATTTGTTCAGTTGTTTTAAACAAACAATCTCTCTCTGAAGGCATTTTTCCAATTGATTCTGATGATTTGTCTTATGCGAAATCTTTAACTTTTGGCTCAATTCGGTTTTATCATCACCTTAACGACGTAATAACACCTCGCCTAAAAAGGCCATTAGAGAAAAAGAATCTTGACATTCATTGCTTACTTATTCTGGGTGCATATCAACTTATTCATTCAGATACCCCAATCCATGCAGCAATCAACGAAACCGTAGGTGTTGCCGAGATTATCGGAAAACCATGGGCAAAAGGTTTTATTAATGCAATACTTAGAGGCATTGATCGAGACCGAGAGATTATTGAAAATACAAAACATTACTCTCACCCAAGTTGGCTGATCAAAAAACTAAAGCAAGATCATCCAAAAAACTTTCAAGAAATTCTCATTGAAAACAACAAAAAGGCTCCGATGACGATTCGCGTTCATCCATCCATTCAGCGGGATGATTACCAACAACAGTTACAAGAAATTAATATCTTTAGTCAACCTTCCACTATAGCGCCTCAAGCTTTAATTCTTAATGATGCTGTTGGTGTGACTAAGTTACCTGGGTTCGAAAATGGCTCTTGTTATGTGCAAGATACTTCTGCACAATTAGCAGCACAATTGATTTCACCTAAAAAAGGTGAACTCATTCTAGACGCATGTAGTGCCCCAGGAGGCAAGGCAACACACCTAGCTGAACTTTGCCCAGAAGCTAATATCATCGCACTGGACAGTGACAAACAAAGACTCTCAAAAGTTCAAGAAAACCTTGACCGGTTCAAGAATCATAACGTCACTATTCAACAGGGGGATGCAAGAGACCAAGAATGGTGGGATGGTAAGCTCTTTGATAAAATTTTATTAGATGCACCTTGCTCAAGTACAGGAGTTATTAGAAGACACCCCGATATTAAGCTACTAAAAAAACCGACAGATATTTCCCAAATTACCAAAACTCAATCTTTAATTCTTGGAAATCTCTGGGGACTTTTAAAGCCTGGTGGCCGACTACTGTATGCAACTTGCTCAGTACTAAAGGATGAAAATGTTCACCAGATTAGTCAATTCCTAGATAGATTTGAGGATGCAAAAAATGAAAAAATAACACTAACTTGGGGAGATGGCGATATTGGGAAACAACAACTACCTCAAAAAGAATATGACGGCTTTTACTACGCCAAGCTCAAAAAGGATCGTTGATAATTCTATTCTCTGTTACTTCTCAAGAGCAATATCTAGAACTTGATCGATCCATTTCACTTTTATAATTTCGAGGTTACCTTTAATCTTGTCTGGCACTTCAGAAAGTTCACGTTCATTATCATCAGGAATGATTACAGTTTTAATACCGCCCCTCAGAGCAGCAAGTAGTTTTTCTTTTAGACCTCCGATTGGTGTAATCTCACCTCTAAGTGTAATTTCCCCCGTCATAGCTACCGCCGCCTTTACTTTTCGACCTGTTAATACAGAAACTAAAGCGGTACACATTGCCGCACCAGCACTGGGGCCATCTTTTGGTGTGGAACCATCTGGAACATGAATATGAATATCAAGCTTTTCATGAAAATCTTCGGCAATTCCTAAGGCATCTGCGCGCTGACGAGTGACCGACATTGCAGCTTGGATAGATTCCTTCATAACATCACCCAATTGACCAGTGTAATTTAGCTTACCCTTTCCTTTGTAGGTAGAAGCTTCAATAGTCAACAGATCTCCACCTACCGATGTCCACGCAAGACCAGTCACTTCACCAATCTGGTTATGTTCTTCAGCCAAGCCGAAGCGATACTTTTTCATTCCTAAGAATTTTGGCAAACTCTTAGAATTAATTATTGCTTTTGCCTTACGCTTTTTGAGAGTTAGATCCTTAATTACCTTTCGACAGATACTGCCAATTTCTCTGTCAAGGTTACGGACACCAGCTTCTCTAGTGTAATAACGGATAATGTCCATTATTGCGGAATCTTTAAAAACGATTTCGCTATTTTTGACACCATTATTATTCATCTGTTTTGCAATCAAATGCTGTTTAGCAATTTGCAATTTTTCATCTTCCGTGTATCCAGAAATCTGAATTACTTCCATACGATCTATCAGTGCTTGGGGCAGATCTAGAGAGTTCGCAGTTGCTACAAACATCACTTGTGATAGGTCATAATCGACCTCTATGTAATGGTCATTAAAGGTATGGTTTTGTTCAGGGTCTAACACCTCTAACATTGCTGATCCAGGATCACCTCTAAAGTCGGATGCCATTTTATCGATCTCATCTAGTAAGAAAAGTGGGTTCTTGACTTTAATTTTCTGCATTTTTTGCACAATTGAGCCTGGCATGGCACCGATATAGGTTCGTCTATGACCACGAATCTCTGCCTCATCTCTCACCCCGCCTAGTGCCATTCGAATATATTTCCGATTTACCGATCTGGCAATAGACTCTCCCAACGAAGTTTTTCCAACTCCAGGAGGACCAACCAAACAAAGAATATTTGCTTTATTATGCGTGACACGAGTTTGAACAGCCAAGTGCTCCAATATTCGTTCCTTAACCTTATTTAAACCATAATGATCATCATCCAATATTTTTTGCGCTTTAATTAAATCTTGACTGATTCGTGTCTTTTTACTCCAAGGCACTGAACACAAATTCTCGATATAAGTTCTGATGATAGAGGCATCAGAAGATTGGGAAGACATTCTCTGTAACTTATTCAGTTCTCCTTGCGCTTTATTTTTGGCTTCTTTGGGCATTTTTGCTTTGTTGATGCTTGCTTGTAATTCCTCAATCTCATTTTCATCATCAAGGGTGCCAAGCTCTTTCTGAATGGACTTCATTTGTTCATTCAAATAATAGTCTCTCTGATTAGATTCCATTTGCTTACGAACTCGACTTTGAATTTTTTGTTCAGCACCAAGAACATCTAGCTCACCTTCAAGAATTGTAAGAATTGCTTCTAATCTATCTTTAGCAAGGGTACTCTCTAAGAGTTCCTGCTTTTCTTCAATTTTAAGATTAATGTTTGCAATGATGACATCACTAAAACGTTCAATGTCTGTAATCTCTTTAAGTACTTTATATACTTCCTCTGGAATTTTTTTGCTAAGTTTTATATATTTTTCAAAATTTTCTAGAGCCAGACGCATCATTGCTTTGATTTCTGTGTCATTCTCGAAGCTTAATATGCAGTCACTCAGAATAACTTCAGTATGTTCTCCTAAGTCAACAAACTCTTCAATTCTCGATCGCTTAACTCCCTCAACTAAAACTTTTATAGTTCCATCAGGCAGTTTAAGCAACTGCAGGATTGTCGCCAAAGTGCCAACCTTGTGAAGATCTTCATTTTTAGGGTCTTCAATAGCTTCATCTTTTTGAGTGACCAAAAAAATATGCTTATCTGCTTCCATGGCATGGGTAATTGCATGAACTGAAGATTTTCTACCAATAAAAAGAGGGATAACCGTGTGTGGAAAAACAACCACATCTCTAAGTGGTAGTAGAGGTATTGATTGCCTCTCTAGGCCATTTGTCTCTGTTGCGATTTCTGTTCCCATAATAATGAAACACCTTGCTTACCTAATAATCTCTTTAGATAGTGTCGAGTAACATTAATTTCAAGTAGCCACTGACCAAATTCATTCATTTTTTCTTTCTGAATAAAGCCAACTTTATGAATCTCACTTCTAATATAAGCTGACTGAACGTCTAACTGAATGCCAGCATAAGTCATCATACCACTCAGACGTTCAGATAAGGCTTGATAAAGCAAATCTATACCCTCTCCGGTATGAGCTGAAAGCCATACACGGTATACATTTCCTGCGTAGTCTTTATCTATTCTTGAATGAAAATCACTCATTTCATCAATCTTATTCATCACAATTATTCTTGGAATTTCTTGTGCCCCTATTTGTTCAATAATATCTTCAACCTGTTCAATTTTGTCACCATTATCATTATCTGAAGCATCAACAACATGAAGAAGAACATTGGACTGACGGGTTTCTTCAAGAGTTGATTTGAATGCGGCTATGAGCTCATGAGGCAAATCTTGGATAAAACCAACCGTGTCTGCAACAACTGCCTCTCCTGCAGCTGGAAGGATAATTCGACGAATAGTAGAATCCAGAGTTGCAAAAAGCTTATCGTCGGCATAAACATGTGAATTAGTTAACTGGTTGAATAATGTCGATTTTCCAGCATTTGTATACCCGGCAAGTGAAATCATAGGAAGGTCTTTTTTGCGTCTTGATTTTCGACCCAAGTCATGCTGCTTGTGAACCTTTTCGAGACGCTTGCTAAGATATTTAATACGTTTTGAAATTAATCGCTTATCTGTCTCAAGCTGAGTTTCACCAGGCCCACGTAGACCAATACCGCCTTTTTGTCTTTCTAAGTGCGTCCAACCCCTGACCAGACGAGTCGATAAGTGACGTAATTGTGCCAATTCGACTTGTAACTTACCCTCAAATGACTTCGCTCTAAGCGCAAAAATGTCTAGAATTAAAGCAGTTCTATCCATCACTTGGCATTTTAAGGTTTTTTCTAGATTGCGCTCTTGTGTGGGTGAAAGTTGAAGCGAAAAAATTACTAAATCAGCTTCATTAATGCTCACAATGGAAGCTAACTCCTCAACCTTTCCTTTGCCAATGAAGAATTTAGCTTCGGTAGAGTTTCTTTTAACTTTGATGGTTTGAACAATGTTGAGCCCAGATGACAGAGCAAGTTGCTTAAACTCATCCATTCCATTGGTTTGCTGGCGATTTGAAGTAAGCTCAACATTCACTAATACCGTTCGTTCACCTTGACCTACGGCATCTTTTTGACGGCCAAATAACTCCATAGGCATTATTGAGTCATCTGCATAAAAAAGTGAAAGTCATCAACTAGCTTTTCTAATATTATTTAATGTTTTTTCAGGTAAATAAAGAACCATCGGTTGTTTTTTCCCTTCAACCACTGCCTTATCAATAATAACCTCTTTTGCACTTGTAGTTGACGGCATTTCATACATAGTATCCAATAATAGATCCTCCAAAATAGCTCGTAAGCCTCTAGCACCTGTTTTTCTTTTAACGGCAAGCTTTGCAATAGCTACTAATGCAGTTTTTCTAATCGTTAGCTTCACACCTTCGATTGCAAAAAACTGTTGAAATTGTTTGACAACAGAATTTTTCGGTTTTGTAAGAATCTCTACCAAATCATCCTCATCAAGTGCACTAAGCGAAGTATGAACAGCTAGACGTCCAACCAGTTCAGGAATTAAACCAAATTTAATTAAATCGCCTGGCTCCAACAACCTGTATAGTTCAGCAAGCGTTTTTTCACTTTGCTCATCTTTGACATTTGCAGCAAACCCAATGCCAGTTGCTTTTTCAACTCGTCTGTCTATAACTTTTTCTAAACCATCAAACGCCCCGCCACATATAAACAATATTTTTGAGGTATCGACGTCAATTGTTTCCTGGTTTGGATGCTTTCTACCACCCTGTGGAGGTACGGAAGCAATGGTACCTTCTATCAGTTTTAGCATTGCCTGCTGGACACCTTCACCAGAAACGTCCCTAGTAATAGAAGGGGAGTCAGATCGGCGCGAAATTTTATCAATTTCATCAATAAAAATAATTCCTTGTTCAGCTTTGTTTGGATCAAAGTCACACTTGGCGAGCAAGCTTTTAATAACATTCTCTACGTCGTCACCGACATAACCTGCTTCAGTTAATGTTGTCGCGTCAGCTACAGCAAAAGGAACATCCAGAAAACGCGCCAGGGTTTGCGCAAGAAGGGTCTTGCCACTACCAGTAGGACCAATCAGTAAAATGTTTGATTTATCCAACTCAACTTCGTTGGAGATGTGATCAGTCTTTAAACGCTTATAGTGGTTGTAGACTGCGACTGACAAAACTTTTTTAGCATGAGATTGACCAATAACATATTCGTTCAAGAAATTAAATAACTCTTTTGGTGTGTGATTCCAGTCCTGATGTTGGTCTTTTTTCTCTTTATTCGTTTGTTCTTGAACAAGGCTATAACAGGAATCTATACATTCGTCACAAATGTAGACCCCAGGTCCGGCTATTAAGCGGGACACCTCATCTTTGTGTTTAGAACAAAATGAGCAATGCAGGTCTTGTGTATTTTGTGCCATAGATAAACTAAAAGTTATCGTTTTGTAAGTACTTTGTCAATGAGTCCATATTTTACGGATTCACTAGCTGACATAAAATTATCTCGATCAGTGTCCTTTTGAATAGCCTTCATGCTTTGACCGGTATGTTTTTTTAGAATTGAATTTAACTTGTCTCTGGTCTTAAGAATCTCTTGAGCATGAATATCGATATCGCTGGCTTGACCAGAAAAACCCCCTAAAGGCTGGTGAATCATGCATCTGGAATGTGGCAAAGCAAATCTTTTTCCTTTTGCCCCGGCAGTTAGTAACAATGCACCCATACTTGAAGCCTGGCCAATACAAAGTGTAGAAATATCAGGCTTGATGAACTGCATAGTGTCATAGATAGCTAAACCAGCTGTAACAGAACCGCCTGGTGAATTGATATATAAATGAATATCTTTATCGGGATTTTCAGATTCTAGAAAAAGAAGTTGAGCGACAACAACATTTGCCGTATAGTCCTCTATAGGGCCTACCATAAAAACAACACGCTCCTTTAGTAATCGGGAATAGATGTCGTAAGCTCTTTCAGTTCTACCAGAACTTTCAATTACCATAGGGATTTGATGTAGGTTTTGTATTGACATATTTAACTTTGTGGGTTCATAATTTCTTGAAAAGTCTTTTCAGTAACATTGACTTTAGCTTCAAGTGCAACATGTTTAGCTACAAGCTCTTCAACAACAATCGACTCAACACTTGCCAACCTTGAAGGGTCAGAGTTATGCCAATCAATCATTTGTTGCGCACTTTCACCGTATTGCATAGACATTTCCTTTAGTTTAGCATCAACCTGCTCTTTTTCAGGCTTGATTTCGCTATCATTTGCAATTTTATTGATTAGTAGACCCAACTTTACTCTTCTTGAGGCCTCTTCTTGAAACATGGCTTCAGGAAAATTACCTTTTGAAGGTATACCCTGTTGTTCCATCCTTGCCTCCATATCTTGTTGCAACTTTATTGCCTCAGTACTAATGCTGCCCTCGGGAACTTCAAAGTCATTTGCAGTTAAAAGCGCAGTAAAAGCAGCATCTTTGTTTTGCTGAACTACACGAGAACTTAACTCCATCTGCATTTGGTTAGACATGCGACTTTTCATCGTCTCGAAATCTTTTTCACCATATTTTTTAGCAAATTCGTCGTCAAGCTTCATTTCTTTGGGTGACCCCACTTCGTTAATCTTTACTTTAAATACAGCTTCCCTTCCAGCTAAATTTTCAACGTGATAATCTTCAGGGAATGTTGCTTTAACTTCTACCGTCTTGCCTGCAGAGACATCAATGAGACCTCGCTCAAACCCTTCAATCATTGCACCACGCCCGAGAACGATTTCAAATCCCTCTGCCGCACCACCTTCAAATGACTCGCCATCTAGCAATCCCTCAAAATCAATTATCAAACGGTCATTATTTTTAGATTTACGTTTAACGGTTTTGTATTCAGTCGCCCTATCTTGTAAATCTTGCAATGCCCTTTCTTCATCTTCATCAGAAACTGTTGCACTTATTTGATCAATACTCAGGCTCGATAATGGTGCCACACTAACTTCAGGGTACACCTCAAACTCAATTGTATAGCTAAAGTTATCACTATTTTCTGTGTCTACAGTGGTTAAAGAGGGTTGCGCAGCTGGAGAAACGTCAGCGTCTGCCAATGCCTCTGCCAACGTTTCACTCACTACCTCGTTTGTGGCATCTGCTTTGGCACTGGCACCGAAGCGTTGACGCAGAATTGTTGCTGGTATCTTGCCCTTTCTAAAACCATCAATGCGGACTTTTTTGGCAAGGCTTTGTAAAATAGTGTCCGTTTTCTGGTTGAAAGTATCTATAGGCAATTCAACTGTGAGTGATCTTTTTAACCCTTCAAGTGTGCTTAATGAGGTCTTCATCTATCTAATCCGTATCTAGTATAAAAAAAACAAGAAATTATACAGGATTTTGCTGTCTAATAAAAAAGGGCAGTTACTGCCCTTTTAGTAAAAAAAACTCAACTAAAAGCGTGAACCCATGTAGCTCACCTGGTACTGCGCCTGAGACAACCATTCTGGGTTTACCTCTAGACCCCAACCCGGTTTATGATCCATTAATAGCTGACCTTCAACTATTTTGAAGCTTGGCGAAAATATATTGTCTTGCCAGGGGTAATAATCTAAACCCTCAATTGAAAACTCTAAGTACTTACCTGAGTTAGGGATAGAGCCCATAATGTGTGCAGAAAACAATGTCACTAAGGATAAGTTAGCCGAATGTAGAGTTACAGGTAAGTGGGCTTGTTTGGCTAACTTAGCAACCTCTAAGGTGCGAGTAACACCTCCCATATAACAGACATCGGGCTGTACAATATTCACCACCTGGGTATCTATCATGTGCTTCCAGATACGCATATCGTTATCCTGCTCTCCACCACTTATATCAATATTTAATGCATCTTTAACTTGACGGGTCCAGTCAGGTTCCCAGTATGGACAAGGTTCCTCGAAATGGCTTACACCATAATCTTGTAACATGTGTCCAACTTCAATAGCTTTAGCTGGCGTGTACGCGCTATTGGCGTCCACCAGTAGTGCTACATCATCACCTAAAACCTTGCGCACTTGTTTCACAATAGCCTCTGTACGACCAGGCCATTGATCCAAGTCATGACCACATTCTCTCCCTATACGAAATTTGAAGGCTTTATAACCATACTTCTCTTTGAGATCTAGAAAACGATCAGCTTCAGCTTCAGGGGTGATTTCACGCTGCATACTCGAAGCATACACTGGCACAGAGTCAGTATTACCACCCAAAAGTTGACACACACTCTTGTTAGCTTTCTTGGCGTGAATATCCCAAAGCGCAGTATCTAAGCCACACAAACCACGATAAAGATAGGTACCAGGGAACTTATGTTCCCGCTCTAACACCTCTCGGTTTAAATCAGTTATGTCGAGACCACTCCAGCCTAGCACATGAGGAGCCACTTGTCGGTGCACTACTTGAGCACTTATGTCGGCATTGTAGGCACTAGTTTGTCCCCAACCCTCATCACCTTCGTCGGTACGCACTCGGACCAAACCAATGTATTCGTTGGTAAAGGTTTCTATGCTAATAATTTTCATAATTAATCTCGGTTTAGCTAACTCTTTATTTAGATATATCAGCCAAAATCAGGTCCGAAGCCTTTTCACCCACCATAATTGTAGCGGCATTAATATTACCACATATAAGCTGCGGGAATATTGAGGCATCTGCCACTCGAAGTCCTTCTATTCCATGCACTTTAAGATTACTATCAACAACATTTTTGAGCGGGTCAGGGCCCATACAGCAAGTACAAGCAGGGTGGAAAACAGTCCATGCATTGTCTCTAATATCTTCTATCATTTGAGCGTCTGATTTACACTCAGGCCCAGGTCGAAACTCATCAAGAATAACCTTGCTAAAACTCTCAGTTTGAGCTAATTGCCGCAACAACTTGACGCCCTCTAACAAATCTTGGACATCATCGTCATGAGATAGATAGTTAGGCTCAATTATTGGTGCAACAGTTGGATCACCACTATTTATTCGAATCTGCCCTCGTGAATTTGATTTACAGTTTGATACCCCTAACAACATAGCTGAAAAAGGGTCTGGACTTAGCATAGCGCGCCTTCCAGGCGGCTCAAGAGTATAACTTACAGGTGAAAAATAAAGTTGAATATTCGGCCCTGTAAGTCCATCCCGAGTTCGCACAAAACCACCCGACTGGTTGACACTTAAACTTAACGGACCAGTCCTAGTCAAGACATATCGAATACCTTGCCATAACTTTCCCCACCAAGGTCTCAGCTGATTATTCAAGGTTCGCACTTTACTTTTATAAATATAGTTCACCCCAAGATGGTCCTGGAGGTTTTTTCCAACGGCAGGGCTGTCATGGATAACTGAAACATTAGCTTTCTTTAGAAGTGAATCCGGGCCTATTCCAGATAACTGAAGAAGTTGTGGTGAGTTTACTGCGCCAGCGCTTAATATCACTTCACGCTTGGCATTTGCTTGGTAAAGTTTGCTTGCTTTTGTGTATTCCACGCCAACAGCGCGCTTACCTTCAAATAGAATACGAGTGACGAGAGCCTTGGTAATCACGGTAAGGTTAGAACGCTTCATAACGGGACGTAAATAAGCTCGCGAAGCAGACATACGTTGTCCCTTATGCGTGGTTATCTGGTAATGACCAACACCTTCCTGAATCTCACCATTCATGTCACCATTAAAACTGATTCCTAATTCTTCAGCTGCTGAAACAAAAGTGTCACTCAAGGGATGCAGCTGATCTGTAACGTCTGAAACATTTAATGGACCTCTACTACCCCGATATTGGTCGTCGCCATGTTGCCAAGTTTCCATACGTTTAAAATAGGGAAGCAAATCATTGTATGACCAGCCAGGATTACCAGCCTTTTGCCAGTCGTCAAAATCTTGAGGATTACCTCGAACATGGACCAAAGCATTAATCGAACTAGAACCACCCAATAATTTACCTCGTGGCCAATAACTGGAACGATTATTAGCGCCGGGGCTTGGCTCCGCCATGTACATCCAGTTAACCTCTTTTTGGTAGTAGGTTTTGCCATAGCCAATAGGCATTTGTACATAAAAACGACGGTCTGTACCACCTGCTTCTATGAGTAATACTTTGTTAGAAGAATCCTTGCTGAGCCTATTGGCAAGAACACAACCTGCTGAGCCTGCACCGATAACAATAAAATCGTAATTATTCAAAAGACCAGCCATGTTTAAGTCAAATAATGACTATATAAAATTCGCACTATTGTATAAGTAATCTTTAATCATTGCTTAAATATTTTTTCAACATTATTCATTTACAAAAAAATTACATTTGCTCAGCGTGAAAATAAGATAAACTAAGACGAGCCCTCATGTGTGAGGGTTTAATGTTTTTAAAATCTTAGGAGAA
>LWDU01037495.1_pt1 | contig 12349 bp, 12 predicted proteins | sample 727161 | NCBI WGS metagenome assembly LWDU01 (sample SAMN04566230, study PRJNA314399) | hydrothermal vent metagenome | isolation source: deep sea hydrothermal plume seawater | place: Mexico: Gulf of California, Guaymas Basin | collected 2004-07-11 | reverse complement strand
GGTTTGGCCTTCATGGTGTTTTTCTGGGTCTTCGCGGGTGTTGCCTGTGCGCCGCCCTTCCTGATGGGGCTACCAAACGACAGTCCGGTTGCGGCGTTACACGAGGCGATTTCCTGCCTGACGACCACAGGTCATTCGGTTTTCGATCCGAACGTCGTCGTATTGCCAAACTCGATCCTGTTCTGGCGCGCGCTTCTTCATCTGGCCGGAGCGCTTGCAACTATCACGTTCGCGGCAACCGTACTGGCCGCACTTAGTCTGGACGGACCAGGCATTCACAGAACTCTACTGTTCAGCCACTCGGACGAGAGCTTCTTCGACTCCATGCCTCGCGTGATGCGGGTCACGGGGGTGTATTTCGGCATTTGCCTGCTGATCGTCTTTGCGCTGGAGGTCGTCGGGGGCATTGCGGTTGGCACGGCTTTCCTCGATGCGGTCAGCGCGCTGACCACGGGCCTCGCCGACCCTCGCAGCGCCTCTTCCGACATTGTGAACGGCGCGCGTTCATTTGCACTGTCCCTAGGGCTGATATTCGGCACGCTTGGGCTGTTCTTCCTGATACAGATCGCCAATCGCGACTGGCGCGCTGCGGTCTTTGATGCAGAGACACTAGCCTTCAGCCTAGCGATGCTAGTCTTTATTGCGATCGGGCTCGCTTGCGGCCTTACCGGACTCAATGCGATTGGCTGGTCGCTTTCCAGTCTTTCAACCAGCGGCATCGCGCTGGTAGCGCGAGAAACGACTAGGGACTTGCCGCTCTTGGTGCAGCTCGCTCCATGCATGATCGGCGGCGCGGCTCTGTCTGCAGCAGGTGGCATGAAGCTCGCGCGTCTCTATGTGCTGTTCAGGCGTGTGGGACAGGAGTTCCTGCGGATGGGCTACCGCGAGTCGCTGGTCCACTTTCAGTTCAGGGGACGTATCCAGTCCGATCGTACGTTGATGGGAATCTGGGTCTATCTCGTCGCCTATATTATCGCTGTGGTGGTGGGCTTATTGTTGTTTTCATTTGTCGGACTTGGATTTGAAGATGCTCTGTCGACGACATTCGGAAGTCTGACCAACTCAGGGCAGCTCATTCCTCAAGCACAGCTTAAAGACGCGACGTTCTACCAAGTGCTTGCCATTTTCGGTATGATACTGGGCAGGCTGGAGGTTCTCGCATTGATTCCGCTCCTCACCGTCTCATTTTGGCGTCGGTAGGCAGCTGGGACTTGCATTGCGGGGGCAATCCAGATAGCGCCTGCGAAAACGCATAGCGAACAGCGCCAGCATACGGATAAAGACCATGTCGTCGGATAAAAAACAAAACCTGCAGGACACGTTCCTCAATGCTGTCAGGAAATCACGCACGCCTCTCACCATCTTCCTTGTGAACGGCGTAAAGCTGCAAGGTGTGGTGACCTGGTTTGATAATTTCTGTGTCCTCCTGCGCGGGGACGGACGTCCGCCTCAACTCGTCTATAAGCATGCCATCTCGACCATTGCACCCGGTGCGCCAGTGCAGCTGTTCGACGAGGAAACCAGCGCGGACAAGGATTGAGCAGCGAGCTAATCGATAGAACGCCGGTACCCGACCGGGCCGGCGTCATCATTCCCTGGACCATGCCTGCTGACAGGCCCGACCGCGAACGGCTGTCGGAAACCTCTGGCTTGGTCGAAGCCCTTGGCTGTAATCTCGCATTCCTGCGCCCAGAAAACGTACGCAAGCCGAGCGCGTCCCACCTTCTCTCTGGCGGTATCCTTGAGCGCCTGCGCGAGGACATTGCGGCGTCCGCCTGTACGCTCTGCGTGATCGATGCTGCACTAACGCCGGTCCAGCAGCGCAACCTTGAGCGCGCGTTAAGCTGCAAGGTCATCGACCGAACCGGTCTCATTCTCGAAATCTTTGGCCTTCGTGCCCGTACCAAGGAAGGCAAGCTGCAGGTCGAGCTGGCGCGCCTTTCTTATGAGCGCTCACGCCTGGTTCGTACGTGGACGCACCTTGAGCGCCAGCGAGGCGGTCAAGGCTTTCTAAGCGGCCCCGGCGAAACACAGCTGGAGGCTGACCGCCGCATGCTGGACCGCCAGCTTGCATCGTTGAAATCAGACTTGGAGGAGGTGCGTCGCACGCGCGGCCTGCAACGCTCTGGTCGGCGCGATGCAGGCTTTCCGGTGATTGCGCTTGTTGGTTACACCAATGCTGGCAAGTCGACGCTGTTCAACCGGATGACCGGTGCAAATGTCTTTGCGAGGGATATGCCGTTCGCGACGCTGGATCCAACCATCCGGCGGCTCGAGCTGCCGGGACTGGGCGACGCAGCGCTCGTCGATACGGTGGGTTTCATCACAGACCTGCCCACACACCTGATCGACAGTTTCCGCGCGACGCTCGAAGAGACCTTGGAAGCCGACCTACTCATTCATGTCCGCGACCGCTCCGAGGACTCCGATGAGGCCCGAAAGCAGGATGTCCTTTCGGTTCTTCGCCGGTTGGAAGAAGAAAGCGGACGACCGCTGCCATCAATCATCGAGGCATGGAACAAGATCGACCTGCTGCCTGAAGACATTCAGGAAACCCTGCGCATATCAGCGCAGGCGGGCCTGCAGGAGACGCCGGCCGTCATTACGTCCGCACTGACAGGTGGGGGCATCGATGACCTGCTGGCGCTCGTGCAGCATTCCATCCAGGACGAACTCAAGCCGTTTGAGGTGCAGCTAAGCCCGAGTCAGGGCGCCGCGCGGGCCTGGCTGTTTGAGTACGGCGCCGTCAGTGAAGAGACGGTGCAGCCGGATGGCCGCACCGATCTTCTTGTTGGCTTGAGCGAGAAACACGAAGGCCGTTTCCGCTCACAGTTTCCTGAAGTCGAGCTATCCGCTCAAACCACATCCTGATCAATCAGACCGCCTTCAGGAGCGCGTGGCGCTTCTTGCCGGCAGACAGTTTCACCGCGTCCCCATCGCCGAGGTCGGCAAGTGTCAGCGTTGCATTTTCATCGCTGACCAGCTCATCATTCACACGGACAGCGCCCTGTTTGATGAGACGGCGCGCTTCGCCATTTGATTTGGAGAGTCCCGCCAGCGCAAAAGCCGCTGCGACCAGAATGCCGCTCTCCAGTTCACTGCGCGCAATATCAGTGGTCGGCAGAGCGTCATCCCGGCTTCCATCGCCAAAGACCGCAGATGCCGCCCGTTCAGCGTCCTGCGCAGCGTCCGCGCCGTGCAGAAGCGTGGTCGCTGCATTCGCAAGCGCGATCTTGGCTTGGTTGATCTCAGCCCCTTCGAAACTTTCCAGCTTCGCAATCTCGTCGAGCGACAGATCAGTAAAGAGGCGCAGGAAGCGGCCGACATCAGCGTCTTCAGTATTGCGCCAGAACTGCCAGTACTCGTAAGGCGATTTGCGGTCCGCGTTGAGCCACACGGCACCGTCAGCCGTCTTACCCATCTTGCCGCCGGACGCTGTCGTGATGAGGTGTGCCGTAAGACCATAGGCGTCACCGCTATCGGCCTTGTGAACAAGGTCGACGCCGCCAACGATATTGCCCCACTGGTCCGAGCCACCGATCTGAAGGCGGCAATCATGCTGCCGGAATAACTCCAGGAAGTCGTAAGACTGCATGATGAGGTAGTTGAACTCGAGGAAGGTGTAGGGCTGCTCATTGTTTAGCCGGCGGGCCACCGTGTCCTGCTTCGTCATCGTGTTGATGGTGAAATGGACGCCTACCTCACGCAGCAGGTCGATATAGCCAAGCTTGCTCAACCAGTCGTCGTTGTTGACCATGACAGCGTCGGTCGGGCCATCGCCAAATGTCAGGAAGGGTTCGAACGCCTTCTTGATGCCTGCAATGTTTTCTTCGATCTGCTCATTGGTCAGGAGAGGACGCGACTTTTCCTTGTCCGTCGGGTCACCAACCTTTGTGGTTCCGCCGCCCATGAGGACGATCGGCTTGCCGCCAGCCTTCTGGAGATGGCGCAGCATCATGATCTGCAGGAGCGAGCCGACATGCAGGCTGTCAGCGGTCGCATCGAAACCGATATAGGCGATTGGCACACCATTGGCACAATAGTCATCCAGCTCAACTGGATGGGTGACCTGCTTGATAAAGCCGCGGGCTTCAAGCGTGCTCAGGAAGTCTGACCTGTATTGGCTCATGCCGGTTTCTCCATTATCGAAGGGCGCTGCTAGCACGGGTCACGTATTAATTGGAACAGCCTTCAGATCATTTTGAACCAGTGTGGGCCGCAGGCTTCATGTCCGGCACCTCGATTGATGCGGTCGATGCGGCTCTTGTCCTGACAGATGGCGAGCGCGTTCTGGACTTTGGCCCGGTTGCCGAGCGCAAATATACACCTGATGAACGAGCTATCCTGAAGGCGGCGGTTGATGCAGCCCGCAAATGGGCCTGGACCGGTCCGCAGCCAGAAGCCGCCTTCCGGGAAGCGAATGCCGTCCTGACGAAAACGCACTCCGACGCCTGGCAGCAGCTGATAAATGGCTGGAATGGGTCAGTGCCAGCCATCGCAGGCGTGCACGGGCAAACGGTGCTGCACAAGCCACCGGCCAATGGCGCACGCGGGAATACGCTGCAGATACTCGATGCAGACAGCCTGCGCTCTGAGCTTGGCGTGCCGCTAGCGTTCGACTTCCGCAGTGCGGACGTTGAGGCAGGCGGGCAGGGGGCGCCGCTCGCACCGGCTTTTCACGCTGCCCTGCTACAGAACCTTGGCGATACGAGGTCAAATGCGGTCTTGAACCTCGGAGGCGTCGCGAATGTGACCTACCGGTCGGCTGACGGAAATCTCGTCGCTTTCGACACCGGGCCTGCCAATGGCCCGATTGATGAGTGGATGGAGCAGCACGGCGCTGGTACCCATGATGAAGACGGCAAGACTGCTGCCGCGGGCCGTGTCGATAGCATGTCCATCGACCTCTGGATGGACAAGCCGTGGTTCGACCTGCCTGGACCGAAGAGCCTCGACCGGTTTGACTTCGATGCAACGCTTGCGCGCGGGATGAGCCTTGAAGACGGCGCTGCGACGCTGACGGCATTCTCCGCAGAAGCCGTCGCGCACGCTGTCCGCAGTTTTGCAGATCAGCCCGACCAGATCATCGCATGCGGGGGAGGGCGGCGTAACCCTCAGCTCATGCGAGAGCTGAAGCAACGGGTGCCATGTGGGGTAAAGAGTGCCGAAGATGTCGGCTGGCTCGGCGACTCTATTGAGGCGCAGGCTTTTGCCTTCCTGGCGGTACGCACAATGCGCGGCCTGCCAATCAGCTGGCCTGGAACGACAAGTGCGCCCGTGCCGATGACGGGCGGGCGCCTGATCGATTAGTCGTCGTCGCCCTCGTCCTCGTCGTCTTCTATGTCATCAGGCTGATTGGGAATTGCAGCAGCGCCGCGCTTCTTGGATGTGTCAGCCTCAAGACGGATTTTCTGCTCGTCCTCGACGAGGCGACGGTCGACATAGGCTTCGCATTTGGCAATCAACTCTTCGTGCTTGTCGACGAAGAAGTGATTGGCACCAGCGATCGTGTCGCGCTCGATGACTTCACCTTTCTGAACGCGAACCTTCGTCAGCGACACCTGAGATGATGAGCCCCGAAGCCGGGCAGGGCGCGAGGAAGGACAGGTCGTAGTGATTGCAAGGCGGTGCAATCGCGAGGAAGCCATCGATCTCAGGGCGGCGCATCAGCAGTTGCAGCGTGATCCAGGCACCGAAAGAATAACCTGCGCACCAGACAAAGCGTGGGTTCTCGGTCAGGTTTTCCATGTAATCAAGAACATAGGCGGCATCTTCGAGCTCACCGACGCCCTGGTCGTACACACCCTGCGAACGGCCGACGCCGCGCGTGTTAAAACGCAGAACGCCAAAGCCACGCTTCTCGAACATCTGATAGAGACGGATCGTGATCGGATCCTGCATGGTGCCACCAGCACGCGGGTGCGGGTGAAGAACGAGAGCGATCGGCGCGCCTTCCTGTGCCGGTTCGGTGTAGCGGGCCTCGATACGGCCTGCCGGACCAGGAATAATGAGTTCTGCCATGCTGGGCGCCTCTTTCTTTCTGTCGCGTATAGCTGGGAAGTGAAGAGGGCGCTTTAGGCTAAAGCAACCGCAGAATGCAAGTTTTTGTGTAAGGACGCGCCGTGTTATCCTATGTGCAGCACCATGGTCTACGCAGATTACAACGCAACGGCGCCGCTCCGTCCCGAGGCACGAGACGCGATGATCGCCGCGCTCGAAGTCGGGGCAAATCCGTCAAGCGTTCACGGCCCCGGGCGCAAGGCACGTAAAATACTTGAGACGGCCCGGCGGCAGGTCTCTTCAGCCGTTTCTGCTACCCCGCAGGATCACATCTTCACATCAGGCGGCACGGAAGCCATCGCGCTCGCCATAAATGGCGTCGTCCGCCAGCTTGAGGGCAAGTGCACGCTGCTCGTCTCCGCGATCGAACATGAAGCAGCTGCGAAGAATGCAGGCTATTCGGGTGCGGCCGTCCAGTCCGTCTACGTAACCCGGACCGGAGAAGCAGACTTAGAAGACCTGGCCTCTCGGCTCGCCAACTGGGACACAGAGCAATACGGGACGCCCGTGCTTGTCCTGATGCTTGCTAACAATGAGACAGGTGTGATCCAGCCCGTCGCTGAAGCTGCTGCGATGGTTCGCGAAGCTGGCGGGCTGACGATCTGCGACGGCGTTCAAGGGCTCGGGAAGATGCCGGTGAACGTTTCACTGCTGGGTGCCGATTATCTGGCGCTCTCCGCGCACAAAGCTGGCGGGCCGCAGGGGGCTGGTGCACTTTGGCTTAGAAGCGGCGCGCCTCTCAAGGCCAGCTTGTTTGGCGGAGGCCAGGAGCGATCCCTACGATCCGGAACTGAGAACCTTGCCGGTATAGCTGGGTTTGGCGCTGCAGCAGAAGCGAGCGTTGCCGACATCGCCGATTTCACGAAGCTGGCGCAGCACCGCGACCGAATGGAAGCGCGACTGAAAGCCGAAGGCGGCGTGACCGTGTTCGGTGAGGGCGCCCCACGGCTTCCGAACACATCAAACTTTGCCTATGGCGGATTCCGGGCTGAAACGCAGGTCATGGCGATGGACCTCGCGGACATTGCGGTATCTTCGGGCTCTGCCTGCTCAAGCGGCAAGGTGAAAAGATCACTTGTCCTCTCGGCAATGGGCGCAGATGACGCTCTTGCAGAAAGCGCAATCCGCACCAGCTTTGGGTGGAGGAGCGAGCCTGAAGACTTTGACCGCACCGCGGACGTCTGGCTGAAGGCTCTGCACCAGAGAAAGACGAAGGAGACGGCTTGAATGCCCGATGACGTTAGGGTCAAGGATAGTATCGACAAAGGCACCGTCGCAGCGGCGAAGGCGCTTGAGTCAGAGAACTACTCTGCTGGCTTCAAGACAGACATTGAGACCGAGTACGCGCCGAAAGGCCTGAACGAAGACGTCATCCGCTTCATCTCCGAGAAGAAGGGCGAGCCGTCCTGGATGCTCGACTGGCGCCTGCAGGCCTATGAGCGCTGGCAGACGATGGAAGAGCCCGACTGGGCGAAAGTTAATTACGAGAAGATCGATTATAACGACATCTACTATTATGCCGCGCCAAAGCAGGGCGCGAAGTATGAGTCCATCGACGACGTTCCCAAGGAAATTCTCGAAACCTACGAGAAGCTCGGCATTCCGCTTAGGGAGGCTGAAGTTCTTCTAGGTGTCGAAGGCGCTGCTGAAACGGCAGCCGAAGCTCGCACCGACGATCAGAAGCCGCGCGTCGCAGTTGATGCCGTTTTCGACAGCGTCTCGGTCGCAACGACCTTCCGCAAGGAACTCGAGAAGGCCGGCGTGATCTTCATGTCGATTTCCGAGGCCCTCCGCGAACACCCTGATCTTGTTCGGAAATATCTTGGCTCGGTGGTGCCGCAGTCTGACAATTTCTTCGCAACGCTGAACAGCGCGGTCTTTTCCGACGGCACATTTGTTTACGTACCTGAAGGCGTTCGCTGCCCGATGGAGCTTAGCACCTATTTCCGCATGAATGCCGAGAATACCGGTCAGTTCGAGCGCACACTGATCGTGGCCGATAAAGGCTCCTACGTTTCCTACCTGGAGGGCTGCACCGCGCCCATGCGCGATGAGAACCAGCTTCACGCGGCCGTCGTCGAGCTTGTCGCCCTTGAGGACGCAGAGATCAAATATTCGACTGTACAGAACTGGTGGCCGGGTGATGAGAACGGCAAGGGCGGCATTTTCAATTTTGTGACGAAGCGCGGCGACTGCCGAGGCGCACGCTCAAAGATCAGCTGGACGCAGGTTGAAACCGGTTCGGCCGTCACTTGGAAATACCCATCCTGCATCCTCCGCGGCGATGACAGCCAGGGCGAGTTCTATTCGATTGCAGTCACCAATGGCCGCCAAATGGCTGACACCGGCACGAAGATGATCCATCTCGGCAAGAACACCCGCTCTCGCATCATTTCAAAGGGCATCTCAGCTGGCCGGTCTGACAACACCTATCGAGGCCTCGTCTCTATTCACAAGAAGGCCGAGAAGGCGCGTAATTTCACGCAATGCGATTCGCTTCTGATCGGCGGTGACTGCGGCGCCCACACGGTGCCGTATGTCGAGAACCGCCGCGCCGACGCGCAGCTGGAGCACGAAGCGACCACGACAAAGCTTTCTGAAGACCAGCTTTTCTATGCCCGCCAACGCGGTCTGGGAGAGGAAGAGGCTGTTGCGCTTCTAGTGAACGGGTTCGTGCGCGAAGTGATGCAGCATCTGCCCATGGAGTTTGCTGTCGAAGCCCAGAGCCTGCTCAAGGTGAGCCTTGAAGGTTCTGTGGGCTAGCGATCATCAATGGCGTTGACCGAAACGACATTTGATAACTGGCTCCAAACGTTTGGACAGTCTTGGTCAGCGCTCGATAGCGATTGCATCGTTGAGCTCTTCTCAGAGGACGTCAGCTTCTACTGGACGCCATTTGAGGCGCCGAGCAAGGGGCGCACAGCGCTGCTAGCGGCGATGCGGGAAAGACTGAGCCGGCAAAAAGACCCTGTCATGGATTTCGAAGTCATCACGACCAATGAAGATGGTGGTTGGGCGCATTGGACGGCCTCATTCACGCGTGACGGCACTGATGATCCAGTACGCATAGACGGTGTCCTCAAAGCCACCTTTCGCGGCACTGAATGCAGTGAATACCGACAGTGGCAGCATGTGCTCGAACCGGGTCAGGGCGACCTCATGCGAGATTTCGACGCCTGAAACTACTTTGTTCTATTGGTTGATGCCCATTAACGGTCGGCACACGGATTGCTGTTATGGAACGGAGAGTATCTACAGGCTGACTTGATTGGACCTTCATGGCCCGCCTTTGTTTCATTTTGGGATGTCTCGCGCTTGCTTCCTGCGCGTCACCGGCCAAGCCGACCCCGTATTATATTCCTTATGATGGCTATGGCGCTTCGGCGTCTTTCTCCGGTTTTTCCCGCGGTGAAGTGATCGGTAGAGATGATGGGCGCTATGCAGCCAGCCTTTCTGTTGCCGACATCGGACCTGGTCTTGACCGCTTTATGTCCCCACAGGCTGACGGCCTGATCCTGCTCCCGAATCGTCTGGACCGCTCCAGGCTCGACTATTCAATCGAGAGCCTGAAAACCATCGATGAGTGGCTGAAGGACGTTCACACCGTAAACCGTCTGCAGGCCGCAGAAGGCAGGGCAGGAGAATCGCTCATCGCTGACGGTCGCGGCGACAACACCGTAACCTTCGCAGGCCTCTATCTCGGCGAAGTTATCCGCGCCAATTCGCACCTCGACTGGCGCTGGGAGCGTTTCGACCGCTTCATGGCCGCCAATCCATACTTCACCGAACACTATGGTTTCGACCCAGGTCTCGACAGTTTCGTGCTGGTTGGCCCTCAGGGCGTCGCAACGCCGATCAACACAGCGCTCAAGCGGATCCTGAACGGCCAGGAAGAAAGCCTGCATTATATCGGCACGCTTCTGCTTGATCCGATCGACCTTGATGCTGCTGTTTCCGGCCATGATTTCTACGGTCTGAGCGATATAAGCTGACATTTGCTTCGGCCTGCGGCGAAACATGCTTTGAAAACAGCCGCGGCATCTCTACATCGGCAGCATGTTGAAGCTTGATAATCTGACCGCCGATGTTGGCGAAGGTGATGGTCGCAAGACCATCCTGAATGGCCTGTCGCTCGAAGTCCCTGCTGGCGAGGTCCACGCAATAATGGGGCCCAACGGCGCCGGCAAGTCGACGCTGTCCTACGTGTTGACCGGCCGCGATGGCTATGAGGCGACAAGCGGCACCGCGACCCTGGACGGCGAAGACCTTCTTGAGATGGAGCCTGATGAGCGCGCGGCGGCCGGTATCTTCCTGTCATTCCAGTACCCGGTCGAAATCCCTGGCGTGCCTGTGATGACTTTCGTTCGCGCGGCAATCAACGCGCAGCGCAAGACGCGCGGCGAAGAAGAAATCTCTGCACCCGACTTCATCAAGAAGGCGCGCGAGATTGGCCAGAAGCTGAACATTGATGCCGAAATGCTGAAGCGTCCGGTGAATGTAGGCTTTTCCGGCGGCGAGAAGAAACGGCTCGAAATCTTCCAGATGATGATGATGGAGCCTCGCTTCGCCATTCTCGATGAAACAGATTCGGGGCTCGACATCGACGCGCTGAAGACGGTTGCAGACGGCGTAAACGCGCTGCGCAGCGAAGATCGCGGCATGCTTGTCATCACGCACTACCAGCGCCTCTTGGATCATATCAAACCAGACCGCGTGCACGTGCTCGCCAAGGGGCGGATCGTCAAATCTGGCGGACCGGAACTTGCCCTGCAGCTCGAGAATGAAGGCTATGACGGGATCCTCGGGGAGGTCGCTTGACTACGACCGCCCTCAAGAACCCAAGCGAAGCCGAACGCCAACTCGCAGAACTGTTCTCGCGCCATAAGCCAGAAGCTGCCCAGAAGGTGGCTTTTGAGGCGTTCGCACGAACTGGCCTGCCGCACCGGCGCATGGAGCAGTGGAAGTGGACCGATGTCCGCCAGGCTCTTTCCGAGCTGGCACCGGTAAAGCCTGAAGCTGACACGACGATTGAACTTCCGACCAATGCGGTAAAGTTGAGTTTCGATGGCTCCGCCTGGACCGTTCCAACTGATCTGCCTGCGGGTCTCAAAATATTCCTCAAATCAGGCGGCCATGACTTCGCGCAAGCGGATGCGCTTCCTGTCGGGGCACTCGCAGCTTCGATGACCGGTTATTCCGGTAAAGACATGCTGATGATTGAGGTCTCAGCTAAAGTCGATCGTCCGCTGGTTCTTTCCTATCATGGCGGCGATGACGCAGCCTTCTCACGCGTTGTGTTCGTGGTTCGTGAAGACTGCCATGTCGACGTGTTCGAACACTATAGCGGCGGGGCAGGGTTTTCTTCCTTCCTGACCGAGTTCGGTCTTGCAGAAGGCGCTAGCGTCAACCGGACAGTTCTTCAGGAAGCCAGCCAGCAAGAGGTGACGGCAATCACAACGACGGCGCATCTCGAAGCCAAAGCAGCGTTCACCCAGAGCGCGCTCGCTTTCGGCGGCAAGCTTTGCCGCATCGAGACGCACCTGGAGCACAAAGGAGAGGGCGCTGAAGCCACCCTCAATGGCGCCTACCTAGCTGCTTCTGGCTATCACACCGATTTCACGACCCATGTGACGCATGGCGCTGAGTCCTGCGTGACGTCCCAGCTGACCAAAGGCGCTGTTGCCAATGGCGGCCGCGGTGTTTTCCAGGGCAAGTTCCTCGTGCCGCGCACGGTTGGCCAGTTCACGGACGCAGACATGCAGCACCAGGCGCTTCTTCTGGAGAACGGCGCAGAGATCTTTGCCAAGCCAGAGCTTGAAATCTATGCCGACGATGTCGAGTGCGAGCACGGCAACACATCCGGCCAGCTCGACGAAGATGCGCTGTTTTATATGCAGCAGCGTGGCATTCCAAAACCAGAGGCGCGCGCGCTGCTCACTGAAGCCTTTATCGCAGAAGCTCTTGAAGAAGCGCATGAAGACGTTCGGGCCCAGCTCGTTGATGCAACCCGCCGCTTTCTTCGGAATCAGCGGGGCGGCTAATGGCACGCGCTCTCGATCTTACCGCCGTTCGAGCGGAATTCCCGATTCTCAGCCGTGAGGTAAATGGACGCCCGCTCGTCTATCTCGACAATGCGGCGAGTGCGCAGACCCCTGACGCTGTGCTGGACTGCATGTCGAACCAGGCACGGACGGCATACGCTAATGTGCACCGCGGCCTCCACACGCTCGCGAATGAGACGACCGAGGTTTATGAGGGCGCCCGCGAGAAAGTGCGCCGCTTCCTGAAC
>LWDU01033710.1_pt1 | contig 12349 bp, 11 predicted proteins | sample 727161 | NCBI WGS metagenome assembly LWDU01 (sample SAMN04566230, study PRJNA314399) | hydrothermal vent metagenome | isolation source: deep sea hydrothermal plume seawater | place: Mexico: Gulf of California, Guaymas Basin | collected 2004-07-11 | reverse complement strand
CTAATTTTTGACTTTCTGTGTAAGCACCACCCCAAGACGCTATAGTAACTGCGAATGCTGAAGTTGTGATAGAAAGTACAAAAGATAGAGCAAGTAATAATTTACTCAATTTTCTCATTTTCTCTCCTATTTAACGTTAACTTTTTTTTTAAAAAAGAAAGTAAAACAAGATCATTAAGATGAGTCAACACTTGATTCAAACAAATTTCCTTTTATTTATGTGATTTTTAATTCACTATTTTGGATCTAGAGCTCTACTATCTTTACTATTCCAACCAACATTAATATCATTTCCCAATTTGATATCCAAATTAGACGTGCTATTTGGAATCTTTAAAATAAATTGATCATTGCCTAATAAGTTAATTCTAACTCTTGTATTTATGATTATTATCCATTTTGTCTTTTGGATTAATCAAAGCTCTCTCGGGTCTTAATGATACAATAGTTTTTTCTCCTTTGGTTTTAACAAAAATTGGATTTGCTAAAATTTCAATACCATTAGTTAATTTAACTTTACAACTATCACCCGCAATATCACTAACTGTTCCCCCAAATGTATTATTTTCTCCAATAAATTCTGCTACAAACGAATTAACAGGTCTTTCATATAGTTCGTCTGGACTCGAAAGTTGCTGAACTTTACCATCATTGAATACTGCAATACGACTTGACATTGTTAGTGCCTCAGTTTGGTCATGGGTAACATATACAACTGTTACACCAATACTTTCATGAATATGTTTAATTTCATATTGCATACTTTCTCTTAAATTTTTATCTAAAGCACCAAGTGGTTCATCCATCAATACAACTTGTGGATCAAATACTAATGATCTTGCAACTGCTACTCTTTGTTGTTGACCTCCTGATAATTGCATTGGCATTCTTGTTTCAAAGCCTTGTAGAGCCACCATTGATAATGCTTTATCAATTTTTTTATCAACTTCATCTTTTGGAATTTTTCTTACTCTCAATGGAAATGCTAAATTTTCATATACGGTCATATGAGGGAACAAAGCATAGTTTTGAAAAACCATTCCAATTCCTCTTTTATGAGGTGGAATGTTTGAAATTGCATTACCGTCTAAATAAATTTCACCATTCGTTGGAGTTTCAAACCCTGCTAACATCATTAAACAAGTTGTCTTACCTGATCCAGAGGGCCCTAACATTGTTACAAATTCACCTTCAGCTTTTCCATCATAGCTTTTGTCAACATTATCAAATTTTACGAATTCATTGTTTTTTACCATATTTTTTCCTGGAGATTTAAAACATTTGTGAACTTATTTATCAAGTTTTTTTATTTTATATGCAAATCTCTTGAAAAATCACAGAATAACTCAGATCCATTTTCAGTTACTCTAATAGATTCCGATGCTTCGACACCCCAATCACCAAATTGCATTACTGCAATCATATGAAAACAAACATTAGGTTGTAAAATTGTTTTATCACCTTTTGATATATTTAAAGTATGTTCACCCCAATCAGGAGGATAACCAATTCCAATTGAGTAACCAGTTCTAGATTCTTTCTTTATATTATATTTATCTAATACCTCCCAAAACTTTTGAGCAACATCATTAGCAGTATTTCCAGGTTTGGTTGCTGAAATTCCAGCATTTAAAGCTTCATTAGTGGCTTTCATAGCATCTATCTTTTTTTGTTCTGCTTTTCCCAATAAAACAGTTCTGGCCATTGGTGCATGATATCTCTTATAAACTCCAGAAAGTTCAATGATAGTTGCCTCCCCTATTACAAATTTATCGTCTGTTGCTGTTAAGTGAGATGCTGATGTACCCTTTCCTGTTGGCAACAAAGTTGCAATGCTAGCATATTCTCCTCCAAACTCAGGCGTACCCATAAATAAAGTTTTTTGAATTTCTGCTACAGCATCACACTGCCTAACACCTGGATTAATTATTTCCATTGCTGTCTTCATTCCTTTTTCTGAAATTAAAGCAGCTGACTTCATTAATTTAATTTCTTCATTGGATTTAATTAATCTCACCCAATTTACTAATCTTTCACAGTCCTTTAATTTAGCATTTGGCAAACCTTGTTTAATTTTTTCATAACAATATGCAGTGAAATAATGACTATCCATTTCAAGACCAACAGTAAGATTATCCCATTTTTTTTCTTTAATGATTTCTATTAGATTATCGTAGGGATGAGATGGCCATGTATGAATATATTTTTCTTGATATTGAATAATATTTTCGTCTTTTAAATATGTTTTTATATAAGCGCCACCAGCATCTTGAGCTCTAATCCAACAAATTGGTTCATCAGCATTCACATGAACTATAACACACTGTGCATAATAAAAAGACCATGCGTCATAGCCTGTTAAATAATTCATATTCGAGGTATCTTGAGAAATTAGTAATTCAATACCCTTTTCTTGCATTGAGCTTTGAACTTTTTTTAATCGAGCTTTGTACTCTTCTTTGCTAAAATTCATATTTTAGTAACTATGTTTTTTCTTAGGAAATTTTCTTTTTTTAACATCATTTTTAAATTTTATTATAGCACTATTAATATGTTTTGAAATGTTTGCATATTTTTTTACAAACCTTACATTTATTGGATTAAACCCAATCAAATCATCAGTGACTAAAACTTGACCATCGCAATATGAGGATGCACCAATACCTATAGTTGGTATATTAAGTTCGTTAGTTATTTTTTTTGCTAATGAAGTTTCTACACATTCCAGTACGATTGAAAATACACCAGCTTTCTCTAAAAGTTTTGCATCTTTTAAAATTTTTATTCTTTCAGCTAATTTTTTTCCTTTGAATCTAAATTTACCTTTTTCCGATTGAGGTAATACACCAAGATGACCTTGTACTTGAATTTTGTTTTTTACTAAATGCTTAACTATATTGATAATTTTATTGCCTCCTTCCAATTTAACAGCATCACACTTTGTTTGTGAAATAATCTTTTTTGCATTTTTTAAAGCTTCCACGCTATTTCTATAAGTATTGTGTGGCATATCAACGACCATCAAACTTTTCTTAATACCCATCTTCACACTTTTTGAATGCTCAATCATCATGTCTAAAGTAACGTCTCTAGTTGATTTAAAATTATATAGAACAGAGCCTAAAGAATCTCCAACGAGAATAATGTCACAATGATTATCAAGGATCGATGCAATGTTTTTTGAATAAGCTGTTAAACAAACAATTTTAGATTTATTTTTTTTATTTAATAAATTCTTTAATTTATTCATTTATTCTAATTCAATGGTACTTGGTGGTTTTGAGGTAATATCATATACAACTCTATTAATCCCTTTAATATTATTAATTATTTTATTAGAGATATTTTGCATAAATTTTTTATCAAAATTGTAAAAATCAGCTGTCATTCCATCTTCTGAAGTAATTGCCCTAAGAAGACAAATATGTTCATAAGTTCTATTATCACCCATTACCCCAACTGTTTTTACAGGTAATAATGCAGCATAAGCTTGCCAAATTTTATGATATAAGTTTGATTTTCGTAATTCGTTTATAAAATGATAGTCCGCTTCTTTTAAAATCTTAATTTTTTCATTTGTAATAACACCCGGCATTCTAATTGCTAATCCTGGACCGGGAAATGGATGTCTGGAAATAATATTTTTTGATAAATTAAGTTCTAAGCCTAATTTTCTAACCTCATCTTTAAATAAAAACTTAAGTGGCTCAACCAACTTAAGTTTCATTTTTTCTGGAAGACCTCCAACATTGTGATGTGATTTTATTTTAGAAGTTTGGCTACCTGTAACAGACTTGCTTTCAATTAAATCTGGATAGAGTGTTCCTTGAGCAAGAAACTTAACATCTTTTATTTTTTTAGCATATCTCTCAAATATTTTAATAAACAAGTTTCCAATTATTTTTCTTTTTTTTTCAGGATCATAAACATTAGTTAATTTTTTAATAAACTCTTTTTCAGCTTTTACATGAATTAAGTTTATTTTTAATTTTTTTTTAAAAGTATTTATTACCTCCGTTTCTTCATTCTTTCGTAAAAGACCATTGTTAACAAATATACAAGTTAAGTTCTTACCAATTGCTTTATTTAATAATTGCGCAACAACACTACTATCAACGCCACCTGATAAACCACATATAACTTTATTGTTTCCAACTTGTTGTTTTATTTCTTTAATTAATTTTAATTTTTGATCTTTTGAAGACCAATTTTTTTTCATTTTGCATATTAAAAATACAAAATTACTTAATAAAATTTTGCCATTCTTAGTATGCGTTACCTCTGGATGAAACTGTACTCCATAAAATTTTTTGTTGTGATTCTCGATAATAGAAAGTTTTGAATTTTTACTAGACGCTATTACTTTGAAATTTTTTGGCATTTTAGATACTTGATCCGCATGACTCATCCAAACGTTATTTTTATTTTTTTTATTAAAAAAATTTTTAGTCAGTTTACTATTATCTACTTTTTTAATTTCAGCTAAACCAAATTCTCTATGATTAGATTTTTTTACTTTTCCACCTAATTCTTTTGATAAAATTTGATGACCAAAACAAATGCCAAGCACCGGGATACCTAGCTGTAGAATCTTTTTATCAAAATTAAATTTATTGATTTCATAAACGTTTAATGGTCCACCAGATAAGATAATGCCACTTACATTTTGTTTTATAATGTTTGCTTTTTTTACTTTGTTGTGACTAACAATTTCAGAAAAAATTCCTAATTCTCTTATCCTTCTTGTTATAAGTTGTGTAAATTGAGATCCAAAATCAATAATTAAGATTTTGTTTAAATTGTTACTAAGATTCATTCTTTGGTTCTAAATTCTTTAAGGATTCTAATATTGATTTATTTTTTTCACATAGATTTTTGCAATTTTTTATAAAGGTTTTAGATAGCTCTTTAACCTTTAAATAATTAGATTTTTTTAATTGTATTTTTATTAGCATATAAATTGCTTCTTCATTTTTTGGTTCTAATAAAAGAACCGTATTAATATTTTTTTCCTCTTCTTTTTCATTTTCTTCTAAATTATAGATTTTTGCTAAATACAAATATGATTTTGCATGTTTGGGTTCAAAAACAATACTTCTCTGAAATAAAAATTTCGAATCTTCAAATTTTTTTTCTTCATATTTTTGTTGTCCTTTTTCAAAAAAGTTTTCTACTGCAAATATTGCATTTGTACAGTTTGAAAATATTATGATGATCAATAAAAGTTTGATTTTTTTAAACATTAATATTTACTATCTTTTTTAAGTTCATCAACATTATGCACCATGCTTTCATAAAAACCTGCCTTTGTTATTTTTATAAAATTAGTTTTATTTCTCAATTTTATAACTTTCTTTGCACCTAAATATCCCATAGATGATTTTAACCCACCAATTAATTTATAAATTATATTTACCACATCTCCCTTAAATTTTACAAATCCTTCAACACCTTCTGGGACATATTTAGAGATATCTTTCTGTTTTATTTGGGAATATCTATCAGCTGATCCTTTATTCATTGCTCCGACTGAACCCATTCCTCTAAAACTTTTATATAGTTTTCCGTTTTTTTTAATCAATTTTCCTGGTGTTTCCATTGCTCCTGCAAATAATGATCCTATCATTACTGCATCTGCGCCTGCTGCTAATGCTTTTGCAATATCTCCTGAATATTTTATTCCTCCATCGGAAATGATTTTAGTTTTATTATTTTTAACACCTTTTTTTACTTCGAGAATAGCACTTAACTGTGGAACACCGATTCCAGCAACTAACCTGGTTGTACAAATAGACCCCGGTCCAATCCCAACTTTAACAACATCTACTCCAAGTTTAATCAAAAACTTCGCTGCTTCTGCTGTTGCTATATTTCCAGCACATAAAGTAGTTTTGCTTGTTTTCTTTCTTTTTATAATCTTAATAATCTCACCTACTTTTTTGCTATGACCATGAGCAGTATCAACTACAATTAAATCAACTTTTTCTTTTAATATAGCTTCTGCTCTTTTGTGCTCTAAAGGACCAGCTCCAACCGCTGCACCAACTAGTAATTTTTGTTTTTTTACTTTTTTAATTTCTTCGATTTGTTTTTTTATATCAAGGTTCCGGTGTATAACCCCAATCCCACCAGCTTTAGCAACAGCTATAGCCATTTTGCTTTCTGTCACTGTATCCATTGCTGATGTTAACAGTGGTATTTTTAATGATAAATTTTTTGATAGTTGCGTACTAGTATTAACTTCTGAAGGAAGTACTTCCGAATATTTCGGAGCCATTGTAACGTCGTCAAAGGTAAGTGCTTCTTTTATAGGAACCATAATCATTTATATATGATTCACCTAAAAATAAAAGTCTCTATCTTAATATTTTACAAATAATAAAACTTTCTTTTGATTCTTTTCTGCTAGATTTTGGTTTGAAAACCTTTACTTCTTTAAAAATTGTCTTAGCTTCTGCTACTATTTCGTTAAACGAGGTTCCCAAAAATATTTTTGCAACAAATCTCCCTTCTTTAACCAAAACCTCTTTTGCAAAGAGCATTGCTTCTTTGCATAATTCACCTGTATAAATCGCATCAATATTTTTAATACCCGTTGTATTCACTGCCATATCTGATAGCACCACATCAACTTTTGTTCTAAATAATTCCTTTATTTTATTTTGTTGTTCTTTTTCAGTAAAATCACCTTTTATTTGAAGAGTATTTTCAATTTTTTCCATTTCTTTTAAATCAACAGAAACTAGTCTCCCACTTTTTACAATTTTAGCCGTATATTGTGACCAGCTGCCTGGTGCTGCTCCTAAGTCAATTACTGATATTCCATTTTTAAAAATTTTAAACTTTTCATTAATTTCAATTAATTTATATGCTGATCTAGCCCTGTACCCATCAACTTGGGATTTTCTTACAAAAATATCTCTTCTTTGTTTGTTAATCCAGTTTTTTGAAATTCTGTTTTTTTTCAATTATTAACCAAATCTTAAGCTCTTAGACTTAAAATTATTTTGAAGAGTCTTAATATCAATTTTTACTTCTTTATCTAATCTCATATCCCTATCTCCCTGCCAAATTCCAGCTGCCAAGTGCATAATTCCTATTTTATAATTTGGTAAATAAGGTTCTACAAATGTATTTAACTCTTCATCAAATTTTGGAAGAAGGTTGCTTGCAATCCAATTACAATTCAAAGGTAAAAATTCAGTTTCTAAACCATCAATATATACAGACATATTGATTGCTAAACCTTCTGATCCAAAAATATTTCCAGATTTTAATGTTAGTTCAAGATTTGTTTGCCATGATTTCCATCCTGGTGAATTTTTTTCTAATGAAAAAACTCCAATATTAATATGTGGTACAAACGCAAGTTTTCTAGCTTTATCTAGGCCAATTTTAGATTTAATAGCATGTTTAAAGTTTTGAGATTTAATTATTGCAATTTTTCCAACAAGCCAATTTACTTTAGACATTATTCTATATCCAGGTCCTAGCGTTTGGGTAATGCCAAGTTTACCTTTTTCACAAGCTTTAAAATAAAGTTCAATTGAATTCCAATCATTAACCCATGCATCACAATCAATCCATAAATACTTTTCATAACTCGGAAAGTATTTTGGTAAAAATGCCCTTGCCACTTGGCTCTTTAACCATTCCTTGCCTATAACTTTATAAGCAGGAACGTCTATATCCCATTCTGCAGACTTAATTTCATCCACTTTATCTTTTAAAATAGATTTTTGATCATCGGTTAATCCTGCATCTAAAATACAGATTGCAACTTCTTTGCTTTGTTTAAATCTAATTATTGAGTCGATTAATTCATTAAGTAATTCAAAGTAATTTGAATCAGCTAATGAAATAATTACATTTTTTTTCATCTAAAGTATATCTTCTAATTCTTCACTTTTATTTTTACCATCAGTAATATTTTTTGATTTATTTATTTTTTTATAATGAAAATAGCTAATTGGAATTAAAAATAAATATATAAAACCACTTAAAGCAAGAACCTTAAATGTATAAATTAATAACAATCCAAAAAATAAAACAATACTAAATAATAAAAATACTGTCATGTTTCGCGGAATTACAATTTTTTTGAAGGAATATGTTGGTATCGTACTTATTAACAAAAATGAAATTGCTACAAAGAATATTAACACTACTAAATCATAATTAAGATTAAAATAATATTTATCAAACCCACTAAAACTAAATATTAATGGCATCAAGACAATAATTCCACCAGCTGGCGCTGGAACTCCTTCAAAAAAATTATCTTTCCATGAAGGTTCATCATTAGAATTAACATTAAATCTTGCAAGTCTTAAGGCAACACAGACTACATAAATCAGACACACCAGCCATCCTAATTTATCTTGATACTGGAGGTTCCAAAAATACATTATAAACGCAGGCGCTACCCCAAAACTAATTACGTCACCAAGTGAGTCAAGTTCCTTACCCATTTCAGATGTTCCTTTTATTAATCTAGCAATTCTTCCATCTAGTGCATCCATAAGACCTGCAAATAATATAGCTATTACAGCAATTATGAATTTTCCATCTAATGCAAATTTAATTGAACTTAATCCAATACAAACTCCTATTAAAGTAATTGCATTTGGTAAAATCATTCTTGTCTTTTTAATAGATACAATTTTAAAATTTTTATTTGGCTGTTCCATCGGTTATTTTTTAGCTAACAATGTTTCACCTGCAATTGTTTTTTGTCCTATTTTTATTAATGGTTTGTAGTTTTCAAAATAAACATCAGCCCTACTTCCAAATCTAATCATTCCAATTCTATCACCTTGTTTTAGTTCTTGATTTTTTGATGATTCACATACTATTCTTCTTGCAATTAATCCTGCAATTTGGACCACTATAACGTCTTCACCTTGATTATTTATAATCTTATAATAATTTCGTTCATTACTTTCGCTAGCTTTATCAAGGGATGCATTTAAAAATTTTCCAGGTTTATAAAATATTTCAGAAATTTTTCCAGCACATGGTGTTCTATTCACGTGACAGTCAAAGACATTCATAAAAATACTTATTTTAGTAAATTTTTTATCCTCAAGGCCTAATTCTTTTGGTCCACTTATTTCATGCACCATTAAAACTTCGCCATCTGCTGGACTTGTTAAATAACTGTCGTCATTTATCGAAATTCTTTCCGGATCTCTAAAAAAATAATAAACCCAAATACTTAAAACAAAACCAATTAAACCTAAAAATGTACTAAACAAATATAAAAAAATAGTTATCAAAATAGCTATAACTAAAAATTTATAACCTTCTGCGTGAATCCTTGGAAATATTTTCTCTAACATAATCTTATATTTGATAATTTTTCATTAATATGTATATAAAACAGCAAAATACAATTATTAAGATATAATATTAAAATATGGCTAAAATTAAGGTTAAAAATCCTATTGTTGAATTGGATGGCGATGAAATGACAAGGATAATATGGGATTTTATTAAAAATAAACTTATCCTACCTTATTTAGATTTGGGAATAGAATATTATGATCTTGGCATGAAAAGTAGAGATAATACTAACGATCAAATAACAATTGATTCAGCCGCAGCGATAAAAAAAATTGGTGTAGGAATTAAATGCGCAACGATAACTCCTGACGAAGATAGAGTAAAAGAATTTGAACTAAAAAAAATGTGGCGCTCTCCAAATGGAACAATAAGAAATATTATTGGAGGAACTGTTTTTAGAGAACCAATTATTTGTAAAAACATACCGAAGCTAGTTCCATCTTGGACTGATCCAGTAATTATTGGAAGACATGCTTTTGGTGATCAATACAGAGCAACAGACTTTAAGGTTCCCGGAAAAGGAAAAATGGAAATTAAATGGACCGCTGAAGATGGAAGTGATGAAATTAAATATGAAGTCTTTAATTTTCCAGGTCCTGGAATTGCTTTATCTATGTATAATTTGGATAAATCTATAGAAGATTTTGCAAAGTCTTGCTTCAGCTATGGCTTAATTAAAAGGTGGCCTGTCTATTTATCTACTAAGAATACAATTTTAAAACAATACGATGGACGCTTTAAAGATATTTTTCAAGAAATTTTCAAGAGTAAATTTGAAGCTGACTTTAAAAAAAACAATCTAACTTATGAGCACAGATTAATTGATGACATGGTTGCATGCGCTATGAAATGGAGTGGAAAATATATTTGGGCATGTAAAAATTATGATGGTGATGTTCAGTCTGATACTATGGCTCAAGGATATGGATCATTAGGATTAATGACCAGCGTTCTATTAGCTCCAGATGGAAAAACAATGGAAGCTGAGGCTGCTCATGGTACTGTTACAAGACATTACAGAATGCATAAACAAGGAAAGGAAACATCGACAAATCCTATTGCATCAATATTTGCCTGGACTAGAGGATTGGCACATAGAGGTAAATTAGATAATAATGATGAATTAATTAAATTTTCAAAAATTTTAGAAACAGTTTGTGTTGACTGTGTAGAGAATGGATCAATGACAAAAGATTTAGCAATATTAATAGGTCCATCAAGCAAATATTTAACCACAAATCAATTCCTTGATGAATTAGATAGTGGACTTAAAAAAAAACTTAATTAATTAATTTTTTTATATTTTCAAAAGAGTCTTCAATTTTATTAGTTAAAGTTCCACCTGCTTGAGCAAAATCAGTTCTTCCACCACCCCCTTTACCACCTATAATTTCTGATCCTGTTTTAACTAGTTCAACTGCATCGAATTTATTAACTAATCCATCTGTGACACCAACAGCTAGTCCAACCTTTCCCTCGTTAACAGCGTAAACAACTAAAATACCTTCTTTTAATTCTTTTTTTCCTTCATCTATTAATCTTCTTAGATCTTTAAATGGAAGTTCTAAAACTTTTTGAAATCTTACTTTAATATTATTTATGTTTTCATCTCTAATAGTATTTTTTGATTTATTTTTTAAAATTGACTCAACTGATAGTTTTTCGAATTGTCTATTTAAATCTTTTATCACTACTGCTTTATCTTTATTGTCTACGCTAGGTTTTCCACCCAACTTAATAATTTTATCTGTTAAATTTTTAATTATTTCTTCATTTTTTTGACTAGATAAATTTGAAAGTTTTTCTTTATTTTGCAAATAACCTGTAAGCTGTTTATCCCTTAATGCTTCTACTCTTCTAACCCCTGCGGCAATTGACGATTGGCTAATTATTCTAAACTTACCTATATCACCAGTATTTCTTACATGTGTTCCTCCACATAATTCTGTAGAGAAATAATCATCTTTTTCATCTCCCATAGACAAAACTCTAACCTCGTCACCATATTTTTCCCCAAATAAAGCTAAAGCACCATTATCAACAGCTTCTTTAGGTGTCATTATTCTAGTTTTAACCTCAGATTTACCTTCTATCATTGAATTAACATATGTTTCTACTTTGTTAATTTCTTCTGAAGAAATTGGTTTCATGTGGCTAAAATCAAACCTTAATCTTTCAGACTCAACTAATGATCCTTTTTGGGTAACGTGTTTACCCAACACTCTTCTTAAAGACTCATGTAATAAATGTGTAGCTGAATGATAAGCTCTAATGCTATCTCGTCTTTCATCATCTATATTTAATTCGATACTGTCATTTATTTTAACAGACCCCTTTTTAACTTTTCCATAATGAACAAATAAATCACCTAGTTTTTTTTGAACATCTGTTACTTGAAATTGAAAACTTTCATTTGAAATTGTACCTATATCAGCAACTTGACCTCCTGACTCACCATAAAATGGTGTTTGATTTGTAATAATAATCCCTTCATCATCTTTATCTAAATTTTTTACTTCTTTGTTTTTTTTTAGTAATGATTTAATAACACCTTCAGCTTTATTTGAGGTGTAACCTAAAAAATCAGTTCCTCCCAAACGATCTTTAATTCCAAACCAAATTTCATCCACAGAACTATCTCCAGATCCCTTCCAATTTTTTTTTGCTAGTTCTTTGCTCTGCTTCATTAAGGATTGAAATTTTTTATTGTCAACTTTTAATGATTTATTTTTTAAAATATCTTCAGTCAAATCTAAGGGAAAGCCATAAGTGTCATAAAGTTTAAAAGCAACTTCACCAGGTAAAGTTTTGTCTATTTTAGAAATTTCTTCATCTAGAATTTTAATTCCTCTATCTAATAATACTAAAAACTTTTCTTCTTCCATTCTTAGTGTCTCTTTAATTAAAGATTGTGCTCTATTTAACTCTGGATAGTTATTGGACATTTCCTCTAATAAGGTTTGAAAAATATTATAAAAAATAGGTTTCTTAGATCCCAATAAAT
>LWDU01033697.1_pt1 | contig 12351 bp, 10 predicted proteins | sample 727161 | NCBI WGS metagenome assembly LWDU01 (sample SAMN04566230, study PRJNA314399) | hydrothermal vent metagenome | isolation source: deep sea hydrothermal plume seawater | place: Mexico: Gulf of California, Guaymas Basin | collected 2004-07-11 | reverse complement strand
CCAAAAATAGATAAGAAAACTTTAGATAAAAAAGAATACATTTTTAAAGCACTTGCTAAACTAATAAATCCTGAAAATATTTTAAGTCATGACTCTGAAATAAAACCATACGAGACAGATGCATTAGCGACTTATAAACAAAAGCCTTTAGCCGTAGTGCTGCCTGAAAACACTGAAGAAGTAAGTCAAATTTTAAAATTTTGTTATAAGGAAAATATTAAAGTTGTCCCAAGAGGAGCTGGCACAGGTCTTTCTGGAGGTGCTTTGCCACTTCAGGATGCTATTCTTATTAGTCTTACAAAATTTAATAAAATTTTAGAAATAGATTTTGAAAATAAATGTGTGGTGACTCAACCTGGCGTTACCAATTTATCTATTACTAATGCTGTCCAACATAAAGGATTTTATTATGCACCAGATCCATCTAGCCAATTAGCTTGTTCTATAGGTGGCAATGTAGCTGAAAATTCTGGAGGCATTCATTCTTTAAAATATGGAACAACAACCAATAATATTCTTGGAGTTGAATTAATTTTAATGGATGGAACTATTTGTCGACTAGGTGGAAAAACCTTAGATCAAGAAGGTTATGATTTGCTTGGATTAATTTGTGGATCAGAAGGATTATTAGGTATTATTACTGAAGTAACTGTAAAAATTTTAAAAAAACCTCAAACAGTTAAAGCTGCATTAATTGGATTTCCTACAATTGAAGATGGAGGACATTGTGTATCTGAAATAATTTCAAAGGGAATTGTTCCTGCCGGAATGGAAATTATGGATAAAGCTTTAATTGAAGCGACAGATAATTTTAGCAAAGCAGGCTATCCAAGAGATGCTGAAGTTTTATTGATTGTTGAATTGGATGGTACAGTTTCTGAAGTAGAAGAATTAATAAATAAAGTTAGTGATATTTGTAAAAAAAATAATTCTTCAAGTATAAAATTAAGCCAAAATGAAAAAGAAAGATTATCTTTTTGGGCAGGAAGAAAAGCTGCATTTCCCGCTTGTGGAGCGATGGCGCCAGATTATTATTGTATGGACGGATCAATACCTAGAGGAAAATTAGCAGAAGCATTATCAGAAATTAAGAAATTATCCAAAAAATATAATTTATTAGTTGCTAATTGTTTTCATGCTGGTGATGGAAATTTACATCCATTAATTATGTTTGATGGAAGTAAAAAAGAAGAATTAAAAAAAACTGAAGAATTTGGTGCAGAAATTTTAAAAATGTGTGTAAAACTTGGAGGAGTTTTAACAGGCGAACATGGTGTTGGAATTGAAAAAAGAGAATTGATGTGTGAAATGTTTAACGATAATGATATTCAGCAACAATTAAAAATTAAAGAAGCTTTAGATGAAAAAAATTTATTAAATCCTGGAAAAGTTTATCCAATATTAAGAAAATGTGCAGAGGAAGGAAGGGTTCATGTCCATAGAGGAGAAGAAAAATTCCCAGATCTTCCAAGATTCTAAAGATATTTATAAGCCTGAAGATGAAAAAGAAACTTCTAAGTTTATAAGAGAGATTTACAATAAAAATTTGCCAACAGAAATTATTGGATCTAACTCAAAAAACTTTATTGGTAATAAGTTACAGTGTGCTAAAGTATTAAATCTCTCAAAATTATCTGGAATTGTTGAATATTTACCCGAAGAACTTTATATTACAGTAAAAGCTTGTACCCCAATAGTTGAGATAGAAAAAATTTTAGATAAAAATAATCAACAATTAGGTTTTGAGCCAATTGATTTTGGATTTATTGAAAATTCAAAATCTAATAAAGGAACAGCTGCAGGATATTTATCAACTAATTTTTCAGGTTCTAGAAGATTTAAAGTTGGAAGCGTAAGGGATCATGTTCTTGGCTTTAGAGGTATTAATGGGAAAGGGGATATAATTAAATCGGGCGGCACAGTTGTAAAAAACGTTACTGGATATGATCTTTCTAAATTAGTTACAGGATCTTTTGGAACGTTAGTAGCTTTAACAGAAATTACATTTAAGGTTTTACCAAAAAAAACTTTTAGTAATACAGTAGCAGTACATACGGATGATTTGAAAATCATAACTGATTATTTTGATAAACTTTTAAGTTCAAGTAATGAAATATCAGGATCTGTTTATGTTCCAGAGGAACCTAAAAATAAAAATTATAATTTTAATAGAGAAAAAATATTTAAATTTAATGATCTAAAATATAAGGGTGCTTTCTTAGCATTTAGAATAGAAGGAGCCAAACAATCTATAGAGGAAAGAATTAATGATATTAGTAAAGAGTTAGAATTAAAAAAAATGAAGATTTCTAGATTAGACTCTCATCAATCTTTTTTGTTTTGGGAAAAAATAAATAATCTGGAGCTTTTCGCTGGAACAAAAAATAATCTTTTAAGAGTAGTTATACCACCTTCTAAAAGCTTAGATTTAATGAAATACTTAAAAAATGAATTTAAATATTATATTGATTGGTGTGGATCATTATTTTGGATAGAAGTTTTAGAAAGTGATCTTATGAAAATTAAAAAAATAAAAGAAAATGTAGTTAGTTTGGGAGGATACTTGACTATAGTTAAAAAGTCTGAAAATTTTTCAAAAAGTGGAGATATATTTACAATTGATAATACACGCTTATTAATCTCTGCTAAAATTAAAGAAAGTTTTGACCCAAAAAAAATTTTAAATCCGGGAAAAATGTATAGAGAAATTTAATGCAGACAAATTTTACTGAAGAACAATTAAAAAATAAAGACAATCAGTCAACAGAAAAAATATTTAAAAAATGTGTTCATTGTGGAATGTGCAATGCGACTTGTCCAACATTTAATTTATTAGGTGATGAGTTGGATGGACCTAGAGGTCGAATATATTTGATTCAAGATATGTTGGAAAATGAAAAAAAACCAACAGTAAATGTAGTTAAACATATCGACAGATGTTTATCTTGTTACAGCTGTATGACCACATGTCCAGCTGGAGTTAACTACATGCATGTAATTGACCATGGTAGAAAATATATTGAACAAAACTATGAAAGACCTTTTTTTGATAAAATAATTAGAAATTTTTTATCCATAGTACTTCCTAATCCTAGATTATTTAAATTATCAAGTTTTTTTGTAAAATTAGCCAAACCATTTAGATTTTTATTTCCTTTAAATATAAAAAATATGATCGATTTAATGCCAACATCTTTTCCAAAAAAAAATCTTAAAATTAAAGAAATTTATAAAACTAGAAGTAAAAAAAAGATTGCTAGAGTAGTTTTATTAACTGGTTGCGTTCAAAAAGAAATATCTCCACAAATAAATGAATCAACAATTAGAATATTAAATAGGCATGGAGTTGAAGTGGTAGTTCCAAAAAAAATTAGATGTTGTGGTTCTTTAAATCATCATTTAGGCAAAAATAATGAAGCTCATCAAGATTTTTTAAATAATATAAATACATGGTATGATGAATATCAAAAAGGAAATTTAGATGCAATTCTATCAAATACTTCAGGGTGCGGAACAACTATGAAAGATTATGGATTTATATTTAAGGATGACAAAGATATGAAAAAGAAAGCAAAAAAAATATCTGAATTAACAAAAGATGTTTCTGAATATTTATCTGAAAACCTTAAATTAAATTTTAAACCTAAAGAAAAAAAATTTAGAATTGCTTATCATTCAGCTTGTTCAATGCAACATGGACAAAAAGTACATGATCAACCTATGGCGCTACTAAACAAAACAAAAAATGAAATTATGGAAATTCCAGAAGGACATATTTGCTGTGGGTCAGCTGGAACTTACAATATTTTACAAACAAAAATAGCCAAGCAATTATTGAAAAAAAAAGTAGATAATATCGAGAGTCTAAAACCAGATTTTATTTCAACAGGAAATATAGGCTGCATTACTCAAATTTCCAATGGAACAAAAATACCAATTTTACATACAATTGAAGTATTGGATTGGTATACCGACGGACCAAAACCAAAAATATTACAAAGAAAATAATTATAAATTTTTTTTATTTATTTTTTTGATGATGTTTTATTAGTGGAATGTAATGTTGTGGTTGTCTCATCGACATCATGAACTTATCTCTTACAACGTTAGTAGGATAATTTGTATCTAAATTAGATGTATCTATTTTTAAATGAGTTATGTCTTCATTATTGTGAATTAAACTTTCTTCTCTTGGAAATTTAAAAGGATCTGGTCCAAAAATTCCACTTTTACCCAAATAATTATTATTTTTATCTAAAATATTTGCATATAAAAAATATATGTTATTTTCACCACCTCTTATTCTAAAGTGATTCCAGTGATTTGGGTCAGCTCCCATAGGAATAGGATAGTTTTGTCTAATATTACTCCCCTTGTGCCCATGAGTGAAAGTTCCTTTTTGAGCTGATGAACATAAAACCAAATCACATCCATATAAACCCAAGCACCTTGCTGACTCTGGAAAAATAGCGTCATAGCCTATTATTAAACCAATTCTTCCAATTTTAGTGTCATAATATTTCCATTCATTCCCCTCACTAGCCCACTTCTTATCTTCATTGTTTAAATGAATTTTTCTATAAATTCCTAAAATTCCTTCAGGGCCAAAAAGTATTGAAGAATTATAAAATTCTTTTTTTTCTTTTTCGGCAAATCCACAACAAATATATAGATTATTTTCATTTGCATAATTTGCTAACTGTAAGATTTCAGAGCTATTTTTATTAATAGCAGATTTATTTTTATTTAAGTGGCCAGTTAAAGCTAATTCAGGAAAAACTATTAATTCACTTGAATTATTTTTAGCCATTTTTAAATGTTTAAAAATTTCTTTTAAATTTTGTTTTACGTTATTTGTTGTATTCATTTGTACAATAGAAACTACGGACTCTTTTCCTTTGGGCAAAGGATCCATTCCATACAAACCAAAAAAATCTAGAGGATTCCATAAATAGGGATGTGTGGGTAAATTTAAATACATTTCAGGTCTTCTATCATCAAATATTTTTTCGTTTAAAACTTGTCTTTTTCTAGACCATGAAATATCAATATTTGCATAAGCTAATCCATCACCTTTATCAATTACCGAAGCTATAGATCCGTCAGGATTAATTACACAACTTCCTCCACTAAATTGTACGGTTCTTTCTAATCCCCATCGGTTTCCTTCTATTAAATAACAGCCATTTTCGAAAGCTCTACTGATCCAATATGGTCCAGGAGTTCTTTCTCCAAGCCAGTTACTTATATGAATTATAATGTCAGCTTTTTCTAAGGCAATAAGTCTAGCGGTCTCAATAAAGTGTATGTCCATACAAATCAAAATACCTATTTTTCCAATTTCTGTATCAAAGACTAAATGATCTTGTCCTGGCGCAGACCATTTAGGTTCTGCGATATAAGAATGACTTTTACGATGTTTACCAATTATTCCCTTAGGTCCAATAAGTACTGCTGAATTGTAATATAGTTGAGTTTCATCATCTACTTCAGGTAGACCAACGACAATAAAACAATTAAATTTTTTTGCTATTTCATCAAATTTTTTTGTAGTAGGCCCAGGTATTGACTCAACTAACGAACTAATTTCTTTTCTGTTCAAGAAACAGTATCCAGTTGTTCCCATTTCTGGTGTTACAATGAGTTTTGCACCATTTTTTGCTGCTTCTTCACAGAGTTTTATTAGAGAAGCAATATTATAATCTTTTTTAAATTGTGAAGGTTCATACTGAACTGCTGCAACTTTATATTTATCTTTTAAAGTTTTTTTCATAACTATTTTATTTAATCATATTGATAATAAAATTTATTGTAAAAAGCCACAGTTCGAATTTTTTTTTACTGGAAGTTTTCCCTGTATTTTTTGATGTATTAAAGCTTTTTCATCATGTTTTAATTTATCTAATAACAAAAGGGGTAATAACTATGAAAAAGATAATTGTATTTCTATTATCTAGCTTTCTATTGTTGTTTAGCTCAGCATGGGCCGACACAATTAAGCTTGGTATTTTAGAAGACGAAACAGGAAACTTTGCTATTGCTGTAGTTCCAAAAATTCACGCTTACGAATTAGCAGTTAAAGAAATTAATGCTGCAGGCGGTGTTCTTGGTAAACAGCTTGAAATAGTGAGGTACGATACTCAGTCTGACAATAGAAGATTTCAAGAATTTGCTAAAAGACTGATCAAGAAGGATAAAGTTGATGTTGTATTTGGAGCATTTTCTAGTGCTTCTAGAGAATCAATAAGAGGCATTATGGAAAAAAACAAAATGCTTTACTTTTACAACAATCAATATGAAGGCGGTGTTTGTAGCAAAACTACCTTTATGACTGGAGCGGTACCTGAGCAACAATTCAGTACATTGGTTCCATGGATGATGGAGAAGTATGGAAAAAATGTTTACACAATTGCGGCTGACTATAACTTTGGTCAGATTTCAGCTGAATGGGTTAGACAAATAGTTAAGGAAGCTGGTGGAACAATGGTAGGTGAAGAGTTCATACCACTTGATGTTTCTCAGTACAGTCAAACTATTCAAAAGATACAAAAAGCTAAACCAGATGTTTTAATGACTTTATTAGTTGGAGCTAAACAAGCTTCATTTTATGAGCAACAAGCATCAGCAGGTTTAGGGATTCCAATGGCTACTTCAATCAACGTTGGTCAAGCGTATGAGCATAGAAGATTTGCTCCTCCAGCGTTAGAGAACATGTACGTAACTGTTAACTACATCGAGGAAGTTCATGAGGTAATTAAATCAGGAGAGTTTCATGATAAAAGTAAAGATTATGTGAAACGATTCAGAGCGCTATATCCAGATGAACCATATATTAATATGGAGTCAGCTAATGCATATAATGCAATATACATGTATGCCAAAGCAGTGGAAAAGGCAGGTACTACTGATACGATGAAAGTAGTTACGGCTTTAGAGAGCGGTATTTCTCAGGATGGTCCTTCAGGTGTTGTGACTATGGATCCAAAAAGTCACCATGGAAGTCATACGATTTTCTTAGTGAGAGTTGGAAAGGGTCATACGGTAACAATACCTAAAATTTGGAAGGATATTCAACCATATTGGTTAGGAGACAATGGATGTGATTTAGCTAATAAAGCTGATTACTCTCAGTATACTCCGTCAAATCCACCAGGCAATTAACATATAAAATTAAAACTTAGCGGTAATAATATTATCGCTAAGTTTTGTAGTTTAATTTATTATAAAATTATATGGTTTTTCTTTTTAATATTTTTTATCAGTTTGGTGACTCACTTGCATTTTTACTTTTAGCGGCGATTGGATTAGCAGTTATTTTTGGAATGATGAAAATTATTAATCTTGCTCATGGAGAATTTATTACAGTTGGAGCGTACGGAACAGTCGTTTCTGGAAAAGTTTTTAATTTACCATTGCCTATTGCAATGGCATTTGGAGTTATAGTTACTATAATTTTTGGTTTAATATTAGAAAAATACATAATCCGATATTTATATGGAAGACCGTTAGACTCTGTCGTTGCCACCTGGGGAATAAGCTTAATCGTTTCGCAATCTTTTTTAGTTATTTTTGGGCCTTCTTATGAAGGACTACAAACTCCTATGGGTAATTTTCAGTTAGGAGAATTTTCTTATTCAGAATACAGAATTTTTCTAATTTTCTTCGCGTTGTTTCTATTGTTCCTCTTGTATTATTTATTTATGAAGACAAGCTTTGGTACACTAGCAAGAGCAACAATTGAAAACCCTTCAATATCTTCATCAATGGGTGTAGATGTTAAGAATATTTATACGACTACATTTGCAATTGGTGCTGGCTTAGCTGGAGTTACAGGTGCATTGTATGCTCCAACAATGACTATTGTGCCAAGTATAGGACAAGCCTTTATTGTAAGTGCATTTATTACAGTTGTTACAGCAGGTGCAAGTCCTTTTGTGGGATTAGTTCCAGCTGCTGCATTTTTAGGAACAGTTCAGACATCAGTTACATTCTTTTATAAATCAACTTTTGGGTTAATAGCAATATTATGTTCGGTAATATTAATCATAAGATATCTGCCAAAAGGTTTTAGTGGCCTAATACTTAAAAAAAGATCTAAATAAAAATGAAAGCTAATTATAAAAAAAATAAATTACAAATTATAACCTTTGTAATCTTGGGAACATTGCCATTATTTATTGATAGTTATTATCTTGATAATTTTTCTTATTTTATGTGCTGGACTTTTATTTCGTTAGGTCTTGCTGTAATTTGGGGAATGGGAGGTATTTTAAGTTTTGGTCAAACTGCCTTTTTTGGATTAGCGGGATATGGATTTTCAGTAATAAGTATAAACTTTTTAGGAGTTGCTGGCGTTAGTTTGTGGTCTGTTATTTTAGCTTTAACACTCACAGGAATTTTTGGTTTAATCGTTGGATATTTTCTGTTCTATGGCGGAATTTACGATGTATTTGTTGGAATAGTAACTCTTGCAATGACATTAGTTCTTGAAACTTTTATGCAACAAACAGCAGGACCTGAATACACTATTGGTAACGCAAGATTGAATGGTTTTAATGGTATGCAAGGCATGCCAATAATAGGTTTTGAAAAAATTCCTTTTGGCTTAGTTGAAGGAGTGACTCAGTATTATTTCATTTTAATATTATCAATATTGATTTTAATCTCTTTATATAAATTTAAAAGTTCTAAAATGGGATTAATATTTCTTGCCTCAAAAGAAGACAGAGAAAGAGTTTCAAGCCTTGGACATAATGTTCAAAAAATACAATTAATTGGGTTTACAATCGCATCTGTATTGGCAGGTATTAGCGGTATTCTTTATACTAATTGGGGAAGCTATATAACTCCTGACTCAATGGGTTTAGTGTCTGCAGCATTGCCAGTTGTTTATGTTGCTGCAAGTGGGAAAAAAGATTTCTTTTCAGTTTTTATAGGTTGTATATTTTTTGTGTGGTTATCTCAAACTTTAGCAATAAATGGAAAACAATTTGCAATAATAGTAATGGGTTTAATCTTAGTAATTGCTACGAGGTTTTTTCCAGATGGAATTATCCTAATGTTAAAAAATAAATTAATAAAAAGAGTTAAATGGCTTCAATCTTAGAAACTAAATTAGTAACTAAAAAGTTTGGTGGATTCACTGCTGTAGATAATGTTTCTTTGTCAGTAGAACCAGGAGAAATAAGATTTATTATTGGTCCTAATGGAGCTGGGAAAAGCACATTCTTTAAATTAGTTATTGGTATTCACTCCCCGAATACTGGGACCATTCTATATAAAGGTCAAAATATTGAAAAATTGAAACTTCACGAAAGAATAAATTTAGGAATGGGGGTTAAATTTCAAGCCCCATCTGTTTTTTCAGAGTTAACAGTCCTTCAAAATTTGTCGTTGGCAAATAAAAGAGACGATTCTCTAAAAATTAATGATTTATTAAATGATTTTTCTCTTGAAAAAGAAAAAAATAATTTAGCTGGGGATTTATCTCATGGTAAAAAACAATGGCTTGATATAGCATTATCTACCATTTCTAAACCTGATTTAGTTTTCTTAGATGAGCCAACAGCAGGTTTATCTGTCGATGAAACGAGATTAACTGGAGAAATTGTTAAAAATCTTAACAAACAGGGTATTACCTTTGTAGTTGTGGGTCATGATATGGACTTTGTAAAACAGACGGCCTCAAAGGTTTCATTATTACATTTAGGAAAAATGTTTATAGAAGGAAATGTGGATCAAGTTCTTTCAGACAAAGGGGTAAATGATATTTATTTAGGATTAAGCTAATGACAAAAAATTCAATATTAAAAATCGAAAATGTATCATCTGGATATGGCTCTACTATAATTGTTAATAATTTATCTTTTGAAGTGGATCAAGGTCAAATTCTCTCAATTACTGGAAGTAATGGTATGGGCAAAACAACTTTAATGAAGACCATAATGGGCCTTATAGATGCAAGAGAGGGAAAAATCACCTTTAAAAACGAAGAGATAACAAATTCAAGCCCAGATTATAGATCAAAATCTGGAATAGGATATGTGCCACAAGGACGTGAAATCTTTAGCACCTTAACAGTTGAACAAAATATAATGCTTCCAATCTACACTAGGAAAAAACTTTCATTTAGTCCTGAAGATAAATTAGAAGAAATTTATTCTATGTTTCCAATTTTAAAAGAAAAAAGATCTGCAGATGGATCATCATTAAGTGGAGGGCAACAACAGCAACTTTCAATAGCTAGAGCATTAATTTTTGATCCAGAAATAATTATTTTAGATGAGCCTGCAGAAGGAATTCAGCCTTCAATTGTAAAATTTATTGGAAATACTTTGTTAGATTTATCAAAAAATTCAAAAAAAACATTTATTGTTGTTGAACAAAATATTTCATTAATTAGTCAGTTAAATTCTGACTGTATCCTAGTAGAAAAAGGTGTTTTGACAAAAAAAATAAAGTCTTCAGAAATAAATACTGTTGAAAAAGCAAGAGACTTGTTAAGTTTATATAACTAATAAAAAGGAGGAAAAATGAACTGGCTAAAAGACTCTATAATGATGACAAAAGGTGTTGGAAAAAATAGCAAAGGTGAAACTCATCAATTAACTGAAAAGAAACAAGGTACTTATCAGTATACAATGGGACCATATTCGGAGCCTGTTATGCATATCAAACCAGGAGATACTGTGGTTGTTGAAACTAGAGATGCATTTGAGGGAAAGATTCAAAAAGAAACAGATAAACCATCTGAAAAATTAGAAATGCCTTTTTTGAATCCTCAAAATGGACCTATAATGATTGAGGGAGCAGAAAAAGGTGATGCGCTAGCAGTTTATATAGACAAAATGGTTCCAAGAGGAAATAATCCTTTGGGAACTTGTTGCATGATTGAAGAGTTTGGAGCTTTAACAGGAACAAGTTATACCGCAACATTGAATGATCCATTACCAGAAAAAGTGAGAAAAATTGATTTAGATGAAAAAAATGTTTATTGGTCAGATAGAATTACTTTGCCTTACAAACCTCATATTGGAACTTTGAGTTGTTCACCTGAAATTGACTCAATTAATTCTTTAACTCCAGATAATCATGGAGGAAATATGGATCTTCCAGATATGGGACCAGGAAGCATAACTTATCTTCCAGTAAGAAGTCCTGGTGGAAGATTATTTATTGGTGATGCCCATGCATGTCAAGGAGATGGAGAAGTATGTGGCGTTGCAGTTGAATATCCAACTACAACTACAATAAAAGTAGATCTGATAAAAAACTATACGATAGAATGGCCAAGACTTGAAACTGAGAATATGTTAATGGCCATTGGAAGTACTCGACCATTAGAGGATGCAACAAGAATAGCTTATAGAGAATTAGTTAGATGGCTAGCCAAAGATTTTAAATTTGATACTTGGGATATTTATATGATTTTAAGCCAAGTAGGAAAGGTTAGATTAGGAAATTTTGTTGATCCCAAATACACAGTTGGAGCAGGAATAGAAAAAAAATATTTAAAGTAAATTTAAAAATTTATTTAGTTATATTTTTAACTGCCTTGGAATAGTTGTATATATGTTTAAGATTCCAATTGATATATGCAGATAAAAGCTCTACCGAAGGTACAATTAACTTAGTTTTATTATCACTACCGTTGATGTGCTCCTTATAAATAAGATATTTTTTCATTAAAGCCTCATCAATAATTTGTGAAATAGTTTTATACGAATATGTATTTAATTTTTTTATTATTTCTTCTTTGTAAGTTGATGTATTTTTGCTATATAAACTCATAACAGTCAGAAGAACCTTATATTTTTTCATAGTTATTAAAAACCATTTCATACAATCTGCTCCATCTGAATCTTCTAATCTTTTAGTCACAAATTTATTAATATTACATAGTAAATGGTTTAATTTTTCAGGAGAATCTAATTTTAAATTTAAATTTTCTGAATTAACTTCTTTAATTACCTTTGAATATCTATCCAAATCTGTAGGCATAGAGCTAGCATACTAAAATGTTATAAAAAATAATAGTAAATTATGATCAAATAAATATAACAAATATAACCTTATTATAGAAGTTTATAGAAATATTTAATGCAATAAGATATTTAGGTTTAGTGAAAAAAATTTTAATCACACGAAAATTATTAAGAGAATGCGAAGAAAAAGCATCAAAAATTTTTGATTCAAAATTAAATCTTAATGATGAATTATACTCACAATCAAAATTAATTGAATTAAGTGAAGGATGCGATGGAATTTTAACTTCTCTTACAGATAAAATAGATGAAGAAACAATTAATAAATTACCTGATGCCGTAAAAATTATTTCAAATTTTGCAGTGG
>LWDU01037720.1_pt1 | contig 12360 bp, 9 predicted proteins | sample 727161 | NCBI WGS metagenome assembly LWDU01 (sample SAMN04566230, study PRJNA314399) | hydrothermal vent metagenome | isolation source: deep sea hydrothermal plume seawater | place: Mexico: Gulf of California, Guaymas Basin | collected 2004-07-11 | reverse complement strand
CCGAGCGGGCCGTAGTCGTAGACCGCGCCGAGGCCGCCGTAGATCTCGGAGGAGGGGAAGAGGAACCCGCGCCGTTTGGCGAGGGAGACGATGGTGTCGAGCGTGACGGCCATGCGAGGTGCCGGGTGAGGATCGGAAGCGGGCAAGATCGCGCGGGAGCGCCGGGCAGAGCGCGAAAGGTCTGGAAACCTCCGCCGCCGCCCGCTGGCGGTCGCGGCCATCGAGAGGCACCGCCAGCCGAGCGGGGGGTGATTGCTCCTCGCCTTACTCCGTGAACGCCCAGAACACCCCGAAGCGGAGGTGGCGGCCGGGCATCGGCTCGCCCTGGAGCGTCCGCACGCCGTCGTAGGCGAGGCCGGAGAGGAGGTTGACCCACGCGACGGAGACGCGGGCGCGGGTGCCGAAGGTGACCTCGGCGTCCAGGTCCAGCGTGGCGCGGGCGGGGAGGCGGTCGGCGTCTGTCCGCGCGAGGGCGAGGAGCCCGGTCGCGGGGTGCACGCGGAGGCCGCGGTAGGCCGTCCAGGCGCGGACCGTCGCGCCGGCGTCCAGGGAGGCGGTGCCGGTGCCGACGCGCGTCGCGCGGAGCCCGAGGCGGGACGTGCCGAACACGGCGGGGGCGGCCTCTGCCATCCGGTCCGAGACCTCGGTCGGGTCGCGGAGCGGCCACGCCTGGGCCGTCGCGGTGGAGCGGAGGTAGAGCCCGCTGTCCGCGGCCTCGCGCCAGCCCAGCGCCGCCTGCGCGCCCACCATCCCGACCGGCTCGACGGCGCGGCCGTAGCCGAACACGAGGTCCGTCGCGGCGGCGGTCTCCACGTTCTCGCTCTCCAGCAGCCGGTGCGCGTCCACGATCAGCCGGCCGAACGGACGCAACGCGAGGCTGAACGCGCCCACCCTCACGCGCCCGCCGATCTCCGCGGCGATCACCTGCTCGCGCCCGTCCGCCGCGAGCCCGACGGGCACGCCCGGCGCAACGGCCTCGGGCGGGAAGTAACCCGATTCCTCGATCCGCCCGGGAATCACGCCGGTCCATGCCACGGCGCCGGACACCGCGCCCGCCTCCGCCCGGAGCGCCAGCGCCGGACCGATCTGCCCATCCGCCACGTGCCCGCCGACCTGCCCCGCCAGCCGCACACTGCCGAGCGCGAGCGTGTCGGTCAGCGCGGCGTGGATCTGGAGACGCTCGTTGCCATCGCCGAGCGGGTCCAGGCGTCCCCACGGATCGTCGTCCAGCGCGGCCCAGGCGCGGAGGGTGGGGCGGCCGAGCCGCTGCGAGAGCCCCACGGCGAACCGGTTGCCCGCTGCTGAGATGGTGTCCGTGCTCGCGGGGGAGTAGCGCGAGACCTGGCGCGTCCACGAGGCCCAGACCGCCAGCGGCTGGCGGGAGACGGCGGGCACGCGGAGCGTCGCGGCGAGTTCGTTGCGGAGCGTGGTGCGCGTGGCGCTCGCGTCCAGGACCGAGGCGCGGAACGGGTCGAACGCGAAGCCGTCGTCCAGAACGCCGCGGCGGGCGCCACTCCGGCGGTCGGCGTAGAGGTTGGTGACCTCGGCGGCCCAGCCGGGCGCCGCCAGCGCCAGCCGCGCGAGGACGTTCGTCTGGCGGAGCGTCGCGCCGGAAACGGGGCCGTCTGAGCGGCGGCTGCCCACGTGGAACGTGCCGGTCAGCCGCGCCCGCTCTCCGCCGATCCCCCACGGCGAGCGGTGCGTCTGCGCGTGCGTCCCGGCGACGTTCTGAATCCCGAGCCGCCCGCTGTGGAAGCGCAACTCGGTGATGGGGACGCGCTCGCGGAAGGGCCGCAGCGTGGTCGCCAGGGTGAGCGGTGCGCCGGCCTCGGGGCCCGCGAGGCCGATCCGGTCCGTGGCCTCCCAGGGCAGCAGGTCTGCGCGCGGCGCGCCCGTAAACAGGTCGTCCAGCGGGCGGCCGTCCAGCGTGACGGCGGCGCGTTCCGGCGCGAGGGCGTCCAGCGAGAACCCTGCGAGGTGGCCGGGCGCGCCCACTTCGTACGCGAAGGTGGAGAGCGCTGCGGACGATGGCCTCGCGAGGAGATCCGCGGCGTCCAGCGCGGGCGTGAGGGCGGGGACCGGCGTCAGCGGCCGCCCGCTGGCGGGCGCGCTCGGCGCGAGGAGCGGGCGCTCAGCGCGGACCGAGTCCGGCGGCGCGACCTGCAGCGAGTCCTGCGCGTTCGCGACCGTCCCACCGGCCACGAGCACCGCCAGCGCGGCGAGGCGGAGGTGGGCCGTGCCCATGCCTCCGCGTGTCCGGTGCGCCGGCGGCGGGCCGGGGCTCACCCCTCCACCGGCTCCGAGCGCTCGGGGAACAGCCCGTAGAGGCGGCTCTCGATGCGGCTCAGGATCTGGAATCGGTCCTCGGGCTCCTTCACGAAGTCCAGCGAGTCCGTCTCGATCACCAGCTTCGGGTGCGGGTACCGCTCGATCCAGTCCTCGTAGAGCCCGTTGAGGCGCTCCAGGTAGTCCAGCCGGATGCCGGTCTCGAAGTCGCGCCCGCGGCTCTGGATCTGGCGGACGAGCGTCGGCACGCTCGCGCGGAGGTAGACGAGGAGGTCCGGCGGCTGGAGGTACGCCGTCATGATGGCGAAGAGGGCCGCGTAGTTCTCGTAGTCGCGGCCGTCCATCAGCCCCATGTTGTGGAGGTTGCGCGCGAAGATCTCCACGTCCTCGTAGATGCTCCGGTCCTGCACCACGGACTGCGGCGCGCGCTCGATGTCCTTCTGGTGGCGGAAGCGGCTGGAGAGGAAGTAGACCTGGAGGTTGAAGCTCCAGCGCGGCATGTCCGCGTAGAAGTCCGAGAGGTACGGGTTGTCGTCCACGCTCTCGTAGAACGGGTTCCAGCCGAAGTACTCCGCGAGGATCTTCGTCAGCGTGCTCTTCCCCGCGCCGATGTTGCCCGCGACGGCGACGTAGAGCTTGCGGCGGCCCTGGTCGTCGGTGAGGACGGGGTCGTCGGATCGGAGGTCGAGGGGGAGCTGCATGGGCGGGGGAGTCAACGGCACGAAGATACCGGCGGCCCACGCTGCGTCCCGTGACGCGCCCCCCAAGCGCAGGCGAAGACCGCGCCACCGCTGCGGGCTGGCGGCGGCCGTCGGCGTCGTCAGACGGGCGCTGAGACGGACCGCCAGCGGGGCGGGGCCGGGGCGCGCCAGACCTCGCGCGCGCGGGCGAGGAGACCCCGCGAAGGGGCGGCCGAATCCCAACAAATGCCGCCTCAGGCCGTTCCTCGGGCTCTGACACCCCACCGTCGGGGCCGTAGATTTACAGGCTACAGATCGGCTCTCTGACCGGCCCCGCGTCCGACCTCCCCCAATGGCTGAGATTACTCCTGACACCCCCTCCACCCCGCCGGCCGACGGCGCGCCGAAGGCGTACGGCGCCGGCAACATCCAGGTCCTCGAAGGGCTGGAGGCCGTCCGCAAACGCCCCGCGATGTACATCGGCGACGTCGGCGTGCGCGGGCTCCATCACCTCGTCTACGAGGTCGTGGACAACTCCATCGACGAGGCGCTCGCGGGCTACTGCGACCACATCGAGGTCACCATCCACGAGGACAACTCCATCTCCGTCTCGGACGACGGCCGCGGCATCCCGGTGGAGATGCACCCGCGCGAGGGCAAGCCGGCCGTCGAGGTCGTGATGACGGTCCTCCACGCGGGCGGCAAGTTCGACAAGGACACCTACAAGGTCTCCGGCGGCCTCCACGGCGTCGGCGTGAGCTGCGTCAACGCGCTCTCCACCCGCCTGGACGTGGAGGTCAAGCGCGACGGCGGCGTCTTCAAGATGGCCTTCGAGCGCGGCGACACCATCGAGGAACTCTCGCGCGTGCGGGACATGGAGCCCGGCGAGGAGACGGGCACCACGGTCCACTTCCGCCCGGACACCACCATCTTCTTCGAGACCGTCTACCGGTTCGACACGCTGGCGGCGCGCATGCGCGAGCTCGCGTACCTCAACAAGGGCGTCACCATCACCCTGGAGGACCGCCGCGAGGACGACGACGAGCTCCGCACGGAGACCTATTACTCCGAGGGCGGTCTCGCCGAGTTCGTCGCCTACCTGGACGAGACGCGCGACTCCCTCTTCGAGGACGCCATCCACATCGAGGACGAAACGGGCGAGGTGCCCGTGGAGCTCGCGATGCGGTACAACACCGGCTACCAGGAGAACGTCCTCTCGTTCGTCAACAACATCAACACGCACGAGGGCGGCACCCACGTCTCCGGCTTCCGCCGCGCCCTCACGCGCACGCTCAAGAACTACGCGGACAGCAACGACCTCCTCAAGAAGGCGAAGGTCAGCCTCTCCGGCGACGACTTCCGCGAGGGCCTCACCGCGGTTCTCAGCGTGAAGGTGGCCGAGCCGCAGTTCGAGGGCCAGACCAAGACCAAGCTGGGCAACGGCGAGGTGCAGGGCGCCGTCGAGAGCCTGGTGGCGCAGCGCCTCGCGGAGTGGCTGGACGACCACCCGAAGGAGGCCAAGACCATCATCCAGAAGGTCATCCTCAGCGCGCAGGCGCGGACCGCGGCCCGCAAGGCGCGCGAGCTCGTCCAGCGCAAGAGCGCGTTCGGCGGCGGCGGCCTCCCCGGCAAGCTGGCGGACTGCGCCAGCAAGGACCCGACCATCTCTGAGCTCTACCTCGTGGAGGGTGACTCCGCCGGCGGCTCCGCCAAGCAGGCGCGCGACCGGCACTTCCAGGCCATCCTCCCCCTCCGAGGCAAGATCCTCAACGTCGAGAAGGCGCGGCTGGACAAGGTGCTGGACAACGAGGAGATCAAGAACATCGTGACCGCGCTCGGCGTCGGCATCTCCGGCAACCCGGAGGACTTCGACGACGAGAAGCTCCGCTACCACAAGATCATCCTGATGACGGACGCCGACGTGGACGGCGCTCACATCCGGACGCTCCTGCTCACGTTCATCTACCGCTACCTCCGCCCGCTCTTGGAGGCCGGCTACATCTACGTCGCGCTCCCGCCGCTCTACCGCGCCAAGAAGGGCAAGAAGGAGGAGTACGCCTGGAACGACGACCAGCTGGCGGCGCTCATCGCCGAGATGGGCGGCCAGAAGTCCGTCGGCGTGCAGCGCTACAAGGGGCTCGGCGAGATGAACCCGGAGCAGCTCTGGTCCACCACGATGGACCCGGACACCCGGATGCTCCAGCGCGTCACCATCGAGGACGCCGCCGCGGCGGACAAGACGTTCTCCACGCTCATGGGCGACGCCGTGGAGCCGCGGCGCAAGTTCATCGAGCGGAACGCCCGCTACGCGACGATCGACACGTAGCCGGAGGGATGGAGGGATCAGGGATGGAGCCATGGGCAGAGCCCCCTCACCCCTGATCCCTCGTCCCTCATCCCTCTCGCCCATGCGCCCCGACCTCTCCGTCGTCGTCCCGGTCTACAACGAGGCCGAGAGCCTGCCCGAGCTGGCGGACCAGATCCGCCAGTCGCTCGATGGCGCCGGGCTCTCCTTCGAGGTCTGGCTCATCGACGACGGCTCCTCGGACGGCTCGTGGGACGCCATCGCGCGGCTCGGCGCGGACGACGGGCGCTTCGGCGGCGTGCAGTTCCGCCGCAACTACGGCAAGAGCGCCGCGCTGGCGGCCGGCTTCGAGCGGACCCGCGGCCGCTTCGTGGCCACGCTGGACGCGGACCTCCAGGACGACCCCGCGGAGCTGCCCGAGATGGTGCGCCGCCTGGAGGCGGGCGCGGACTTGGTGAGCGGCTGGAAGCGCAAGCGCAACGACCCGCTGGAGAAACGGCTGCCGAGCAAGTTCTTCAACGGCGTCACGCGGATGCTCAGCGGCATCCCACTCCACGACTTCAACAGCGGCATCAAGGCGTACCGCAGCGAGGTGGTCAAGAGCGTCCGCGTCTACGGCGAGCTCCACCGCTACATCCCGCTCCTCGCGAAGTGGGAGGGCTACACCCGCATCGAGGAGCAGGTGGTGAAGCACCACGCGCGGAAGTACGGCACCACCAAGTTCGGGCTGGAGCGCTACCTCCGCGGCTTCCTGGACCTCATCACCGTCGTCTTCCTGACGCGGTTCGCGCGGCGGCCGATGGTGTTCTTCGGCGGGCTCGGGACGCTGGCGTTCCTCCTCGGCTTCGCGATCCTGGCCTGGATCTCGTTCGAGAAGCTGGCGCTCGGCCACCCCATCGGCGACCGGCCGATGCTGCTCTTCGGCGTGATGCTCGCCATCCTCGGGACGCAGTCGTTCCTGGCGGGCTTCCTCGGCGAGATGATCGTGCGTCCGGAGATGGAGGGGACCTCGCGCCTGGAGGTCCGCGAGGAGGCCGCCCCCGTCTCCGGCGGCGGCCCCCGCCTGCCCAGCACGCGCGAGCAGGCAGAAGGCCTCGCGGCAGAGCGCGCGCCGGCTACGGCCGCCAGCTGAGCGCGACGCCGCCGAAGAACGTCTCGCCGAAGACGCGGTCGCGGTCCTCCGCGACTTCGTAGACGGTGAGGTCGAACCGGAGGCCGAACTGCTCGCCTGTCTGGCGGAGGCTCTCGTTGTCCGTGAACGTGCCGATGGCGCGGAGCAGGCCGTCCACGTGGAAGCTTAGCCCGTTGCCCACGCGGTCCGTCTGCTCGCTGCCGTCGGTCCAGAGCACGCCGCTGCGGGAGCCGAGCGTCTCGAAGAGCGTGAAGTCCGCAGCTCCGCGGATGCCGTCGGCGCTGTAGGCCTCCCTGTAGTCCTCCGGTAGATCCACGCCGTCCCACTCGCGCTCCACGCGGATGTCCAGCGAGGCGATCTCGAAGGCGTCGCCGCCGAGGCCGCGCGCGATGGCGAGGTCCACCCCGCCGCCGAGCGCGCCGGTCTCCGGCAGCGGGCGGCTTTGGAAGACGTCGCCGCCGTCCACGGCCCGTTCCGGGTAGTCGCCCCAGAACTCCATATGGCGGCGGACGCCGCCGGCGACGACCTCAATGGGAACGGAGATGGCGCGGGGCTCCGGGTTGGCGCGGAGGACGGGCACCGCCAGCAGCGCGCCGAGGTCCACCGTGAGTGCGCGGTCGGGGTCGGTGTTGTCCACGTCCAACTCCTCCGGAAGAGGCGAGCGGCGGGCGAAGCCAGTCGCGCCGACGGCGAGACGAACGGGGCCGTCCCATCGTGCCGCCAGCCCGAGGCCGTATGCGGTTTCCACCACGTCGTCGGATTCCAGGGTCGTCGGGTCGGGTCCCTCCGGATTGGTCAGGGGAATCCCCTCGAAGCGGAGTTCCTGCCGCGTCAGCGCCGCGCCGACCGTTAGCGGCAGGCCGCCGAGCGAGGTCTCGCCGCCGTACGCGAAGCCGGCCGTCGAGGTCTTGGTGCCTTCGAGCCCAAGCCATTCCCGCGTGCCGCCGTACGAGGCGCGGAGGCCCTGCGGACCGGCGAGGAGCGCGGGGTTCAGCAGGCCTTCGGCGGGCGCACCCGTGGGGGAGAGAGTGGCGGCCCCGGCGGTCTCGGCCTCCTGCGGAGAGGAGTAGAGTTCGGGTAGTTGGAACGCGGACTGCGCGTGCGCGAGGGGCGCGGCGAGCAGCAACAGGAGGCAGGTGCGAAGCATGAGCACAAAGGAATGAGCCGCCGAAGATCGGCACAGACCCCGGGGCGAGCGTCCGGCCCCGCTTCACACGGAGGAGCCGGACGCGCTCCGCCCTCTGACTACGGCCGCCAGCCGAACGTGAACCCGTAGTAGGGCGTCTCCGCCGCCTCGCCCACGTCCAGCAGCGCTACCTCGAAGCGGGTGGTGAGACGGTCCGCGAGCGCGAGCATGGAGGCGTTTTCCTGCGCCGCCCCGATCGCGCGGATGAGCCCGCCGAGGCGCAGCTCTGCCCCGACCGACTGGCGGACGCCCGTACCGGCGTCTCCGGAGTCCGACTGCCCGGCTCGGAGCGCGATCACCTCGGCGAGCACGACCGTCGCGCCGAACCGCGTCTCGTCCGGGAGGTCGTCCGAGGCGTGCGTCTGCGCGCGCACGTCGGCGTCCAGCAGGCGGAAGGTGCCGCGCCGGCCGAGCTGGCGGATGATGGCCAGCCGCGCGCTGCCGCCGACCGTCTGCACCTCCGGGGGAAGCGCGTTCGGCCCGCCGATGAACGCGGCGCGGTCGTCCTCCAGCGTGGTGACGCCGCGGTAGACGTAGGCGCCCGTGAGGTCCAGCGCGAGGGCCGTCTCGCCTGGCGCGTTCGGGCCGCGGAGCAGGGGAAGCGTAACGGCGCCGCCCACGTCGAGCGTGGTCACGCGGTCGCGGTCGCGCGTGAGCGAGGCGGACCGGGACTCCTCCAGCGACTCGCGGCGGAAGGCGGTCGCGCCCACGCGGACGTTGAGCGCGCCGTTCCAGCCCAGCGCCAGGCCGCCGGCGATCTCGCGCTCCTGCGAGGCGTATTCCCCGAGGAGGAGGCCCCGGTCATCGGTGATGAGGATCTCGGCATCGCGGTACTCCGCGTAGCCACCACCCAGCCCGATCTGGACAGAGCCGCCCGCGATCTCGCCCGCGTCGATGCCGATGGACGCGGCAGAGGAGCCGATCATCAGGTCGTCCACGCCGAGGAGGTCCTGCGCGGCGGTCGCGGAGAACCGGACGGCGGGACGTTCCGCAGCATCCGCCAGGAGCGCGGGGTTGTGGCGGAAGGCGTAGGGGTTATCGCTCGGGCCGGCGACGAGCGCCTGCTCAACGCCCGCCTCATGCGCGGAAACGGGAAGGCCCGGGAGGAGGAACGGGGAGCGCGGCTCCACGCCAGGGAGGTCCTGCGCGGCGACGGGCGCCGCCAGCAGCAGCGCGAACAGAAATCGGTACATGTCAAAGGGGGTGGGAGTCGGGAGCGGTATCGTCCGGTTTCGGAACGGACCGGCCTCTGCGCTATTCCTCACGCAGGCGTCACGGAGCGTCGCCATCTTTCCCCCCTCATGTCGCCTCTCCGCCTCGCCCTCCTCGGACCGTTCGCGCCCTACCGCGGCGGCATCGCGCACTTCCACGACGCCCTCGCCGACGGGCTGGCGGCGCGCGGCCACGAGGTCCTGCGCCTCTCGTTCCACCGCCAGTACCCCTCGCTGCTGTTCCCCGGCACGAGCCAACTGGAGCCCGGCGCGGACCGCCAGCGGAGCGCGGCCGATGACCCGGACCGCGTGCTGGACCCGCTCAACCCGCTCGCGTGGCGCCACGCCACCCGCGAGGTCCGCCGCTGGAACGCCGGCGCGATGGTCTTCCCCTACTGGATGTCGTTCTTCGCGCCGATGTGGGGGCAGATCGTCCGCTCGCTCGCGCCGGAGATCCCCTCCATCGGGTTGGTGCACAACGCGATCGGGCACGAGCCGAGGCCGGGGGAGCGCGCCCTCGCGCGGTACGCGCTCTCCGACCGCGTCCGCCAGGACGCCGAGGCCCTGGGGCTGGGCACCCTCCCGACCCGCCAGGTGGAGCACCCGGCCTACCGCCAGTTCGGCGAGGCGATGCCGCGCGCCGAGGCCCGCGCCGCCCTCGGCATCCCGGACGAGGCGCCCGTCCTGCTCTTCTTCGGGTTCATCCGCGCCTACAAAGGGCTGGGCGTCCTGCTGGACGCGATGCCCGCCATCCGCGAGGCGCTCCCCGCCGCCCGCCTCCTCGTGGCCGGCGAGTTCTACGACGACGAGGCGCCGTACCGCGAGCAGATCGCCCAACTCGGCATCGCGGACGCCGTGACCATCGAGGCGGAGTACGCGCCGCCGGAGCGCGTGCGGCTCCTGTTTTCCGCCGCTGATCTCGTGGTGCAGCCGTACGTCTCGGCCACGCAGAGCGGCGTGGCGCAGGTCGCCTTCGGCCTCGGCCGCCCCGTGCTCACGACCGACGTCGGCGGGCTGGCGGAGACGGTGGGCGAGGGCGGCGTGGTGGTGCCGCCGCGCGATCCCGAGGCTCTCGCGAGCGAGGCGGTCCGGTTCTTCCGCGAGCCTGGCCTCCGCGCTCGTCTCGCCGAGGGCGCCCGCCAGCGCGGCGAGGCCGGGGACTGGACACCCGTGTTGGAGGCCGTGGAAGCGCTCGCCGCTGGCGCTTCGCGCCGATAGGCTGCCCCCCCGCGCTCGGCAGGCGGCCTGCCCTCGTCGTTTCTTCTGTTCGATCCCACCCGTCTCCCATGCGCCTCGCCGCCCTCCTGCTCGCCCTCGTCGCCGCGCCCGCCCTCGCGCAACCCCTCGCGCTGCCGAGCGGCCCGCCGTACGTCCTCACCAACGCCACGATCTACACCGTGGACGCCGACGCGCCCACCGCCGAAGCGCTGGCGGTCGATGCGAGTGGGGCGCTCGTGGCGGTCGGCGCCGAGGCGGACCTGCTGGCGGCCTACCCGGACTGGCCCCGCGCGGACGCCGCCGGCCGGACCGTCATCCCCGGCCTGATCGACGCGCACGCGCACCTCATGGGCCTCGGCGAAGCGCTGCTGCAGGCGGACCTCGTCGGCACGGACTCGCGCGAGGCGGTCGTCGAGCGCCTCCGCCAGTTCGCGGCCACGCTCCCGCCCACGGCCTGGATCACCGGCCGCGGCTGGGACCAGAACGACTGGGAGGCGCAGGCCGATGGCTCGCACCCGTTCCCCACCCGCGCGGATCTGGACGCGGCCTTCCCGGACCGCCCCGTCGCGCTCGGGCGCATCGACGGGCACGCGCTCTGGGTCAACTCCGCCGCCCTCCGCGCCGCGGGTCTGGACCGACCCCGAGGGCGGCCAGATCCTCCGCGACGCCGACGGCCGCCCGACCGGCGTGCTGGTGGATGCCGCCGAGACGCTCGTCACCAGCGCCATCCCTGCCGCCACGGACGAGGTGCTGGCGGAAGCGCTCAACCGCGCGACGGCCGAGACGGCGCGCTACGGCCTCACCGGCGTGCACGAGGCCGGCATCCCGATCTCGCACCTCGCGCTCTACGAGCGAGCCATCGCGGAGGGCCGTTTCCCGCTCCGCAACTACGCCATGCTCTCCATGGACCAACTGGACGCCTTCTGTGCGCAGTACCCCGAGGGCTACGCCGGCACAGACCGCCTCCGCGTCCAGTCCCTGAAGGTCTATGCAGACGGCGCGCTCGGCAGCCGCGGCGCCGCTCTCCTGGAGCCCTACTCGGACGACGAGCACAACCACGGTCTGCTCATCCAGAGCCCCGAGGCGCTGGCGGAGGTCGTGGAGAGCGCGATGGACTGCGGGCTGCAGGTCAACACGCACGCCATCGGCGACCGGGGCAACCGGGTCGTTCTGGACGCCTACGAGCGCGCGATGGAGGTGACGGACGGCGGCGCGGGCCGCCACCGCATCGAGCACGCGCAGGTGGTCACGCTGGAGGACATCGAGCGGATCGCCCGGCTGGGTGTGATCGCCAGCGTGCAGCCCACGCACGCCACGAGCGACATGCCGTGGGCCGAGACGCGCGTTGGGCCGGAGCGGATCAAGGGCGCGTACGCCTGGCGCCGCATCGTGGACGCCGGCGCGCGCCTCGCGCTCGGCTCGGACTTCCCCGTCGAGCGCGTCTCGCCGCTGCTCGGCTTCCACGCCGCCGTTACCCGCCAGGACGCCGAGATGCGGCCCGCTGGCGGCTGGTACGGCAATCAGGTGCTCACGCGCGAGGAAGCGCTGCGCGGCTTCACGCTGGACGCCGCCTACGCCGGGTTCATGGAAGACGAGGTCGGCAGCCTGGAAGTGGGCAAGCGGGCAGACTTCGTGATCCTCTCCCAGAACCTCATGCGCGTGCCGCCGGAGCAGATCCTCGCGACCGAGGTGCTAGCGACCGTCGTGGACGGCGAGGCGGTCTACACCGCGGAATGAGCCGCGAGGACATCCGCCGGAGCAAATTTCTCTCGCTCGTCCTCCGTCATCAGCCGGAGGCGGCGGGCCTCACCCTTTCTGAAGATGGCTGGGCCGCCGTCTCCGCCCTCCTCGACGGTGCCCGCCAGCGGGGCGTGGACCTCTCGCGCGAGAGCCTCGCGCGGGTCGTCCGCGAGAACGACAAGCAGCGGTTCGAACTGAGTCCGGACGGCGAGCGGATCCGCGCCCGGCAGGGGCATTCCGTCACCGTCGATCTCGGGCTCGTGCCGCAGGTCCCGCCCGACGTGCTCTATCACGGGACCGTCGCCCGCGCGCTCCCTGCGATCCGTGCAGAAGGCCTCCGCCCGATGTCGCGCCAGCACGTCCACCTCTCGCCTGACCGCGAGACGGCGGAGCGGGTGGGCGCCCGTCGAGGCCGTCCGGTGATCCTCCGCGTGGACGCCGCCCGTCTGCACGCGCGCGGCGTCCCGTTCTATCGCAGCACGAATGGCGTGTGGCTCGTCGCCGCCGTCCCTCCCGACGCGCTGGCGGAGGGCGCCAGCGGGGCGAACACGGAATAGGGAACGGCCGGTCTGGAACCGGGCCGCCCAAACACAAACGAGCCC
>LWDU01043233.1_pt1 | contig 12361 bp, 15 predicted proteins | sample 727161 | NCBI WGS metagenome assembly LWDU01 (sample SAMN04566230, study PRJNA314399) | hydrothermal vent metagenome | isolation source: deep sea hydrothermal plume seawater | place: Mexico: Gulf of California, Guaymas Basin | collected 2004-07-11 | reverse complement strand
CAAATTGTTTTCCAGGACCCTTATTCTTCCGTCAACCCTGGTAGACGCATTGGTCATATCCTGCAAGAACCTTTTGAGATTCATGGGTTCCAGGACAAAAAAGAAAATGCCGAAAAAGCAGCCCAGCTATTAGAGCAAGTGGGCCTTGCACCCGATTATTTTAATCGGTATCCCCACGAATTAAGCGGAGGTCAACTTCAACGCATTGCCATTGCCCGAGCCATCGCCTTAAATCCAAAGTTGATCGTGGCTGACGAACCGGTATCGGCTTTAGACGTATCCATACAAGCTCAAATCACCAATCTATTGCTAGATATGAAAGAAAACCTGGGCATCTCATATCTATTTATTTCTCATGATTTGCGAGTCGTCGAATATTTTTGTGACCGAGTAGCAGTGATGTATCTTGGGAAAATCGTCGAGATTGCTGACAGTGAACAAATATATAATTCGCCCCAACACCCCTACACTCTCGCCCTGCTAAATGCAATTCCAAGATTGGAGTCTGGGCATATAAAACAAAAAACCTCTTTAAAGAACGATATTTCAAACGCCACACCCCCCCTAAAAGGATGCAACTTTCAAAATCGTTGCCCTATCAAAGAAAAACAATGCGAAGAAAAAATGCCTGACCTTGAAGAAGTCGCGCCAGGCCATCATGTCGCATGCTTCTTAAAACATTAATCCATATTTCATATTTAGAAGAAACTCAATAAATTAATGCAGGGACTAGTTTAGTGTTACGTCTTCCGTTCCACGAGCAACAGGAAGAGGTGAAGCATGATGCATTATCATCTTCAATGTATCACCCTCAAGGTGAAACAAGTTGGTAGCAAAAACCTGGGAAACCAACACCCCACTTTCAGCAATAGTAAAAAGTTTCTCAATACAGGAAACCCAAGCCAGATGCTCCGCAGCCAAAACCCGCACATCAGAGATTTGAATCTCCATATTGCCTGAGTTCTCAAAAATTCCTGCCCAACTATTGAGAATCGACTCCAACCCTTTAAGAGGAGGCCAACCGGGGTGGACACAGATTGTCTTTTCATCTTCTCCCCAAACCGCCTTCATCTTCTCAAGGTCTCTCTTATTAAAGGCTTCATAAAACCTTTCATTGACAGACTGGGCATTATCATCATTTATCATTGGACACATTCCTCAGGTATTATTGATTTAAAAGATGCTCTATCGCCTTAAAGGTCTCGGCGGACTCCCAGTCCTTGGCACCATCGACGCGGGCAACAACTCTGCCCCATTTATCGACAACATAGGTAAATGGAATTGTAAATGAGGGATAAAGTTTTTCGGCAACCCCATCGGTATCCAGCAATACGGGAAAGGATAATTCATATTTATCCACAAATTCTTGAACCTTGGAGGAACCCTCCTTGTCAAGACTAACTGCGAGAAGGGTCAACCCTTTCGAACGATAACGGCGATACAAAGTTTCGAAGCTAGGCATTTCCTTAATGCAAGGGACGCACCAAGTTGCCCAGAAATTGACAACGATCACTTTTCCGGAATGATCGTCAAGCCCTTCAAGATTACCTTTGAGGTTTCTTAGTCTAAACCGGGGGGCCAGATAGCCTGCCTCCGGCTTATACTGACTCAAGTCAATTTCCAGTTCAGGGTTTCCTGGCCTGGTATTTTGAAAACTGAGAATAAGAAGAACTAGGGCAACAATGATCAACAAGCCCAATAGTCCGTCCTTAAGACGAATAGAGCGTTTCTCTTTTGAGCCTGTCAATTTCATCTTTCAATTTTTCTTGCCGTACCCGTACACCCATCAATAAAAAATAAAGCAAGGTGAAAGCACATAAGGAGATACCTAACGTTGCCAGCATCCCGATTTCCATTCCCTTACCAATCCCTTCAGAGGAAATGACCTTGGGCTGAGGATGAAATGCTCGCCACCAGAGTACGGAAAAGTGGATAAGTGGAATATCAAGAAACCCTACTATACCAAGTACGGCAGCATAGCGAGCCCGCATGGAGCCTGCTTCGCTTTGTGCCCGCAACATGAGGTAAGCCACATATATTATCCAGAGTATCAGGGTAGATGTGAGCCGAGCATCCCAAACCCACCAAGCACCCCAAATCGGCCTGGCCCAAATCGGCCCGGTGATTAATACCAAAGAACAAAAAATTACGCCGATTTCTGCCGAGGCATGGGCATAAATATCCCATTCTCGCTCCTTCTTCCAAAGAAAAAGAATAGAACAAATAAAAACCACAAAGAACGCAAAAAATGAAAGCCAGGCAGAAGGAATATGGAAATACATAATCCGCTGCACTACACCTTCCGTCCGTTCAGTAGGCACATAAATAAAGATCGCAATAATCGCTGCCAGAAATGCTAAGCCCGTCATCCAGACAAGGATAGAGCTTTCTTCTTCATTTTCTTCTACTGCGTCAGAGCTCATCATTACCCTTCCCTGCTCAGGGTTTCTTTCAGCAATTCAAGATCTTTTTCAAGAGCGCGGTTGCGTTGCTTGAGCGTAAACACATAATAAATAATGCCGCCCCACACAAATGCATTGGCCGCAAATAAAAACCCTAAATAATCCATTCCGTCATTCCTCCAGAATATGGTCGATAGTCATAATGGAAACACCAATATAAATGATATCAAATGAAGCCGTCAAACCAATCCAATTCATCATTTCTGACAGGGGCTCTCCTGCCAGAACCTGCCCCGTCATCCGAACCACTGCAATGACAATAGGCACCAGCAGGGGATAGAGTAAAATGGGCAACATAATTTCCCGGGTTTTTAGGTTTGATGCTAATGAGGACAGCAGAGTCCCCAAGGCACAAAAGCCCAAGGTCCCCAAAAATATTACAATCAAAAGAGGGAATAAATGTTCTAAAAGATCAATGTTAAAGAAGATCATAAAAAGTGGCAATATGAACAATTCCATAATGGTCAAAAAGACAAAATTACTGATCAATTTTCCAAAATAAATTGCCGTTCTGTCTGCGGGCATCAACATCAAGGCCATAAGACATCCATTCTCTTTTTCGAGCGCAAAAGATCGGTTCAGTCCTATAGTGCCAGAAAATAGAAATGCCACCCACAATATCCCAGGTCCAACTTCACTGGCCTCGACAACACTCAAGTTCACGGAAAAAATAAATATCAGAATAACCAACAATGCGAAGATAAACATCGCACTGAACAGTTCTCGAGTCTTGAACTCTATTGTAAAATCTTTCCATACAATGGCAGAGACTTGACTTATAAAAAGGTTCATAGCTTTAGTCTGAGATCAGGAGTGACGAATACCCATGGCAAATTGCTTATCGCGAACTGCATCAAAATACATCTCTTCAAATTTATCCTTATTGATCCCCTCAACATCTTCGAAAAATGCAAATCGTCCCATCACCTGCAAAGCCACCTTGTCACACATTTCCAGGCCACAGGACACGTCATGCGTGGTCATCAATATAGTTCTCTTCTTATTATGCAAAGTAATAAGATTCTCTTTGAGAACGTTAGAAGCTTGGATATCCAGGCCTGTGAAAGGTTCATCCAGGAACAATATGGAAGGATCATGCAAAATGGCTCGGGCTATTGAAAGCCTCTGTATCATGCCACGGGAAAAAGTTCTCACTGGGTCATGCCTGCGTGGTGCTAGCCCCACATCTTCCAGGGCGGTCAGAGCCAACTCCTTAAGACGGCCCAGACCATACATTTTTCCAAAAAAAATCAGGTTTTCCAAGGGGGTCAAATCTCCATATAGGGCGGTCGAATGAGATATAACTCCAATTTCGCGCCGCATTTCAGGGTGTCCCCCTTCCACTTCAAATCCGGCAACCCGAGCTGTACCTGACGAAGGCCGGGTCAACCCAGAAAGTATTTTAATTAAGGTAGTCTTGCCTGCTCCGTTTGGACCAAATACCGATAAAAATTCACCCCGCTCCAAATTAAAGCTGATGCCATCCAATGCTTTCAGGACACCAAATTCTTTACGAAGCTTGCGAACTTCAATGACAGGGTTGGAAGGTTGGGATGTTTGACTGTCTACCATTCTGAATAGAGGCCCCTGCTAAACAATCGCGTCCAGTTTAGATAGGTTTATGGGATTTGTTTTTTCTGCGTTCCTGTTCCAAGCGATCCATATTCACCAAAATTCCTTCCGCCTCTTTTTCCAGCTTGCGGAGAAGATCTTTATAGTCGAGTTCAGAGATTTTATCCGTGCTGTAATCGAACTCCAGTTCTTTAATGGAAATCAGAGTTTCTTCTTTTCGCATTAAAAGATGTTTATAGGTGTCACTGGAAACGTCTATCGGTTCGACCAACTTTTTGGACTTCAATTTTCCAAAAAGTGGGATTCCTACAGCCAGCAGGATCACAACGATCAGAATCAATTCTAAGAAGTGGATGAATCCCATTCCTATAGCTCGATCCCATCTAATTCGTCTTTTAAACGCTTGGAGTATTTTCCAGAAATTTCAGTTTCGGCTCCAGGAGCCTCAGCGGAATCGCTATCGTCCTTTTTTCCCACGCAGGCAAGAAGAACTTTACGGACTCCAAATCCCCCAGCCACCAAAGCTACGAAGGGGGTAAGCCAAGCAGTCAGATTGAATCCAAATTTTGAAGGTGCAGACAATACGGTTTCACCGTACTCATCTACCTGCATTTTAATAATTTGATCTACGGTAAGTCCAGATTCCAGCATTTTAGAAAACTTAGCACGAGTTTTATCGGAAGTGGAACAAGTACAATTCAAAAGTACTTTTCCACACTTGTCATCACATTTACACATCAACGCATTTTCGAGGTCCTGCAATACAGCGCCAGCACTAGCGGTAGTCACCTGACCCATCGATATCCAAACCAACACAAACAAACCTGTCAACACTTTCAGATGTTTCATGTGGCTACTCCTGCGCGGGAGAAGGAAACAAATGGTCCTGCCTGCGTACTCTTTCCAAGCGACGACGCTGTTCCAATCGATCTGGCCACATTGAAATCATGGATCCAAAGGCAATAATCCATCCCCCCGTCCACATCCAACTGACCATTGGGTTCACATAAACTTTAATCGTTGCAGACTCATCCTCTCGAAAATCGGCCAGAATCATATACAAATCCTCTTTCCAAGTTGAAAGAACATCCACTTCTGAAACCGGCTGGTTCTGCCCTTTATAAAACTCTTTTTCAGGATGTCCCGTCCAATATCGTTTGCCATCACGCTCAACAGCCAGCTGTGCAATAATTCGAGTTTTGACATTGGTGGCTTCCACCGCAACCAGTTTCTCATAGGTGATGGTATATCCTCTGATCTCAAAGGAATCCCCTATTTTTAAATGTTTTTCTGTATGAGTTCCATACGCCTGCGATCCTGCAATTCCAGCAAAAATCAACACCACACCGATATGAACAATATAACCGCCATAACGTCTCTTGTTACGCCAAGTCACGGTTGCTAATGCCCCCACAGCAGTCTCATCGTGCAGACCCATTCTTGAAACCATGCCCTTGTAAAACTCAGTCAAGATACTGGTCAACACAAAAACACAAAGCACAAATGTTATGTAAGTATAAATTTCTGTCCTGCTTCCTAGCGGAATAAAAGGGAGCAACACCACAGCCGCAATAATGGCAGCGGCAACTGGTCTTAAAAAGTTTTTCTTCAAGTTTGAAAATGTTGCCCGACGCCATGCGATTACAGGACCAATGCCAATGAGCGCCAAAAGCGCAAGCCCAATGGGAACGTTGACCTGATTATAAAATGGCGGGCCAACCGTAATCTTCACTCCCCGCACAGCTTCTGAAATTATCGGGAAAATTGTTCCCCAGAAAGTTGCAAATGCAATCCCCAGCAAAACCAAATTATTAAATAAGAAACTACTTTCCCGAGATAAAAACGAGTCCAGCTCGTTTGTACTTTTTAATAGAGGAAGTCGCGAAATGATCAACCCAACACAAGAGACAATAATAAAGAACAGAAACGCTAAAAAATAATAACCTAATGTGGCCTCATCAAAGGTATGCACAGATTGAATGAGTCCGCTCCGGGTAATAAATGTTCCAAAAATCGTCATCGCGAAAGTTAGAAAAACCAATGACATGTTCCAGACTTTCATCATGTCCTTTTTTTCCTGGATCATAACGGAATGCAAATAAGCTGTTGCTATCAGTAAGGGCATGAACGCGGCATTTTCAACAGGGTCCCAGGCCCAGTAGCCACCCCAGCCAAGCTCCACATAAGCCCAGGAGGCACCAAACAAATTGCCCATACAAAGAAAAAACCAGGAGATCAAAGTCCACTTCCGAGTCATACGAATCCAACCGTCATCCAGATCCTTACTGATCAGGGCAGCCACCGCAAATGCGAAAGGAACCGTAAAACCCACATATCCCAAATACAAGGTAGGAGGGTGAATCACCATCCAGTAGTTTTGCAGAAGCGGATTCAGGCCACGCCCGTCTTCGGGGGGCAGAGGAATACGTTCAAAGGGATTGGTGGAAAAATTAATCAGGAAAAGAAAGAACACAATGATGACTAGCATGACCGCCATCGCATAAGGGACAACTCGAAGGTTTTTCTTCCGGTTCTGAAAATGAACCACGAGCATATAACTGGAAAGAAGCAGCGTCCAAAACAGAAGCGACCCTTTTTGCCCACCCCAAAATGAGGATACTTTATAGAACGTATCAAGCTCTATGTTGGAATAGGCCCAGACATATTGCAGGCTGAAGTCATTGGTAAGAAAACCTCTCATTAAACACACGGAAGAGAGAGCAACACATCCCCAAACTATAAACGGGGTCTTGTCTGCACTAAGGTAAAGATCGATGCGGTTACCACGGGCTGACATAACATAGGCTACACAACCGTAGAGAGCCGTGGCCAGAGCCAACAATAATGAAAATTCACCAATATCATTCATGGGTTTACTATACTAACGCCCTAATCCCGCTCTAAAGCTGGATTAACACAGTTGATCAATTTTAAAGGGAAGGTTAAATGGTTGTTTTCGGCAAGGCTTCCACTTTTTTGAGGCCCGGCTCCCGGTATTTTTCGGAATTTGGGAATTTTCCCGGGTGCATCTTTCCAGCCTCTTTTTCAGCTTCATATTTTGATGGGCAACTGGTCAATAAAGTGTTGGCGTGAAATATTCCATCTTTTCCCAAAGTACCTTCAACCACCACCTCACCACCATCTATAAACATATCCGGAGTTACCCCTTGGTAGGCTACCTTTAACGAGGCATCCTTCTCCTCGATTGAAAACCTCACATTTAAATAGTCATCGGGATCTCTCTGAATTGAGCCATTCACAACGTTCCCTTTTACTTTCATTCCTGTGCCTGCATAGGAAGCATTCTGGCTTAATAACTCATCCACAGTAAAGAAATACTGCGAGGTATTGCTGATGCCCATGGTTATCAAATAACCAATTGCGCTAACTATTAAGAAGCTACCTACTATAAATTTAACTTTTTTCTGCTTCATAAACGGCCTGATCCTTTGGCTGAAAAAATTCTTTATTTATTACTTTATAGCAATAGTAGCATCCAGAATTTGGCCTTGTCAAAGCAAATCCATTGAAAAAGAAAGGGCTAAATAATTTCTACCCTCTAATGGGTGAAACAGCCCTTATATATATGACGAACTAACCCCAATATTTATTCTTATCAGCTTAAATTGCCCCAGACCCTGCCTTTTTTCCAACAATTGGCTTTTCACGCCTGGTTCTAATAATAGCGGTGTCACACTTTTCTTAGGAGCCCTTTCAAAATAATACCGCCTTCTCCTTATAGGAAATCAATCAACCCCTGTTTACATAAAAAGTTAGCCCATTTTATCCTGGACAAATTTTCACCAATTTTGTCGCCTTTTCAGTTGACAGGTTGTCGGGTTATGATAGGATTGTGTAGGAAAGTGTCTTAAAGTGTAACTTTATGTCATAGTTTTATATTCGGTGAACGCAGCCAGATGAATAGTTTTTTAGGTACTTACAGCATTAGTTTGGACGATAAGGGCCGCTTCAATGTGCCAGCAAAATTTCGCAGCGCTTTGGAGCAATTTGGCCCGCAACTGGTCGTGTGTGTGATGGACCATTATCTGGTTGTCTTTCCACAAAATGAGTGGTCTGAAAACGAAGTAAAATTGAGCGACCTGAACGCTTTTGACAAAAATGATCGAAATCGCTTGCGTGAGTTTTATTCCAAAGCAACCGAATGCGAAATGAAGTCTGGAAAAATATTGCTCCCTGCCAACCAAAGAGAAATAGCCGGACTTAACAAGGAAGCTATTCTTGTAGGAATGTCCAAAACCTTTGAGGTTTGGTCTCCTGAAGAATGGCATAAGCAGGGGCAAGCATAAAAGGCATTCCATCGACATAAACTTCAATGGAGCAACCAAAATACCATGCCAGAGTACCACAAATCGATAATGAAACGAGAAGTGCTTCGTTATCTGGGTATTCCCACGGAAGGTGTAATCGTGGATGGCACACTCGGGGATGGAGGTCATACGGAATTCATCCTTAATAATACAGCGCCTGAGATTCGAGTTTTCGCAATCGACCGTGACCGCTCGGCCATAGAACGCGCCAGAGAAAGGCTGTCTCCTTTTCGGGATAGGGTGACTCTGGCCCATGGTGAGCTAGGAGATCTTAAAAACCTCGTAGCTCAAAACGGGATCACGCAAATCGCTGGACTGCTCATGGACTTGGGAGTCTCTTCACCTCAGTTAGATACGCCTGACCGTGGTTTCAGCATTAAGCATGATGGGCCGCTTGATATGCGGATGGACCCCTCGCAGCAAACTTCAGCGGCAGACCTTCTGAAAAAGCTTTCTGATGCAGAGTTGGTTTCCATTATTAAGAATTTTGGTGAAGAACGTTACTCAAAACGAATCGTTCGCTCAATTCGTAAGGAGCAGGCGGAACACCCCATCATCACAACAGGTCAACTTTCCAGGGCCGTATCAAGGGTGGTCAGATCACCGCGTCATTCACGGATCCATCCGGCTACAAAAACTTTTCAGGCTCTGAGGATAGCTGTCAATGAGGAACTGGATCAATTAAAGCGGGCTTTGCAAGATGTAATCGGGCTTCTCAGTTCAACCTCTCGGTTAGTAGTGATTTCATTTCACTCTCTAGAGGACCGGATTGTGAAAACATTCTTTCGAGATGAGCAAAAAGGTTGTTCCTGTCCACCTAAAATTCCTATGTGTATTTGTGGAAGAACACAAACATTAAAGATTTTAACTCGTAAACCTATTATGCCTTCGGAAGAAGAAATAGCGCAAAACCCAAGATCGGTGAGCGCGAAATTAAGGGTCGCAGAAAGGGTTTATGCTTAACGGGGTTCGCAGTCTTATCAAGGGTCAACTTCATATGTCCTCTAAGGATTTCTGGATGGTCATTTCGATCTCCATCTTGTTCATGTTCGGAGCATTAGCCCTGGTTTGGCCTAATATCAAGAAAATTAAACTGGCTTATGGGTATCAAGAACTGGACAAAGAACACAGTGTGCTGTTGAAAGAAAACCGCCTGCTCAATCTTGAACGCGAGAGTTTGAGGTCTCTAGATCGTATTCATTTTCTAGCAAAAAACGAGGTGGGAATGAAAGAACCTGATGCGAATAAATTGATTACCATTTTACTGAAATAGTATTCATGAAAAAACAAAACAAACAAGTAGTGGGAACGTTTAGAGATGGGATTAAAACCCGTTTAACGATTATCTCTATATTTCTCTTTCTGTTTGGAGCAGCATTAATCGCCCGACTGGCTTTTTTACAGATCATTCAACATGACACCCTCGTAGCTCAATCTGAAAAGCAGTATCTAAGGACGGTCAAAACTCATTTCGGGCGCGGAATGATCTACGATCGCAATTTAAACGAACTTGCACGCAATGTCGAAGTGGAATCGATTTTTGTGAATCCCTCGGAAATATTGGATAGAAAATCTGCGGCCCGTATTCTTTCGGCAACACTGAAGCTTGAGCAAGACCAGGTCCTTAAAAAGATTTCTTCTAAAAAACACTTCGTATGGATCAAGCGGAAATGCTCTCTCGATGAGGTTGTGAGCCTGAAAAAAGCTAATTTGGCGGGCGTGGGGTATTTATCTGAGCAAAAAAGGTTCTATCCTAAACGCGAGCTTGCAGCAAACGTTCTAGGATTTGTCGGGATGGATAATCAGGGCCTCGCTGGTATTGAGTACGCTTACCAGAATAAGCTAAAAGGCGCCACCTTCAGGCGAGTTATGAGGGATTGCGCAATTCCAGTGCCGGAAGTTACGACTTGGTCCTTACCTTGGACGAGGTCATTCAGTTCACCACTGAATACCATTTAAAGAAACAAGTTGAGCGTTTTAAAGCTTCCTCTGGGATGGCCATAGTCATGAATCCTTATACAGGGGAAATTTATGCAATGGCCAACGTCCCCCAATTTAACCCAAACCACTATGGAGTTTTTCCTTCTCATACCTGGAGAAATAACACCATTGCCAGTTCCTACGAGCCGGGGTCGATATTCAAGCCTATTATTGCTGCTACTGCCTTGGACAAGGGTCTGGCAAAACCACAAGATAAGTTCTTTTGTGAAAATGGAACACTAAAAATTGGAGGTGTTTATATCAGGGAGGCTTCCAACCATAAGTACGACTGGTTGACCATGAGCGATATCATTGCCAAGTCCAGCAATATCGGAGCAATTAAGATTGCACAGAAAGTCGGGGAAAAACATTTTTATGAATACATTCGAAATTTTGGGTTCGGCGAGAAATCCAATTTATCCCTTCCCGGGGAATCCACAGGGCAGCTCAAGGACCCAAAGAATTGGACCGACCTATCTCTCGCTTCTATATCATTTGGACACGAGATTGCCGTCACTCCTATCCAAATGGTAAGTGCCTTGGCGGCGATTGCCAACGGTGGGAACCTGATGGAACCCCGTATTGTTCACGCCCTCATTAAGAATAGCAGGGTCATAGAATCTTTTAAGCCTAAGGTAGTGCGGAGGGTTATTTCTGAAAAAACCAGCCGGGAAATGATTGAACTTCTAAAGTCAGTGGTAACAACCGGTACTGGAGGAAAAGCAGCATTGGAAGGGTTTGATGTGGCGGGAAAAACTGGAACGGCGCAAAAATATAATATGGAAACCCGGTCCTACTCCAAGACAGAATTCATTTCCTCCTTTATTGGTTTTGCTCCGGCAGACTCTCCGCGCCTAGTTATTTTAGTAATGATTGACAACCCTAAAGAGGCGCATTGGGGAAGTGTTGTAGCGGCACCCGTGTTCCAGAAAATAGCAAAAAAGGCGTTGCGTTATTTAAACGTTCCGTCAAGCAAAGAACGTATTTTTATTCTCGATCGAGCCTGATGGAACCAACAAGCCCAGCAAGCTATTTAGTATTTCCTAAAAACGGTTATCTAAACGTGACTGATAATTTCAAACAAAAACTTTCCCAACTAATCAAGGGTGTGCCCACTACTAATGTCCTGGGAACCCTAGACCGCTCTATTCGAGAAATCGTTTACGACTCTAGGAAAGTCAATCCGTCAAGTTTGTTCGTGGCTATATCGGGAGAAAATCAAGACGGGAACGCATTCATAAAAGATGCGATTGCCCAGGGAGCATCTGCTTTTATTACACAAACACCTCTTGACTCTCTATGCAACCTCAGGTTTGGCTCGAGTGACGTAACAGCGCTATGCGTCGAGAATTCTCGGAAAGCGCTGTCTTCAGTCAGCGCCAATTTTTATCGCCGACCGTCGGAGCGTTTAAATTTAACCGGAATTACTGGCACGAATGGGAAAACCACTACAGCATACATTCTTGAGGCGCTGTTCAAGGCAGAAGGCATCAGGACAGGAGTTATTGGTACTATAAATTACCATTACGGAAACAGAAAGTTTTCGGCTCCTGTCACAACTCCTGAGTCTTTGGACTTGAACCGGATGCTGGATGAAATGATTGAAGAGAAAGTTGAAAGTTGTTTTCTGGAGGTCTCTTCTCATGCCCTTCACCAAAGCCGTGTTTATGACATGCGTATCAAAACGGGTATTTTTACCAACTTGAGCCGTGATCATTTGGATTTTCATGGCGATATGGATCACTACAAAAATACTAAGAAAAAACTATTTCTTGACAATCAGGTTCAACATTCAATTTTCAATATTGATGATAGCGTTGGGCGGGAATTTGCAAAGGAATTCCAATCGGATTCCTTCACCACAGGCATTGACAGCAATGCGGATTTCAAGGCTGAAAATATTGTGCTTACAAAATCGGGTTGCCAGTTTACCCTGAAAACCCCTTTTGGGGCTGGAGAAATTTATTCCAACCTTCTTGGTCAGCATAATGTTCACAACCTCCTCTCTGCTGGGGCAGG
>LWDU01032563.1_pt1 | contig 12361 bp, 11 predicted proteins | sample 727161 | NCBI WGS metagenome assembly LWDU01 (sample SAMN04566230, study PRJNA314399) | hydrothermal vent metagenome | isolation source: deep sea hydrothermal plume seawater | place: Mexico: Gulf of California, Guaymas Basin | collected 2004-07-11 | reverse complement strand
TCCTGCTTGACTGGCGCCCCTTCGCCCTCTAGAAGTATAAACTTGAACAGGTTGGTGCCCTCCGTGGGAGCCATGTCGGGGTCTTGCACATAGACCAAGACCAACAGGGTTCCGTTACGGTGGCCCGGTGCGGTAACCTCGAGCGTGCGCATGCCGCTGCTCACGGTGGTTGTGTAAGTCCCCGGTTCGCTCGCCGTCAGGTTGGCGGCTACACCGTCGACCAGCAGCGCCACATTGGCCAGCGGTCCGGTGGTGTTGTCGACCTCGATTGTAATCCCGACCTGCTGTAAACCATCATTCGCCTCCGGTATGAAGTGAACAACCCAGGCGTTTGTCAGCCCGGTGAGCGACGCCGCTAGAATCAGCAGCGCAATCGCGAGCGTCCCGCCCGCTTTCGACTGCTCGTGCAGCGGCGACCCGCGGTAGCGCGGGTAATCGTCCGGCACAGTTGCGGGCGCGGCTGGCACATCGCCAGCTGCGCCCGGTCGTTGGGTGGGGGGCCGGCGCGTCCCGGCTGGTGCCGGGGGGCCGGCGGGGACGACATTCACCGCGTCGCCATCCGGCAGGAACTCGAGCTCGCCGCGGCATTCGCGACAGCTGCTGGTCGCGCTGGCATCACTGTCGGGCAGCAGGATTGACTGCTCGCTCTGGCAGACTGGGCATTCGAAGGCGTGGCGGCGCATCTACGCCACTTCAGGGCCGGCGGTGCTTCCGCTGGTTTTGCCCTTGCCTTTCTGGAACTTGACTTGCGGCACTTCGACCTTTACCGGTGGCGGCAGGCCGAGCTTGCGCGCCAGCACGAAAATTTCGAACGAGCCCTGCGACAGGACCGCGTTGTGTACCTCCTCGGCGGCAGCGTCGGGCATTTTGTGCTCGCGCTCCCAGAGCTGCTGCACTTCTCGCGCGCTACCGCCGTCGCCGCTGGCGTAGGTGATTTCGCCGTCGAGCTGGACCATTCCCAGCCCGCCGTAGGTCACGGTGTAGCGATATTCGACCGTCGCGCGCTCCTTACTGCCGTCGCGAATCGAGAGCACGGTGGTGTTGTGGTCAATACGCACCTGCTGCGGCCGTCCGCTGCGGCGATGACGCCGTGCCTCGATGCCGGTGATGCGGAAGCCGCTGACGCCCATGCGGCCGCCACCCGCGCCGGTTTAATCACCTTTGTGCCGGCGGCCACCTTTTTTTTAAGCCGTGCCCGTCCGCGGCGCATGGACCCGCGCTTCGTAGTGGTCAGTCTGCTTCTGCTGACCGCGACGCCCAGCTGTCAGGAACCGAACCCGGCGCGCACTATTGTTAGCCTGCAGCTCGACTGGGACGGCGAGCAGGCGTGGGTCTACCTCTACTCAACGCCACGGGTGCGGATGGACAACCTGACCATCGCCTTCGGGAACGACACGCTGCGCGAGCCGGGAGTCTACGCGCTGCAGTATTCGACCGACGCAGTCGAGTTAAGTTTGGTGGTCGAAGCGGAGTTCTTGGGCGTCTTCTGGGGCTTCAGCGGTAACATCACACTCGAGGATCAGGGGCTTGAGGAACCGGAGTATCACGCGCTGGTCGAAATCCCGGTCGAAGAGGGGGAACTGGACGAAGAGGACTGGAGGCTGCCGCGCAGCCGCCCGCTGGAGCGGCTGCCATGAACCTGCTGCGGGCACCGCTCAGCTTCCAGCTCACGATTGCCGCCGTGGTTTCCTTCCTGATTTATCTGGTGCTGTTCCAGCTCGGTTTCATCAATTACTCAGTCGGCTGGCTACTCACGTTTTACACCTTCGAGGTGTTCACTGTCGCACTCTTCGCGGTGCTGGGCGGGGTGCTCCTGGGGATGTTCATCGCCACGCGCGCGCTCTCGAGCCAGGGTTTCACGCCGTTCGAGGTTTCGATGCTCAAACTACGCGATGATGTGCACAACCTGCGCGAGGAGGTCCGCTTGCTCCGCACGCCGGAACAGGCGGAACCTGAAGAGGAATCTTCGGAGTAACCGTTTTATAAAAATCGCGGGGGGTGGCCGCGCATGTCTCGCGCGACTCTGTCTGGCGTCATCTTCATTCTGGCGCTGATGCTGCTCTCACCCCTGGCTGGCCTCAGCCTGCCCGGTTCCGACAGCGGACTGCACCCGGCCAGCAACCCGGACGCAGGCCGTGACCACGGTTCGTACAGCGTCGATATCTATCTGGCCGGCGAAATCGCCCCCGGCGATGACCAGCTGACGCGTAACCAGAGCCGCACTTTCGAGTTCACGGTCGAAAACACCGGCGGCGATGCAGATACCTATGAAATCACGGCGGTCTGGACCGCCAATAACAATCTGGGCTGGAACTGCGTAGCCGACGTAGATTCGGTTTCGCTCGCGGCTGGCGCGACCGCGTCGGTTGAGTTCACTTTCTCGACCCCGCGCGCCGGCGTTTACGACGGCGCCGAGAAGCAGTTCAAGCTGAATGCCACTTCCACCAACGAAACCACGGTGAGCGACAGCGAGGATTTCAACATCCGTATTGACATGAGCCATGCGGTCGACCTCACCATCCGCGGCGACGAATCCCAGTCGGCCGAACGTGGCGATATAGTGCGTTTCCAGTTCGACCTGACCAATGTTGGCGACAATAGCGACAGCTACCGCGTCTCGCTGACCCACTTACCGTGGGACTGGGTCGCAGACTCAGACGTGGCCAACATCAACAATGTTGCGGTCGACGAGATGCGCAGTTTCTACGTCGATGTCGACGTTCCCGATTCGGCCGAGGAAGACGAGTATGCGCTCATTACCGTGCTAGTAACCTCCAAGGCGACCGGCTTCGACCATATTGACGCCGTCCAGCAGGTCAACACCACCGTTACCGACGGCCGCACCTACGGGCTGACGCTCATGATTGATACTGGCTCGCAGGAGACCATCCCCGGCAAGGCAGCCAGCTACTCGCTGACGCTACGCAACGACGGCAACGAGCCGGACAGCTTCGCGCTGGACGCGTCTACCCTGCCGGCTGGCTGGAGTGGCTCGGTAAACCCCGATTCGGTCGCCGACCTTGACCCGGGCAACACTGCTGATATTTCCTTTAGCGTCACGCCTCCTGTGGATGCTGAGGAAGACGACTGGGCGGCCGCTGACGTCAGCGCGTGGTCGACCGGCCGCAACCACCACCGCGACTCGGCCGCGACCAACACTTCGGTTCGCATCCCAGTCCGCGGCGTCTCGTTGTCGAGCGACGCGGCGGGCAAGGGCGGTACGCCCGGCACGACAGTCAGCTTCACGCTTACGCTGGGGAACACCGGCAGCGACCCTGACAGTTACGACCTCTCGCTCACCAAGCCGCCCACCTGGGACATCTCGCTCTCACAGGTCACGGTCGAGGACCTGGCCGACGGCGGCAGCGCCACCATCACCCTCTCGGGAGTCATTCCCGGCTTCGCGCACGATACCGATTCGGCTGACGCGACCGTTACCGCCACTTCGCGCGGCAACACTTCGGTCTCGCAGGCAATTATGGCGACTTTCTCGGTCGATACAATCTACTCGATGTCGCTCTCGGTCGACGGCTGGCAGCGCACCGCCAACCCCGGCAACAGCACCACCTTCAGCTTCACTGTCACCAACCTCGGCAACGGTGTCGAGGACTTCACGATAGACCACACTACCTTGCCGGTGGGCTGGGACGTCAACGGCCTGCCGCACGCCGGCCTCGCTGACGTCAGTGCGTACGGCGGCACCGCCTCCTTCCAAGCTACCCTGACTGTCCCAAATGACGAAACCCCGGGCTGGAACAATTTCACGGTCAGCGTCGCCGTCAAGGATAGTTCCTCTATCGAGCAGCTGCAGTCAATTGCCATCGAGGTCGAGAACTTCGCCGCAATGACAGTCGTGGTCGACCCTGCCGCCGCTAGCAGCGACCCGGGCGCGACTTCCAGCTACACTTTCAGCATCACCAATACCGGCAACTCGGACGACACCTTCAGTTTCTATATCGACGACTTGCCGCCCAGCTGGCAGGTGCAGTACCGGCTCCCGGACGGGGGCGCCTATATCAGCCAGATTTCGGTCCCGGTTGGCGAGACGCGGTCGGTCGACATCTTCGTGACTACGCTCGCCAGCGACAGTCCGGGCGAGCGCAGCCTCACCCTCACCGTGCGCTCGGGGCTGAACCAGCGCATCACCCGTGATTCAACGCTTACGCTAACGATTGCCGAGACGCACGGCCTCGAAGTTATGACCGGCACCACGGCCAAGGATGGCGGCTCCAACGAGGCGATTCCGTTCTCCTTCACGGTCAGGAACAACGGCAACGCGCTAGACTACGTTTCGCTCCCCATCCCGACTCCGCCGCTGAACTGGGAAGCGACGCTCTCGGACACCCAGTTTACCCTCGACTCCGGCGCGAGTAAGACGGTCTACCTGAACCTGCGCACCCCTGAAGGAGTGTGGGGTGGCAGCCACACCGTCATGGTCACCATCAATTCAGACGAGACCGGTGAGAAGCACACGCTGAATTTCACGGTCACGATTCCAGCCAGCCCCGGCCTGACGGTAACGCTGGTGCAGAAGAACGACGACGTCAAGGCGGGCGAGGATGGCAGTTTCACCTTCAACCTCTCCAACACCGGCAACACCTACGAGCAGGTTTCGCTGAAGGTGCAGGGCAAGTATTCCAGCTGGTTCAACCTCCCGCAGGCGTCGGTTAACATGGCCCCGGGTGATACACGCGAGATAACGGTCATCGCGAGCCCGCCCGGCAATACCCCCACCATGGATACCACCGCCAGCTTCAACGCCACGCTCAGCAGCAACGGCGTCTCGATTCTCAAGTCAATGAGCCTCAGTGTCGAGGGCGCCCCACCCCCGCCGCCGACCGATAATGGTGATGAAGGCGGCTTCTCGATTCCGGGCCCCGGCCTGCTGGCCGCCTTCGGTGCAGCTGGCGCGGTCGCGCGGCTGCGCCAGCGCCGGTGAGTCCCCCGCCCAGCGAACTGGCAGCGCTGCGCGAAGCGACGCTTGAGCAGGTTCGCGCTGCACTGGCGGAAGCGGTGACGCCCGACCGCGGGCTGCTGCAGGGCGTCAGGGCGCTCGACGAGGCGCTCGAAGCTGAAAACCGGCTCGCCGAACGGCTGGCGCGCTGGGCGGCGGAAGCGGCTGGCGCAGCGCGGCAGCCACCCGCGGCGGAGCTGCTGCCCGACGCGCCCGAGCCGCTGCGCGAGCTACAGGTTGCCTGGCGGGAGTCCGGGGCGCGCGGTGAGCGGCTGCGCGACTGGCTCGAGGCGCAGGCGCCCGACGTGGCGCCGTCGCTGGCTGCCTTGCTCGGCCCGCTGCTCGCGGCGCGCGTGATTGCCGCTGCTGGCTCGTTACCGCGGTTGGCGCGACTGCCCGGCTCGACCATCCAGACGCTCGGCGCCGAGCGGGCGCTCTTCGCGCATCGCGGCGGCGGCGCGCCGCCGCCCAAGCACGGGCTGCTGCTGGCGCATCCGCTGGTGCGCGACGCCCCGCGCCGGGAGCGCGGCCGCATGGCGCGGAGGCTGGCCGCCAAGGCGGCGATTGCGGCGCGCGTCGATTGCTACGGCGGGGAGCCGTGCGGCGCCGAATTACTGGCGGCACTGGGTTCCGACGACCCGGTTAAATAACGGCGGTGCTCAGCGCGCGTGCGAATTCCCCCTTTCGCTGCCGGGCTGTTGATGGGCTCGGCCGACGCGGTGCCGGGCATCAGCGGCGGCACGGTCGCGCTGGTGATTGGCCTCTATCGCCGGTTGATTGATTCAATCGCGACGGTGCTGGAATACCCGCGCCGGCGCGATTTCGAGGCGCTACGCGCGCCGCTGGCGTTCCTACTGCCGCTCGGCCTCGGGATGGCGGCCGCCTACTGGCTGGTATCGCGGCTGCTCATCGGTCCCGAAGGCAACCCCGGAATCCTGCTACGCGAAACCACGGCACCGCTCTGCTATGGCCTCTTCAGCGGCCTCGTGGCGGTCTCGTTGCGCGAGCCGTGGCGCCGCATCGACGCGCCACAGCGCGAGCATCTGGCGTTCGCCGGGACGGGAGCGGTCGCGACCTTCGTCGTGCTGGGGCTGCCGTTCGCGACGAGCGCGCCGGCCGGCTGGATGCTGCCAGTTGGCGGCGCGCTGGCGCTGACGGCGATGCTGCTGCCGGGGGTGAGCGGCTCGCTGGTGCTGGTAATGCTCGGCCAGTATGCGACCATCGCCGGTGCGGTGCATGATTTGCGGCTGGCGCCGCTGCTCTGGTTCGGCAGCGGCGGCCTCGTCGCGGCGCTGATGGTGGTGCCGCGGCTGCAGCGGCTGCTCATCGAGCGGCCGGGACGCACGCTGGCGGTGCTCACGGGCGTCATGGCCGGTTCGCTGCGCGCACTCTGGCCGTGGAAGGCGAGCTACGACGTGCGCGCGGGCGACCTTTCACCGCAGTTAGTGGGCGAAAACTGGCCCGAAGTAGCGCTGGCGGCGCTGCTGGGGGGAATGTTAGTGCTGGTGCTGGAAAGGCTTTCTCGTCGATAGACGAACCGCAGCGCTTAAATCGCGCCTTCGGTGAAGGCGCAAAATGCGCGTAGTCATAGCCGGCGCCGGCGACGTAGGTTACCGGGTGGCCCGGGACCTGGTGAATCGTGGCCACGGCGTCAGTATTATCGACTCCAACCCGGCCGCCATCAAGCGGGCGCAGGGGCTCGACGCGCAGATCATCCAGGGCCACGCTGCGGCGCCGAAGTTGCTCGTCGAGCAGTCGGGGTTGGCGGAAGCCGACCTGTTCATCGGTGTGACCGGCAACGACATGGTCAACATCCTCGGTTGCACCTTCGCCAAGGCGATGGGCTGCCGCACGATTGCGCGCGTCAACGAGCCGCAGTTGCTCGACTGGCCGTTTGAGCCTGACCCGCAGACCGTTTTCGGGCTTGATGCCTGCATCAGCCCTGACGAGCTGGCGATGCACCGCATCTGGCAAATCCTCTCGCGGCCAGCACTGACGCGGCTTGAGCACTTCTCGGTTGGCAAGCTGCGCATCCTCGAAGTCAGGCTGGACGACAGCTCGCCTGCGGTGGGCCGCACGCTCGACAGCGTCGAGCTGCCGCCGCACTGTCGCGTTGTGCTGGTTTCGCGCGACGAGGGTGTCATCATTCCGCGCAGCGAGGAAGTCTTGCTGCCACGCGACCGGCTGCTGGTGCTGCTGAGCGACGTCCACGAACTCGAGGAGCTTTCGGAGTCGCTCGGTGCGCCGAAGGAAGTTACGAGCGAGGGGAACATCAAGCGGCTGATGATTGCCGGCAGCACGCAGGTCGCCTTGCGACTGGCCGAACAGGTGGTGCGCCGCTACGACGGGGTGCAGGTCTACCTCGTCGAGCCCGACCGCGCGCGTGCCGAGGAGGTCAGCGAGCGGCTGTCCGACGACGTGACGGTACTGGTGGGATCGCCGACTGACCGCCACTTCCTGCGTGAGGAGGGGATTCGCCACGAGGATTTGTTCGTCGCGGCGACCGAACGCGAGGATTTGAACATGCTCAGCTGCCTGCTCGCCAAGCGCGAGGGGGCGCGCCGCACGGTGGCGCTGGTTTACCAGACCGAGCTGGAGCACGTCGTGCAGAACACCGGCGTTGACACGCTCATCAACCCCAAGCGAGTGGCGGTGACCGCCATTCTGAACCGCGCCACGGCGACCGAGGAAAGGGTGGCGAAGCGTCGATTCGCGAATTCCTGGTCAAGGCTGACAATGGCCTGGTGGGGAAGTCCATCGCGAAGCTCGGGCTCCCTGAGGGGAGCATGGTGGCGCTCATCAACCGCGGCGGTGAGCCGCTTTTCCCCGACGAGGACGAAGTCCTGCGGGGGGGCGACCACCTGCTGGTTTTCACGCTCAAGGGGCAGCTGCCGGCACTGGAGAAGCTCTTCCGCTGACATGCGCGGACGCCTGCTGCTGAGTCTGCTGGGAGTGCTGCTGGCGCTGTTCGGCAGCACCTTCCTGCTGCCGCTGTTCGCGGGGCTGCTCCTGGGTGAGCCACGCGAGCAGGTGGCGTGGCTCTACGGGCTGCCGCTGCTACTCTCGGTCGGTGGCGGGTCGCTGCTCTACTTCCAGTTCCGCAGCGACGAGGAGCTGCGCGACCGTGAAGCGTTCGCGCTAGTGAGCGTGGCATGGCTGCTCTTCGCCGTGTTTGGCGCGATACCCTATGTAATGGCGGGCGACATGGCAAGTAGCGACGGCGAGCCGCTGATGGTGTACGACCTGACGCTGGCCGAGGCGTATTTCGAGTCAATCTCGGGGCTGACGACCACCGGCGCGACCGTTTTCGATTCCTCGGTCGCCAACGGCACCACCGAGGACGGCTATTTTGCAGCGCCCAAGTCGCTGTTGCTCTGGCGCTCGCAGTCGCAGTGGCTGGGCGGGATGGGGATTATCGTGCTCGCGACGGTGGTGCTGTCGCGGCTGCTTGGTGGCGGCATCCAGGTGCTGCGCGCCGAGATGCCGGGAACCGGCGTCACGCGCGTCAAACCGCAGATGGCGCAGACGGCGCGGCTGCTGTGGGGGCTCTACGCCGGCCTCACTGTCGTCGAAATGCTGCTGCTGCGCTTCGTCGGCGAGATGCCGCTCTACGACGCGGTCTGCACTGCCTTCTCCAACCTCTCGACTGGTGGCTTCTCGCCGCAGGCGGGCTCGATTGGCGCTTACGACAGCGGCCTTGTCGAAGGCATCGTCATCGCCTTCATGCTGCTGGCGGGCATCAATTTCGTTCTGCTTTACGGCTTTTTCATAAGCTTGCGCCGCAACGACGAACAGCGGCTTTTGCGGGGCTGGCAGCATCTCTGGACCAGCGGCGAGTTCCGCTACTACCTCAGTTTCGTGGGCATTGCCGCCGTTACGGGGCAACGGCTGGATTTTTAGCGAGGCGCTGCGACCGGCACTATTTCAGGTGGTCTCGATCCTGACCGGCACCGGCTTCACCTCACAGGACTACGGCAGCTGGGCGGTGGCGGCGCAGTTCGTGCTACTGCTGCTGATGTTCATCGGCGGCTGCGCCGGCTCGACCACCGGTGGTCTCAAGGTCATCCGCATCGAAATCATGCTCAAGGCGCTCTGGCGCGAGCTGTTTCTCGTGATCCACCCGCGCGCGGTGCGCAAGCTGCGGCTGGGTGCCAAGGTGCTCGACGAAACGCTGGTACGCAACGTCGCCGTCTTCTTCTTCATCTACATCATCCTGTTCCTGACCGGCGCGCTGGTGCTCGGGCTGGGGGCTGGTCGATGCGATGGCTGCCTCGATTGCGTGCCTCAGCAACGTCGGCCCCGGCCTTGGTGCGGTCGGTCCCGGCGCCAGCTACGCAGGCCTCTCGAGCGGCACGTTGAGCGTACTCTCGCTGCTGATGTGGCTCGGCAGGCTGGAGATTATCACCGGCCTGCTGCTATTCTTCCCGGGGACTTACCGCGACTAGCGTTCCGACAACCGCGACTGATTTAGCTGCCGTCCACTGCACCACCGTGGGCAAGCAGGCGTGGGCGCGCTACGGGATGAACAAGGCGCGCGGCATGGCGCAGAAGCAGGCGCGCTTTGACGAGGGCGAGGCGGACGGCCGTGCGGCGGCGCTCGCGGGCGCTTCAGCGGGCGGCGACCGGCGCCGCATGGCGCGAGGCCGAGGCGGCGACCGACGCCGCACGCGGGGAGGCGGAGCGACTGGCCGCGCTGGTCACGCCGCAGCGGCGTTCGCGCACGCTGCCGTGGCTGGCGCTGGCGTCCGCGCTGCTACTGGCGCTGGCGGCATGGCTCGCCGCCTCGGCAGCGGTCGCGGGAGTGGCGGCACTCGGTGGTGTTGGCGCGCTGCTGGTCGCTATCCACGGCTTGCGGCAGCCGATGCGGCTGCCGCAAGTTTCACGCGAGCAGCGCGACGACATATTGCAGCAGGCGCAGGCGGCCGCGCGTGAGGCGGGACTGAAGGCAGCATGGGTTGCCGGCTGGGAGCAGGGCTGGGCCGCGGGCTGGAAAGAGCGCGACTGAAGCGCTACATCAGCCGTAGCTGCGGCTGCGCGAAGTGGCCGTCGGCGGCGAGGTCGAGCGCGCTCGACATGAAAGAGTCGTCGCTGATAATCGGCTGGAGTTCGCTGAATGGCACCGCGGTCGAGATGAAGCGGGTGCGGCCGTGGCGGCCGAGGCTGGCGACGCGCGCTGAGATGACGCCCTGCATGTCCAGCTCGGAAATGATGCCGCCGATGCGGCGCTGCGTCAGCGCGTCGAGTTCGAAGCGGTTGCATATGCGGTAGTAGGTGTCGTAGACGTCGCCGGTGGTCTGCCGGTCGAGCCGCGACTGCGACTCGTTAGCGAGTATCGACGCGAGCACCGCCTTGTGCTGGAGCGGCAGCTGGAGCACCATCTTGCGCACTTGGTCCTGCTCCATCATGCTCTCGGCGCGGTTGACGTAGTCGACCGTCACCTGCCGCAAGCCGTCGCGCTCGGCCATCTCGGCCGCGATGCGCAGCAGGTCGAGCGCCTTGCGGGCGTCGCCGTGCTCCTGCGCGGCGCGGCCGGCGCAGAGCGAGAGGACCTGCGGGTCGAGCGCCCCTTCGTGGAATGCCTGCCCGGCGCGCTGGTCGAGGATGTCGCGCAATTGCAGCGCGTTGTAAGGGGGAAAGGTCAGCGACTCCTCGCCGAGCCGCGACTTGACGCGCGGGTCCAGGAAGGTGGTGAATTTGGTGTCGTTCGAGATGCCGATGAGCGACATGCGCGCGTTGTCGAGGTCGGCGTTGATGCCGGTGAGGTGGTAGAGCACCTCGTCGCCCGATTTCTTCACCAGTGCGTCGACTTCATCGAGCACCACCAGCGCGATGCCGCCCGCCTCCTCCGCCTTGCGGCAGAGCGCCGCGTAGACCTGCTCCAGCCGCCAGCCGGTGTGCGGAATCGAGTCCTCCCAGTTGGTGGTGTAGGTCTGCCCGATATTGGCGAGGATGCCATAAGGCGTGTTGACCCGCTTGCAGTTGATGTGCGCGGTGTGGATAGCTCCCCCGTCGGCGGTGACCTTGTCCTTCAGCTGGTCGCAGATATACCTGGCGACCGCGGTCTTGCCAGTGCCGGTCTGCCCGTAAATCAGGATGTTGCTCGGCCGCGAACCTTCGAGGGCGGGGCGCAGGATATGCGCTACCTGGTCTATCTCGTCGTTGCGGTGCGGGAAGTCCTCTGGGACGTAGTCCGAGGAGAGCACGCCGCGGTTGCGGAATATGCGTCCTTCGCCCGTGAGGGCGTCAAAAACGTTACGGGAAGCTTGCGCTGACTGCATTAGTGGGAACCCGCTCAACCGCGGGGCCGTAGGTATAGCAGTCCGCGTATAAACGCTGCGGACCGGCACGGCGCGAGGGGCTGATTTTTAACCCCCCTCTCGCCGCCGTTGCCGACTGCCCGGGGCGCAGGCGGAGCGCGACTAAATACCACCCGCCGCGCGGTTCCGAGGGCTTCAGCGGGGGAGGTTGACGCGGAGCAATTTCCAGTGCACGCGCCCCTCCGCGACAAGCGCCTCTAGCCGCCGCTGGACCGCGGTCGGCCGCGCGTTGCCCGACTTGACTTCGACGAAGACAATTTCGCGCGGATTGCCCTCGGCGAGGCCGGGGAAGACAACCAGGTCAACCGGGCTGCCAAGGAAGCGCGCCTCGGTCGGGTCGGCGGGGAAGTCGGGCAGGAACGGCGCCAGCTGCTCGGCGAACTGGCCACCCAGCACGCTGCGCGAGCGGCTGATGGCCGCCTGCTCCAGCTGCCGCTTCCGCAGCCGCCACACCACTTCGCGCCACATCGCGCCGGCGAGCAGCGCCAGCAGTAGCAGGCCGACGATTTCGAGGGGAGTCATGGCGCGCCAGCCGCGCCGGGGAAAAAGGGGCAACTGTTTTGCCGGCTCCCCCATTGGGCGTGAACTTGACCGCGGACGAGCAGGAGGTGGTAGCATGGCTTTCACAGCGCAACATGCTGCCGTCGCCGGAACTGGTTGAGCGCGTCGTCGCGCATCCCAACGGCCTCGGCTGGCTCGAGCAGTCGCTGCTAGCGCTCGATTCGCCGCAGCTTTTCCTCGGCCTCGGCGACCTCATCCCCGAGCCGGAGGAGCCGACGCCGATTGTCCGCGAGGCGACCGGTGCGTTGCCACCAGTTATCATCCAGCGGCAAATCGGGCGCACCCGCGCCGACGGTCAATTGCAGAGTTACGTTGCGCTCTTCAACGACCGCTTCCGCACACTGGCGCGACTGGTGCGACGCGACCCGGCGATGCGCGACGCGAGTGGGCTGCGGCAGGTCGACCCCGACGGCGAGAGCACGGTGGTCGGGATGGTCGCCGAAGTGCGGCAGCTGCAGGGCGGCCGCGTGCGCGCGGTGCTGGAGGACCCGGACGGCCGTCTGGCGGTGATGTTTGGAGAGGCGGACGA
>LWDU01037708.1_pt1 | contig 12364 bp, 12 predicted proteins | sample 727161 | NCBI WGS metagenome assembly LWDU01 (sample SAMN04566230, study PRJNA314399) | hydrothermal vent metagenome | isolation source: deep sea hydrothermal plume seawater | place: Mexico: Gulf of California, Guaymas Basin | collected 2004-07-11 | reverse complement strand
CGGCGGCCTCGGCGCGGTCTACGACTACGGCCCGCTCGGCGTCGAGCTCAAGCGGAACGTCCGCGAGCGGTGGTGGCGCGCGATGGTCCACGAGCACGAGGACGTGGTCGGGCTGGACGCGGCCATCCTCATGCACCCCACGGTCTGGAAGGCGAGCGGCCACGTGGACGCCTTCAACGACCCGATGATCGACGACAAGCAGTCGAAGAAGCGCTACCGCGCCGACCAGCTCATCGAGGGCCACATCGCCAAGCTGGAGAAGAAGGGCAAGACCGACGAGGCCGAGCGCGTGCACGGCGCCCTCGTAGCGGCGCTCAACGCCGAGGACCCCTCGAAGGCGCTCTACGACGTCATCATGGCCGAGGAGATCCGCGCCCCCGAGTCCGGCGCGTTCGACTGGACCGACGTCCGCCAGTTCAACCTCATGTTCGAGACGAAGGTGGGCGCCGTAGACGGCGACGCCATCTACCTCCGCCCCGAGACGGCGCAGGGCATCTTCGTCCACTTCGGCAACGTGCAGCAGACGAGCCGCCAGCAGGTGCCCTTCGGCATCGCGCAGATCGGCAAGGCGTTCCGCAACGAGGTCGTCGCGCGGCAGTTCATCTTCCGGATGCGCGAGTTCGAGCAGATGGAGATGCAGTACTTCGTCGCGCCCGGCTCGCAGATGGAGCACTACGAGGCGTGGGCGGAAAAGCGGATGGCGTGGCACGAGAGCAACGGCGTCCGCCCGAGCCGCCTCCGCTGGCACGACCACGAGAAGCTGGCGCACTACGCGGACGCCGCGAAGGACGTGCAGTACGAGTACCCCTTCGGCTGGCAGGAGATCGAGGGCATCCACTCCCGCACGGACTACGACCTCAGCCGCCACCAGGAGTTCAGCGGCAAGAAGCAGGAGTACTTCGACCCGCAGACCAAGGAGCGCTACATCCCGTACGTCGTCGAGACGTCCGTCGGGCTGGACCGCACGATCCTCATGCTCCTCTGCGACGCGTTCCACGAGGAGGAGGTGCCCACCGCGAAGGAGGGCAAGACCGAGACGCGCTCCGTCCTCCGCTTCCACCCCGCCATCGCGCCGTACCAGGTGGCCGTCTTCCCGCTCGTGCGCAAGGACGGGATGCCGGAGAAGGCGAAGGCCATCGCCGCCGACCTCCGCGGCGGGCTCAACGTCTTCTACGACGAGAAGGGCGCGATGGGCCGCCGCTACCGCCGCCAGGACGAGATCGGCACGCCCTTCGGCGTGACCGTGGACGGCCAGACGCTGGAGGACGGGACGGTCACCATCCGCTCGCGCGACACGATGGAGCAGGACCGGATCCCCGCCGAGAACGTGGCCGCCTACGTCCAGGACGCCACCGCTGCCTGGACCGCCCCGACGGACTGAGCCCCGCCCCGCTGGCGGCCCCTCTGAGCGAGACCGCCAGCCGTCAAGACCGCCCGAGCGCCCGAGCGCCCGGCCTCCCGTGTGGAGCCGGGCGCTCATCGTTTCTCCCGACCTCGCCGATGCGCGCCGCCAGCGGGCAGCCGTCAGGCGCTGAGCCGCCGCAGGAGCCCGAGCACTCGGCGGGCCCGCTCCACCCGCGTCGGCCCGGGGGGCACGAGGCCTTCCACGCCCGCGACGAACGTCGCATCGGCCAGCAAGTCGGTGAACGTCGCACGTAGATAAGCGCGGACGTCCTCAGGCGCGGCGTCGAACTCCGCAGCGAACGTCGGCCGGCCGTCCAGCACGGTGACAATGTCTTCGAGATCACGACTCGCCAGCACGTCTCCCGCGTGCTCGCGTCCCGGACTCCCGAACGCCTCCAGCTTGGTGGCCACGAACGCGACGGCGTTGGCGACGCGCACCTCGGGACCGTTGGGCAGCGCGACCCGTTGCTCGGACGCGAGGGCGTACCCGTACCACCGGTTGCTGAAGCCGAGAATGGCGGGGTCCGTCGGCATGACGTCCAGTGGAATGCCGTCGTACACGAACCGGCAGATGGGGGCGCCCTCTGACGTGTCGTGCCGGAAGCCGAGGTCGCGGAGCCGCGCTTCCAGCCGCGCATACGCCGACCGCGAAGAGGCCTCCACGATCACGTCGATATCGTCCGTGGGCCGGATGCCATCAGACCCGAGGTCGGAGATGATGAGCGGTGCCGCCGCACCGCCGACGAAAACGACCTCGTCTACCAACGGCCCGAGCGCGAGGGCGATCTGGCGCACTGCAGCGACAGGGTCGTTCATCTCAGCAGAGGGCCTCGCGAATGATGTGCTCCGCGCGGTCCCGCTCCCTCGCGCGCCCCACCCGAAGCTCGTCTACGGCGGCGAGCAGGATGTACAACGCCGGGTCCCGCTTCGCCGCGACAGGTGCCGACCGATACAGCGGCTCTACAACGCGCCCCTGGTCCGTCCCGTCGGGGTCCGGCCAGACGAGGAGGTCATTTTCTGGGTACCCGTTCGCGCCATCGAGTCCGGGAGCGGCAAACCCGGTTTGCATCCCGCGGCTGGTCGGCGCCCCTCGCTCCGCGAAGTAGACGTGGTCCGCTCCATAGATGAGGAACAGGCCGAGCTCGGGCTGGACCGCTGTCCGCGCCACTTCGGAGAACAACCGCGCTTTCGTTGCTCGCTGGATCGCCGCGTGCGTCTCTGAAAGGCTGAGACCTACGGACTCTGACAGCGACGCATAGGTCCACTCGTTTGGCCAGAGCGTGGTGAGCTTGAGCAGGACGAGGACATCTTGGGGCTTGAGCATCCCATTCGTGTTTCGCGAAACGCGAAAATAGTGATCCACTGGGGAAGCCCCTGCCCCGCTGGCGGTCCCTCTGAGCGAGACCGCCGCCTGTTGAGCCCGCCGGAGCGCCCGGACTCCCGCGTGGAGCCGGGCGCTCATCGTTTCTCCCGCCCTCGCCGAGGCGCGCCGCCAGCGGGCAGAACCCGGAACGCCGGATCCCGTACGCCCGCGCCGGTATCTTCGCGCCGACTGACTCCCCACCCCATGACCGACCTCGACTCGCCCCCCTTCGCGTCCGGCGGGCTCAGCCACATCGACGAGCACGGCCGCGCTCGGATGGTGGACGTGTCCGCCAAGAACGCGAGCGCGCGCACGGCCGTTGCCGCCGGTGCCGTCCGCCTCGGGGCCGACGCCTTCGCCGCCGTCCGCGACCAGCAGATCCAGAAGGGCGACGTGCTGACCGTTGCGCAGATCGCGGGCGTGCTCGGCGCGAAGCAGGCCAGCCGCCTCCTCCCCCTCTGCCACGACGTGCTGCTGCAGAACGTCGAGATCGAGTTCGGGCTGAACGAGGCTGATCAGGCCGTGGAGATCCGTGCGATCACCAAGACCGAAGGCCCGACGGGCGTCGAGATGGAGGCGCTCACGGCCGTCTCCGTCGCCGCGCTGACGGTCTACGACATGTGCAAATCGCTCTCCAAGGAGATCGAGATCACCGGCCTCCGCCTCCTCGCGAAGACGGGTGGCCGCAGCGGCGACTACCGCCGCACCAACTAACCCCCGCCCGCCATGGAAGCCCTCTTCGGCGCAGGAAGCCTCGTCATCATTCTGGTCATCGCCCTCGTGGCGGTGTTCCTGCTCTACTTCATCCCCGTCCGGCTGTGGATCACGGCCATCTTCTCCGGGGTGAAGCTGAAGCTCTTCCGCGACCTCGTCGGGATGCGGCTGCGCAACGTGCCGCCGGCCAACATCGTCCGCCCGCTCATCACCGCGCACAAGGCCGGCATCCCCGTCGCCACGCCGCAACTGGAGGCGCACTACCTCGCGGGCGGCCACGTGCAGCAGGTGGTCAACGCGCTGATTTCCGCGGACAAGGCCAACATCGACCTCCCGTTCGAGCGCGCGACCGCCATCGACCTCGCGGGCCGCGACGTGTTCGAGGCCGTGCAGGTGAGCGTCAACCCGAAGGTCATCGAGACGCCGCCGATCTCCGCCATCGCGAAGGACGGCATCCAGGTCCGCGCCATCGCGCGCGTGACGGTCCGCGCCAACATCGAGCGGCTGGTGGGTGGCGCCGGCGAGGAGACCATCATCGCGCGCGTCGGCGAGGGCATCGTGAGCACCATCGGCTCGTCGGCGACCCACGCGGGCGTGCTGGAGAACCCGGACCTCATCTCCAAGACGGTGCTCTCGAAGGGGCTGGACAGCGGGACCGCCTTCGAGATCCTCTCCATCGACATCGCCGACGTGGACGTGGGCGAGAACATCGGCGCGAAGCTGCAGACGGACCAGGCCGAGGCCGACCTCCAGGTGGCCCGCGCGAAGGCGGAGGAGCGCCGCGCCGCGGCCGTCGCCCATGAGCAGGAGCAGCGCGCCAACCTCGTCGCGGCCGAGGCGGAAGTCCCGAAGGCCATGGCCGAGGCGTTCCGCAACGGCAACCTCGGCGTGATGGACTACTACCAGATCCGGAACGTGGAGGCGGACACCCGCATGCGCGACGCGATCAGCGGTGGCGACCCCGGCACGGAAGCCCAGAAGTAACCCGCGCCCGCTGGCCCGAACCGCCAGCGGGTGCCTCGCTCCCCCTCCCGCTCCCCTCCGATGAGTAGCGCCCCCGCCCCGCTGGCGGCTCGCGTGGCCGCGTTCGCCAGCGCCGCCGCGCTTTCCACGACGCAAGACGTCGTCCGCCTGACGCTGCCCGCGCTGGGACCGGACGCCGTGCCCGAGACCGTCGCGGAAGAGACGCTCGTGCTGGTCTCCGCCGTCACGGCCCGTGCCGTGGAGGTGGGGCTCCGCGAGACGGACGCCGTGGAGGCCGCGGGCTCCGCCGTAGCAGAGGTCCCGTTCCTCTACCACGACTTCCTGCTCGGCGCGGAGATGGTGGCCCAGGGCGCCGAGGGCGACGTGGAGCCGGACCAGAGCGTCTACGAGCGCCTCGCGCGGAAGGCGGAGTTCTACGGCGTCCACTTCCCGGCGGGGCGCTTCCCCGGGCCGCGCGCCCTCGGGGACAAGCTGCCGCTGTGGATGGGCCGCGTCTCCCCGCCCGGTCTTCCGACCTCGCCCGACCAGCGCCTCGGCGACCTCGGCATCGCAGACGTGCTGGCGACGCACGCGCGCCTCGTGATGGCGTTCGCGCAGCAGGCCGCGGGCTGACCTCGCGCCGAGACGGACCGCCAGCGGACGGCGCCTACTCCTCCAGCCGGACGGCCGTGCCGTACGCGAGCATCTCGGACATCCCGCTGCCCACGCTGCTCGTGGTGAAGCGGACGTTGATGACGGCGTCCGCGCCCAGGTCCACGGCGTCGGACTTCATGCGGTCCAGCGCTTCGTCCCGGGCATCGCGGAGCATCTCCGTGTAGCCGCGGATCTCGCCGCCGACGACGCTCTTGAGCCCCGCCATGATGTCGCGCCCGACGTGCTTGGCGCGGACGGTGTTGCCGTAGACCACGTCGAGGTGTTCCACGACGGTCTGGCCGGGGATGTGATCGGCGGAGGTGATGGGGATGAGGGGCGAGCGCATGGGCGGGGGGTTATCGGAGGAGAGCGTCCAGGTCCGCCGCCGCTACGTCGCGGCCGTCGGGCGAGGTTCGGTCGAAGACGACGGCGTGGTCCGCGCCGAGAAGTTCGGTCGCCGCCTCGGTCACACGGAGCGCGGTGCCCTCTGGCAGCCCCGCCACGAGCGCCTCCGGGTTCGCGCCGATGAACTCCGCCAGCCGCTCGCGGCGCGTCTCGCCCCGGTGGCCCGGCGGGTGCGCGTCGGTAAAGTGCGGGTTGATCTGGTAGGGCACGAACCCGAACGCGTCGAAGGTGGGCGGCTCCACGATGGGCATATCGTTCGTGGTCCGGATGGTGGGGCCGGCGAGGATGGAGCCGGCGCTCCAGCCCACGTAGGGCACGCCGCCGCGCACGCGCTGGCGGATGAGTTCGACGAGGCCCATCCGGTACGTCTCGCGCAGGAGGTGGAACGTGTTGCCCCCGCCCACGAGCACGGCGTCCGCATCCGTCACCAGCCCCGTCGGGTTGTTCGTCTCGTGCACGCTCACGATCTCGGCGGGGAGTTCCGCCAGCGCCTCGCGCACACGGGCCGCGTAGGCGTCCCACGTGAGGGTCACGCCCGCGTACGGCACGAACGCGGCTCGCTCCACGCCTGCGAGGTGCTCCCGGAGCCAGGGCAGCGCGTGCGTGAGGTACCCGGGGTCTGAGGAGGAGTTGGAGAGGAGGAGGAGGTTCATGGCCGGAGCGGTTTGGGGTTCAAGGGCCGCCGTCTACACCTCCGACCGCTGGCCCCGCCCCTCTACAATCGTCGGATGCGGACGGACTCGATGCGGGCGGGTGTGGCCTCCAGAACGGTGAAGCGGTAGCCCTCCAGGTCGAACGCCTCGTGCTCGTCCGGGACGGTGCCGACCTGCGAGAGGAGGTAGCCCGCGATGGTCTCGTAGTCGCCCTCAGGAAGTTCGATGCCGGTCTCCGTCGTGAGGTCGTCCAGTTCCACGCGGCCGTGGACGAGCCAAACGCCGGGCTCGGTCTCGCGGATGGGCGCCGCGGCGGCGTCGTGCTCGTCGCGGATGTCGCCGAAGAGCTCCTCCAGGAGGTCCTCCAGCGTGACGATCCCGGCCGTCCCGCCGTACTCGTCCACGACGACCGCCAGCGTGGAGTGCGAGGTCCGCACGCCGTCCTCCTCGCCCTGCAGGAACGTGAACAGCAGGTCCTTGGCGGGCTTGGACTCCGGGACCACGCGGACGCGCCGCGTGATGGTCTTGAGGTCGTCCGGGGCGTGGAACAAGTCGTGCGCGAGGACCACCCCGACGATCCGGTCGATGTTCTCGCGGTAGACCGGGAGGCGGCTGAAGCCCGTCTCGACGAAGAGGTCGCGGACCTCCGTCAGGCTAGCGGTCTCGTCCACGGCGCGGATCTCGGTGCGCGGCACCATGGAGTCCTTGACGCGGAGGCTCCGCAGCTCGAACACGTTGGAGAGGATCTCGCTCTCCTCCTCGTCCAGCTCGATCTGGCCCGTCTCGCGGCTCTCGCGCAGCACGATCTCGAAGTCGCGGCGGATGAACTGCTGCACGGTGTCGCCCTCGGCTCCGAGGGCACGCACGAACAGCCCGCTCGTGGCCTTCGCCAGTTGGATGAGCGGCCAGAACAGCCAGTAGGTCAGCTTCAGCGGCCCCGCCAGCGTGTAGAGCACGCGGTCCGTCGGGTTGCGGAGGAGGGACTTGGGGATGACCTCGCCGAGCACGAGGACGAGCAGCGCCGCGATGAGCGTCTGCGCGGTGAGCACGAGCCCGGGCGAGCCGCCGAGCGCGGCCTCCAGCGGCGCTTCCAGCGCCAGGCTCATCAGCGTGGAGTAGACGACGAGCGCGACGTTGTTGCCGACGAGCGTCGTCGTGAGGAACGTGGCGGGGTCCGCGAGGAAGTCCCGCACGACGGTCCCCACCCACCCGGCGCGGCGCGCGCGGACCTCGGCCTTGAGCCGGTTGGCGGTCACGAACGCGATCTCGGAGCCCGAGAAGAACGCGCTCAGGCCGAGCAGAACGAGGATGGCGGCGATGGTCATAGGAAGGACAGAAGAGTACGGAGGAAAGCGGGCGCCTTCCTCCTCGCTCCGTCCGCGTTCCTCACCGCGCTAGCGGCCCTGGAACTCCGGCTTCTGCCGGTTGAGGAACGCCCCGACGCCCTCGGCGAAGTCTTCCGTGGCGACGCACTGGCCGAACAGCGCGGCCTCCTGCTGGAGCCCCTGCGGGAGCGGGAGGTCTGCCGCGCGGAGCGCCTGGAGACTCATCGCGACCGCCACGGGTGCCTTGCTCGCGATGGTCATCACGAACGCCTTCGCGGCCTCCGCCAGCTCGCCGGCGGGCACCACCTTGTTGACGAGGCCCACCCGCTCGGCGCGCTCCGCCGGGATCCGGTCGCCCGTCAGCAGCATCTCCGCCGCGATGCCGTGGCCCACGAGGCGCGGCAGCCGCTGCGTCCCGCCGAAGCCCGCGATCAGCCCGAGGTTGACCTCCGGCTGCCCGAACTGCGCGGACTCGCTCGCCACGCGGAGGTGGCAGGCCATCGCCAGTTCGCAGCCGCCGCCGAGCGCGAACCCGTTGACCGCCGCCACCACCGGCTTCGGCATCTGCTCGATGGCGTTGAAGACCGCCTGGCCGCGGAGCGCGAACCGGTGCGCCTCCAGCGGCTCCATCCCGGCGAACTCCGAGATGTCCGCGCCTGCGGCGAACGCCTTCTCGCCAGAGCCCGTGAGGACCACGCCACGCACCGCCGGATCGGACTTGGCCGCGCGCATCGCCTGCCCCAACTCCCCGACGAGCTGGCGGTTGAGCGCGTTGAGCGCGTCCGGGCGGTTGAGCGTGATCGTGGCGACGCCGTCGGCGTCCACGTCGTAGAGGAGGGTCTGGAAGTCCATGGGGCGAGTGGGGACTGGAAAGAGAGGGGCCGAGGGCGACGATGGGACGGGGCCGCCGGAGTGCACCGCCAGCCCCTACGTCCCGAGTCGCCAGCCCCGGCGAGTGGAGCGAGCCTCAGCCGCCTTCGCGCTGGCGGCGGCGCTCGGCGGCAGCGGCCGACTCCGGCGCGTCCTCGTCGAGCAGGCCCGCGTCGATGCGGTCCTCGGCCTCCAGGGCCGGCGTGGAGAACACGTCGAGCGCGTCGAGGTCGAGCGAGGTGAGGCCGGACATGGGGTCGCCGAAGGCGTCCTCCAGCGCTTCCACGCTGGCCTGCGTCTCCTCCACCTCGCTCACGAGGGTGTCCAGCTGGAAGGTGACCTCCTCCGGGTTCTGCATCGTGAGCGACTGCTCGTAGACGTAGCGCGTCACGTCCTCGATGGTCTCCAGCTGCGCGCCGATGATCGCGAGGTTCTCGTTCGCCTTCTTGAACCGGTCCAGCCGCTTCTCCAGGATCCCGAGGCGGCGCTGCTTGATGGAGCGCACGCGCGGCGGGTCCGCCTGCATCTCCTGCCGGAGCGCGTCGATGGCGCGGACGATCTCTCGCTCGCCGGTCCGCTCCGTGAAGCGGATGTAGCGCTCCTTGAGCTGGAGGAGGTTGAGGTAGGAGTCCAGGAGGCCGTCCAGCTTCTTGAGGTGCGCCTCCAGGATGCCCTGGGAGGAGTAGGGCAGCTTCGCGAAGTTGTCCTTGATGGCCTTCTCCATGTTCCGGAAGCGGACGTAGCGCTTCTGGTCCTCCTTGGAGAGGGAGCGGAAGACCTCGCGGTCATCGCGGCCCTGCGCCTTCCGTTCCGCCATCTTGCGCGAGCGGACCAGGCGCTGGTAGCGCTCCGTGCGCGGGACCGTGCCGAGGTAGAGGAGTTCGGCGGCGGCGGCGAAGAGCAGCAGCACGTTGGCCGCGGCGCCGCCGGTGAGGAGGGCCGCCACGAGGGCGAAGATCAGGAACCCGAGGTTGAGCGGGCTCATGAACGCCTCCTTGTAAAAGTTCGGTTCTTCGGTCATGTAGGAAGGGGCGAGTGGCCGGCGGCGACTCGCTACTGGCCGCTCCGCGGGCGGCCGATGGACTTCGCGCCACGGTCCGGCTGGGCGGACGCCGGCGCCTCCGGCTCGGGGGGCGTGCGGCCGATGGTCTTACCGTCGGCGGGGGCGGCGCGGTCCGGCTGGCGGGTGCCGCCAGCGGGCGGCGCGGCGGGAGTGTCGCCGCCGAGCTCGGCCTTCATCTGGCGGATGAGCGCCTCGGCATCAGACTGGCGCGTGGCCTCCGCATCGGCCTCGGCGCGGACGGCGCGCTCGGCCTCCTCGCTGGCGATCTCGAAGCGGGCCTCGGACATCGCGGAGGACTCCGTCACCTTGCCGACGAACTCGTCGTGGGTGGCGTCCTGCTCGGGCGTCTGCATCCCGCGGAGCGCGCCGAGCATGGAGGCCTTCCGGGAGGCGTCGCGGTGCTGCTGCTTGAGCGCGCGGAGCTTCCGGAGGTGCGCCTTCTCTTCGGCCTTGATCCGTTCAAACTCGTCGTTGCTCATGGGGCTGGGGGCTGGGGAGGCAGGAACGCGCGGTGGGGGGAGGCCCGAGACCGCCGGACCGCGTGTCCCCTCTACTCCGTGCGGGTACGGGCGCGTTCCGCAGCGCTCGCGTCGCTGACGGACTCGTCCGGGATCTGGGGCGCGCCGGTCTGCGCGGGCGGCTCGGACATGCCCATCTCCAGCTTGAACTGCTTGACGAGCTCGGCGGCCTGGATGTCCTGCGCGTCCTCCTCGATCTGCATGGCCTCCGTGTCGATGGAGTCCAGCGCCATCTCCATGCGCGCCTCAGACTTGGCCGTCTGCTCGTTGACGCGGTGGATCATCTCGTCGTGCGTGGCATCCACGCCGGCGACCTCGAACTGCTCCAGGGTGTCGGCGATCTTCGCCTGCCACTTGGCGCGCTCGTGGGCGCGGAGGGCCTCCTTGGCCTCCTGCACCTTCCGCTCGCGCTCGCGCATGAACGCCTTCTTGACCTGGAGGGCCTTCTCGTAGGCCTGCTCGGCGAACTGGAGCTGCTCGCCGGTGCGGGAGCGGGCCTCCTTGACCTGCTGCAGCTGCACGGCGTAGCGCTGTGCGATGTCGTCGCGGCCGGCCTGGATGGCGGCCTTGATGCGCGCGGTCAGCGTCTGCTCTTCTTTCTCGTACTTCCGGTTCTCCTTCTGGAGAAGCATCACGTTGGCTTTCACCGTCGCGATGTTCTCGTTCATCTTCGGGACCTGGTCGTTCAACTCCCGGAGGTTCTGTTCCAGGATGAGCTTGGGGTCTTCCAGTGCCGAGATGGCACCGCCGAAGAGAGAGGCGACGAGGCGCTTAAACCGCTTCCACATGGGGATAGTCGTGTAGGGGACGGGTGGGCCGGGCCATACGGGACGCCGAGCGCGAGGGTTCAAAGGTAGGGAAGGAGAGCCGGTGGAGCGGGCCGCGCTCCCGATCCCGGCTGCCGGCGGCCTATGCGGCGGCCGGTTCGCCCGCCCCGCTGGCGGAGCGGCTCCGCCAGCCCGCGGCGTCCAGCCGGTCCAGCACCATGCCGGACGCGGCCGGCGCGGACTCGCCGAAGGAGAACGCGGCAGCGAGGCGCTCGGGGTTGGCCTGGTCCGCGTGCGAGGCGTAGACGTGCGCGAGGGGCTCGCCGGGGGCGACGGCCTCGCCGGGCTTCTTGAGGAGGACGTAGCCTGCCTTCGGGTCCACGTCGTCCTCCTTCTTCGCGCGGCCCGCGCCGAGGGCGACCGCCGCCAGCCCGACCTCGAACGCGTCGATCTCGGTCACGAAGCCGGCGCTCGCGGCGTCCGGCGCTTCCACCGTGGCGACGGGCGCGCCGTGGAGGGCGTCCGGGTCGTCCATGACCGAGACGTCGCCGCCCTGGGCCTCCACCATCTCGCGCATGACGCCCCACGCGAAGCCGTCGCGGACGGCGGCCTCGGCGAGCTGGCGGCCGTGCTGGACGGACGTGGCGCCACCGCCGAGGTGGACCATCTCGCCCGCGAGCGCGAGCGTGACCTCCATGAGGTCGTCGATCTCGCCGCCGAGCGGGTCCACGCTGTGGAGGGCGCGGATGGCCTCGGCGGTCTCCGGCCCGTTGCCGACGGCGCGTCCGAGGGGCGCGTCCATCCGCGTCAGCAGCGCGACGGTCGGCTTGCCGAACTCCTGCCCGATCCCGACGAGCGCCTCCGCCAGCCGGCGGGCCTCGGTCGTGGACTTCATGAACGCGCCGCGCCCCGCCTTCACGTCCAGCACGAGCGCGTCGATGCCCTCGGCGAGCTTCTTGGACATGATGCTCGCGGCGATGAGCGGGATGCTCTCGACGGTGCCCGTCACGTCGCGGAGGGCGTAGAGCTTCTTGTCCGCCGGCGCGATCTCCGCCGTCTGCCCGATCATCACGACGCCGATGTCCGCGAGCTGCTGGCGGTAGGCCTCCACGCCGAGGTCCGTGCGGAAGCCGGGGATGGCCTCCAGCTTGTCCAGCGTGCCGCCGGTGTGGCCCAGGCCGCGGCCCGAGATCATGGGCACGGGCACGCCGCAGGCCGCCACGAGCGGCGCCAGCAGGAGCGAGACCTTGTCTCCCACGCCCCCCGTGGAGTGCTTGTCCACCTTCGTGCCCTCCACGTCGCTCAGGTCCAGGACCTCGCCGGAGTAGAGCATCGCGCGGGTGTACGCCGCGGACTCCGTCTCGTCCATCCCGCGGATGAACGCGGCCATCAGGAAGGCGGCCATCTGGTAGTCCGGCACGTCGCCATCGGTGTAGGCGCGGACGAGGGCGGCGATGGCGTCGGGGTCCAGGCGGGCTCCGTCGCGCTTAGCGGTGAGGAGGCGGACGACGTCGAGGTCGGGCACGGAAGGGATCGGAAGAGAGGAGGAGAGAAACGATAGGGATGGGCCGCGGTTCGGTGCGGGGCGTACCGATTCGCGCCGCGCGCTGGCGGTGGCGCTCGGCGGGAGTGTCCGCCAGCGGGGCGGAAACGGAGCGGGGCCGC
>LWDU01037466.1_pt1 | contig 12364 bp, 14 predicted proteins | sample 727161 | NCBI WGS metagenome assembly LWDU01 (sample SAMN04566230, study PRJNA314399) | hydrothermal vent metagenome | isolation source: deep sea hydrothermal plume seawater | place: Mexico: Gulf of California, Guaymas Basin | collected 2004-07-11 | reverse complement strand
CTGTCTTCAGCATGCTGGATGAAGTGATCCGGGCCGATCAGGCCCCGCGTTGGATGTTGCCAGCGAATGAGGGTTTCCGCACCGATGATCTTGTTGGTCTTTGCGTCCAGCTGCGGCTGGAAGAACAGGCGAAGCTCATTGTTCTCAAGCGCCTTGTTGAGGTCCAGCTCAATTGTCTGCCGTGCCTTGGCCCTGTCCTCGAGGTTCTGGCTGAAGACGCACCATGTGCGTTTACCTGCTTCCTTGGCCTGGTAGAGGGCGAGGTCTGCATGCTTCAGAAGCGTCTGAATTTCCATATTGTACTGTTCAATGATGCGCACGCCGATGCTCGCACCGCAATGAACAATAGAGCTCCAGATATCGTACGGCCGGTTCAGGCGCTCGCTCATGGATTTCACGGTCTCGATAAGCTCATCCTGGGAATTGCACTCAAGCAGCATCGCAAATTCGTCACCGCCGAGTCTGGCGATAACATGGGCGTCTGGCGCAGCATCCTTGAGGCGGTTGGCAACCTGGCAGAGAAGCTCATCACCTGCCGGGTGGCCCAGCGTGTCATTGACCCATTTGAAATTATCGAGATCCAGCCAGAGCAATGCCCGGCAACGACCATCCGGAATGGGACGGGCTGCGGCCTTTTCCAGACACTCGTGTAGGTTTGCCCTGTTCGGCAGCGATGTCAGAGGATCAAAGTGCGCCATGAATGCGATTCGATCTTCGATGGCCTTGGACTGAGTAATATCGGACGCAACACCACGGAATCCCTGAAACTTGCCGACGCTGTCAAAGATCGGCTTACCCGTTAGGGACCACCAGGTCTGTGACTCGCCTTCGACCTCGAGGTTCAGATCACGGAAGCTCTGCTGGCGCTCCAGGCAACGCGACAGAGTCCTGGATGCGTCGCTCTCCTTGAAGAGCGTCGTCAGGCCGACACCGACTGCCATCAGTTCGAAATTGTTCTGCTCGGATACAGTTGGAAGCGGAATGTCGATGAGCAAATTGCCTTGGTCGGTCTGCCACAGCCAGTCTGACGTGCTCTCTTCAAAGTCACGCAGCAAAAGACCGATCAGCTGGGCCTGCTGTTTCACCGCCGACCCATTGAGGTGTTGTTCGACGAACTGGTTGAAAGACCATTTGGACGATGTCCAAAGTACGACGGCGTACACAAATGCCAGCACGGACAGGAAGTCGTTGCGGGGATCCTGGCCGAGCTGAAGCCCGACGACATAGCCAATGACGGTGGGGATCAGGAAGCCCATGGCGGCTTCGGGGATTCGTCCGATCAGAAGGACGCCCGCGAACATCACGCCTGCGACGATAGAGCTGACGGCAAGCTGGTTTGTATGGTCGGTCAGCGGGAGAATGAGAAGTGGGAGAATGCCCCACAAAATTCCGAGGACTGAGGCGAAGCGCGCGAAACGGTCGATGCTATTCTTCCCCGCCTCAGCCGAAGGTAGCGTTTCTGCGTCCTTCGACCGACGACGCATGATGAAGTAACCTACCAGCATGATCGATGTGGCGATGACCATTGTCATAGACCAGACGCCAAGCAGTCTGTTCGCAGGCGTATTGGCGAACGAGATCATTACGACGGCGGCATTGATAAGGTTTGCAAGGCCAATAACGGGCAGGAGCGAACCCACCGCGTCGATCTGTTTTTCACGGATCGCGCCGAGCTGTTCTTCGGGAATTTCGATCGAGCCAAGGATGCTGGCTGACTTCAGTTCTGGTGGCTCCGCCGGGTGCGATGCATCGCCCATCACCAATCCTCTTTGCGCAAGTTCAACACCTCTCCTAGAGAAGAGAGGTGAACATCCTCTCAAGACAGGTCTTTGAAATTTCATCGATTGAGTGTGAGTGTTCCCGGCAAATGGGAGTTTTGCGATGCCATCAGATGCGCTTATCCTGACACTTGATCAGGGAACGACGTCCAGCCGGGCGATGGTTTTCGACGCGAAGGGCTCGGTTGTGGCTGTTGCCCAGGAAGAGTTCACGCAGCACTTTCCTAAACCCGGCTGGGTCGAGCACGAGCCTGAAGATATCTGGGCAACGACTCTCGACACCGCACGTCGTGCGATGAAAGCAGGTGAATCTGAAACGGGCGGGAAGGTCGTCTCTATTGGGATCGCGAACCAGAGAGAAACCGTTATCGTCTGGAACCGTGAGACGGGAAAAGCAGTGAACCGCGCCATTGTCTGGCAGGACCGGCGCACAGCCTCGATGTGCGACGCGCTGAAAGCTGGTGGACACGAAGACACGGTCAATTCGCGCAGCGGCCTTACTATCGACCCGTATTTCTCTGGCACCAAGCTGCGCTGGATACTCGAAAATGTCCCCGAAGCAGCAAGTCTGGCAGAGTCCGGCAAGCTCGCCTTCGGTACAGTCGACAGCTTCCTGATGTTTCGGCTGAGTGGCGGCAAGGCGCATGTCACTGATGAAACGAATGCGAGCCGGACCCTGCTCTACAATATCCGTGAAGGGTGTTGGGATGATGAGCTGCTCAAGCTCCTGAAGGTCCCGCGGTCTGTGCTTCCCGAGGTGAAGACCAGCGCAGCATCATTCTGCGAAGCGGTGCCAGATTGGTTCGGGCGTGCCCTGCCTGTCACGGGTGTCGCGGGCGACCAGCAGGCGGCCGCATTCGGCCAGGCCTGCTTTCATCCAGGTATGGTGAAAAGCACCTACGGCACAGGATGCTTCCTGCTCGCCAATAGCGGAGAGGAGTGCCTCACCTCGACGAACCGTCTCCTGTCTACGGTGGCGTGTCGCACCGGCACCGCGCCGCAATTCGCCGTTGAGGGATCTATCTTCATTGCTGGCGCCGTGTCCCAGTGGCTTCGCGACAGCCTCCAGATCATCAAGAGCGCGAGCGAGACCGAGCTTCTGGCCCAGCAGGCTGGCGGAAATGAAGGCGTCTATTTTGTGCCCGCCTTTACGGGGCTTGGCGCGCCGCACTGGGACGCCGATGCGCGCGGAGCGATGTTCGGCCTGACGCGCTGGAATCGGTTGCTTACCAAACGCTCGACTTGCTGACCGCCCTGAATGCCGATGGATTCGATACAGGCCGCATCCGCGTCGATGGTGGCATGGTTGCCAATAGCTGGTTCCTACAATTCCTCGCAGACGTAACCGCAACGACGATCGACCGCCCGGACATGATCGAAAGCACTGCGCGCGGCGCGGCCTTCCTTTCGGGGCTGCAGTCAGGCGTTTTCGACAGCGTGGATGCGCTTGAGTCCCTCTGGCAGAGCGAAACCGTCTTCAGGCCGACAATGGACGCCGCAGAACGCGAAATGCTCGTTAGCTCGACCGCGAATAGGATGGTCGGAGCGGCGGGATTCGAACCCACGACCCCTTGTCCCCCAGACAAGTGCGCTACCGGGCTGCGCTACGCTCCGACTAGGCGCCTGCTTAATCGCGGCGCTTATGTAATGCAATCACTGTTACTGCAGCTCTCTCAGGCCGCTTTTCGCAGGCGTGCAGCATCGAGACGTGCCTTGATGTCCATGAGGTCGCTCAGCATGGTTTCAAGTCGTTCAGCGCCCTTGAGGCCGGTCTTCTGAGCTGCGTCTTCATACGAGAATGCCGCGCGGACCGAATCCTGCAGCTTTCGCGCTGGACCTTCGCTGGTGGAAGGTTGAGCGGACTGCTGGACGTTGGTTTTCGAACCGAGAATGGCCGCGCCATCGAGAACAGCGTCCAGGCCCTGATTGTTGAGCAGCTGCCCTGCCCCTTTGAGGGTGAATCCCTTTTCGTGAACCAGGAGCTTGATTGCCTGCAGGGCGCGCAAATCGTCCGGCCGGTACATGCGGCGACCATCTGGTCGCTTCATGGGCTTCAAATGCCGCGTGAACTTGCCTTCCCAATAGCGAAGCACGTGAGGCTGAAGATCGAGCTCTTCAGCGGCTTCACCGATTGAACGATAGGCGGCTGCGGATTTCTTGACCCGCTTTGCGGCATTTCCCATGAATTTCCCCTCTTAGTCGTCGTCTGTTTCCACGGCAGTCTTGAGGAGCGGAGAAGGTTTAAACGTCACCACGCGGCGCGCCGAAATCTTGGCTTCAACACCGGTCTTCGGATTGCGTCCCGCGCGGGCTGCTTTCTTGCGAACCACGAAGTTACCGAACCGCGACAGCTTCACTTCATTCTCATGCTCGAGGCTCTTGCCGATAAGATCGAGCACTCGGTCGAGAATATCGCCTGATTCCTGACGGGTGAGACCCACCTCACGCACAATAGCGTCGGAAATCTCTACTCGGGTAACGGTTTTGTTGCTCACGAACTCAGCTCCTCTGGTTAACAGATATGGCTGATTTCTTAACGAAAAGATTACAGCCGGAAGAGGGAGGCGCCCCAGGAAAAGCCGCCGCCCATAGCCTCACTTAGCACAAGATCGCCCTTTTTAATGCGACCATCCGAAACCGCCGTGTGAAGGGCGAGCGGGATGGAAGCGGCGGACGTGTTCCCGTGCTTCGCTACAGTAGATATGACCTTTTCCTCGTCGAGGCCAAGTTTCTTGGCGACCCCGTTGAGAATACGCTGGTTGGCCTGATGAGGCACGAACCAGTCAATGTCGTCAATTGTATAGCCCGTGTCGCTTAGGACTGCCTCTACCGCGCTGGAAATGTTGGCGATGGCGTGACGAAACACCTGGTTCCCCTGCATGCGGACATGGCCGATCGTTCCGGTCGAAGAGACACCGCCATCGACATAGAGAAGTTCTTTCTTCGAGCCGTCAGTGCGCACATGGTGGGCGATCACGCCCTCATCCTTCGCGCCAGTGCCGGTCTGCAGGACAACGGCCCCTGCCCCATCGCCAAAGAGGACGCAGGTTGACCGATCCGACCAGTCCAGAATGNNGCGCCGATGACAAGCGCTGTCGAGAACAAGTTCTGACGCAGCATGGAGTCAGCGGTCGCGAGTGCGAACAGGAAGCCCGAGCAGACGGCTTGTACGTCGAAGGCTGCACCCTGTTTGATGCCGAGCTTGTCCTGCACGGTCGTCGCCGTAGCCGGGAAAGTCTGGTCAGGCGTCGTTGTTGCCAGCACGATGAGGTCCACCTGGCTTGCGTCGATACCCGCATTGACAAGCGCTTGCCTGGCCGCACTTGTTGCAAGGTCCGAGGTGAGCTCACCATCAGCGGCAATGTGGCGTTCTTCGATCCCGGTCCGCTCGCGAATCCATTCGTCGGACGTATCGACCATTTTCGACAGGTCGCTATTTGTGAGGATACGCTCGGGCAGATAGGCGCCCGACCCGCGAATGAAGCTACGCTGCATACTCATTTGCTGACCGATTCTGCTGCAATGTCCTGGCGTCCTACACGGGTCAGCCCCGTGGCGACTTCCTGCATGTAATTGCTGCGCGCGAGATTCGCCGCAAGCCCAACGGCTGTTGCAAAGCCTTCAGCATCGGTGCCGCCATGGCTTTTGACCACGACGCCATTGAGACCGAGCAACACGCCGCCATTCACGCTGGATGGGTTCATCTTGGTGCGCAGATCCATCAGGCCGCGCCGCGCGAGCAGCGCACCGGCCTTGGAGAGCGGGCTCGATGTGAGGGCCTGGCGCACATAGGTGGAGACAAGCCGGGCCGTTCCTTCAGCAGTCTTCAGGGCGACGTTGCCAGTGAAACCGTCGGTCACGACCACGTCGACGACGCCCATCGAGATATCATTGCCTTCAACGAAGCCTTTGAACTCAATTCCAAGATCGCGGGTCCGCAGGATTTCGCTGGCAAGCTTGATCGCGTCGCGGCCCTTCTCTTCTTCAGAGCCAATATTGAGCAGGCCTACCACCGGCTTCTCAATGCCAAATACGGCGCGGGCATAGGATTCGCCCATCACGGCAAATTCGACCAGTTGCTCTGCATCTGCATCAAGGTTCGCGCCGACATCGAGCACGACTGTGCGTCCCTTCAGAGTTGGCCAGATGGCCGTCATGGCGGGCCGGTGGACACCTTCCATCTTGCGAAGGGCAAGCATCGACATCGCCATCAGCGCGCCGGTATTGCCTGCCGAGACGCCCGCAGCAGCGCGTCCGTCTTTCACGGCCTCGACCGTGCTCCACATGCTTGTCCCCTTTGCCTTGCGCAGGGCCGAGGATGGCTTGGCGTTCATGCTGACGACTTCAGGCTGGTCGCAGATCTCGCAGATGCTTTCCAGACCGCGCGCGGCTAGGCCGGCCTCAATCTCGCTCTGGCGTCCGTGGAGAAGAAAGCGGACGTTCTTCGATCTGGCGCTGAACAGCTTGATTCCATCCAGCACGACTTCCGGTGCCGCATCGCCGCCCATGGCGTCGATTGAGAGGGTGAGGTCACTCATTGGAGAAAACAGGTCCAATCTTGAATTGGCGGGACAGTACGCACGCGGCCAGATCAGTGCAACTCACTGAACGCAACTGCCGATGATATCATCAAGGCTGCCAGTCAAGCTCGCCCGACAGCAGAGACTCGTCAGACTGGGCGTCGAGTATTCGCCGGGCTTCAACGATATCGCGAGCGGCGTTTCCGGTGCCGGTAACGCCCGTGAGCTGGTTCCTTTCAAGGATGTCCTGAATACTGGTCTTCGGGTCCGACGTCAGAAACGCTTCGTTCACGGCGATTCCCAACCCTACAAAGCGTTCGCCGATGGTCCTGACCTTTCGGGCAATCGAGGCATCCCCAACCCCCATCTCACGAAGGCCGGCATCTATGTCATCAAATATCCGGTCGGTCAGCCGCGAAGAAAGCACCCGGCCTGTGGCTGAAATGCCCGACAGGCGCGTCGTCACGAGACCAGCATATATGGCAAGTGCGCCGGTGCGTCCGTCAAGCGTGTCGATAAAGCCCAGTTCGCCGAAGACGTCCGGATTACGCGCCCTGCCGAGAATGGACTTATACAGGCTCGATACGGCCTCCTTCTCCGTTCGTCCTGAATTGCCGGGAAGAATTTTGCGGAGCCATTTCATATCTGCGCTCTATAACTTGCCAATCGCCTCTGCCGCCATGTAAGCGATTTGGGAGTGAAAGGAATTGTTCATGGCACATCGGACCATTCTCGCTAGCCTGGCACTGGCCTGTCTTACGGCTGGCTGCATTTCGCCCATGCAGGAATATCACGGTTACGCGCCCGACGAGGTTGCTCCGAACCAGATCACGCCGGGTATCGATACGCGGTCGAGCGTTCTGGCTCAGCTTGGCTCACCGTCGACCCGTAGCATCTTTGACGACAATACCTGGATGTACATCACGACGATCCAGGAGCGCTTTGCGTTCTATCGTCCTGACATCTCCACGCGTACTGTCACCGCTATCCGTTTCAGCGACGAAGACGTGGTCGAGGAAGTCCTCGAGTACGACCAGAATGATGGGCGTGTGCTGAACTACGCGTCGCGCGAAACGCCGACCCGCGGCCGCGAGCTTGGCCTCTGGGGGCAGATCTTCGGCAACGTTGGCCGCTCTGTGCTGCCTCCGACGAACGACGCGACACCAGGCAACCCAACGGGTCGCCGCAACTAAGCTCTTTCCTGACTTTGGGGCGGTTTCGACATCGCCTCTACAATCCAGATACAAAAAGCCCCGGCCAGTTTGGACCGGGGCTTTCTTTTTGGAGTATGGCGTTCGGCCTAGTGGGCGAGAACGGCCAGCATCAGAAGTGCCACGATGTTCGTGATCTTGATCATCGGGTTAACTGCTGGGCCAGCGGTGTCCTTGTACGGGTCACCGACGGTGTCGCCGGTCACGGCAGCCTTGTGGGCTTCAGATCCTTTGCCGCCATGATTGCCGTCTTCGATATACTTTTTGGCGTTGTCCCATGCGCCGCCACCGGAGGTCATGGAGATCGCAACGAAGAGACCCGTCACGATGACGCCGAGCAGCATGGCACCGACAGCGGCGAGCGCTGCGGAGATACCGCCGATTGGCCAGATGACCAGAAGCAGGACGATTGGCGAAAGGACCGGCAGCAGAGACGGAACGATCATCTCCTTGATGGCTGCACGCGTCAGAATGTCGACGGCGCGGCTATAGTCCGGTTTGACTTCACCTTTCATGATGCCTGGCATTTCACGGAACTGGCGACGAACTTCTTCAACAACGGACTGTGCAGCGCGGCCAACAGCCATCATCGACATACCGCCAAAGAGGAATGGCAGAAGACCACCGAACAGAAGGCCGACCACGACGTACGGGTTGGCAATTGAGAAGTTCACTGAAGCGCCGAGAAGAACACTGCCCTCTGCCGCATTTGTTGCAAAGTAACTGAGATCCTCTGAATAAGCCGCGAACAGCACGAGTGCGCCGAGACCGGCAGACCCGATGGCATAGCCCTTGGTCACAGCCTTTGTCGTGTTGCCTACAGCGTCGAGCGCATCGGTCGTCTCTCGCACTTCGCTTGGCAGGTCCGACATTTCGGCGATACCGCCAGCATTGTCCGTCACTGGGCCAAAGGCATCGAGCGCGACGATCATGCCTGCGAGTGCAAGCATTGTGGTCGTGGCGATAGCGATGCCGTAGAGGCCTGCAAGATTGAAGGTCAGGATGATGCCGGCAATGATGACGATCGCTGGAAGTGCCGTCGATTCGAGCGACACGGCGAGACCCTGGATCACGTTCGTGCCGTGGCCAGATTCAGACGACTTCGCCACGGAACGTACCGGACGGTAAGCCGTGCCCGTATAGTATTCCGTGATGACGACAATGAGCGCTGTCACAACCAGACCTGCGACACCGCAGAAGAAAAGGTCGAGGCCGGTCACTATGGCCGCTTCGCCGCTCTCATTGTTCAGAAGACGAAGAGCCGCACCAGCGCCTTCGAGTTCACCAAAGCCGTTCGGCAGACCGAAATTGACTGCAATAGCGAGACCGACAAGCGAAAACAGACCGGTTGCGATGAGGCCCTTATAGAGCGCGCCCATGATATTGGTCGAACCCTTGCCGAGCTTTACGAACCAGGTACCTGCAATCGATGCCACGATACAGACCGCACAGATTGCGAGCGGCAGAAGCATGATGGAGTTGAGGTAGCCAAGGCCGCTAAAGTAGATAGCGCCGAGCACCATGGTCGCAACGATTGTCACGGCAAACGTCTCGAACAGGTCAGCTGCCATGCCGGCACAGTCACCGACATTGTCGCCGACATTGTCCGCGATGGTTGCAGCGTTACGAGGGTCATCTTCCGGAATGCCCGCTTCGACCTTACCGACCATGTCGCCGCCAACGTCTGCACCCTTGGTGAAGATGCCGCCGCCAAGACGGGCGAAGATCGAGATGAGAGAAGCGCCAAAGCCAAGAGCGACGAGACCATCGACGACAGCGCGATCGCTTTCGCCGTAGCCGACGACGCCGGTCAGGAGGCCATAATATGCGACTACACCGAGTAGCGCGAGACCAACTACCAGCATGCCGGTGACGGCGCCCGACTTGAACGCGATGTTCAGGCCGCCTGCAAGACTTTTGCTGGCCGCCTGCGTCGTGCGAACGTTAGCCTGGACAGACACTTTCATGCCGATGAAGCCCGCCGCGCCCGAAAGGACGGCACCGATAATAAAACCGACCGGAACTTCCCAGTTTCTGAAGGCGATGAAAAGGATGATCACGACACCAATACCCACCATCCCAATGGTGTTATATTGGCGCTTCAGATAGGCGTTTGCGCCTTCCTGAATTGCACCCGCGATTTCCTTCATTCTTTCTGTGCCGGCATCGGCGCTCATGATCGAGCGCGACTGTAGCCAGCCATACAGCACAGCGGCAAAGCCCGCCGCCAGTGCGATCCAGTACCATAGGGTCATTAGTGCCCTTCCTCCCTTTTGTGGCGGAGCTGTATTCGAAATGAATCAACTCTACTCGTTGTGTGGATTCAGGACTGCCAAACCGTGGGGCGATTAGCAAGAAACTTCGAATGGAGCGTTTGAGGCCTCAGAGAGGCTAGTGCCGATAACCTGTCCGGGTCGGCGTCGGTATATCAGCGCCGTTCAGGCTTAGCGTAACACTTTCGCCAGCGCAGACGACCCCTATGCGGGTAACTTCCACCCCGAGTGTTTTCGCGGTCGCGAGAAGACGGCGTTCGTCGCTGCCCGGCGCGGTGAATAGCGTCTGATAGTCGTCGCCGGATGTCGCCATTTCCAGAGCATGTTCCGCATCGCGAATGGGCTCGGCAAAGGGGACCTGTCCAAGGTCAATCTGGATGCAGGCCTGGCTCTCATGCGCGATGTGCCCGGCATCGGAAAGCAATCCATCAGAGACGTCGATGGACGCTGTCGCAAACGCGGCGACCAGATCTGCGGTGTTCGGAGGGGGGATGTCCGGGACGCGGTAGTGCGCGGTATGATCGCTCTCAATGCCGCTCTGAGCATCGCGCAAGCCGAGGCCTCCGCGGCCGATCTTGCCTGTCACGTAAACCCTGTCACTCTCACGCGCGCCGCTTCGCTGGATGACGCTTTCGGTCAGGCATGTGCCGGTCAGCGTCAGGCTGAGCGAAAGGGGGCCTTGCGTCCGGACCGTGTCGCCGCCGATCAGAGCGATCTTCCAGGCGTCCAGATCGCGCCGCAGCCCTTCGCAGAGCGCTGCGAAGTCGTCCTCGGTGAAGGCGCCCGGCATTGCGATAGAGAGCAAGGCGTCTCTCGGTACGGCGCCCTTGCAGAGAATGTCCGAGATGTTCACCCGAAGGAGCTTCTGTCCGACGGTGTCGAGCGGGTCGCTGGACAGGAAGTGCACGCCCTGAACCAGTGTATCGAGCGTCGCGATGAGGGGTGAACCGGCCGGCCGGAGGACGCCGACATCATTTCTGAGCCCGTCAGCGCCCGGCGATTTCGCGAGCGGGCGCAGGTAACGGTCAATCCAGTCGAACTCGCTCATGCGGGCCTATTCCCCCGGGCGGATATCCTTGCCGATATTGTCGAGCACTGCGTTCACAAAATTTGCTTCTGTCTTCTCGAAGAAGTCATGCGCGAGCGAGACGTATTCATCGATAATGACAGGCCGCGAAAGCTCCGGATGCGCGATGAATTCGGCTGTCGCCGCGCGGAGGATGGCGCGGGTTGTGGAATCGAGGCGCGAGAGCTTCCAGCCCTTGTTGAGGCGCTTCAGGATCGCCTTGTCGATTTCTGCCTGATGCTCCACCGTCGCGCGTAAAACCGCCTTGAAGAGATCCGGGTCGGCTTCTTCGACGGGCTCCTCGTCTGGGCCAAAGCCAAGACGGTCTTCCATGAATTCGCGGATGACGGCACGGGCGCCACGACCCGTCTGCTCCATTTGATAGAGGGCCTGCACAGCGGCGAGGCGCGCCCCTGCCCTGCGGGCACGGATCACTTGAAACGGGAGCTTCTGGGTGTTGCTCATCCGACGAACTTCTTGCGGAGTTTCAGCATTTCGAGACAGGCGACGGCTGCGTCGCGGCCCTTGTTCTTGCGCTTGCGGTCAGCGCGCGCGAGGGCTTGTTCTTCGTTCTCGACAGTGAGAATGCCATAGCCGATGGCGAGGCGGCGTTCGACGGCGAGGGTCATCAGCCCGCGTGCGCTCTCGCCGCAGACATAATCATAATGGCTCGTTTCGCCGCGAATGACGCAGCCAAGCGCGATAAAGCCGTCATAGCGCCCGCTATCAGCTGCCATGGCAATTATGCCCGGCACTTCGAAAGCGCCCGGCACTTCAATGGTTTCGAGGGTGACGTCTTCATCGGCCAGCGCTTCGGCAACGCCTGCTTCAAGCTCGAGGGAGATATGTTCGTAGTAGCGCGAAGTCGCGATCAGGATGCGGTGGGCCATCAGCTGTTTCCGTCGTTGAGGGTTCGCCAGCCTTCGATCTGCATGCCATAGCCCTCAAGGCCTGCCACGCGTGTCGGCTTGGTGTCTGAAAGGAAGATCATCTTGCGTACGCCAAGCTCACGCAGGATCTGCGCGCCGACGCCGTATTCGCGCAGCGGCATATGTCCGTCATCGCCCTCGGAGGTCTTGAGGCCAAGGCGCGAGGCAATGGAGTTCGGCCGCATCGTGTTCACGAAAATGACTACGCCCGGCTCTTCGGCATTCGCGATGATCTTCATCGCGCGCTCAACGAGATTTGCACGTGGCCCCTTCTGACCCAGAATGTCCGAGAGGACATCTGTGCGGTGTACGCGGACCAGGACGGTTTCGTCAGGGGTAATCTTGCCGTGAACGACGGCGATGTGTTCACAATTGTCGAGCGTGTTGCGGAAGACGACTGTCTTGAAACCATCGCCATATTCGCTGTCGAGCGGGGCTTCGACGCGGCGCTCAAGATACCGGTCATTCTTGCGGCGCCAGGCGATCAGGTCAGCAATCGTGCCGATCTTCAGGCCGTGAAGCTGCGCGAAAGAAACGAGCTCGGGAAGCCGGGCCATTGTCCCGTCATCATTCATGATTTCGCAGAT
>LWDU01001624.1_pt1 | contig 12365 bp, 13 predicted proteins | sample 727161 | NCBI WGS metagenome assembly LWDU01 (sample SAMN04566230, study PRJNA314399) | hydrothermal vent metagenome | isolation source: deep sea hydrothermal plume seawater | place: Mexico: Gulf of California, Guaymas Basin | collected 2004-07-11 | reverse complement strand
AGGCTGAAACAGGTATCATGACTTTTTTCGATTTCATTTTTGTGCGGCTCTTTTGCACGGTCTCTCCCCGCTCCCCCGTGGGATCTGACCGTTATGAACGAAGGACGAACCGTGTTCGCTCAACTCATGGATCAACTGCCGAAGTACGAATTGGACAAGTGTATCGCTCGCTACGATGGCAACCGGCGCATGCGCTCCTTCTCCACTTACGAACAGTTTCTGACCATGGCTTTTGCCCAACTCACTTACCGCGAAAGCCTGCGCGACATCACCACTTGCCTCCACGCTGTTGGCCCCAAACTCTACCACAGTGGTCTGCGCCATCCCGTCGCTCGCAGCACTCTGGCCGACGCCAACGAAAAACGCGATTGGCGCATCTTCGCCGACTTTGCTCAGGTGCTCATTCAGCAAGCGCTGACTCTTTACTCCGACGAACCCTTTGGCATCGAATTGAAAAAGGAGGCTTATGCACTGGACTCCACCACCATCGATCTGTGCCTCTCGCTCTTCCCTTGGGCCAAGTTTCGCCGTCACAAGGCCGCTATCAAACTGCACACGCTGCTCAACCTGCGAGGCAACTTTCCCACCGTAATCATTGTCTCTACTGGCAAAGTTCACGACGTCAACATTCTCGATCAACTCAACTACGAGGTAGGATCGTTCTACGTTTTCGATCGCGCTTATATCGACTTTGGTCGCCTCCACCGACTTCATACTCAACGTGCCTTCTTTGTCACCCGAGCCAAACAAAACTTGAAATGCAGACGTCGCTGCTCGCGTCCGATCGACAAGAGTACGGGATTGCGCTGCGACCAAACTATCATTCTGAGTGGCATTTATTCTCGAAAAAACTATCCTGGAGCACTTCGCCGAATCAGTTTTCGCGATCCAAAAACAAAAAAGTTGTACGTGTTTCTCACCAACAATTTCTCCGAACCGGCATTGACAATCGCCCAACTTTACCACAGCCGCTGGAACATCGAACTGTTCTTCAAATGGATCAAACAACATCTGCGAATCAAAGCTTTCTACGGCACATCGGAGAACGCCGTGCGCGTTCAAGTATGGATCGCCATCACCGTTTATCTGCTCGTAGCTATTTTCAAAAAACGTCATCAATTGCCTGCCAGCCTCTACACTATTCTACAGGTTCTGAGCGTGTCACTTTTCGAGAAAAACCCCATTTTACAGGCCTTTTCGCAACACCCCTCACAAACCATAAACCCCAACATCAATAATAGCCCCTATTTACCGGGGTTTTAAACCGGACACTAGTGGCTTGCAAAAAAAAAAACAGGCGGCGTTAATTTGCGTTTCAGCGAGCAATTACGGGGTTGAACCTCACCAGAATCATGGAGCAAAAGCAGGACAATTTGAGAATGCGCGTCAGGCAATGCAGATGGAGGGCAATCGTGGTCTGTGTTTTGACCGCGTATTCGGTGCTGGGTTCTTTCTCATGGATTGCCAACGCCGCTGCACCCGTTCCTGACGGGCTTAGATTTTCAGGCCGCGTCGAGATGGATTATTTCAATAATGAGGGAGGGGTTCACTGGCAGAAGACGAATCATTTTACGATGGATGTAGGAAAGGATTGTCAATACATCGTTAGATTGGTTGACCACGATGACAGTATAAGTGACTATATTGAAGTCGGATACGACGGTACGAATTCATTTTATCTCAACAATATGTCGGAGAGCATTGGTAAAAGAGTCAAGGAGAGTGAGCAGGAAATTAAGCCGGAGAATGAACAAATGAATGTTGCGAATAATATTGCCACGGGACTGGTTAGAAAATCGCCTGTGCCTCAATTTTCTTTTGCGAGTTGTGCCGATCCTGTTTGGATGTCTTATGCCTCCGGTTGCGTGTTAGGAGCGATTTCATCAGGTGATCAATCATCCCCTGCATCCAGCAAGACCGGAGCCAATGGTGCGCCATTGAATCCCAATATGTTTGTTCAGTTCAAAACTATTTTCTCAAATGATACGGAAGGGCTTCTTAATGAGTTGTCTTATGTTCATCCAGAAAAAGATCTGAGTAGCGGCGCGGCACTTAACAGCGCATTTCCTTTCGGTTTTACAAATACAGTTTACAGATTGACGGCACGTGATTACTATGGTACAAACAAGATTCCATACATAAAGGAAGCATCGATGGATTTGTTCTTTCTTAAACGGAAGCCCGGAAACTTGCGACGTCTTCAGAAAAGAGCGAGCTATAAACTAATATGCACAAATGTACAGGAGACAACTCGAATCAATTTCAAGCCTGATGTGCCCGGGATCACATCGATAGCTGATGAGCGGTTTAATAATGCTGATTTAGGGAGTCACCACTTTAGCTATTTGGCAACCAACAACTGGCTTGCAGATACGGAAGTTAAAAAGTTGCCACAGTTTAAGAATTCATTTGTTGTGAATCAGGTTTACAGAAATAATATTAATTATCAGTGGATAATGTTGATTATTATTTTTGGCTCTCTGACGCTGTGTGCATATGCGGCTTGGAAGAGCATGATTCGCAGATCGGAGAGCGGCGTAGATAAAAACAACATATATTGTGAGTAAGATTTTATTATTCATTGCATTAATATTAGCCGGGTTATGGGTTCATGCCCAGGCCGAATTGCATGATGATACGTTGCTGATTGAGGGAGAGGTGCAAAGAACGGTTTTAGGAAAAAAAAATATTGAGAGGAGCGATTTGATTTCAATAGTAAGTAAATTCAAAATTGAGATAGATTCTAACATGTACCTGTTCACGATGAGCAGCAGTGAAGATTCGCATAAGTCGAAACACAGGGTGTTTAGTGACGGTGAGGATGGCTATGCGTTGATAAATTACAAAAACAAGCAATTCGCTGCAATATCTGAAGGAGTCGTTCCTTCAGGAGGAACCGGCTTTTCACAAACCCTGTGGTTTGTTTTTTGTCGACCATTTTATTCAACAAACTCTTTGGCTTACAGACAATGTGGTGATTTGAATCTTCAACGATTGGTTTCCAGAAGTTATAGTAACTACATTGAAGTTGAATCTATCATGAATAAAAGCACTACCTATGTGCGCGAAATTAAAGCTTATACTGAGGAAGGCGAAAGACGTGTTATGTGCGATCATTTTGAGTTTGCAGATTACGCAGACGCTGGAAAACATAAAATACCAAAAAAAACTAAAAGAACAGTATTTGCTCAGCACAAAACAAATTCAAACCCAAGACCTATTGTAGAGTATGTAATATCTGTGAACAAAATAGATATTACAAAAAAAGAGTTAGTATTTCCAAGTTTGAAGGCCGTGTCAAAGGTAGTTGACTTTAGGTTTGTGGAGAATGGTGGAGAGACTGGGTTTGTGGAATATGAATCTGATGTATGGAGAACGAAGCAAGATTTGATAGCAGATCGGAAAATATTATCTAAAATAAACAACATACGCAACCGTGCTAAAAGCCAAAAAAAGAAATATCGGGAAGAAATTAATGTTAAGTTTGCGCTCTATGTTGTCATGTCGCTTTTGCTGTTAGCTCTAATTGTCTTTATTAAAGCCCCAAAACAGCAAAACTAAACAGAAATACAATGATGAGAAAAATCAAATATGTGATGTTGGGTGTGGCTCTGTCCGCACAAGTTATTCCACTTGCCTATGCAATGTGCGGGAAAGAGGCCACTTCTGAGAAACGATCTCCTGAAGAGTGCTCAAAAGATAACGATTGCTTTATAAAATGGGCATATCTGACGGCCGCTCGGGTGACTCCTGTGACGATTTATGAAAGAGATTCATATGATCCGAAAGACTATACGGTAGGAGCAAGCCCTCAAGACTGTGCAGATAGATACATTAAAACAAAATTCTATTACTGCACGGGGTGGATAAATAAAACTTGTGACTGGAGTGCACCGCAGCCAGGATCTCCAGTAAATGCAAGCTTGTTACTTTTAATAACTGTAGCGGTAGCTAAAACCAGATAGATTCAGTTAGTAGCGGATTGTCTTGACAAGAGGTTTGAATTGCAGGCGGCAGTCTCTATGAGAATGAAATATTTCTTGAACGTATCGGCTTGTTTGCTGATCGTTACCGCCTTGGCCAAGTTGTATGGGCTCACTTCCGGCGAGCGTGTGTTGCAACAGCTTGATCCTGTTTTTGGAGTCAAGAATTCTGTTGTGATGTTATTCGTATCCGTGGCGGAGTTGTGGGTGGTTTACCTTGTTCTCTCCGCAACGCAATCTGTCACCAAGCTGGTTGCGCTTGCGTGGATTTCATCAAATTTTCTGGCGTATCGGTTTGGGCTTTACATGGTCGGGTTCAAGGGGTGGTGTTCCTGCTTGGGTACGCTGACCAAGCAGCTTCCTGTCAGTCCAGAAACCGCTGAAGCAATCATGTTAACTATTGCTGTCTTTGTGTTCATCGGTAGTTGTTACTATTTACTGCCCTACGTCAAATCCCGCACGATGTCACAGGAATCATAGCTGGGGGAATCCGTTACATTCTTTTCAAGTAACAGATAATCAACGTTTCCTGTGCGTTTTGACTGAAACAAAGAATGAAACGGGACACGCTCAAATCTCGATTTCTCTGGATAACGGGGTGCGTTGCCATTTTGATTTATCCATCGCTAATCGGATTAGGTTTCGGTGACATTTTCCAATTGGGGGTCGATGAGGGATATGAACTGATCAAGGGTTGGATGGTCTCTGAGGGGTTTCTACTCTACGAACAAGTCTGGAATGATCAGCCGCCTCTGCACACATTATTGCTGGGCGCTTTGTTTAAAGGCTTCGGGCCGTCCACCGTTGTTGCGAGAGTTTATGCCGCATTGTTTGGCGGGGTGTTGATGGTTGCCCTGATTGCCTTGCCGACCAAGCGGGGAAACTTGTTTGCGGGAATGTTAGTTTTGTTTTTCTGGGTAATGTCCCCGGATGCTATGTTTTTAAGTGCCTCGGTCATGTTGGAGATTCCTGCGATGGCGTGCGGTTTAGCGGCGGCATGGCTGGTGTTTGTGTGGGGTGGCCAACGCCATTGGGGCTGGCTGGCAGCGGCGGGCGTGGTGATGGGGTTGGCGTTGCTGGTCAAACTGACCTCGGCTCTCATGCTGCCCGCCATCGGAGTGGAGATCATCGCGCTGGCTTGGAGGGGTAGCTGGCGGCAGGGGCTGGGAGTGGTGCTGCGCCGCAGTGCCATATTTGCTGGCGGCATGATCGTGGTACTGGGGTTGGCAGTGGCGGTCATTCCGGGAATGACCGCCACACTGTTGCTTTCGCCTCATTTCTCCGAAGCGACCCGAGAAGAAACCACTGGGCATTCTTTGCAATGGGCTTATCTGCTGGATTATCCCGGCATGATCTATCCCGCGCTGATTGGCTTGGCGGCTGGCGTGGTGTTTCGGGCATGGCCGGCGATACGCTTCCCTGCCGTGCTGCTGGCTACCGTGGCGGTGGTTCATACGTTTCATCATCCATGGTGGGGATACTATATTGTGCATTTTGGGATACCGTGTGCCTGGCTTGCCGGTCAGGGAGCGAGCGTGTTGTGGCATGAACTGGTTGAGGGCAATCTGAAAACGGGATGTTTCTGTCGCTTGAAAAAAGTCGGGTACGCCTTTTTGATTTCGCTGATGCTGTCATTGGGTGGCGTGTACGGGATGTCGGAATTGAGCGCCACAATGAACGTTGCGTTTCTTCGAAACAAGCACACCGAAACGAATCCCGAGATTGCCAGTCTTTTGCAATATCGGGATCAAACCAGATGGTTCTATGCGAGTAATCCGATTTATGCGTTTTACGCACGATTGCACGTCCCCCCGGAGTTGGTGTTGCTCCCCAGAAAACGGTTTTGGTCGGGTCAAATTGATTGGGATGAATTCGTGACGATTCTTGGGACATATCAACCCGAACAACTCCTGCTGAATGCGGGGCAAATAGAGCAACCCCGATGGAGGGCTTTTGTCGAGGGGAAGTACGATATTGTTTTTAACAATGGCAGATTGATCCATTATGTGGCGCGTGACCTTCTCCATGCCGATACGCAACCGAAGACGGGCGCACCGTAGTAACTTTTATGCGAAACACCGCGAGTAACTGAAAAAGTAAACCGCATCGAAAAGTATAAACAATCTCATGTTTAAATCCGGAAAAGAAACCAAGGCGCTGTTGTTGTTGGGATGTTACAAAATTGGCTTTGCTTTGCTGTGTGTCGGTTTGTTGTTTGCTTCGGCGGATCAGGGCTGGTTTAACGAGAGCCAGTTTGAGCGGGTCTTCCAAAAATGGCCGCTGGAGGGGGAGGCGAATCTGGCCAGTTATCTTACCGCTTGGGACGGGGCGCATTACTTGGACTTGGCCAAGCTGGGCTATCGGCCGGGGGATAGTTCCTGCGCGTTTTATCCTCTGTGGCCGCACTTGGTGCGTTGGGTCGCTCCGTTGACCGGCGGCAATTTGGTGGTGGCCGGGCTGCTGTTGGCCAATCTGTTTTCGTTCGTTGGCGCCTTGTTGTTTTATCGCTTGGCCAAGCTCAAGGTGGGGGAATGCAATGCCCGCTGGGCGTTGGCCTTTTTATTGGCATTTCCCGGGGCGTTGTTCTTCCAGTTCATTTATTCGGAGGCTCTGTTTTTTATGATTCTCATGGCCTTTTTTCTCGGCTTGGAGACAAAACATTACAAGGCGGTGGCGGTCGCGGGGTTGCTGCTTCCGCTGGTGCGCCCGGTGGGCATCTTTGCTCTTGCGCCCATGGCTTGGGCGCTCTTTCAGCGGCGCGAACCGTTCCAAAGGTGGCTCTGCCTGCTGGGGCCGGTTTTGGGGTACGGCCTCTACTTTGTCTGGATGGCAGCGATGACCGGCAACGCGATGGAGGGGTTCGATGCCCAGAAACATTGGTCGGTCAATTCCGCGTGGAATGTCTTCAAGCCGCTGAAGTTTATCGAGGCGTTTCTGAATCCTACCTCGTGGCATGGTTACCGCGCCTCGATGCTGGATCGGTGCCTGTTCATGGTATTCGCATCCAGTTTAATTGTTGTGTGGCGGTTGGGCGGGGTGTGGTTTGTGGCGGCGCTCGCGTTTGGGTTGTTGCCGGCGGTGCTTTCCTCGTTCACCTCCTACACCCGTTATATGATGATGGCCTACCCGATGTTCGTGGCGATGGCCTTGCTGACTTCGGAAACACCAAAAGTGCGCTGGGCGGTGTTGGGAGTGTTGGGGGTGTTGCAGGTGGTTTTGTTGGGTCGATATTTGAATTGGTATTGGGCGGGGTGATCGAACGGAGTTTCAAGTTTCAAGTTTTCAGTTTCAAGTTTTTGAACCGCTAATGGGCGCGAATGGAGGCAAATGAAAAACTGACACGGATTACACGGATGAACATCGGTTTTTAACCACGAAGGGCACGAAGGAGGAGAAGGGCCGACCGCGAATGGATGCGAAGTGATTTTTCAAAATGAATGAGTTTGGATTGTTTTTGGTGGCGGGGACGGCGACGACGGTGCTGGATTTGCTGGTGTTCAACGGGCTGGCGGGGCTGTGTCTCGACCAGTGTCGCGATGACGTTCAGTTTCAGTGTCAACCGGCTATGGGTGTTTGGGGCCGGGGCCGGCTCGTTGGGACCGCAGCTTGGGCTTTTTCTGCTGGTCACTGGCAGTTCGTCGTATCTGCTGCAAAACGGGATCATCCATTGGCTGAGCCATCGTTGGTTGTGGCCGGGGCGGGTGATGTGCCAACTCGCCGGGAAGACCGAGCGGCTGCGCGGGTTGGGGCGCGATTTCGTGGAGCGCAACACGGCCAAGGCCATCGCGATCGGCGCTGGGCTGTTGTGGAATTATTTCGGCTACAAATATTTTGTGTTTGAATGAGGGGCAGAGGCGCATGAAGTTGAACATCACATTGCCGGTCTTGAATGAGGAACGCCAGTTACCCTGCGCGGTGGCGGAGTTGACGACGCTTTTGCGGGCAAACATCGACGGCTCGTTCGAGGTCGTGATTGTCGATAACGGATCGACCGATGGGACATGGGCCGTGGCGGAACGCTTGGCGGCGCGGCATCCGGAAGTGCGGGCGATGCGCTTGGCCAAGCGGGGCCGGCATACAAAGCCATGAAATTGACGCAAAATTTATTTGAAAAAATTTGACAAAAGTGCTGTCAAAAAAAAACAGGCGGCGTTAATTTGCGTTTCAGCAATCAGGTACAGGGTGGAACCCCGCCAGAATTATGGAGCAGAATCTGAATAATTTGAGATCGCGCCTCAGGCAATGTGGTGCCTATCATTATCTCACGCTTGACTGCGGTCGATTCGTGGGTAGGCGAGACGGTCGAACTGTTCAAGGCTTTCATCGAAAGACCGGAGGATGCGTACTCACAGCTAAGATCAGGGGAATTACCCCCTGATACTCAAAACAAGGTAGTCCTATGTATCAGAGATTCTTTGTCGTTTCAACCATTGTACTGCTTGTAGCTACGGGTGTCAGCAAGGTCTTTAGTGCTTCACAACCCACATTGATTCTGGAGTATCGCGATCCCGTGTTTTATTTTATAAACAGCCGCCACATTATGTGGTTGGCAGGTGGACTCGAAGTTGCGTTGGCTGTTTTTTTGTGGTGTCGTCGAAACTCCGAAATTGTTTTCCCTGTCATAGGAACACTTGCTGCCGTCCTGATTATCTACCGTTTGGGAGCTTATTGGACAGGGCACAAGAGCGGCGGCGACTGTGGCTGTCTTGGAAATGCTGCTCAATGGTTGGTTGGTGACCCGGCGTACCTCAACAAGCTTTCGCTCGGGATTCTGGCTTATTGGGTTTCAGGACTGGTTCTTTGGGCCGCAGGCAAATGGCGGCGGACAGCGAATCTAAAGGCGGCGGCCTTAGGCTTGGCTCTACTGCTGGCCATGAGTGGCGTGGAGAGGGGGTTGGCAGGCCAACTTTGTAAGAACCCTGTGATCGGGGCGTTTAATGTCTTGTCGATTACCCCATACCCCTTGGCTCTTAAGCAATCTCAATTTCTCAAATCCGCCACGAGTGCTCGTTGGCGGTCGGAAAACAAAAACAAAACCTATAAACCATGAAAAGAATGAACGATGTTATAATGAAGAAAATAATGCTATTGTTTGTCGGAGTAACCGCTCGCTTGGCGGTTGTCGCAGCCCTTCTTCTTACGGCTGGCTACCCGCTTCACGTGGGGGCTCAAACCCAAGACCGTAAATGCACACCTGAGCCTACGGAAAACGATGATTGCAAGGGCGATGCTTCGTGTATAGGCTTTTGTGAAGGATACGACTATTCTGGGCCATGTGCCAATTGCCGCATAAGCGAGGGATTGGTGTGTTACATGTACTCTCCCACCACATATGTTACGAAGACTACCTATCGGGGGAATTGTGAGATCGCATATGGCACAAACCTATGTCATTGTGATTTCGATGTCAAAACCTCTCCGAATCTTGGCACTATAACCATTGCTTGTCGCTGCAATCCATGATGGAGGTTAAGGCGAGACAAAGCGGCGCTTACAGCACGGAAGTGCAAGGGGCCGCTTGTATCGGCTTACATTTTGTGTGAAGGGATTTTACCTTTATACCTACTTACGAAACTAGGAGCCTCGCATGCCGTTAGGCAGCTTATATAAAAAATTATTAAATTTGTAGATTTAAATTCTTACGTGTCTTTCTGGAAGAAGGGCTGCTGTCGTCTGCTCCTTGCAGTGGGACCGTTTGTTGGCATAGCAGCGCTGGCTCCAGGAGCCCGCGCTGAGTACATTTCGCTACAGGGGAAAATGGACCTGACATACCTCAACCAAAGGAGTGAAATGCAAGTGAAGCAAACTCGACAATTTAAGGTCTCACTGGACAAGAACCAGTGGTTCATGCGAGTTCGTTTTGATCCTGATACTTATACGGAAATATGGGGGTACGATGGGGATACTTATTCTGCTACGTATGCACCGTATGGTGAGGACAAGGATCTAAATAGAGATGACCTGCCGGTCGGGGTGAGAAATGGTGGCCCGGCATCCGTTTGGCCCTATCAATTTCCTCCGGATGAAGGAGGGGGCTTTATGGTGCCTTGGTTAGCATTCTGTTCGTTCTCCTTTTCTGCGGAGAATCCTGATGAGGATATTCCGGAGCCTGGGGCTCCAGCCAGCATGTATCCCGTAGCTCACATTTGTGAGGCGAGGGCGCGTTTTCTGCCTGGGCGCCTTAAATTGCCTTCCAGCGTGACCTTTACCACGGAAACCGAACGCCTCCGTGTGGCAGGCCAGCATCCGATGTTGCGCAAGGAAATTATGTCCACCCGAGAGGTGAATTCCCGATTGAAGGATTATCGGAGAATTTATCCCCCGGGACTGGTGATGGGGGAGTACAATGCGCTGACTACAACTAATCTTTCAGGGGTTGTGATTCCTTTAACGTTTGAATACAAAAATTACTCCCTGCTAAAATCGCCCGTTAAGGCTGGGGAAACTCAAGTTGGGAACACGAACACTTATTTGTCTGTGCATTATCAGGGCACCGTTAGTCGGGTCGAAACTGTTGCCGGAGAGTTCCCGGCAGTTGAATTCAAACGTTGGATGTCGGTCGCCGACCACCGGCTCAATGACAGAGAGTTGAATATCGACTTGGTAAATTACTGGATCACCAATGGGGTGTGGCAAACAGAGGTTACGGATGACATGCGCGTCTTGCTGGAGGCGCGTCGGGCCGAGGCTCGAAAAAAGCGGCGCAAATTACTAGCCAAACGTGTGGGTATCATGCTGGCCATGGCCACTGTCGCCCTCGCCCCTGTAATCATCTATTTGCGTCGACGGAAAAAGGCCACCCAAGCTGCCGTCGCGTGAGATTCCAGTAACGCTTGTTTAGTTGGAGGAGCTTTTGGCAGTCTTTCATCGCTTTGAGTTGATCCTCTGTGGGAGTGAAAGTCCATTTTTATCGATTGTCGTGGATTCAGTGGGTCTGTTTACACAGGCTTGCATCGGCGTTTTTGCTTCTCTTCGTTTTGTCCGGCTCCACTCTGTTTGACCCCTTGCTGGCGCTTGGCGGAAGCGGCCAAGTGCCGCACGCCTCCTCCGGGATTGCATGGGACAACCCATTAATGGGCTGGGATGCCTTCCACTACCTGCATTTGGCGAGGGAGGGGTATACCCCGAACCACCGTTCCAATGCGTTTTATCCACTCTGGCCGTTATTAATTCGCTTAGGTAGCTTTTTCACCTTTGGCGATTTGGCGGCTTCCGGTTGGCTCTTGGCCAATTTATTCTCAGTATTGGGCGCGATGGCTTTTTACCATTTGGTGGCTCGGTTGCGCGGGGAGAAAGTGGCCTTTTGGGCGGTGGCCGTGTGGTTGGCGTTTCCGGGGGCGGTGTTCCTTACGTTTATTTATACCGAACCACTTTTTTTTCTGCTATCAATGGTGTTTTTTGATGGGATCTATCGGAAAAGGCCGTGGCAAATTGTGGTAGCTGGATTATTCCTGCCGATGACCCGGGCAGTAGGCATCTTCTGTCTGGCTCCACTGGGCTGGATGCTTTTGAGGGGGCGATTGCCCCGTTGCCAATGGCCGCTGATCCTCGCGCCGCTATGCGGCTATGCTGCCTATTTCGGAATCATGTATGCCTATACGGGCAATCCTTTCGCTGGTTTTGAAGCTCAGCAGCATTATCCCAATAAGCCTTCCATCGCGAATATTTTCGATATTCCCGCCATCTGGAATGCGTTTTTAAATGTAGGACAATTTCATGGGCTGACTGACTCGGCACTTGATCGTGTGTTGTTTCTGATTTTTATCGCTTGTTTGCCTTTTATTTGGCGCCTGGATCAGTCGTTGTTTTTTTATAGTGTGGGGGTTGGCTTGATACCGGCCATGTCCAATTGGTTTTTTTCCTATACCCGGTTTATTATGATGTGCTTTCCGGTTTTTATAATACTGGGAATCGGCATTAGTAGGTTGGAGAGGGGGTGGTTGCGATGGGGCGTGTTGGCGATCTTCGGGATACTGCAATTTGTTTTGTTGTGGCGTTACGCTAACTTTCGATGGGCGGGGTAGATTAGTTTCAAGTTTTCAGTTTCAAGTTTTTGAACCGCGAATGGAGGCGAATGAAAAACAGACACGGATCACACGGATGAACATGGGTTTTTAACCACGAAGGGCACGAAGGAGGAGAAGGGCCGACCGCGAATGGATGCGAAGTGTTTTTTTGAAAATGAATGAGTTTGGGTTATTTTTGGTGGCGGGGACGGCGACGACAATGCTGGATTTGTTAGTCTTTAATGGGCTGGCGGGGCGCTTGGCTTGGCGGCGTGTTCCGGCGAGCTGTGTCTCGACCAGTGTCGCGATGACGTTCAGTTTCAGTGTCAACCGGCTATGGGTGTTTGGGGCCGGGGCCGGCTCGTTGGGACCGCAG
>LWDU01038516.1_pt1 | contig 12370 bp, 10 predicted proteins | sample 727161 | NCBI WGS metagenome assembly LWDU01 (sample SAMN04566230, study PRJNA314399) | hydrothermal vent metagenome | isolation source: deep sea hydrothermal plume seawater | place: Mexico: Gulf of California, Guaymas Basin | collected 2004-07-11 | reverse complement strand
CACCGGCCACGCCAAGAAATTTGCCCGCCAAAAAATGCATGCGGCCCACCGGCTTGGAAAGCACCACCATGGCCGTGCCCGAGGAGATTTCCTTCGCCAATGAAGTCGAGGCACAAATGACGGCCGCAAACAAACCCGAAAGCAGCATCACGGTCAACACGCCGTCTTTCACCATTTTTACGTCAAAATTTACGACATCGATTCCCGTGCCGCCAAAACCAAAATACGGCGTAGCCGCCAGCAGCAGACACACGATCACGGAGAGGGTGAACAGCAGCAAAAACACAGGCTGCCGGATCAACTCCATGAAGGCATTGAACGCAATTAATGGTATTTGCCGCATAATTCAGGTCTGACTGGCCGCGTATCATATGGAAACCAAGCCCGATTGCAATCCGAAACCACGCCTGTCTTGCGGCTTGATTTTTGGGCATTTTTCGGGCAAACTCTCCGTCCCGTCGCATTGCGGCGGACAAGGAGGAACTGTGCCAACTGCCATTATCAAACTGGTGGCCCACAAGGGCGATCAGTTGCTGGTCTCGTATGACCTCGTCCCGGGCGAATTCCAAATCGGCCGCGACCCCGCGTGCCCCGTCACCCTCGACAGCCCGGAGGTTTCCCGCCAACACGCTAAACTTACCATCTCCCCCGACCGCTGCGTGCTCGAAGATATCGGCGGCAAGTTCGGCACGCTCATCGATGGTCGCCAAATCGCCGGACCCGTCACCATCCAACCCGGCCAATCTTTTTCCATCGGCAAAATCATCGTCACCCTTCACGCCATCACCGCCACCGCAACGCCCCCCGCCACGTTGCCCGATCGCTACGAACGAGTCCGTCATCTCGCCAAGGGCGGTATGGGCGAAATCCATCTCGCGCACGACCGCCAGCTCCAACGCCACGTCGCACTGAAATTAATGACGCCCGAGGTCGCCGCCTCCGCCAGCCTCGCCCGGCGCTTCACGCAGGAAGCCCTCGTGCTCGGTCGGCTCGACCATCCCCACATCGTCCCCATCCACGACCTCGGCGTGGACGCCGCCGGCCAAAACTATTACGCCATGAAATACGTCCGGGGCACCACCCTCAAGGACGTGCTCAACGGCTTGCGCCAAGGCCAGTCCAATGTGGTCGACCGTTACCCGCTCCATCAGCTGCTGCGTATTTACCAAAAAATTTGTGACGCCGTCGCCTACGCCCACGCCAAGGGCATCATCCATCGCGACCTCAAGCCGGCCAACATCATGCTCGGCGAATACGGCGAAGTCTTTGTCATGGATTGGGGCCTCGCCAAAATCATCAATCAGGAAGAGGAACCCCTGCCGCAGTCCGGCGAAAGTAAGGACAGCGAAACCGGCACACGCTACGGCACCGTCATGGGCACCCCCGGCTTCATGGCCCCCGAGCAAGCCGAAGGCCGGCTCGAGGCCATCAACCAACGCACCGACATTTATTCGCTCGGCGCAATTTTATATCACATCCTCGCCCTGCGCCCCCCCTTCACCGGTGGCGGAGCCGAAGTATTGGAAAAAGTAAAGGCCGGCCAAATCACCGCCCTCGCCAAACTTGCCGACGAACCCAACGCCGCCGTGCTCGTCCACTGCCCGGAACGCCGCGTGCCCGAAGCCCTCGCCGCCGTGGCGATGGAGGCGCTGCAACGCAACGCCGCAAAGCGCTATCCCGCCGTGGAGGCGCTGCAGCGCGATGTGGCCGCGTGGCAATCGGGCTACGCACCGCGCGCCGAACACGCCGGGCGCCTCCGCCAATTCCGCCTGTCCATCCGCCGCAACGGATCGCTCGCCGCCGCCGCCAGCATCATTGTGCTGCTCACCATCGCGCTCGGCTGGCAGCATTTGCGCCATCAGCACCATCGCGGCGAGGATGCCGCGCGCCTCCAACGCACCGCGCCCATTTGCCATAAACAAGCCGGCGACCTCATCGCGCAGGGAAATTTCCCCGACGCGCTGGCCCCCGCCGGGCTGGCGCACGAGTTGGATCCCAAACCCGCCCATTCCCATCGCCTCGCCCGCGTGCACCTCGCCCTCCTGCAACCGACAAGAGCCAAGGCGGTTTTGGAATCCATGGACGAGCCGCATCCATTCGGCGCGCACGCCCTGAAGTTGTGTGAAGAATTGATTCGAGATTTTGGCAAGGGCACCCTGCCCCTGCACGCGATGGGCCGCGTGCACCAATGGCAAACCCACCAACGCCTCGGCCCCGATGCCCGCCACACCGCCGCGCTCATGGAACGCGAGAAATTCGCCGTGTGGCAGCGCGGCACCGCCGCCATGAAACAATGCGTTTGGGTATTTGATGATCAACCTTTCCGGAACTCAAACGCGCGACCTCAAGCCTTTTGCCGGGATGCCGGTCAGCTCGCTCAACCTTTGGCGCACGCGCGTGGATGATCTCCGCCCCGTGGCCGGGATGCCGCTGCGCGAGCTGTACCTCGCCTACACGGCGGTGGACAACCTCGCCCCGCTCGCGGGACTGCCACTGCAATCGCTCACCATCGCCTTCGCGCCGGTGAAGGATTTGCAACCGCTGGCGGAGATGCCGCTGGTGTACCTTTACCTCAGCGGCACGAAAGTGGAAACGCTCGCGCCGCTCAAAGGGATGCCGCTGCGCGCGCTGCATTTGGATCGCACGCCGGTGACCAACCTCAAGCCGCTGGCCGGTTTGCCCATCAAGGAACTGCGGCTCGATGGCTGCGAAAAATTGCGCGACCTCACCGCGCTATCGCAATGCACAAACCTCGAAGTACTGGTGCTGCCGCGTGAGCACGGCGAGATTGGTTTTCTGCGCAACCTCCCCAAGCTCAAACGGCTCTCGTATCATTTCGACGCAGACCCATCGAAGATGGAAACCGTGGATCAATTCTTCCGCACGCGGCGATTGGCCACGCGGCGTTAAAGTGCTAGTCCCCCTTGGGCGCGGGCAGTGGTTTGAAGGCTTTGATTTTTTTCTGCGCAGCGGCTTTTTCTTTGTCCGAAAGTTTCAGTGCATCGCGGGCTTGGCCGGCGTTTTTCACTTTTTGTTTCGCCGCCAGCGAAAACCACACGAACGCCTCCGCCGGTTTTTTTCCCAACCCCGTGCCCTCGGCCAGGGCCTGGCCGAGCTCAAACTGCGCCGCGCCCTCGCCGTATTCCGCCAGTGCCATGGCCTTGCGGAGTGCGGAGGCTTTGGGTGCCAGGAATTTCCCGGCGACTTGCGGGATGTCAAACACCTCATCGGGCGTCAGCTCGATGGAGGCGAGCGCTTGCAACTGGTCGAGGGTCGCAATCTGTTTGGGATCGGCTACCGATTGGCGGGCGACGACAAACCAGTAGTAAGCCTGAGCCGTATCGCGCGGCGTGCCTTCGCCTTTGGCGCACATCACGCCCCAGTCAATCTGCGCAGCGGGATAGCCCAACCGGGCGGAGAGACTCCAAAAACGCCCCGCGCGCACGGAATTCTTTTTCACTCCACGCCCCAGAGCAAACATGCCGCCCAGCCGATGGGCGGCCTCGGGCGAGCCCAGCCGAACGGCTCGCAGATACCACGCGATGGTTTGCGAGGTATCCACCGAAAGCCCCGCACCGGTTTCGTGGCGGCGGGCTAATTCGAGCTGGGCATCAATTTCACCTTTGTCGGCACGGGCTGTGAGCGCATCCATATCCGGCAACAACCGCGGCGCCTGAGTGGCCAGACGTTCAAGCAATGTGCGGGCGCGCCGGGCATCGCCGGGATGCTTCACAGCGGCGGCTTTTACTAGCCATTGTTTGCCGACTTTAAGATTCTGCCGCCGGCCGCGCCCCTGCAACTCCAACGAGGCGAGATGAATCATGGCCGGCCCGTACCCCACCTTGGCGGCGCGGGTAAACCATTGGCCGGCTTTCGTTGGGTTGGCCTCGATGCCCTGACCCGCGAGATAGGCGCTGGCGAGGTCGGCCTGCGCCTTGATGTTGCCTTGCTTGGCGGCTTTGGAAAACCATTGCGCGGCGGCTTTGGCATCCTGTTTCACGCCCACGCCGCGCGCGAAAAGAATGCCGAGCTTGCCTTGCGCATCGGCTTCGCCGCCCTCGGCTTCCTGGGTAAGCGCGGGTAAACATTTTTTGAAAAGATCCAGCCCGCCCGGCACATCGCGCGCGCCGCCTTCGCCGAGGAACTGCATGGAGGCGAGGCGATACTGGGCGCGGGCATGGCCCTGTTCGGCGGCTTGAGTGGCCCATCGACGGGCGGCATCCAAATCGCGCGCCACTTCCCGGGCTTCATGTAAAAGTTCGCCCAATTGATATTGGGCCGCAGCCTTGCCGGCGGCGGCTTGTTTGCGTAGGGCCGGCAGATCAACGGCAGGCACGTTGGCTGTCACCGCCAACAACAGAATAAAACCGGCGGTGCGCATGGGTCAGTCTTTTTCCAATTTCACCGGCTCGAACTTTCGGGCAAGTCGTTTCGCCGCAATGATCTGTTCGTTCTTCATGGATTGACTGAGGACATCGCGTTCCGCCTCGGCAAGCGCATGGCCCGCATCCTTGGCAAGAGTGAGCCATTTGTAGGCCTGCACGAGGTTGGCCGGGCCGTCGAGTCCTTTCATGTGCAGTATGCCAAGCTGGAACTGCGCCTCGCGGTCTCCGCGATTTGCCTTGGCTTGAATGACTTTGGGATCGCCCGCTGCAGCCTGATTGGGGTGGTAGAGGTTGATGGCTACAAACTTTGCAGCGCGCTCCCCGGCGGCTTCGATTTCTTTGCTGGAAAGAGCCGCTGCCACCTTTCGTTTATTTTGTGCAACCAATTCCAGATTCATTTTTAGAGCCCTGATATAGTCGGGGTTTCTTGTTGTTCGAAAAGCTCTTTGAAAAGTTTCACCGGCAATGAGCAGCCATTCATAAGCCAGCCGCGAATCTTTTTTGGCAACGCCATCGCCAAAATGATACGCAGTGCCCAAGGCGATTTGTGCCCTTGCGTTTCCCTGCCGCGCGGACAGAGTGAACCACTTCACCGCTTCGACGTAATCAATGCCCTTCCGCGAATGGCCCTCCAACATAAATGTGCCGAGATTATTTTGAGCTTCGCTAAATCCCTGCCGCGCAGATTTTCGGAAAAACTCTTCCGCCTTGGGCAGATCCTGCCCAACGGCAGCGCCTTCCAAATACATCACGGCAAGGTTATTCTGGGCGTTGGCATTCCCTGTTTCCGCCAGTGCCAAATACAACTCAACGGCGCGCGGAATATTTTTGTCCAGAAAATTGCCCTCAACATACAATTCGGCCAGCCTGCTCATGGCTCGGGGGTTCTTTAGCTTTGCGGCGCGCTCGTACCATTTCGCCGTCATCGCGGGATCTTTTTTAGTACCCATCCCCAATAAATACAGGGCGGCCAGATTATGCTGGGCAAGCACTAAATCTTTCTCAGCGGCAATCGTCAACAGCCGCACGGAATCGGCATAGAATTCGTTGGCAGCCTTTTCATCCTGCTCCGCCCGGCGCATCAGTTCCTGTGCTTTGAGGCGGCCGGCTTCGGTTCCGGAGCGCGCAAATTGACCGGCCTTATCCCGCAGATGGAGATGGTAGAGGGTAAGCCGTTTTGCCCGGTCGAGATATTCCATGCCCAATACCAGTGCCGCAACGGTATCGCCTTTTCGGATGCGCCATTCAAATAGTTCAGCCCGAATGGAAAGTTTCGTCTGGAGTGAGCAGCCCAATAGACCCATCGAATCGTTTTTGGTCACGGGGCTGACTTTGATTTTCAATGCATCGGCGCGTTGCAGTACGGCCAACTGCTGATCCGGCGAGAGTTGAATGATGATGGTTTGTTTGATCTTGAGGGCAAGTGGAGGTGAATTGCCCTGCCGCTCCAAAAGGGTAAGCCACATAAAGGATTGCTCGAAATCTTTCTCCACGAATTTTCCGTGGAAATATTTATCAACCAGAATTTCCTGCGAAAGTTGATGCCCCTGCATCGCTGCGCGGCGATACCACTTCAAGGCCGATTGTTGATCGGCCGCACCCAAGACACCGCTTTCCAGCAGCCGCGCATAAATAAATTGGGCTTCGTCCAAGCCGAGTTCCGCCGCCTGTTTGAGCCAACGAGCCGCTTCCTTGGGTTTGCGTGGGCCCAGCAAATCCGAATACAGCAGATCGCCCAACATTTTTGCGGCAAACGGATGGCCGACCTCCGCAGCTCGAAGCCACCATTGGGCGGCCAGTTTCGGAGTGTTTTTAGGATCCTTCGGAGCTTGTTTGTATTGGTTAAAAATATCCAACGCCAACAGGTTAATCGCCTCGGTGTTCCCTTTCTCCGCCGCTGCTTTAAGCTGTTTACGGGCCAGCAATACATCCAGCTTAAAGTTGTTGACTGAGTTGCATCCCCGAAAATAAAGCTGCGCCGAAATATAGAGCGCCTGGGCATCGCCCTGCAGGGCTGCTTTTTCGATGCCGGGACCGGCTTGGATAAGCAGTTCAATTGCCGCTTTAGAGTCGCCCTCAACTCCGTGAGCCAGCAGCAACTGGATGGCTTGCAAAAACTGTGCCTTGGCATTCCCGGCCTTGGCAGCGCGCTTCGCCCATTTGGCGGAGGCTTCCAAATCGCGGTCCATGCCGGCCGCCCAGTAAAGCGCGTGGGCCAACTCGAACTGCGCGGCGACATCGTTCTTGGCGGCGCGGGCCTCCAGTTTGGCGCGATCAATTTCTTTGGGAGGCTCGGCGCCCCAAGCCATCGTGCCCCACACTAATCCAATTAATAAAATTGCCGACTTCATTCGTGCCCACTATTCATCCAGCCGCCGCCAGGAAATTTGTTTGCGCAATCGGCGGATGGATTTTTCCAGTGCCTTGGTTTGCAGTTCATCAAGCAACCGCCGCTCGGCGCGGCGGCGCAATTCGTCTCCAGGCACTTGCCGGTCTTTTTCGTATTTCTCGATATAGACAATGAAATAGTATTCCTTGTCATCCCAAAACCCGTTGGCGGGCCCGTCGGCGTCGCCAAAGGAAAGCAGCTCGTTGGCGCTGTCGCGGCTGACGCCCGGCGGCAGGGGTTGGCTCTCGTTTTCATAAATCCAACCCAACGATCCCTTGTCTTCTTCCTTGTAGAGTTCGGCTAGTTTTTCCAGATCAGCCACTGACTTGAGGCCGTCCGCGAGGGCCTTGGCTTTGGCCTTGGTCATTTCCTTGGTGGAGACCGGGATACGAACCCAATGCGCTTTCACCGCCTGCCCTTTGCCGGCTTCCTCGGGATGATCTTTCAGGTATTGCTCCACCGCGCCGGGGGAAACCTGCACTGAATCAGTTACCAAACTCTGCGCGATTTCCAGCAGTTCCTCGTCCACCAGTTCGGCCTTGCGTTGCTCCAGGGTTTTGCCCTGGGCGCGCAGTAAATTTACCAGCGCCTCGCGGTCGTTCTCGTGGAGGTTGGCCACTTCTTGATTCAACAATTCCTCGCCGCGCCCGGGCCGTTCGGCCAGCACTTTGTATTTCTTGTGAATCTTGATGCTATGCACAAACAACGATTCATTGATCATCTCCGAGAGAATTTGCTCGAGATCCTGCACCGGCTTGCCATTCGCATCGCGGATCCGTCGATAAACATTCCCCCGCCGAAACTCAATATCCCGTTGCGTGATGACCTTGCCGGCCACCACCGCGCGCACGCGATTGATGGTCGGATTATCCGCCGCCACGGCGCAAAAATTTAACAACAGGCAAACCGACAATAAGAGACGAAAAGCGTTCATACGGCGGCAACTCTAGCTCCCAGCCCAAACGTGTCAAGAGTGCGACATTCACAGGTTGCTCCCCGGCCCGACGCTCCCGGAAATCCAATCCAAATACCGCGCACTGCCCGACTCGATCTTCAGCGCCACAAACTCCGGCGTGTCATACGGATGCGCCGCCAGCACCCACACCTCCAGCGCCGCCAGCTTTTCCCCCGTGGTTTTGAGCACCATCAACACCTCCGTTTCTTCGCACAGTTTGCCTTCCCACCAATAATGCGATTCCACCCTCGGCACGAGATTCACGCAAGCGGCAAGGCGGTTTTCCAAAATGCCCGAGGCCAGTTCGCGGGCCACCTCGATGCTCGGCGCAGTGACGAAGACGATGTGATGCATGCGGAAAGTTTCAATTTTCAAAATTCAAGTTTCAAGGAAATTCCGATTTTCAATTATCAAGATTTTGCCATGAAACTTGATAATTCCTTGAAACTTGGTTCTTGAAACTTGAAACTCCCGCCTGTGAACCAAATCAACCTCACCCACCGCAACGCCATCGTCACCGGCGGCGCGCGCGGCATCGGCTACGCCATCGCCCAACGGCTTCTGCAATCCGGTGCTTGCGTCAGCCTTTGGGACGTGAACGCGGCCGCCGCCGCCGAGGCCAAAGAATCTCTGGCCGAACACGGCACCGTGGACACCCAAACCGTGGAGCTCACCGACGCCGACGCCGTGGCCGCCGCCACCGAAAATACCCTCGCCGCGCTGGGGCACATTGACATTCTCTGCAACAACGCCGGCATCGCTGGCGGCAACTATCCCACTTGGGAATATCCCGTTGAGGAATTTCGCCGCGTCATCGACGTGGATCTCACTTCAGTTTTCATTTGCTGCCGTGCCGTCGTGCCGCACTTGCGCGAACGCGGTTACGGCCGCATCATCAACACCGCCTCCATCGCCGGCAAGGAAGGCAACCCCAACGCCAGCGCCTACAGCGCCGCCAAGGCGGGCGTCATCGCCCTCACAAAAAGCCTCGGCAAAGAACTCGCCACCGACGGCATCCGCGTCAACTGCATCACCCCCGCCGTCATCCAAACCGAAATTCTCAAACAATGCACCCAAGAACACATCGACTACATGCTCAGAAAAATCCCAATGGGCCGCTTCGGCGAAGTGGACGAAGCCGCCGCGCTCGTCGCATGGCTCGCCAGCGAGGATTGCTCCTTCACCACGGGTGGCGTGTTCGATTTGTCCGGCGGCCGGGCAACGTATTAAAATAATCAATTTCCAATGGTCAATTATCACATGAAAATTGAAAATTCCTTGAAACTTGATTCCTTGAAACTTGATAATTGAAAATTCCAAAATGACCCGCCCCGAAGCCAGCGAGAAAATCAAAGCCAGTTGCAAAACCATCGCCCTAGAAATGATGAAACTCAACCCCACCATCGCCTCGCTGGACGACACCGAAACGCAGGAAGCCCTTTACGAAGCCAGCTACGCCCTCACCAAGCAACTCGAGATCATCAAAAAAAAGGTCATTCAACTCGAACGCCGCGACGGCTCCACTGAAGTCTAAAAACTACCACCCCAACACGTGCGCGAAAATTAATGGGGCTACAATCGTTGCATCGCTTTCGATGACGTACTTGGGCGTGTCCACTTCCAACTTGCCCCACGTGATTTTCTCGTTGGGCACAGCGCCGGAATAGCTGCCGTAGCTGGTGGTGGAATCGCTGATTTGGCAAAAGTACGCCCACTTGCGCACGCTCTCTCGCTGCACATCCTGATCCAACATCGGCACCACGCAGATCGGAAAGTCACCCGCGATGCCGCCGCCGATTTGGAAAAATCCCAGCGGTGTTTCCGCCGTGGTGGCCTCGTACCACCGCGCCAATTCTACCATGTACTCGATGCCGCCACGCACCGCGCGCGGGTCTGTCAAATTTCCCAAAACAATTTCGCTGGCGAACATATTGCCCATCGTGCTGTCTTCCCAGCCGGGCACGAACATTGGTATTTTTTTTTGCGCGGCGGCCAGCATCCAACTGTCCGCCGGATCGATTTGATAAAATTCCTCCAGCTCGCCGCTCAACAAACTTTCAAACAAAAACTCGTGTGGGAATTTGCCTTCACCGGCGGCGGCGGCGGCGTGCCAACGCGGGCGGATTTTGGTTTCCAATCGCCGCATCGCTTCCTCTTCGGGGATGCACGTGTCGGTCACGCGATTGAGCTTGCGGTCGAGCAGCGCCTGTTCGTCCTTCGGGGAAAGATCGCGATAGTGCGGCACTCGCTCATAAAAATCGTGCGCGACGAGGTTATACAAATCCTCCTCAAGATTGGCGCCCGTGCAGCAAATGCCGTGCACTTTGTCGCGCCGAATCATCTCCGCCAGCGACTGCCCCAGCTCCGCCGTGCTCATCGCGCCGGCGAGCGTCACAAACATTTTGCCGCCGTCCGCGAGCAACCGCGCGTAGCCCTCCGCCGCATCCACCAGCGTGGCCGCATTAAAATGGCGGTAGTGGCGCTGGATGAACTGGCTGATGGGGCCGGTCATTTTTTGTCATCGGGGAAAAATGCCTCGTGCAACACGCGCGTTGCTTCCTCGCCTTGACTGGCCTCCACCACCACCGAGATTTTAATTTCGCTGGTGGAAATCATTCCGATGTTGATATTTGCAATGCCGAGCGTTTCAAACACCTTCGCCGCCACACCCGGATGCGTGCGCATGCCCACGCCCACCACCGAAACTTTCGCAATCGTCTCATCGCCCTCCACGGCGGCGTAGCCAATCTCGTCCTTGAGATCGGCAATCACCTGCCGCGCGCGCGGGAGATCCGGCGCATCGGCGGTAAACGAAATATCCGTCGCCGGCGTGGCCGTGCCGTGGCTGACGTTTTGCACAATCATATCCACATTCACCGCCGCCTCCGCCAGCGCCGTGAACACCCGCGCCGCGTGGCCCGGTTTATCCGGCACCGCCGTCACGGTCATCTTTGCCTGATTGCTATCCAGCGACACGCCGCGCACGACGACCGCTTCCATACTGTCTGTTTCTTCCATCACGATTGTTCCCGGATTGTTGTTAAGACTCGAGCGCACTTCAAATTTTACATTAAACTTTTTGGCGAATTCCACCGACCGGCTTTGCATCACCTTCGTGCCGAGGCTGGCCAGCTCCATCATTTCGTCATAAGAAATTTCATCCAACTTTCGCGCATTGGGCACCACGCGCGGATCGGCCGTGTACACGCCATCCACGTCCGTATAAATCTGGCACAAGTCCGCTTTCAAAACCGAAGCCAACGCAATCGCCGTCAAGTCCGATCCTCCCCGCCCCAGCGTGGTAATGCGCCCGTCACTCGTCTGCCCCTGAAACCCCGCCACGATCACCACGTTGCCTTTGTCCAGCATCGCATGAATTTGCCCGGGCGTGATGTTGTTAATCTTCGCCTTCGAGTGAACTCCATCGGTCACAATGCCCGCCTGTGCACCGGTCAGCGAAACCGCCGGCAAATCCAGCGAATGCAGCGCCATCGCCAATAGTGCAATGGTCGTCTGCTCCCCCGTCGCGAGCAACATATCCATCTCGCGATCATTGGGCATGGGGTTAATCTCGGCGGCAAGTTTCACCAGATTATCTGTCACACCCCGCATCGCCGAAACGACCGTCACCACCTTGTCGCCGCGCAGTCGGTAAGTGCCAACACGGCTGGCTACACTCTTGATGCGGTCAACCCCCTCGACGGAAGAACCACCAAATTTTTGAACGATCAATGCCATCGTTTTACAATCCGATTGCCGCCCGAACTGCGTTCAAATTCGGCTCCACCGTCGTGGCCTCAACCTTCGCGTGCTCCACTGCGTTGTCGGGATCCTTCAACCCGTGGCCGGTCATCGTGGCGACGACGATGCTGCCTTCATCGATCTTGCCGGCGTTTTGGAGTTTGATAATTCCGGCAAGCGCGGCGGCGGAGGCGGGTTCGACGAAGATGCCTTCTTGCGCGGTGATCATTCGGTACGCAGTCAAAATTTCTTCGTCGGTGACCTTGTCGATTTTGCCGGCGGAAAATTGCAGCGCGGCTTTGGCCGGTTGCCAACTGGCGGGTTTGCCAATGCGGATGGCGCTGGCGATGGTCTCGGGATTATCGATGAACGCGTCCTCCACAAAAGGCGCGGCACCGGCGGCTTGAAAACCCATCATGCGCGGCAGCGTGTCGCTATGACCGGCATCGGCGTATTCGCGGTAGCCTTTCCAATACGCCGTGATGTTGCCGGCATTGCCCACGGGCAGCACGTGCATATCCGGCGCGTCGCCGAGCGCATCACAAATTTCAAACGCCGCCGTCTTTTGACCCTCGATGCGGTGGGGGTTGATGCTGTTCACCACTTCCACCACGCCATCGGCGCACAACTCGCGCACGATGCTGAGCGCGTCATCAAAATTGCCGGGCATTTGCAGCGTAGTCGCACCGTACATCAACGCCTGCGCGAGCTTGCCGCGTGCGATTTTTCCTTCGGGAATCAGCACCACGCATTTCATTTTTGCGCGGGCGGCATAGGCGGCAGCGCTGGCGCTGGTGTTGCCGGTGCTTGCGCAGGCGATCACTTGCACGCCACGCGCTTTGGCTTTTGTGACGGCCATCGTCATCCCGCGATCCTTGAAGGACGCCGTGGGATTGAGCC
>LWDU01037880.1_pt1 | contig 12372 bp, 9 predicted proteins | sample 727161 | NCBI WGS metagenome assembly LWDU01 (sample SAMN04566230, study PRJNA314399) | hydrothermal vent metagenome | isolation source: deep sea hydrothermal plume seawater | place: Mexico: Gulf of California, Guaymas Basin | collected 2004-07-11 | reverse complement strand
CGGGGCGCTACGTGATGCGCGTCACGCACCTCGACACCGGCGAGACGATCCGCGAATACCCGTTCGAGGCGACCGCCAGCGGCCCGGCGGCCCACGCCCGCAGCGCGATGGATCACGAGCCGCGCTATGAGTACCTCACGCCGCGCCGGATCGGCGGGTCGTCGCTGAGCAAGATGTACAGCGTCCACTGGGTGGAGACGGCGGAGTAGCGCCGCCCGGCTGGCGGTCGCGGCCGGCGAGAGCGGAGCGCCGGGGGTAAAGGCCGGGGGGCGCCCCGCTGATACCCGAGGGGATGATCCTCTCCCTGGCCCGGCTGCAACTCCTCGCGTTCTGGCGCGCGCCGTACCTGGGCGGGCGGCTCGCGCTGGGCGCGGCGAAGGGGATCGGGGTGGCATACGCAGTAGGGTCGCTCGCCATCATCGGGTTCGTGTGGCCGGACCTGATGGGCGTGGTCCTCCCCGCGATGGACCCGGTGACGACGGTGGAGGCCTTCGTGCTCCCCGCCCTAGCGGCGCTGACCGTCCTCCGCTTCCTCTTTCAGGAGGTCCCGACGCGAGCGGCGGAGGCGTTCCTCCTCCTGCCCGTCTCGCGGCGGCGCGTGGCGGCGGCGGTCCTCGCGCGGTCCCTCGCGTCGCCGTTGAACCTCGTGCCCCTGGCGTTCCTCGTGCCGTTCGCGGGCCGCGCTGTGCGGCTGGCGGATGGCCCCGGGGCGGCGTGGGCGGTCGGTGGAGGAGCCGTCCTGCTCGTGGCGCTCTCCCACTTCCTGTTCACGATCTGGAAGACGCGGCTCGGCGCGCGTCCCATTTCCACCACGCTCGGCGTCCTCGGCGCGATGGGAGCGGTGGCCGCCGCGGAGGTCGTTTCGGGCGGGATGCTCGGGGCCGTTCGCGAAGGCGCATGGGGCTGGCTCGTCGGTGGGGCGCTGGCGGTGGGTGTCTCGGGGGGCGTGACGTACCGGGCGCTGCTCACCTCGCTCTATCTGGACCACGCGCGGCCGTTCCGGCGCCTCCGACAGCCCGGCACCTTGCGCCTCGGGTTCGAGCGGCCCGGCGTGTCCGCGTTCGCCGAGCTCGACCGCCAGCTCATCGCGCGGACGACGTTCCCCCGCGGCATCGTGGGCAACGCGGCCGTGGTGAGCGTGGCGCTGACCATCGTGGCGCTTCTCGTGGACGTGGGCGTCTCCCCAGACCTCGTGCTCGTTTTCTCGACCGGTACGCTGGCGGGCTCGCTCGGGCAGTACGCGCTCCCGTTCGCGAGCGGCCACTGGGACCGGCTGCTGACGCTCCCCGGCGCGCTGACGTCGTTCGTCCGCGCGAAGTGGATGACGGTCGGCGTGGGGACATTCGCGCTGGGCGCGGCGCAGTTGGCGGTGGTGCTGGTCCTCGCGCCGGAGAAGGCGTGGCTCGTGGGCGTCTCCGTCCTGTTCAGCCTCGGCGTGCTGGCGCCGGCGGCACTCTGGGGCTCCACGCTCGCGCCGAAACCCGTGGACGTGGCCGAGCGCCTCGCGTTCAACTACAAGGCGCAGTCGTTCGGTGCGCAGGTGGCGGTGGCGTCCACGGCGATCGCCGCCGGCGCGTTGATCGCGCTCGCGGGACCCGCGCGAGGGGCCGCGCTCGCCGCCGTCCTCGGCGCCGCAGGCGTGGCGGCGGCCCCGCTCTGGCTCCGCGCGCTCGAACGCCGCGTGCGCCGCACCCGCCACGCCGTCGCCGCCCGGTTCCGGGGCGCGCTCTGATTACCTCGCGCTCGCTCATCGTTTCCGCCAGCCGGCCATGCTCTCCACTTCCGCTCTCTCGAAACGCTACGGCGATCACCTCGCGCTGGACCTCGGCGACCTCCGGGTGGAGGCCGGCGAGCGCGTCGGCCTCGTGGGCAACAACGGGGCGGGGAAGACCACGCTGCTCCGCCTCGCGCTGGACCTCATCCGGCCCACGACCGGGCACGTCGAGCTGGCGGGCGTCCGCGTCGGCGGGCGGGACGAGGCGTGGAAGGCGCAGGTGGGCGCGTTCCTGGACGCGCGGTTCCTCGTGGACTACCTCCGCCCGCGCGAGTACTTCCGGTTCGTAACGGGCGCCTACGGCGTGTCCGCAGCCGACTGTGACGCACGCCTCGCGCGGTTCGAGCGCTTCCTCGGCCCCGCGCTGGAAGCCGGGCTCATCCGCGATCTCTCGCTGGGCAACGCCGCGAAGGTGGGCATCGTGGGCGCGATGCTGCCGGAGCCAGACCTGATCGTGCTGGACGAGCCGTTCGCCAACCTCGACCCCGGCGCGCGGATCGCGCTGGAGGCGCTGCTGCGCGAGGAGTCCGAGCGGCGCGGCGCCACGGTCCTCGTTTCCAGCCACGACCTGGACCACGTCGTGGGCGTGTGTTCGCGCGTGCTCGTGCTCGCGGACGGACGGCTCGTGCGGGACACGCCCTCCACCGCCGCCACCCGCGCCGAACTGCGGGAGTTCTTCGCGCGAGGGGGGCTCGCGACCGACGGGCTCGCGCTGGTCGCGTAGGGAAAAAAACGAGCGCCGGTGAGCCGATCTGCGGCCGAATCTCGAATGGAGGGGTGCGGGGCTTCGCCCCCGCCGCCCGTGCGTCCTTCGGTGGCTCGATTGCGCGGGGTGCCGGGGGGGCGCGGTCTCGTGGTGGGGGCCGCGCCCCTTTCCTACTCCCCGCCCGCCCCGGACGCCACGATGGGCGCAGCTTCGGCGCTTTCCCACTCCAGGTCCGGCCACCAGCGCTCCACATCGGGCGGAGCCGCCGGATCCACGGGCTCGCCGGGGCGGGGCACCGCCAGCGGCTGGCGGGCGGCCTCGGCGGCGCGGACGATGCGCTCGCCCGGCTCGGTCCAGCCGTGCAGCGCGAGGTCGAACGTGGCCCAGTGGACCGGGATCAGCAGCCTCGCGCCGACGTCCTGCGCGGCCCGGACCGCCTGCTCCGGCCCCATGTGGATGTCCGCCCACGTCCGGTGGTACGCGCCGATCTCCATCAGCGCCACGTCGAACGGGCCGAGCCGCTCGCCGATCTGGCGGAACGCCGCGGAGTAGCCGCCGTCGCCGCCCGCGAGGACGCGGTGGGTCTCGCCGAGGAGCGCCCAGCCGCACCAGAGCGTGGTGTTGCGGTCGCGGAGACCGCGGCCAGAGAAGTGCCGGGCGGGCGTGGCGACCACGCGCACGCCGCCGAGGGCCGTCTCCTCCCACCAGTCGAACTCGCGGATGTGCTCGGGCGGGACGCCCCAGCCTTCCAGCCGCGCGCCGACGCCCAGCGGCACGATCCACGCGCCCACACGCTCCGCCAGCCGGGCGACGGTGGGCGCGCAGAGGTGGTCGTAGTGGTCGTGCGTGAGGAGGACGGCGTCCAGCGAGGGGAGGTCGTCCAGCGCGAGGGGCGGCGCGAAGAACCGCCGCACGCCCGCGATCCGGTTGGGCGAGGCGAACTCGCCCCAGACGGGGTCCACGAGCACCGTCACGCCCTCGATCTCGATGAGCGAGGAGCCGTGGCCGAGCCACGTCACGCGCACGCCCTCGGCCCGCTGGCGGAGCGCCTCGGCGGGGTTGACCGTCCCCGCCGGCGACGAACGCCCACATCGTGCGGGGGTCCATCTGCATCGCGGCCCCCTCGGGGTTGCGGAACTGGCCGTCGCGCCACTGCGGCGAGGCCTCCATCCGGCGCTGGCGGTCGCCATCGGGGCGCTGGCCGAGGGTGCGGAACAGGGAGAGAGGCGCGAGGCCGTCCATCAAGCGGCGGGGGCGGCGTGGGCCGTGAGCCACGCCATCGCGGCGCCGTCTTCCGCCGTCTCGAACGTGCGGATCTCGATGCTCGGGAACAGCTTGTCCTCGATCCCGGCGGCGGTGCGGATCCACGCCGCGTCCGTGACCACGGCGACGCGCCGGAAGTACTTGAGCTTGCCGAGGTTCTTGAGCCCCAGCGTGAGGTCTTTGACGAGACCCGCGAGCGTGACGCCGCTCAGGTCCACGACTTCCACGTACAGCCCGATGCGGTGGGACTCGTCGATCGCGGCGTCCATCGCCGCCCACGCGCGCTCGATGTCGCGCTCGGTGATGGTGCCGCCCGCGCGGTAGGCGACGACGTCGGGGCCGGGGGAGGGGAGGAGTTCGAGCATGGTCGGGAGGGGCAGGTGCAGGCCACGAACGCGCGGGCGCGTGCAGAGTCCCCCCGAGGCAGACCGCCAGCGCTCAGGCGTCGGCGGGCTCCGAGGCCCACGCCAAGGCGTCCTCGCGCTCGGCGACGGGGTACGTGCGGACCTCCAGGCCAGGCACAAACGCGCCCTCCAACTCCGCGAGCGTGCGGATCCAGCTCCGGTCGCTCACGACGGCGTAGCGCGCCACGCGGCCCAGCTTGGGCAGCAGGCCCAGGCCGCGCTTGACGTTGGCGCCCACCGCCTCCAGCGTGAGTCCGCCGATGCCGTGGATCTCTCCGTAGAGGTGGACCGGCCCCTTCCCGTCCATCGTCTTCTCGACGGCGGCGTAGAGGTCGTCCATGTCGGGCGCCGTCACGCTCCCGTCGATCTCGAAGGCGACGACGTGCGGCGGGGTGTCGGGGTGGAGACGGAGCATGGGAGAGGGGCGCGTCCGGCTGGCGGGGGCTCTCGGCGAGACCGGCCGCCAGCCGGGCGCGGGCTAGCTGCGGTCCTCGAAGGGACGCTCGAGCGGGTGCGTGCCGTCCGGGGCGCCGTCGCCGTCGGGCAGCGTGCCGTCCATCGGGACGTGCGCCGTGCGGCCGTCCGCGGTCCGGGCCACGGCGACGGCACCGGTTGCCGTCGCCGGCTCGTCGGGGGTGGCGCGGGCGGCGCTGATGCGCATCGCGAGGGAGTCGAACGCGGAGTACATCACCGGCACGATCACGAGCGTCAGGAACGTCGCGAAGGTGAGGCCGGAGATGATGGCCGTGCCCATCGGGCCCCAGAACTGCGTGTTCTCGGAGCCGAAGGAGAACGCCGGGTCCAGGTCCACGATCAGGCCCACGAAGTCGATGTTGATGCCGAACGTGAGCGGGATCAGGCCGATGACCGTCGTGAACGCCGTCAGGAGCACCGGGCGGAGGCGCGTCGCGCCGCCGTCGATGATGGCCTCCTGCTTGTCCTCGCCGCGGTCGCGGAGCTGCTCGATGTAGTCCACGAGCACGATCGCGTTGTTCACCACGATGCCCGCCAGCGAGATGACGCCGATGAACGTCATGAGGCCGAACGGCGTCCGCGTGAGGATCAGCCCGAGGAGCACGCCGATCAGGCTCAGGCCCACCGCCACCATGATGATGAAGGGGTTCTTGATCGAGTTGAACTGCGCGATGAGGATGATCGTGATGAGGAAGACGCCGATGAGGAGCGCCGTGGTCAGGAAGCCGAAGCTCTCCGCCTGCTCCTCGTTCTCGCCGGTGTAGGCCACGGCGTAGCCCGGCGGGATGTTCGCGACCTGGTCCTGGAGCGCGGCCTGCACCTGCTGGAGCACGGCGGCGGCGTTCGCGCCCGGGGCGGCGTCGCCCATGACGGTCACCACGCGCTCCTGGTCCAGGCGCGTGACCGAGCCCAGCCCGCTGGCGGGCACGATCTCCGCGACCGAGACGAGCGGGACGGCGAAGCCGCCGTCCTTCGTGATGGTGAGGCTCTCCAGTTCGCGGAGCGTCTCACGGTCCTCCTCGCGGAGGCGGACGGTGATGTCGTACTCGTCCTTGCCATCGCGCCACTTGCTGGCCTCTACGCCGTTGACCGCGCCGCGGACCGCGAAGGCGATCTGCTGCGTGCTCAGCCCGAAGGCCGCCGCGCGCTCGCGGTCGATCTCGACGCGGTACTCCGGGCGGCCGGCGTTGAGGTTGTCGCGGATGTCCACGAGGCCCTCGATCTCGCCGGCCTCCACGGCCTCCTCCAGCGTGGTCTTGAGGTTGTCCGCGATGGTGCGGATCTGTTCGAGCTCGTCGCCGGTGACCTCGATGTTGACCGCGGCGCCGGTGGGCGGGCCGTTCTGGTCCTGCTCCACCTGGAGGTCCACGCCCGGGAGCCCCGCCAGCGACTGGCGGATGCGGCGGATGGTCTCGGAGGACGGCTCGGCGCGGTCCTCGTAGTCCACCATGTTGAGCGTGACGTTGGAGCGCTCCGCGGAGGCGGAGCCGCCGCCGAACATCACGTCACCCCCCACGCCGACCGACGTGGAGATGTCGCGGGTGTTGGCGGCCGTCGCCTCGTTCTCCCCGAGGAGGGTCTGCACACGGCCGAAGACCTCGTTGGCCACCTCGTCCGAGCGCTCGATCGTGGTCCCGATGGGCGCCTCGGCGGTGATCTGGATGAGGTTGGGGTCCGTCGTCGGGAAGAAGACGACGCCGGTGGGGGCCGCGGCGAACAGCGCGAAGATGGCGATCAGCAGGCCCAGCGTGCCCGTCAGCAGCCGCGCGCGGTTGTCCGTCAGCACGATGTACGCCTGGCCGAACGAGGTCGTCTTCCGGTCCCGCTTGTTGCCGAACGTCGCGCCCGCCAGCCCGGCGAGCACGATCACCACCGGCAGCGACATCAGCTCCACGAGGATGGCCGGGTCCTCGATCCGGCCCGAGAGCATCAGCAGGACGGAGAGGCCGCCCACGATGGCGGCGAAGATGAGCCCGGCCTTGACCGTGGTCCGGCCGCCCAGGTACGCGCTCTCCAGCGCGTGGAAGAGCATCCCGAGCACGCCCACGAGGAGCGCCAGTCCGCCGGGCACGAGGAGCAACATGCCCGCTGGGTAGACCGCGGCGTTGAGCGCGGCTCCGGCAATCAGGAGCAGGAAGCCCGCCGTGAAGGCGCCCAGAACGAGCGTGTTGCGCAGCATGGCGCGGCGCACGGAGTAGTCCCGCTGGAGCATCCAGCCGAGGAACTCGCGGTAGCGCGCGGTCATCCGCGGGACGGTCTCGTTGGAGAACCGCTCGTGCGCGGGGCCGAGCACGTACCAGTAGAGCAGCACGAGCGCCGGGATGGCGACGGCGAGGAAGATCAGTGTCTTCCAGTTCGCCATGCCCACGATGAGCGCCGTGAACGCGACCGCGCCGAGCCCGAGCATCTTCCCGCGGGAGATGCGGCCGCTGGCGTCGCCTCCGTGTGCCGCGGGCCGCTCTCCTCCTCCGTCTTCATCAGGTAGCCGGTGATGACGGGGTTGATGATGAGCGCGACGAACAGCGACGACGAGAGCGTCACGATGAGCGTCAGCGGCATGTAGCTCATGAACTTGCCGATGATGCCCGGCCAGAGGAGCATCGGCGCGAAGGCGGCGACGGTCGTCGCGGTGCTGGCGGCGACCGCCAGCCCGACCTCGTTGGTCGCCTCGCGGGCGGCCTCCCACCGGCCGTAGCCCTCCTCGCGGTAGCGGTAGATGTTCTCGATGATCACCACCGCGTTGTCCACCATCATGCCCAGCGCGATGATGAGGCTGAAGAGGATGATGAAGTTGAGCGTCTGCCCCATCGCGCCGAAGACGAGGAAGCTGACGAACATGCTCAGCGGGATCGCCAGCCCGACGAGCGTCGCGTTCCGCACGCCGAGGAAGAACAGCAGCACCGCCACCACGAAGATGAGGCCCGCGATGATGTTGTTCTCGAGGTCCGCCACGAGCGTCTCCACCTGCTCGGACTGGTCGCCCGTGAGCACGTAGCTCGTGCCCGTCGGGAGCGGGAACGCCTCGATCACGCCCTCCACTTCGTCCACCACCTCGATGATGTTCTCGCCGGCCTGCTTCTTGACGTTGAGCCGGATGACCTGCAGGTTCTCCGCGTCCGAGACCGGGGTCCAGTCCCCGTCCTCGGTCTCGCGCTGGAGCACCTCCAGGCGGGCGTAGCTGGTGCGGTCCTTGTAGCCGAACACGACGTCGGCCACGTCGCGGACGTAGATGGGCGTGCCGCCGGGCGCCTTCACCACCAAGTCCTCGATCTCGCTCGGGTCGTCGAACTCGCCGTTGATGCGGACGAGGTAGTTCTCCGGCCCGATGTCCACGGAGCCGCCGGGGATGTTGGTGTTCTCCGTCTGGACCGCGGCGACGATATCGTTGATGGTGAGGTTGTAGCCCTGGAGCGCCGCGAGGTCCACGTTGACCTGCACCTCGCGCTCCAGCCCGCCGAGGAGGTCCACCTCCAGGACGCCGGGCACGCCCTCGATCTCGTCCTGCAACTCCTCAGCGGTCTCGCGGAGCGCCGTGAGGCTCCCGCCGGAGAGCATGTTGACTGTGAGCACGGGGAACTCGCTCACGTCGATCTCGCTGACGATGGGCTCCTCCACGTCGCTCGGGAACTCCGCCTTGGCGAGGTCCACGGCCTCGCGCACCTCGCGGGAGGCCTCGTCCGTGTCCTTGTCTGGGAGGAACTCCGCGATGACGGTGGAGACGCCCTCCGTGCTGGTGGAGCGGAGCTCGTCCAGGCCGGAGATGCCCGCGACCTCGCGCTCCACCTCTTGCGTGATGATGCTCTCGACGTCGTCTGGGGAGGCGCCGGGGTAGATCGTCGTCACGACGATGGTCGCGAACTCGATCTGCGGCTGGCTCTCCTTGGGCAACGCGACGTAGAGCCCGCCGATGACGAGGGCGATCGTGAGGACGACGATGGCCGTCCGGTTCTGGATCGCGAGGTCGGTGATTTTCATGTCCCTGCGGGATGCGTGCGGCGCGGGGCGTCCCCGCGCGGTCGGGTCTGGCTAGCGGCTGGCGGTCTCGCGCGTGGCGGCGGTGCGCTCGCGCTCGCTCACGCGGTCGCCCTCGGCGATGCCGCTCTGGCCGGAGACGATGACGCGGTCCCCGGGCTCCACGCCGTCGAGGAGGACCACCTGATCGCCGGAGTCCGGCCCGAGCTCCACGACGCGGCGCTCCACGACCGTGGTGCCGCCCGCGTCCGTGACGGCGACGAAGACGCTCGTGCCGCGCTCGTCGCGGATGATGGCCTCCTGCGGGACGGAGATGGCGTCTTCCAGCACCTCGCGGGCGACCTGAAGGCGGACCACCATGTCCGGCTTGAGCTGGCGGTCGCTGTTATCGACGGCGATCTCGATGGGGAACGTGCGGCTCTGCGGGTCCACGGCCGTGCCGACGAACGTGACCCGGCCGCCGCGCGGCTCTGCCTCGTAGGCCGTCGGCTCGATGCGGACCTGCGTGCCCACCTCGATGTCTCCGGCGTAGCGCTCCGGGACGCCCGCGCGAACGGTCACGCCGCCCGAGGAGACGAGCCGGACCACCGGCTGGCCGGGGCTCGCCAGCTCGCCGGGCTCTTGCAGCCGCGCCTCCACGACGCCCCCGAAGGGCGCCACAATGCGCGTGTTGGCGAGCTGCGCCTGCGCGCTCTGGACGCCGGCCTGGGCGGCCTCCGCCTGGGCGCGAGCGGCGTTGAGGTTCTCGCGCGAGGCGCGGAGCTGGCCCTGTGCCTGGGCCACGCCCGCATCGGCCTGGGCGACCTGGGCGCGGGCGCCCGCCAGCTGCGTCTCCACGTTCCGGAACTCCAGCGCGGAGAGGATGGAGTCGCGGAAGAGCGGGAGCTGGCGGTTGTACTGGTCCTCGGCTAGCTCCAACTGCGCCTGGGCGGCGCGGCGCTGGGCCTGCGCGGCCTCCACGCCGGCCTGCGCCTGCGCGATGCCGGCCTCGGCCTGCTGGATGCCGGCGCGGGCGGTCGCAGCGCTGGCGCGGGCCTGGGCCACGCCCGCCTGCTGCGTCCCGGCGCGGACCTGCGCGACGGTCCCGCCGCGGCCCACATACGCGCCGAGCGGCGCCACGTAGGTGAGCGTGCCAGGCACGTCCGGGGAGAGCGTCGCGTCGTTGGGCGCGTCCACGGTGCCGGTCAACTCGATGGCGTCCTCGAAGAAGTCCGGGTCGGCGAGGACCACCTCCACGGGAACGGCGGTGTCGGTCTGCGCGGTGGCGTCCGCGGCGTCGTCGTCGCCGGGCGGCTGGCAGCCGGCAGCGGCGAGGGCGAGCGCCAGCGCGGCGAGGGGGAGGGAAGAGGAGAAGCGAGGCATGGTCTGAAGCGCGAGGGGAGGCGCGCGGGCCGGGTTACCGGGGATCGGTGGACCGCGTGGCGGTCGTCGGAACGGTCGGGGTGGGCTCTGCGGGGCGGACGGGCTCCGGCGCGATGGCGCCCGTGGCGCGCTCGTAGTCCGAGCGGGCGACGAGCGCATCGCGCACGGCCTGGAGGAAGTTGAGCCGGGCGGTGTCGAGGTTCTGGCTGGCGAGGCGGACGTCCACGAGGCTCGCGACGCCGGTGTCCAGGCGTTCCTGCGCGAAGGCGTAGGCCGTCTCGGCGGTGGTCACGGTCTGTGCCTGCGCCGCGAGGCGCTGCTCAGCGCTCTCCAGCTGGCGGAGCGCGGCGGCGACCTCCAGACGGGCGGCCTGCGTGGCCTGCTCCAACTGGAGCTCCGCCTTGTCGATGGCGATCTGGTTCTGCTGGACGCGGCGGCGCGTCTGGAAGCCGTCGAAGAGCGTCCAGTTGAGGCTCAGCCCGACCGTCACGGACGGCTGCCAGTAGGCGTCCGAGAAGAAGCCCTCCGTGCTCTCCTCGAAGGTGAACGGGTCGTTGGGGTCCGGCGCGAAGATGCTCGTCCGGTTGTCCGGCACGTTCGCGTTGTAGCCGAGGTTGGCGAACGCGCTCAGGCTGGGGTAGGCCGCGGCCTGCGTGATGTCCCGCTGGACCTCGTTGAGGCGGATCGCCAGCCGGGCCTGCTCCAGGTCCGGGCGGCCCTCCACGGCCTCCTCCAGCGCTTCCAGCGTAGCGACCGTGCGGAAGAGATCGTCGTCCGGCACGTTCAGCGTGCCCTCCAGGATGACGGGCACGTTGACCGGCAGCCCGATCGTCAGGAGCAACTGGTCGGTGATGGTCTGGGCGGCGGCGCGCGCGGTGGCGAGCTGCGTCTCGGCGTTGGCGAGGTCCACCTCCGCGTTGAGGCGGTCCAACTTGGGGCTGACGCCCTGCGCTACGAGCTGGGTGAAGTCACTGGCGGTCTCGTCGGCGCGCTGGCGGCTGGCCTCCACGACGCGGACCTGCTCCTGCGCGAGGAGCGCGTCGTAGAACGCCGTCCGCGTCTGGTGGATGACCTCGTCTACGGTCTGGTCCACGGCGGCGCGGTTGATGTCCACGAGCGCCTTCGCGCCACGGACGGCCGCGAACGCCGTTCCGCTGTAGAGCGGCTGGCTGATGGCGACGGTGTTCTGGAAGGAGTTGTCCGTTCCGAAGGGGTTGCTCCCGTCCGCCGGGGTGTACCCGATGGCGTCGTAGCCCTCCGCGATGTTCTGGTTGTACTCCTGGAACGAGATCGGCATGGTCGCCGGGTCGCCGTCCGTGCGGGCGGTCTCGTTGTACTGGAGCCACCCGATCGCGCCGAGCCCGCCGAAGATGTTGCCGGCCGAGGATCCCGCGAAGGGGTTGGCCTGCACCACGTTGCGGGAATACGAGGAGGTCGCGTCCGCGCGGGGAAAGAGGCCGCCGTAGGCCTCGCGGACCTGGAGGCGGGCGTTCTCCACGTCCAGCGCGGCGCCACGGATCGCGTAGCTCCGCTCCAACGCGATCTCGATGGCCTCGTCTAGTGACAGGCGGATGGCGCCAGCGGGCGGCGCGGGCTCCGGCTCGGGAGCGGGCGCGTCTGCGGTGGGCACCCGAGAGACGGCGGGGTCGGCGGTCTGCCCGGCGACCTGCGCGCTGGCGGGCGCGGTGAGGAGGAGCGCCGCACCGGCGGCGAGGAGGAGTCGTTGCATGTCAGTCGCGGGCGAGGAGCCCGTCGAAGAGCACGGTCGTGATGAAGTCGGCGGTCTCGTCCGGCACGAGCGGGGGCAACTCGTGGATGCCGGCCGGGAGGCAGTCCGAGGCGATGTGGGCCATGAGCAGCCCACGCACGTTGCCGATGAGGAGGTGGGCCACAGGGAGCGCGGGCATCGGCCGGAGCGCCCCGGCGTCCATGGCGCGCGCGATGGCGCGCGTGACGGTCACCATGAAGCCCTCGAACAGGCGGACCATCATGGTCATCCGGTCGGGGTCGTTGAAGGCGCGTGGGGCTTCGGAGATGTAGAGCCGGAGGACGGATCGGTTGGCCTCGAAGTGGTGGAGCAGCCCGCTCACGAAGTCGTGGAAGGCAGCCCGGGCTTCGTCCGGCGTTGCGAGGGAGCGGGCGTCCGGGAGCGCCGCCTCCACGACGGCGGAGAGGCCGCCCACCACGCGCTCCTCGAAGAGGACCTCGTAGAGCTCCTCCTTCCCACCGGGGAAGTAGTTGTAGAGGGTGCCCTTCCCGAACTCCGCGCGCTCGGCGATCTCCTCCAGCGTGGCCCCGTTGTACCCGTGTTCGGCGAACACGGCTTCGGCCGCGTCCAGGATGGCGCTGCGGCGCATCAGGCGCTCGCGTTCACGGCGGGAGAGAGAGGGGATGGCTTCCAATGTGGTCGTTTGGTC
>LWDU01040461.1_pt1 | contig 12374 bp, 6 predicted proteins | sample 727161 | NCBI WGS metagenome assembly LWDU01 (sample SAMN04566230, study PRJNA314399) | hydrothermal vent metagenome | isolation source: deep sea hydrothermal plume seawater | place: Mexico: Gulf of California, Guaymas Basin | collected 2004-07-11 | reverse complement strand
CCGTGATTGGCACAGCTGCGACGATGCAAGCGGCACAGGCGACTTTTATCTCCAGCACTTTTTGGACCGAGGGCGTAGGGCCGGCGGCGGCCGTGGCCTGCGTGAAGAAACTCATGCGCGTCGACGCCCCAGCCCACCTCGCACGAATCGGATCACTCGTCATACAAGGCTGGGAAGAATTGGGGCGGAAGCACCAACTGCCTGTGACAACATCCGGCAGACCAGAGGCGGTGATTTTGGGCTTCGACCACCCGGAAGCGGCTGCCCTGGCAACGCTGATGACAGCTCGTCTGCTGCAACACGGCTTCCTCGCCGGCGGTGCATTCAATGCCACACTCGCACACCAGCCGCGACACGTCGAGGCGTATCTCGCCGCCTTGGATGAGGTTTTCCCCATATTAGCCTCGGCGATCCGTGCCGGGGATGTCGCTCAACGCATCGGCGGCCCGGTAAAGCACTCAGGTTTTACGCGGCTGACTTGAGAACCACGACCGGAGCGGATCTACGGAGAGCCAGTTACGCGACTGCACCGCTTTGTCCCTGCACGGCGAGTTCCCGAAAAATCGCCTGAATCGTCGCCAGCGAGCGCCCACCAATAAGCCTTGCATCATTACCTCGCTTTCACCAGAATTGGTTCATTGCCCTTGTCACGTGACCAATTGCCTCGTTCAAGTCGGACCATGCACAATTCTCGCAACTTTCTGTTCGCATTGCCGCTAGTCGGCATGGTTGTTCTTCTGGGTGCGATCGTCGTGCTTACCGGGTTCGGCATTCGAAAACCCGTGTCACCCCAATACAAGAAGGACAACGTAGTCGACGAGAGACCTACGATACCGCGCGGCGATCAAGTATCGCAGATGCGTCACTTGATCCCTCCGCGGGCGCCACGGGAACAGTATGTAACTTCCGATGCGTGTGTCGAATGCCATGCAGACGAGCATGCCAGTTGGCATCGCACTTATCACCGCACAATGACACAGGTCGCATCGGCCGACTCGATCTTGGCTCCATTTGCGGGTACGACCCATACCGCTTATGGGCAACCATTCAGTTTCGAACGAAAGGGTGATGATTGTTTCGTCCGAATGATCGATCCAGACTGGCAGGTCAAGATGATCGAGCAAGGTGTTGATACATGGAATTTCAAGGACCCACCTATGTCGTTACGGCGAGTTGTCATGACGACCGGTTCTCGAAATGCTCAGTATTATTGGGTCGAAGGTCGTAACGACCGTGAACCGATCCGAATCCCCGTCGCATACATCATTCGCGAAGATCGGCTGGTCCCATTGCACGACGCCTTTCTTCAGCATCCGTCCCGCGACGAAGATGAGGACCTGTACTATTGGGACCACCGATTCGGATTCTGGAATCGCGAATGCAGTATGTGCCATAGCGTCGGCGCCAAACCCGGGTTGGACCTTAGCTCCCAGTCGTTGCGCACCGAGGTCGCTGAATTCGGAATATCATGCGAATCGTGTCACGGACCAGGCAAAGCACATGTGCAGTTTCACAGGGACCCCACCGGCTCGACCATAGACACGGCTGATCAGGCAGCCATGTTTCATCCACTGGCGGCTACCCATGAACAGAGCACGCATATGTGTGGCCGTTGTCACAACGAAGTCTCGCCCTTGGACGTCAAACAGTACGCCATTCATGGCCTCCAATTTCAACCGGGCGATAAGCTGGAGGACTTCCTCAAAGTCTCATACTTCACCGACGGCGACGATTCGATGGCCAACACATACTGGCCGGACGCAACACAGCGAGTCGCGGGCAATGAATTCCTCGGCACAGCAACCTCGCCCTGCTATTTGCAAGGCGAGATGTCTTGTCTTTCCTGCCACTCGATGCACAACAGCGACCCCAAAGACATGCTGGCAGAGCGAATGGAGACCAATGACGGTTGCTTACAATGTCACTCGACGATGCGAGATGATATTTCTTCACACACGCACCACGCGGCCGACTCAAGTGGCAGCCAATGTTACAACTGCCACATGCCTCATACAGCCTACGGGTTCCTGGCGGCGCAAAGGACACATAAAATCGGTAGTCCACAGCTTGATGGAACTTTTAGGAGAACAAAACCGAACGCCTGCAATCTCTGTCATCTGGACGAAACTCTATCTTGGACTGCCGACCACCTAACGCAGTGGTACGACCAACCCAGTGTGACGTTCTCGCAGGACGAACAAGAAATCGCAGCCTCATTGCTGTGGATCCTAAAAGGCGATGCCGTTCAGCGATCGGTTGTCGGTTGGCATTTCGGCTGGACTCCCGCCTTGCAGGTATCTGGCCGCCACTGGCAGGCTCCGCTGTTGGCCCAACAGCTTGACGATTCGTATTCTGCCGTACGGTTTGTTGCCGAGAGCTCGCTGAAACGGCTGCCCGGTTTTGAACAATTTCGTTACGACTATACCGGACCACGTTCAGAACAAACCGCTGCGAAAGAGCGGGCGATCAACTTGTGGCAGTCTATTCGCCAATTGGACGATCTACCGACCGATAAAAAGACCTTGTTGAATCTTGATGGAAGTCTGATGTCGGCCGAAATCGAGCGGTTGCTGCGGCAACAAGATACTACTCCGCTGCAATTGGCGGAATAACTCGCCACTTTCCTCGCCACGATTCGGTCATTCCGACGCCACTCGCGTCTGCCAGGCCTCGAATCGATTAGCCAACTCTTTGACAAGTGCTGGTTCGCGCTCGGCAAGATCCGTCGTCTCGGTACCATCTGCCTCCAGATCGTATAATTGCCACTGGCCACCTCTCGATAGACGGATCGCCTTCCAACGTCCACTGCGGATGGCATGATGCCGAGGCACGCTCCAGCAAAGTACCTCGTGCGGCTGTCGCCGTTGGCCCAGAAAAATCGGCAAGAGACTCTTGCCCTCAAGCGGCAACGGCCTGCGACCCTGGAATTCCGCGGGATAACTGGCATCTGCCACATCAAGGCAGGTTGCCATGAAATCGATCACATGCCCCGTCTGTTTCGTAATGCCACCCTGCTCGCGAATCACCTCGGGCCACCGAACCACCAGCGGTGTTCTTATGCCGCCTTCAAAGCCATCCAATTTCGTCCCTCTCAACGGGGTGTTGCTGACGCTGGCCCATGCCCGACCGTAGGCGGCAAAAGTGTTGTGAGGCCCTGGCATCAACTCAGGACCACTGCCCGGTCGTATCGGCACACCGTCCGTCCGCCAGCCATCGTTCTTTGATTTTGGACCGAAACCAAACGTGCTGGCACTTGGCGCAAGACCGCCGTCCGGCGCGGCTCCGTTATCGGATAGGAACATGATCAGCGTGTTGTCCAATTCATCGCCGTGTCGCAGTGCCTCGAGCAGTTGACCGACACCCCGGTCGATGGCCGCGACTTGGGCCGCGTAAACTGCCATCCGTTCAGCCTGCCATTTCTTGTATGGATCGTTGGCCCAGTCGCCAATGGCCGGTGGTCGCGGCGAGAGCTTCCAGGAAGACGCAAGCAACCCGGAATCGCGCTGATTCTCGAATCGCACCGCGCGTGCCTGGTCCCATCCCTTAGTGCGATACCGTTCGCGGTATTTGGCCACTTCACCCGGTCGTGCGTGCAACGGCCAGTGCGGGGCGATATGTGCGACGTAAAGGAAAAACGGAGCCTTGTCGGCGACACTCTCTTCCAGAAACTGAACGGCGTGTTCGTTCAGGGCGTCAGTCAGATAAAAATCCACCGGCAACTGCAGCCGTTTCCGGTCGAGGAAGTACGGGTTGCGTTGAACCTCGTTGAAGTAGCTGATTTTTGCCTGGCACATTGGACCAAAAAACCGATCGAAGCCACGGTCGAGTGGCGAATCCCGACCCTGCCATTTGCCGACCATCAGTGTCCGATACCCAACCTGTTGAAGAACCTCGCCAATTGTGACGCACTTTGTAAAGTCTTTCGGCTCGTTCCAACGTTCGCCCGCATGTCCTATCTGCTGGCAATACAGTCCTGTCAACAACGAAGCTCGAGTCGGACCACAAATCGAGTTGTTATAGAATTGTGTAAATCTGAGCCCATCGCGCGCCATCGAGTCAATGTGCGGTGTGCCGATCTCACCGCCATAACAACCGATATCCGACCAGCCAAGATCGTCGGCCATCACCAAAATGATATTGGGCTGTCGAGGCGATGCCGCCGCGAGAGTCGACGGAAGGAAGCAAATAGGCAATAAGAATACGGCGAAACATCTCATCGTGGATACCTGACAATCAAGGCAGTTCCGGCCTCAGCGGCGTCTTGCCATCCGATTTTGCAACTGGGTAAACAGCATCGTGGTGTTCTAGCTCGGCAATCAATCCAGAAACCATACGTCGAAGATGTTCGGGCCGAGCCGCCGCCAGATTCTGCGACTCAAATGGATCGTCAGCCAGATTGTAGAGCTGATAGTGGGAATCTTCCGAGGCCTTCGATGGGTAATAATGGTAGATGACCTTCCAATCCCCCTCTCGGTAACAAGTGAAGTAGTTGCTGCGATGAGGTGCGTGCGGGTAGTGCATCAGGAATTTTTCCGGACGCATCTTGTCGAACTTACCGGTCAGCAGCCTGTCGAGTCGCAATCCATCAACCACATGCGAGTCGGGTGACTCGATATCTGTGAGAGCGAGAATCGTTGGAAATAGATCGTGCACGGCAGCCGGCTGATTCTGGATAGCACCGGCGACGATCGGGAGACGCTGTTGAAAGGCGTTGTCGTCGCTGGACTTTGCCCAGGCGGCGATGAATGGGACCCTCATGCCACCCTCGTAATGCGCACCCTTTTTCCCTCGTAGTGGTGCGGCGCAAGCAACCGCGTGCTGGTGACCGAGCGGTGCGTCAGAACCATTGTCACCAAGAAAGAAAACGAGTGTATTTTCGGCAACACCTAGAGTATCGAGATGATCGAGGACGTCGCCGAGCGATTTATCCATGCCCTCAATCAAGGTTGCGAATGCCTGAGCGGGCGCGGATTTTCCGGAATCCTTATAGTTGCCAGCGAAACGCGAATCAGAGTTGAACGGTGAATGGACGGCGTAGTGCGAACAATAGAGGTAAAAGGGCTTGGCAGCACGCACTGCCTCCGTCACATGTGATTTGGCTTCAATCGTCAACGCTTCGGTAAGAAACGTCTCCGTGCCGTGGTATTTATCCAGATGCGGAACAGCACTCGAAGACCGCTTCGTGCCCTTTCCATAGTTCTTCGTGCCGTAATAGCTTCCCGGCGCCCCAAACGAACGCCCTCCCACATTGATGTCGAATCCGAGATTCTTCGGTTCAGCACCAGGAAATCTCCGAGCACCAAAGTGAGCTTTCCCAACGTGAATCGTCCGATATCCCGCACTTTGTAACAATCGGGGCAATGTGACACTCTCCGTATTCAGCCCCTGCCAGTTCCATTGCGGAGGACCGAACGGGCCGCGATTGTTCCGATCGGGATTGATCCAATTTGTCGAGTGATGCCGCGCGGCATTCTGCCCAGTCATGATCGAGATACGTGTGGGTGAACAGACGCTCATGGCATAGAAATTACTAAAGCGGATTCCGCGATTGGCCAACCGTTCCATGTTCGGCGTGCGATAGTAATCGTTGAGTGGGTAGCGTTTCGGACTTCCTGTTTCATCCGTGAGGAATGGAACGGAGGTGTCCATGACGCCCATGTCATCGACGAGAAAAACGACAATGTTCGGTGGCGCCCCGCGCGCCGCAGTTGCGCATAGGCAGCTGATCACCAAGATTCGGACGGCCTGTTTGATTGTGAAAATCATGACGCTGATGTTCCTCTCACTCATCTGTTCATCGTAGTTCCAATCGGCTATCTCTCCAGGCGATCCAAACGCACCTTCAAGAAGTGTACGCCTTCATGGTTCATGAAAACGGTGCCGATGTGCCGATCGTCAAGTTGTATTGTACGCGCCGAGTAGTAACGCGCCGCGACGCTGATCTCCGGTAGAATTGTCACTGTGCGTTCCTCGTCCCACATCCTTCCACCGTTGGTCGACAGGTTGTATCGCAGACCTTTATTGTCGTTCCCGACACCCCAAGTAACCAACACCCGACCGTCAGTTAACGCAGTCAGGTACCGTCCTTCGGCGTTGTCGCGCGAGGTCGGTATCGCGGGAAATTCGCCAATCGATGCCCAACGCCCACCCTCATCATTCGAGTGTAGCAACAGCGGTCCCAGTGCAATGAGTGCCCCTGTGGCGGTCCGAATAATCTGTTGAAATTCGTGTTGCTGCCCGTCCGAACCGATCAGTGGAAATATCGTCAACGCACCAGTTCGAGGATCATAAATCCGGGGTGGCCCCACCCTCAATGGCAGCAACCAGCGATCTTTCGACCAGGGGAGCACATTGTGGCGAACAGCCCCCAAGTGCTTTGAATCGGCGAGCGGCCCAATTAATTTCTGTTCGCTCCATGACACTCCGGAATCACGGCTAATCGTGTAGAGTAGTGCCCGCTCGTAGTAACCATCGTTCGCCTTGTCATCGGCGATGTAGTTCCAAGTGACCAAGACGCGGCCATCGGGCAATAGGTCGGCAGTCCCCGGATACACTTCAAATTTCTTTACTTCTCTAATCACATCTGGTCGGTGGGCCGAGGTCGTGATCGGCAGGGGCGTTGACCAGCTGTCGCCCATGTTCATTGACCTAGCACACATCAGCACATTCGCACCTTTGTAAACGACCACTAGAGTTCCATCGCTTGTTCGGCAGATCGAAGGATGAATATGGCCACTGATCCGTGCGTCCAGGATGGATACCGGATTATCTTCGGCACGAAGACCTCTCGAAAAGACGACGAAAAACAACGCAGCGAGAACTCCGATCCCGAACCATGCCCAACTGTGTCGTTCTGTTTTCATCGTCGTTTTCCGTTGCCAATCACCGGTCGCGGGTCCAACGTCTTCGCGCAATCAGTATACCCACCCCGGTCTCGCATCGCTCGCATCCGCAGATTTACGGTCTTTTTCGTAACTCAAACGATAACTGACGGTTACGACAATACCGATCCCGTGGGATCGCCGCCTGGGCCAGCGGTTTCGCTCACGCTAGGCCCTGCCGCATCTCGATCTTTGGATTCAACGTACAACGTACTATACTGAGTCGCGTCGAAGCCTACATTTTCTGCCTAGAGGTCCAGAATGGTGCGAGTAGTAAAGTCGATCGATTGGGTAGTCTTAATTTGCGTGCTGGCGCTGTCACCCCTATTGGTCAGCGGGGCCGAGAGTGACGTCGTCGACCAACCGAAAGCCGCCTCGGTAAATCAACTTTCTCTCCGGAAGATTCTCTCGCTCAGTCGAAAAATCGATGCTCTCATCGAAACCGACTGTGCAGAAAACAGCATTGAATTAAACCCCATAACCGGCGACGAAGTGTTCCTTCGCCGTATTTACCTGGACGTCATCGGTCGGATACCAACCTACACAGAGGCAGTGCAGTTTCTCGACTCGGAAGATCCCAAGAAGCGCAGCAAGCTGATCGACAAACTGCTCGACAGCGAAGGCTACGTCAGTCATCAATTTAATTGGTGGGCCGATTTGCTACGCATCCAATCTCGCATGCGATACGGCACGGCGCAGCCGTACATTGACTTCGTCAAGCAGTCACTTCGCGAAAACAAGCCCTACGATCAATTTGTACGCGATCTGATCACGCCGGAAGGATACACCTGGGACAACGGGGCTGCCGGTTACTATCTACGCGATAGCGGTATGCCTCTCGACAACATGTCGAACACTGCGCAAGTATTTTTGGGAACCCAGCTGGTCTGCGCCCAATGCCACGATCATCCATTTGACTCTTGGACTCAACGGCAGTACTACGAATTGGCGGCTTTTACCTATGGCGTGGAAACTCGCGATCGACAGGCGCCGATGTATCGAGAATTCCAAAAGATGCGACGAGGCGGGGAGATTGAACGGAACATACTGCAAGCAGCTGGCCAGATTTTGCAACCGCTCGCCTACCGAGTTCACGAGACGGATCGAGTGCTGCGACTTCCGAAAGATTACCAATACGACGACGCGAAGCCAGGCGCGCCCATCCAACCCGCAACAATCTTCGGCGACGAAGTGAAGGTCCCCGAAAATGCCAGTCGCAAAGAGGTCTACGCGAACTGGATGACGTCGTCCAACAACAAGCGGTTCGTGACGGTGATCGCCAACCGACTTTGGAAACGGACAATCGGCCTCGGTTTGGTCGAGCCCATTGACGATTTCAAGGACGGTGTCGACGCATCGAACCCACAGCTGATGGAGTTTCTGGCAAGGAAAGTGGTCGATCTTGAATTCGATCTCAAGCAGTTTCAGCGAATGCTCTACAACACGCAAACGTATCAGCGGGATGTCTCCGCCAAGGAGGTGCTGGCTGGTGAGCACTACTATTTCCCCGGACCCGTACTACGGCGGATGACAGCCGAACAGGTTTGGGATTCGATGCTGACCTTGATCGTACCGGTCCTTGACGAACGCCGGGGTATTCCCGCTGCGAATCGCTACGCTACTAGTGGCGAGGAACTAGTCGAGAAGGATATGAAGGAGATCCTAAAAATGGCTGCGGATCGCGCGAAAGTGCGGGAGGTTCAGTCCAAGTATCAGCGGGCGACCAGTGATTTACAACGACAACTGCGCGTCGCATATCGCACGCAGGACCGCGAGAAGATTACAGACCTACGCGACGAAATGACGGAAATTCGCAAGGAGATATACGGACGGCAAGGTGAAATGATGATGCAGCGGGGTCGTAACCGAGCGGTCCAGAGCCGTCGCGAAACGGACCCGCGCTGGGCCGGCCTTTCCCGAGACTTTGTTCGCGCCTCCGAGACTCAATTACCGGCACGGCCAGGTCATTTCCTGCGACAATTTGGTCAGTCGGATCGCGAGACGATCGAGAATTCTAACACCGAAGCGACGGTCCCACAGATTCTCACGATGCTCAACGGACCAATGTTCAGTCAACTTTCAAATCGGAACTCCCTGCTGTACAAAAATATTGCCGACGCAGATGGACCGGTGGATACCTTGGATGTTGTCTTCGTCAGCATTCTCAGTCGGAGACCAACCGAGCGGGAACGCGAGATCACCCGCGAGCAAGTCGATAGCGGCCTCCGCGGTACAGGTGATATCGTCTGGGCTTTGATTAATACGCGACAGTTTTTGTTCGTTCGTTAACAACCGATGAAGCGGGCGGTTCTCTGCAACAAACATGGCGAACAAACTTGGAGCAAAGTCATGAAACACCTACTCAAAAAAATCGACGACGTTTCCCGACGCGACTTCGCCACATTCGCCGCCCGTACCTTTTTGGGTGTGGGACTGATGCCGGTGGCGGCCGCAAGGACTTTGGCGGGGGAAAAGAGCAGCGAAACGGTCCAAGCAGAGTCAAAGGGCACGGCAAAGAACGTCATCTATCTGTACATGAATGGCGGCATGTCACATCTCGATACACTCGACCCCAAACCGGGCCAGGAAACGCAAGGGCCTGTCGAGGCGATCCGCACCAGCGCGTCCGGTGTCATGATCAGCGAGTACATGCCTCAATTGGCAAAACACGCTGACAAGACGGCCATTATCCGCTCCGTCAGTTCGACGCAGGGAGCCCACGAACGCGGCCGATACTTGATGCGGACCAGCTACACCCAACGTGGCACGATCCGGCATCCGGCAATGGGAGCCTGGGTGTTGCAGCTTTCCGGCCGAACCAATAGTTCACTACCTGGCAACGTCCGAATCGGCAACGATAGCAGGCACCCGGGCGCGGGATTCATGGAAGCTCAATTCGCTCCCCTCCCCATTGGCGATCCAACCGCTGGCTTACAAAACAGCAAACTCTCACGAGGAGTTACGCAACAGCAGTTTGCCAAACGCATTGGGTTGGCCAACGAACTCGATGGCGAATTCCTCGCCCGCTTCGATCAAAAACAAGTTCGCAGTTACACCGATGCGTACGATAACGCGATTCGCTTGATGAGCAGCGAAGAGCTTGAAGCGTTTAATGTCTATCGCGAATCGGAGGCAACTCGAAACTCGTACGGCGATAATCCGTTCGGCCAGGGTTGCTTGTTGGCAAGGCGGCTGGTTGAAAACGATGTACGATTCGTCGAAGTATCATTGGGCGGTTGGGACACTCACCAGAATAACTTTATTCGTGTCCCAGAAAGAACCGATATCCTCGACCGGGCTCTGGCCTCACTATTGAGTGACTTGTCCGACCGGGGATTGCTCGACGAGACACTCGTCGTCTTGGCAACTGAATTCGGCCGCACGCCCAACATCAATCAGAATCAGGGTCGCGACCACTATCCGAAGGCCTTCAGTTGTTTATTCGCCGGTGGAGGAATCCGCGGTGGCCAGGTCTACGGCAAGACGGATGCAACAGGTGAGGAGGTTGACGTTGATCTGATCGAGCCACCCAGTATTAATGCCACCATCGCTTATGCACTGGGCTTGCCTTTGACGAAGATCATCAAGTCTGCCTCCCGGCGACCGTTTACGGTAGCCAACAAGGCCGAGCCAATCATCGACCTGTTCTAACGTCAATAATTCCAATTCCGGCCGCGAACGCGGCGACCGCCTATAGCCGTGGGTGCAAGCCCACGGAACCGAAGCCAGTGCCACACATTGTGATACCGAGACCATCCTCGTAATTATCTCGCCGGAGGCGGTTCGATACCGACAGCGTCTCGATGCTCGACTTGGTTCGTTACCCATTTGTGGAGCACCAGGTATCCACGATCGATCGGCCTGTAACGCAAGCCGCCCTGATGACCATCCTCATTTCCGGTTTGGATATTGAGGGGCTTACGCAGCAACTTGCTTCGTTCCGGATCGTTGAAATCGATCCGTTCCTGCAATAGGCGGTAGTTCGACAGCAGATTCGTGGTCGAGAGGTACCCCACCGAGTTTGGTTTTTTCAGCGTGAGTGGCGGTACGCGATCGGGGACACCGTGGCATGAAAAGCAGCTGCGTTCATCAGCCCTTTGTGGCCGGTTCAGTTCTGGAATCACATGATCCCTAAAGAAGCGGAAATCCTCGACAAAGTCAGGCGGGAGAGTTACGTTTCCGTCAGCGTCCGCGGCAATGCGCCTTGGAGCTTCTCGTTTTACTGCGGCCGACAGTTGTGTGACGAGGTCCTGCTGGGACAAGATGTTTCTAATCTTGCGCTCGATCGTCGGATTCTTGTCGAACTCTAACATCGTCCTCAGTGCTGCAATAACCTCCGGACTATTTTTTAACTCGGTCACTTGCGCCATGTCCACCGCTAGCTCTCGAGTCTTGCGCTCCGCATCCAAAGCCAAGAGACTCAGAAACAAGCGAATTGCTCGTTCGCGATAAACCGACAACGCATCGTCATCACCGTTACGACTCGAGTCGCCAAGATCAGGGAGAGGCTGGTTAATCGCCAGAATCCACGGAATACTGGGCAGCCAAAATCTTGCTTGCAGCGGATTTTCAACCTGTTCCGGAAAAAACTCGAGCACCGTTTCGAACTGAAGGTCGGGGTTCTTTCCCATGACATCGCCCAACTCTTCAGCGAGATATCGGTCGGCCGACATTCTTCGCTCTACTTCTTCTCGACGAGCGTTGTCCGAGATCGCTTCAATTTCTGGCTGCGAATAGTAGTTCGTCAATTTCGGGATGAGGTAGCTCAGTATCTCGCGCTGCTGGTCGATGTTCTCGGGGACATTCCAGCCCACGCGACCAAACATCTTGATGATCGGATCTGAAAGTTGTGGTCGGCGCGGCGGGTCCATGGCACCTCGGTGAATTTGCTTTACCAGCGGCTCGATCATTTCTGGCACGGCGACCAGTTGTGCTGAACGCGGGTCGGAAACGCTCGTCGCCGCAATCGTCCGAAGGTGCTCGGGGCCATTGAGGGAATAGTGAATTAGTGTCTGTTGTAGATCCTTGTGGGGAATGTTGGCGGCTCCCTCCAAGGCTACTTGCACGATCGTCGGCTCGATCGTCAGGGGGTCGCCGTTCCGCTCCATCTCCTCAAAGTACTCCATAAACGCCTGACCAAAAAGTTCACTGGCAGTCGGCGTCGCATATCCCATTTGGCCCGGTCCGCCGTCACCGCCAGCTGTCGAATAATACGTGGCCGCAATCACGACCAACCGTCGCGTAAGGGTCATTCGCCTTTCAATGTCACCGGGGGCAGATTGCTCATAAACACCTTTTAGCAGTTTGAACAGCGACCCAAGTTCTTCGTATTGGTGCGTTTTACTTGCGTTGGCGTGATGGCCGTTCACAACAAACAATGCATGCGATTGATAACGGATGGAGTTTTCGACAAGCAAGTTGGTCTCTGGTCGAGTCAATAACTCCAGCCAGGCTCGATTGATCGCATCGCGAACTGGAGGATTCCAATACCAC